>Ga0163155_10001222_pt1 | contig 31341 bp, 19 predicted proteins | sample OliLakLV19SP4G1_FD_148611 | JGI IMG/M metagenome (GOLD analysis project Ga0163155, IMG submission 148611) | Freshwater microbial mat bacterial communities from Lake Vanda, McMurdo Dry Valleys, Antarctica - Oligotrophic Lake LV.19.SP4.G1 | ecosystem: Environmental > Aquatic > Freshwater > Lake >... | reverse complement strand
CACTTGTGCCGTCATCGCCCCTCGCCCCGCTCCATCTTCAACGTCGATCCCCGAGACCCTGAACGTCTCGGGTTCTGCCATGCCGAAGATGCCGGGCGTGCCAGACCTGCGGGACATGCGGGACATGCGGGACATGCCGGACCTGCCAGACATGCCGGACATGCCAGACATGCCGGACATGCCAGACATGCCAGACATGCCAGACATGCCAGACATGCCAGACATGCCCGCCCACGCTCCCCAGTCGCCATCGCCCCAGAACGATCCGGTCCTTATGAACCCGTCGCCGACCTCCTCCATCCCACGGGAGCCGCTCGATGAGCGCCCGGAGCGGATTGCTGCGCCGGTGATGGCTGCGCCCCTCATGGTCGATGCCCTGCGAGCCTTGGCCGATCGACTCTCCGTCGAGGCTTCTGAGTTCGACGAGATCGACCTGCTCCTCGTTGGTGGCGCCGCAGGAATGCTCTCGGGACTTCTCGAAGCCGAGCGCACGACCTCCGACTGCGATGTGATGCTCTTCGATCCGCCCGGGGCTCGGGAGATCGTCGAGCGAGTGGCTCAGGAGCTTTCACCGGAGTTCGGACTTGCCGAGCACTGGCTCAACAGCGGCGGCGCTCCGTGGATGGATGCGATGCCTCCCGGTTGGGAAGTGCGCCGCACCCGCGTGCTCTCGCACGCGCGGCTGGTGGTGCATGCCGTCGGTCGGATCGATCTTCTTGCCCTCAAGGTGATGGCCGGTCGCCCGCAGGACGTGGAAGACCTTGAGGCCCTGGCGATCACCGACGACGAAGCCATCCTGCTGCGTCGCCACTTCGTCGACTGGGGCAATGACGACTGGCCGCGCGGGGCGATTGAGAATGCGATCGAACTGCTCGACGAGATCCGACCGCCGCTCGGCGAGCCCGATCCTGCCGCAGGTGGTGGAGGTAGCGGAGGTGGTGGAGGTAGTGGAGGTAGTGGAGGTGGTGGAGGTAGTGGAGGTAGCGGGGGTGGTGGAGGTAGTGGAGGTAGCGGAGCATGGTGAACCGAAAGACCGATTCATCCACTCGAGCCGCCGAACAGATCCTCGGGACTCCCCTGACCGAGGCCCCCGCAATCGGTTCCGGCGAAGCCCCCAATGCTGCGAAAGGTGCTGCGAAAGGTGCTGCGAATGGTGCCGCGAATGCCGCAGCCCTTTTGGGCGGTGCGGGCGGTGTCAACGCTCCCAGCGGTTCCGCCGATGCCCAGCTTGCCCAACTGGTCCGGGCGTGGGCTCGTCTCGGCGCTGCCTTCAACGTCGCCCCGAGTCGAAGCACTCCCGATCTCGAGAGGCTGCTGATCGAAACCGTCCGCACCGGTCGCGGCCATGCTCGACTGCTGACCATGACCGTCACCTGGTTGTCCTATTACGGCATCCTGGTGGCCCGACATCGATTGGCTCGCATGGCCGTCGAACGGCTCACCGGCGAGGAGCGAGCGATCCTCGCCTGGCTGTTCGAGGAGGCCGCGAGTCACGCTCGACGGCGTCCGGCGCATGTCGAGCATGTCGAGCATGCCGAGCATGTCGAGCATGCCGAGCATGCCGAGCATGCCGCGCATGTCGAGCATGCCGAGCATGTCGTGCATGCAGCGCATGCAGCACCCGACGCTCCCGAGACGCACCGTTCCTCCGTCACGATCCCGCGAATCGCGGGTCCCTCGGCGACACCTCGAATCACCGTGAAGGGCGGCGGCGACACCTCCCTCGCCATTGGCACCATCGGCCGAACCTTTCGCGCCCGCGAACTGCTGGCCGTCTGTCGTCCGGCGACGACTCGCGTGCCGGTCTTCATGGTCGATTCGCGCCATCCCGTGCTTCTTCGGCGCCTCGCCGAGCGCAGCAGCGCAATCGCCCGCCGCTGGAACGTGCTTGCCGGACCGATCGATCGCAAGCCCGATGCGCTGCGTCCCGCGGCGTGGATCCTCGCCCACAATCCCTCGCTCGGCGTGCGCGGGCTCCTGGAAGGCGATCTGCGGGCGTCGATTCTCGCGGCCATCGAACACGATCCCGGGGCCGGCGCGAGCGAGCTGGAACTGGCCCGCCGCTGCGGCGCGTCCCGTGCCGCCGTGCGCCAGGCCCTCTCCCGACTCGAGCTTGCGGGCCTCGTGCTGCGCTGGCACGTGGGCAGGCGGCATGCAATCGGCTGCTGCCCCGCGGGCCCGCTACCTGGCCTTGCGACCCCCGGCGCGGCGGATCGCATCGGCGCCGAATCGCTCGACCACCCGGTCGGCGACGCGATCGATCCGACGCCGTCTCTCGTCGTCGGCGACCGTGAAGAGCCCGGCGCTGTCGCTGACTGACCCGAGAGACGAAAGCGCCGCGCCGATCAGACGCACCGGTGCAAACTCCCGCCGTGACCAGGTGTCGAAGAGCGTGGATGCGGCGTTCCAGAGCAGATCGGTGCGATCGGTCGCGGCCTCCAGCGTCGTCGAGCGAGTGATCGTCTGAAAGTCACCGAAGCGAATCTTGACCGTGACCCGCGCCGCGGCGAGACCGGCGCGGCGCAGGCGTCGGGCAATCGACTCGACTTCGCCCAGGAGCGTCTCTCGCACCGAGTCCGGATCGGAGAGATCGACACCGAAGGTCCGCTCCTGACCAATCGACTTCGCGGAGCGGTCGGTCACGATCTCGCGCTCGTCCTGACCAAAGGCCAGGCGTCGCAGTCGTTCGGCGTCGCTTCCGGCAAGCCGTTCCAACCGCTCGATCGAGGCGCTGGCGAGGTCGGCGAAGGTCGTGATTCCCTGCCTCACGAGCTTCGCTTCGAGTGCGGGGCCCACACCCCACATCGCCCGCACCGGCATCTTCGGAAGCTGCTCGGCGATCCAGCGCGAATCGACGATCGCCAGTCCGTCGGGCTTGCGAAGGTCGCTGGCGAGCTTGGCGAGGAACTTGTTGGGAGCGACGCCGACCGACGCGGTGAGTCCGACCTCGTCGCGGATGAGTCGACGGATCGCCGCGGCGATCGTCACGCCGTCGCCATGCAGGCGTTCGCTGCCGGTCACGTCGAGGAAGGCCTCGTCGATTGAGAGCGGCTCGACCAACGGCGTGAACCGATCGAAGATCAGAAAGACCCGCTCCGAGGCGACGCGATACTTCTCGAAGCTGGGCCGCACGATGACGGCCTGCGGACAGAGCCGCCTGGCCATCGCCATCGGCATGGCCGAGCGGCATCCGAAGGGCCGCGACTCGTACGACGCGGCGCAGACCACGCCCCGACCGCCGTCGCCGCCGACGAGAACCGGCCTGCCCCGAAGCGCGGGATCGTCGCGCTGCTCGACGGAGGCGAAGAACGCATCCATGTCGACATGAAGCACCGTTCGGGACACGCCCGGAGCGTATGGACGTCGCCTCACTTCCCCGCTGCGGCCTGACGCATCCTCCTCCCTACCCTCACCCCTTATGTCACTTCCCATCGTCGCGATCATCGGCCGACCGAACGTCGGGAAGTCGAGCCTCATGAATCGCATCGCAGGTCGCAAGATCTCGATCGTCGATCCCACACCCGGCGTCACCCGAGACCGCGTCGGCACCATCGTCGAGATCACGCCCCCGCCGGCCCGCGGCGACCAGCCGCGGCTCATCGAGCTCACCGACACCGGCGGGTACGGCATCTACACCGCCGAGGGTGCCCGCTTCGACGATGTCGGCGCCGACCTCTCGACGCTGACCGACGACATCGAACTTCAGATCCGCCTCGCGACCGAGAAGGCCGCAGTGATCCTGCTGGTGATCGACGCCCAGTCCGGCGTCACCCCGCTGGACATCACGATTGCCCAGATGATCCGCAAGGCCGGACTCGGCGATCGGGTCGTGGTGGTTGCGAACAAGGTCGATGACGAGAAGTGGGAAGCGCACGCCGCCGAGGCCTCGCGGCTCGGCTTCGGCGAGGCCTTCCCGGTCTCGGCGCTGAGCGGACACCGCAAGCGGGCCCTCCTCGAGTCGATCTGGAATCACCTGCCCCCCATCGACGACAGCGATCCGGTGGCCCCCACCGAGATGCGCCTGGCCATCATCGGCCGACGCAACGCCGGCAAGAGCACGCTGGTCAACGCACTTGCGGGCGAATCGCGGGTGATCGTCTCCGAGATCGCCGGCACCACCCGCGACAGCGTCGACGTGCGGATCGAGATGGACGGCCACACCTTCACCGTCATCGACACCGCCGGCGTGCGCAAGCGCAAGAGCTTCGCCGACGACGTCGAGTGGTACGCCCACCATCGGATGCTGCGGGCGATCCGCCGCGCCGACGTGGTCTTCCTGCTGATCGACGCCACCGAGGACGTCACCCAGGTCGACAAGAAGCTGACTCAGGAAGTGCTCGAGCAGTTCAAGCCGGTGGTGCTGGTGATCAACAAGTGGGATCTGGTGCGCGATCGACTGGCGCCGGAGCAGTACCTCGATTACCTCACCCAGGAGCTCTCGGGCGTCACCTTCGCGCCGCTGGCCTTCATCAGCGCCGAGACCGGCGAGGGCGTGAAGGACGCCATCGTCATGGCCTGGAATCTCTTCCAGCAGGCCAATCACCGCGAGACGACCGGCAGGCTCAACGAGACCGTGCGTTCGATTCTCGGCCAGCGCGGGCCTTCATCGAAGCTGGGCACCAAGGCCAAGGTTCTCTACGTCAGTCAGATCGGCGTGGCCCCGCCGACCATTGCGATGGTCGTCAACGATCCCACGCTCTTCGTCGGCAACTACGAGCGGTACTTCCTGAATGCCCTGCGCGAGGAACTCCCCTTCGCGGAGGTCCCGATCCGATTGATCTTCTCGAAGCGCAAGCGGCGCGGCGAGGAGGAGGAGTCGAACGAGAATCACCATCGCGTGCGCAGCCACGAGCGCACCAAGTCGGCCCGCCGCGACGAAGCCAAGCTGGCGCGGCAGGCGGTGCTTCAGACCATCGATGACGAGCCCAGCGGCGACGTCTCCGAAGAGGATGCCGTGCCTCCGGTGAGACCCCTGATGGGCGCTCGACCGCCGATCCCAACCGCCCCGACTCGAAATGCGACTCGAGTGGGAACGGCACGAAGCGCCTCCGTGCGAGGCGGCTCGACCGAACCGGCCGCCGCCAAGCGCACGCAACGTCCATCGACCTCGACGCGAGCCGGAGCAAAGGGCACGCGCGGCAACGCGGCGATGGCCCGGAAGCTCGACGCCGCAAAATCGAAGGTCCCGACGGCAGGTCGCTCGGGTGCGGGTCGATCGACCATCAAGGCCACGGGAAACAGTGGATCGGGACGCACCACGAAGCTCGGTGCCCCGCGAGGTCCGAAGCGAAGCCCCGCCCGAGGCGCCGCCGCAGGCACGAAGTCCGCGGGGCGAGCTGGGGCACGCTCGGGCACCTCCTCCAGCCGCGGCCCCCGCTCTGGCGCCGCCGGCCGAAGCTCGTCAAAGCCCCGCGGCAGCCGCGGAAAGTGACGCGACCCTCGCGCTCACCGCACGAGTCTGATTGGCGTCCTTGAACGATCGGCCGAGCTGGTGCTCGGCGGTCCAAGGCGGCGCTGCGGCATCGGTGAGCGAATCGCGTTCGGACGAAGCCGACCGTGGCGACTCCGCCCACGTTTCGAGTCGTGCAACCCACTGCTGCTCCCTCCCGCGAGCGAAGCGAGCGCCTGGCCCTGCGTGCCGCGCAGCGGCACACCTCACTCGTCGGCGAACCCCGACCAGCCAGTCAGCGACGCTGACCCCACTTTTCTTCCCACAACACCGCGTTCATCACCGTCCAGAGGTGAAACGACCATCCGCCGCCGGTCTGCTGCTGGTCGAGCATCCGCTTGACCGCTTCGGCATCGATGAGCCCGGCCTTGGCCATCGGCGAGCGATCGAGCGTGCGTCGAAAGCGCTCCTGCATCCACGGCTGACGGAACCAGCGTTCCATCGGCGCTCCGAAGCCCTGCTTGCGGCGATAGACCAGTTCCTTGTCGAGGAATCGCTCGGCGGCGCGCTTGATCACGTGCTTGCCGACGCCGTTTCGCAGCTTGTATTCGACCGGAACGCGCTCGGAGAACTCGACCAGTTCGTGATCGAGGAAGGGCACGCGGGCTTCGATCGAGTGGGCCATCGTGCACTTGTCGACCCGCATCAGGAGATGCTCCGGGAGCCGGTTCTTCCGCTCCAGATACGGAATCAACTGCAGCACCCGCGGCTTGGTCAGTCGTCCTTCGAGCGGTTCCAACCAGTGTCGCACGACCGCGTGGCTGTCGAGCGTGCGCATCGCCGATGGCAGCAGCCCTTCGACCGGGCAGTTGATCTCCTGCTTGAAACGCGATGGGTCGGGAGTGAGCGTCGAGCGAAGCGATCCCCACCAGCAGGGTGACCCGCCCCAGAAGAGCTCTTCGCCGCGCTGGGCGCGGAGCAGGGCCTCGTCATCGATGGCTCCGCCGCGCGGGCGGACGATCGGTCCCGTCTGGCGCAGGAGCTTCCGGGCGGTGCGGGCCAGCCAGCCGCGCGGCGTCGCGCCGGCACGCGCCGGGTCGTACACGTCGGCCTCGAGTCGTCGATAGTCCTCGCACCACCAGTAGCCGAGCCAGTGCTCATCGGCGCCCTCGCCCACCTGCACCACCGTGGTGCGATTGTCGCGAACGAGCTTCGAGAGGAAATAGAGCGGAATGCAGACGTTGTCGGCAATCGGTTCGTCCTGGGTCTCGACCAGCGTGTCGAGGAATCCCTCGAGATCGCCGGGATCGATCAGGGTCTCGTGGTGATCGGTGCCGTACTGCCTGGCCACGCGACGAGCCCAGCCGAACTCGTTGGTCTCCTCTTCGCCGCGGTAGCCGATTGAGAAGGTGGTCACCGGCCGATCCATGAGCTCGCTCATGAGGGCGACGTTCATGCTCGAATCGACGCCGCCGGAGAGCAGCACGCCGAAGGGAACGTCCGCCACCATGCGGCGGCTGATCGACTTGCGCAGCAGCGCAATCGTCTCTTCGACGCACTCGTCCTCGCTCATGCCGCCGCTGTTTCGGGCCGGTGGTCGATGATCAGGCAGACACTCCCACCACTGTTCGGCGCGAGCGGCGCCGGTGTGGTCGATGGTGATGCGCCACCCCGCGGGGATCTTGAAGACGCCGCGGAAGAGAGTCAGCGGCGCCGGCGTGACGATGAAGGTGAAGTAGTGCCAGAGGGCGGTGAGATCGGTCTCGACGCGGATCTCCGGGTGGGCCACGATGGCCTTGATCTCCGAGGCGAAGAGCCAGTCACCACTTCCTGTCCGAGCGACATACACCGGCTTGATCCCGATCCGATCTCGCACCAGATGCATGACCGGCCGTGCTTGATCGCGGGCGTCGTAGATGGCGACGCCCCACATCCCGAAGAAGCGCTTGAAGGCATCGAGCCCCCACTCCAGATACGCGTAGAGCAGGGTCTCGGTGTCGGAATGGCCGCGATAGCGATGCCCGCGGGCCTCCAGCTCGGCCCGGAACTCGGCATGGTTGTAGATCTCGCCGTTGAAGACGACGGCGACCTTGCCGTCGGCACTCAGCATCGGCTGATGCCCCGCCGGCGACAGGTCGATGATCGAGAGGCGGCGATGTCCGAGGAAGCAGCGGCCGTCGGTCCACTCGCCGGCGTCATCCGGACCGCGGTGAGTCATCCGGTCGCGCATGGCCACAAGCACGGCGCTGGTCGCCTCGCGATTGCGGGCCTGCTCGGTCTTCAGGATTCCGACGATGCCGCACATGCGAATTGGCTCCCTTCACAGGCGCACACCATCGACACCGGCATCTACTTCACTCCCTTGATGATCAGATTCCAGCCCCACAGCCGCTCCAGCGCCGCAATCGGCACGGGCTTGAGAAGCAGAGGAACCTCTCCCGGCGTGAGCTGCCGCTTCACGATCGAGATGTCGTGGAAGGCGCGGAACATCGCCCGCAGCCGCTTCGCGGTGTAGACCTTGACCAGCGGGCGAGCGTCGTTGGCGGTCATCTCGACGAGCTGCGACATCATGTCGCCCACCGAGTTCCTCTCGAGCATTCCGTTGCGCAGGCCGTAGCGGCCGACGATCGAGGCCCAGTAGTGCCAGGAGTTCTCCGCGTAGACCATGATGATGGCCTTGCCGCCGGGCTTGAGCACGCGGTGGATCTGCCCGATCACCCGCTCGGTGTTGGGCGTGTGATGGATCACGCCGTTGCTGTAGACCACATCGAAGGTGTTGTCGGGAAACGGCAGATTCTCCGCATCGCCGTGCAGGAACTCGCACGGCAGATTGCGCAGCTTGAAGTTCTCCCGAGCCAGTTCGAGATGTCCGGCGGCGAGGTCGAAGTCGGTGACGAGTGCGCCGTTGCGGGCGAACTGCGAGAGATCGGTGCCGAGTCCGCCACCGATCTCGAGCACCTTCGCGCCGCGATGGCGGTCGAACTCCATCACCTTGGGCATCCACGGTCCGTACTCGCCGTAGCGATGCTTCTCGATGTCGAGAAACCACTCGAGTGTTCGAGCCGGCGCCTTGCCATACTGCGAGCCGCAGGGGTTGTTGTTCCACTGGTTCTGGACTTCGTCCTTGAACCGGTCGCCGGTCTCGACGACCTTCAATTCGTGGACCGCCAGGAGCGATCGGGTTCGCGCGACCTCGGAACTCGTCCGACCTTCGAGGACGTCTCGGAGCCGCTCCACACGTCGCTGCCAGGAGTGTTCGGAGAGCGCCGCGGCCCGCGCATTGCCGCCGAGCACGGCAGCGAGCGCAGGCCGGTTTGCCAGCGCAATCAGCGCCCGAGTGAATGCCTTGGCATCGCCCGGCGGCGTGAGAATGGCGCGAGCGCCCTCGGGTGCCTCCTCGCCTTGTTCGAGTTGGGCCAGTGACATCGCCGGTTGCAGCACCTCGCCGATCTGCTCGAGGTCGCTGGCGATGATGGCGCCACCGCCGAGGTCGCCCACGGCGTCGTCCCGCGCTCCACCCAGGGCCATGTACTCGAAGAGCTTGGTCGGTGATCCGAAGAAGGGAACGTCTCCGATGTTGCCGCCGTGCGGGCTCACGAAGATGTCGCCGGCGCCGAGCAGTCGGGCGCACTCGACCTGCGGCACCGAGCCGGTGATCTTCACCTGCGATTCGAGCTGATTCGACTTCACCACCTCGTCGATTGCACTGCGGAACTGGCCGTCACCAATCAGGAGAAACCTGGCCTGCGGCACTGCGGCGCACACCGCGGGAATCGCCGCCGCGAGCGACTCGACGCCTTGCCACCCGCCGAAGGTTCCGGAGAAGGCAATCACGAGGTGCTGCTGGTCGAAGCCGAGCGACCGGCGGAGCTCCCTTCGAGCCGACGGCGCCGGGCGGCGGTACGCCTCGCAGTCGACGGCGTTGGGGCTGACCAGGATCCGCCGCGGATCGACCCCTCGGGCGATGAGATCCTCGGCCACGCGCTGCGAGACCACCGAGATCAGGGTCGCCTGGTCGAAGGCCTGTCGCTCCCTGGCCTCGAGTTCGTCGGCGCGCTCGAGCGGCTTGCCGTAGGCCCGGGCCATCGACACTTCCGAGCCGTTGAACTCCACGATGTAGGGGATGTCGAGGCGGGCCGCAATCGTCGCCCCGGCGCAGTTGCCGATCACGATGCGCTCGTAGATGAAGCCCGGGGCAAGCAGTTCCACCAAGGGAAGCAGGCGATTGACGTAGAAGTCGTTCGCCGCGAGCAACTGCTCCACGCTCGAGGAGGGACTGAAGGGCAGCACGCATTGATGCAGCCCGAGATCGTCGAGCATCGGAAAGCGCGATCCCATGATGCAGATCAGGCCGCGGCTCAGTGCATCGAGCTCCTTGGCGACGTAGCAGGTGTGCCCGTAGCTGCCGCCGGACGTGAGCGTGGCCCAGTAGTCGAAGCGGAGGTAGAGCCCTCGGGCGGCCGCGAGAGGCCCGGAGCGGAAGGCATCGACCGGTCGCGGCGAATGGACCGCCGCCGGCATTGTCTCCAGCGTCGCCGCCGCCGCAGGACGGAACCCGCGGACCGCACGCCACGCCCGATGGGCCAGCAGCAGTCGCCAGAAGCTCGCAATCCTTTCTTCATCGAGGCGCTCGACCGCCGACTCGGCTGGCCAGTAGAGGAAGGTCTCGCGTCCCGCACCGACCAGCCGTCGGGCCAGTCGGAGCTGCCCTCGGGTCGGCACGCCTCGGCGCACCTCGAAGATCACTCCTTCGACCCCCGGATCGGCCGCCAGCGAGGCCAGGGCACGCTCGTCGAGAGCCGCGTTCACCCGCCTGAGTTCGGGCTCCGAGAGAGTCACCGGATGCCGCTCGGTGAACGAATCGAACCCCCCTGCCGGAACCGATCCATAGGCGTCGAGATCGTGCGTGAGATAGATGAGCCGCGATGTCGCGCTCGCTGTGGCAGTCGTCATGAATTGGCTTTCTCGGGCTCCGAGAATGGTCGCAATGCGTGCAATCTAGCACTCCACCGCCCCTCGGTTGCGTCGCGAGGCCGCCCGCCGCAGGAGACACGGGGCCCTGGAATGCCAGGGTGGGTCGGAGAAGGCTTCCGGATGTCCCTCGGTGCCGCTGGTCGATCTGCCCGGCGGCACGCCGCCGCAGCCGCCCCCCGCCATCGGATACTCTCCGACGGTGATCAGCGCCTTGCGTCCGTGGACATGGCTGCACCGGCTCCCCGGCGCGGTCTGGAAAGAGGCCTCCCAGGTGGCGAGTCGCGGGTGGCGCGCGTGGCCGACCCTCGTGGCAATCGCCCGCGTCGACTTCCGCAAGCGGTATGCCGGCAGCGTTCTCGGCATGCTCTGGTATCCGCTCCATTCCGGCCTGCTGCTGGCCATGTACTGCTTCGTCTACATGGTGGTCTTCTCGCAGCGCCTCCCGGAGATGGGCAAGTACGACTTCGTCCTCTTCATCTTCGCGGGGCTGGTCCCGTATCTGGCCTTCAGCGAGGCGGTCACCTCGAGCATCGCCGGAGTGAAGTCGAGCCTCGCCCTGCTTCGAAACACAGTCTTTCCGATCGAACTCGTGCCGGTCAAGAACGTGCTGGTCTCGCTCGCCGCGTCGGCGACGACGCTGCTGATCCTGCTTCTTCTGGTGATTCCCACCCGCCACTTCGGATGGCACATCCTGACCATTCCAGTCCCGCTTGTGATGCTCGCGCTCCTCTGCCTCGCCGCGGTCTGGTCGCTCTCCGCCGTCGCGGCCCTGGTTCCCGACGTCAGCTATCTGGTGAACATCGTCGTTCTCATGCTGGTCTTTCTCTCGCCCATCGGCTTCACCCTCGAGCAGGTTCCGCCGCAGGCTCAGTTCGTGGTTCTCTTCAATCCGCTGAGCTACGTGATCGACTCCTTCCGATACGCCCTGCTGGGCACACGTTCGCTCCCCTGGCACACCGATCTCTGGTTCCTGCTTGTCGCCAGCGTCGCCGCCGCGACCGCCGCCGCGTTCTACCGCCGCCTCATGCCGCTCTTCGCCGACCATGAGTGATCGCCTCCCGTCCGACACAGCGTCGCCGGCGGTGGTCATGCGCGGAGTGGGCAAGACCTATCGCCTCTACAGCAAGCCGATCTATCGAGTGCTCGACCTGCTCGGACTCTGCCCGACGACCGCCCAGGCCTACACCGAGCACGACGCCCTTCGCGACGTGACCCTCACCATCGAGCGCGGCGAGAAGGTCGCCATCATCGGTCGCAACGGCGCCGGCAAGAGCACGCTTCTCAAGCTGATCACCGGCACGCTCCGACCGACGCAGGGAACCGTGTCGGTCAACGGCGTGGTCAGCGCCCTGCTCCAGATCGGAACCGGGTTCCATCCCGACTTCACCGGTCGGCAGAACGTCCACTCGAGCTTCGCTCATCTCGGCATCGTCGGACGTCGGGCCGACGAACTGTTCGACGATGTCATCGAGTTCGCCGAACTTCAGGGCTTCATCGACCAGCCGATGAAGACCTATTCGACGGGCATGACGGCGCGGCTGATGTTCGCCGCCGCGACCGTGCTCGAGCCGGAGATCCTGGTCGTCGACGAGCTGCTGGGTGTCGGTGACAGCTACTTCGCCCACAAGAGCTACGAGCGCATGCGGCAGATGTGCTCGGCACGCGGCACCACACTCCTGCTCGTCACCCATGACATCTACACCGCCGCGAGTCTCTGCGATCGATTCGTCTGGATCGACCGCGGTCGGGTGCAGCTCGACGGCGACGCTCGTCTGGTTCGCGAGGCGTACGAAGGCTCGATCAAGGCTCAGGAGGAGGAACGACTGCGGAAGCGCAACGCCACCGCGGCGGCGGTTCCGACCACCGCGGCCCTGCATGTCCGCGTCGGAAGCCGCAGCGGATTCGCGCTTCCCGAGCCTCTCGCCCTGGCCTCGCTGGCGCTGATTGCCGAAGACGGCACGCGCCACGCACTCGATGTCGCCACCGGTTCACCCGACTGGTCGCTGCTGCCCGAGGGCAATCTCGGACCGCCGACCGAGTTCGCCGGGCGCCGCTGCCGCACGCTCGAGCCACGCGGTTCGATCTTCCACAAGGCCGAGTGGCTGACGACCCCTGCTCCCGCTGGCGCCGTGCCGCGCAGTCTCGAAGTGACCCTGGCCTACGGCGGCGCAGTCCCGGCGGAGTTCGCCCTGACCGACAGCGCCGGAACGGTGCTCCTGCGGCGGGTGGTCGAGGGTGATCAGGATGATCAGGATGATCAGGATGATCAGGCTGATGAAGCTGGTGCAAGCGCTGGCACCGATCCGTCGCCGATCCAGTCGCCGACCCAGTCACCGATCCAGTCACCGATCCAGTCGCCGATCCAGTCGCCGATCCAGTCGCCGATCGCCTCGCAAACCCCCTGGCGGACGTTCCGTTTCGACCTCGAGCAGCGCGGCGCAAACGCCGAGATCTCCGAGTCGGGCGGCCAATACGGCACCGGCCTGGTGCGCATCGATCACGTGGAGTTTCGAGACGCGGCAGGCACTCCGGTCGTCCATGTTCCCCACGGCGGCTTCCTGCGCCTCCAGATCGATGTAAGGATCGATCCTGCACTTGCCTCGCGCGACGTGACCCTGGTGATCGGCTTCAATCGCTCCGGCAGCGCAATTGGCGGCTACGTGCACCGCGAACGGCTCACGCTTCCGGAGGCGCCGCAGGCGACCATCGGCGTGACACTCGAGCCACTGCTCCTGGGCAGCGGCCCGTGGCTGATCACCGTTGCACTCGGCGAAGCCGGGCTCTTTCGCAGACCCGGGCTGCCCTTCTTCACGCTGAATCCGGCATGGCATCACTTTCTCGCGCGACGATTCGAACTCGTCGTCGAGAGCACCGACCCGATCGATCCACCTTCATTCGTCGTGCTCCCGGCGACGGTTGAAGTCGCCCCCGGAACGATGATTGCGCCGACGAAGCCGGCGCTGCTGGTCGCGGCAACGAGAGCGACACTGCGCGGACCGATCTCGCCCAGAGCCCTGCTCGACGGCGATCCGGTCGACACCGCAGGCGCGGCCGCACGTTCGATGCCGCCCGACCCACTCGGGCGATGGCGGCGCCAGCATCAGGCCATCGTCGAAGTGATCGAGGACGCGTCGCGAGAAGTGGTTGCGCTTCTTGACGGCGCCGACCTTGCGCCACTCACGCGGCATCAGCACGCCTTGATCGGTTTCGACTGGAGGGCCTATCTCTCGGCCTCGTCGTATCGCATCCAGCAGCTTGCCCGAATGCTGATGTCCCTCGCCCCGGGCGCCTCCGGAACCGAGTCGGCCCAGTCCCTGGGCACGCTGCTTGATTCCGGCAGCTACTTCGGCAACTTCGCCCTCGCCATGCACCGGCTCGGATGGGACGTCATCGCCAGCGACACCTACGGCGCCTACGACGGCGCCCTCGATCCATGGCGACGTCTGCTGGAGCGCAGCGGCGTCCAGGTCGTCGACCCCGGCGACTTCGATTGCGGCGTCTCGCTGCCCGAGGAGTCGGCCGACGTGGTCTTCTCCGGCGGCGTGATCGAGCACATTCCGCACTCCCCCAAGGGTTATCTGCTCGAGCTGCGGAGACTCGCCCGGCGCGGCGGACTGGTGGTCGTCGAAACCCCCAATCACTCCTACGCCATGAAGCGGACACTGATGGCCTCCGGCAGGAGCGTCCACGCGCCGATCGAATCGCAGTTCGAATCGGAACCTCCCTTCGCCGGTCATCACCGCGAGTACACCATGGAGGAACTGCGCTGGATGCTCGCGCGTGTGGGGCTTTCCCCGGTTGCCGAAGCGACGATGGACTACTCCTACCTCGCGCTCGGCGAGCTGACCCCGGCGCTTGCACTTGAGATCCTGGGCCGGCGCAAGGACCCATCGATGCAGGAGCTCCTGATGGTCGCGGGTCGGCGCGAGTCCTGACCCTGGAGCACTCCCGACAGGCCCCGCGTCCCGTACATTGTCCGCGTGAAGCAACTGCTGGTCCGCAAGGGCGAAGTCATCGTCGAAGAGGTCCCGGCGCCAAGCGTCGGGCGGCGCTCCATTCTGGTGCGCGTGCGGCACTCCTGCGTCTCCGTGGGCACCGAGGTCTCGGGCGTGCGCATGAGCAATCTGCCCCTCTATCGGCGGGCCCTCAAACAGCCCCACCACGTGAAGAAGGTCGTGCAGCTCATGCGCGACCAGGGCGTCAAGCGGGTGTGGGATCGAATCACCGGCATGCTCGCGGCCGGCACTCCGACGGGGTACTCGGCTGCCGGCGAAGTCGTCGCCGTCGGAAGTGACGTGCTCGAGTTCGCGGTGGGCGACCGCGTGGCCTGCGCCGGGGCGGGGATTGCCAACCACGCCGAGTTCATCGATGTGCCGGTGAATCTCGCGGTGCGCATTCCGGAGGGCGTCTCGACCGCCGAGGCCTCCACGGTCACGCTCGGCGCCATTGCGCTTCAGGGGGTTCGACGGGCCAATCCCACGCTCGGCGAGTCGTTTCTCGTGATCGGCCTCGGACTGCTCGGTCAACTGAGCGCACAGATGCTCCTCGCCAACGGCTGCGTCGTGATTGGAAGCGATGTGGATCCCAAGCGGCTCACCCTGGCGAAATCTCGCGGTGTCCATCACGTGCTCGACGCCTCCGAAGAGGATGTCGCCGAGCGCGTCCTGCGCCTCACCGGCGGCGCCGGCGCCGATGGGGTGATTGTCACGGCCGGGGCGAGTGGCGACAGCGTCCTGATGTCGCAGGCGATGAACGCCAGTCGGCGCAAGGGCCGGGTGGTGATCGTCGGCGATGTGGGCCTCAATCTCCAGCGCCACGAGTTCTACGCCAAGGAGCTCGATCTCCTGATCTCCTGTTCCTACGGACCGGGGCGCTACGACCCCAACTACGAGCAGGACGGCGAGGACTATCCGCTCGGCTACGTGCGCTGGACCGAGAATCGCAACATGGAGGCGTTCCTCCGGCTGCTTGCCGAGGGACGCATCGACATCTCCTGCCTCGAGCCCAGGACCTGGCCGCTCGAGTCTGCGCCGGAGGCCTATTCGGCGCTGACCAATCCGCCGCCCGGCTCGGGCGAGAAGCCGCTGGTCGTCCTGATCGAGTATCCGCGCAGCGAGCAGGCCCCGCAGCGGCGCATCGTGCTCCGCTCCGCGGCGCCGGCCCGTCGTGTCGACGGCCGCATTCGGACCGCGGTGGTCGGCGCCGGTGGCTTCGCCCAGGGGATGCACCTGCCGAATCTCGTCAAGCGCGGTGATCGATTCGAGGTGCGCACGATCGTGAGCCGGACCGGAAGCAACGCCCTCGCCGCAGCCCGGCTCTTCGGCGCCCGCGAGGCGACCACCGATCTGGCCGCGACACTCGCCGACGCCGAGATCGATCTCGTGGTGATCTGCACCCGCCACGATCTGCACGTGCCCATGACGCTCGCGGCCCTCGATGCCGGCAAGCACGTGCTGGTCGAGAAGCCGCTGGCCCTCGACGAGGCGGGGCTTTCGAAGATCGAGGCCTGGTACGCGGAGGCCGCACGAACCGGTCGGCCGCTGCCACTGCTTCTGACCGGGTTCAACCGCCGCTTCGCCCCGGCAGTGCGCCGCATCGGCGAACTTCTGGCCGACCGCAGCACCCCGATGATCGTCAACTACCGCATGAATGCGGGCCACATTCCACTCGATCACTGGGTGCACGGGGTCGAGGGCGGCGGGCGCAACATCGGCGAAGCGTGCCACCTCTACGACCTCTTCGCGGCCCTGACCGGCGCTCGCCCAGTCGACGTCAAGGCGCGAGCCATCGATCTGCGGAGGGCCTCCCGCGGAGGGCAGTGGAACCCGCGTGATAATTTCGTCGCCACCATCGGCTACGACGACGGCTCGGTCTGCACGCTCACCTACACCGCTCTTGGCAGCAAGAGCTACCCCAAGGAGCGGATGGAGATCTTCTGCGACGGTCTGGTCGTCTCGCTCGACGACTACAAGCGCCTCGAGGTTGCCGGAAGCTCGAAGCGAGGCTGGAAGGGCATGAGCCAGAACAAGGGCCAGCTCGCCGAGCTCGATGCACTCGCCGTGGCCCTCGCCGGTGGCGAGTGGCCAATTGCCCTCCAGTCGATGCTCGACACCACCCGAGTCTCCTTCGAGGTCGAACGACACCTCGAGGAGAGCGCCCGCTCCGCGACTTCGTCGCACGGCTGATCCGCGACGCCCGACACCTTCCCCATGTGCGGCATCGCCGGATATCTCGCCTTCGCCGACTCCGGCGTGCTCGAAACGACCACGCTGGTGGCGATGCGCGACGCCATGCGCCACCGCGGCCCCGATGGCGAGGGCCTCTGGATGTCCGCCAATCGTCGCGTCGGACTCGCCCATCGCCGCCTCAGCATCATCGATCTCGCTCCCGCTGCGGCCCAGCCCTTCGCCAGCGACGACGGGCGCATTCAGATCGTCTTCAACGGCGAGATCTACAACCACGCCGAGCTGCGCCGCGAGCTGATCGCCGCCGGCACGACCTCGTGGCGGACGGACCACAGCGACACCGAGGTCATCCTGCGGCTCTTCGAGCGCGAGGGCATCGCCTCGCTCGAGCGACTTCGGGGCATGTTCGCCCTGGCGATCTGGGACCAGCGCAGCCGCGAGCTCTGGCTGGTGCGCGATCGAATCGGGGTCAAGCCGCTCTACTGGACCCGCAGCGGCTCGCGGCTTCTCTTCGCCAGCGAGATCAAGGCCCTGCTGTGCGACCCGACCGTGCCGCGCCGCGTCGATTGCGATGCCCTCTTCGACGCGATGAGCTTTCTGACGTCGCCTGCCCCGCGCACGCTCTTCGCTGGAATCTCCAAGCTTCCCGCGGGGTGTCTCCTGCGGGTGACCGAGGACGGCGCACTCGAGGAGAGGCGCTGGTGGTCACCCTGGCGCGACGTGACACCATTGCGCGGCGAGAGCGACGCGGCGATTGCCGAGCGGCTGCTGGCGATGCTGCGCGAGTCGGTGGCCCTTCGCACGGTGAGCGACGTGCCGGTGGGCGTGCTCCTTTCGGGTGGCATCGACAGCACCACCAACGCCACCCTCTTTGCGGAACTGGTGGCGTCGCGCGGGGGCGCGCTCAAGACCTTCACCATCGGCTACAGCGACAGCGCCACCTATGCCAACGAGACCACGGTCGCTCGCGCCACTGCGGCCCGGCTCGGCGCGGAGCATCACGAACGGCTGCTCTCGCGCGAGGATCTCATCTCGTTCGTCCCCGAGATGATCGAGCTTCAGGACGAACCGATTGCCGATCCGGTCTGCTTCCCCGTTCACTTCGTGAGTCGCCTCGCCCGCGAGCACGGCGTCATCGTCACCCAGGTCGGCGAGGGCAGCGACGAGCTCTTCTGCGGCTACGACTCGTGGCTGCGCTATCTCCAGTTGGCCGAGTTGAACCGATTCCCCGGGGCCGGACTGCTGCGCGGGCCAGCCTCCGCCGCCCTGTCCATCCTCGGTCGCGCCGAGGGCGCACCGGCCGAACTGCTGGCCCGCGCCCGGCGCGGCGAGCCGATCTTCTGGAGCGGCGCCGAAGCCTTCCACGACCTCACCAAGCGCCGCGTGCTCGCTCCCGAAGTCATGCGCGCCGTCGGATCGCGCACCTCCTGGTCGGCCCTTGCCGAGAGTCACCAGCGCTATCGCACTCAGGCCTGGGAACAGAGCGATCTCAACTGGATGACGACCGCGGATCTCACGCTGCGGCTTCCGGAACTCCTCCTGATGCGGGTCGACAAGATGGCCATGGGTGTGGGCGTGGAGGGCCGCGTGCCCTTCCTCGATCATCGCTTCGTGGAGCTGGCCCTCTCGATCCCCACCGCCGTGAAGCGCCGCAACGGCATCAAGAAGGCCATCCTGAAGCAGGCGGTGCGCGGGCTCGTCCCCGATGCGGTCATCGACGCCCCCAAACAGGGCTTCGGCGTGCCCATCCACGAGTGGCTCGAGGGCCCGCTCGGGACCATGATGAACGCGTCGCTCGAGCGATTCGCGAAACACTCCGGCCTCGTCGAACCGACGGCGTTTCGGGCGCTGCTTCCGCGACTCGATGGAGCCCGTCGCTGGTATCTTTTCAACATTTCCGCGTGGTGGGAGCGTTGGATCGCATGACCGACGCACGTCCCCGGAGTTCCGCAATCGATTCTTCTGCGCCGAGAGGCATCGCCCTCAGCGCCGCCACGGTCTCGGCGCCGTTTCGCCAGGGCGTCGAGAAACGGCTCGGTCACCCGCTGCGCTGGACCATCCTCCGTGAATGGCGACAGCGCGGTGCGATGGGGGCGTTGCGCGCTGCGCTTGGCGAATCGCGACAGCCGCTCTATGTGGTGTGCGAGACGACGGAATCGGAGGTGGTCACGCCGCTCCTCTCGCTGCTGGCACTTCCGCTTCGCGCCCGCGGGGTCTTTCTGGTCGAACCCTCCGGAGCCATTCGTCCGCTGGCCCTGACCACGATTGCCGAAGGCGTGTTCGGATTCGTGCGAGCCTCGATTGGCGTGCGCATCGCGACCTGGCGAAATACCGGAGAGGCTCGGCGGCTGAGTCGCGGACCTCGCGCCGCCCTTTCCGCAGGCGACTCTCCGCACGCGACACGCTCGATTGCCTATCTGCGGCCGGCGCTCTGGTTCGGAGTCCAGGCCGGCGGGAGCGTGGGGCACATCGCCGGCGTGGCCAACGGGTTCGCGGCCCGCGGACTCGACGTGCGCTTCTTCGGGCCCGATCGCCCGGCGATGCTGCGCCCCTTCGTGACCAGCACGCTGGTTGCGCCCCCGCCTGGGTTCGGCGCTCCGGCCGAGGCCAACATCGATCGCTACCAGCGACGATTCGTGAAGGTGGTGTCACAGGCCCTTGCCGAGCGACCGCCGTCGGTCCTGTATCAGCGCGTGGCTCTGGGCGATTTCAGTGGCGCGGTGCTCGCTCACCGCCTGGGCGTGCCGCTGATTGCCGAGTACAACGGCTCGGAAGTCTGGGTCGCGGAGCACTGGGGCGATGGACTCGCCAACGCCGCGCGGCTGCGATTGTGCGAGGACGCACTCCTCAAGCAGGCCCACGTGATCGTGGTGATCTCCAAGGCCCTGCGCGACGAACTGGTCGATCGTGGTCACGAAGCACATCGCATCGTCTGTCATCCCAACGGCATCGATCCGGAACTCTTCGATCCCAGCCGATACGACCTCGCGAATCGACACTCGCTGCGCGATTCAATCGGCATCCCCCGCGATGCGCTGGTCGCCACCTTCATCGGGACCTTCGGACGCTGGCACGGTGCCGAGGTGCTTGCCCAGGCAATCGGCCTCCTCGTTCGAGACGATCGCGCCTGGCTGGAAGCCCGGAAGCTCCGCTTCTGTCTGGTCGGCGACGGCCTCCGCATGCCCGACGTCCGCGAGCGGATCGCCCGCGACGGAAGCGGCCCGTGGGTCACCACGACCGGGCTCGTTCCGCAGGATCAGGGTCCGCGGTACCTCGCGATGAGCGATCTCCTGCTCTCACCGCATGTGGCCAACGCGGATGGAAGCCGCTTCTTCGGGTCGCCCACCAAGCTCTTCGAGTACATGGCCATGGGCAAGCCGATCATCGCCAGCGATCTCGAGCAGATCGGAGAAGTGCTTCGTCCCGCAGTCGAATTCGCCCAAGGCGGCGAGGCCACGATCGCTGCCGCCGACGATCCAAGTGACAGCGCTGCCGTGCGCCGTCGGGCGGTGCTGGTGACCCCGGGCGACGCCGCAATGCTGGCGGCGGCGATCAAGGCCCTCGTCGATCGACCACGCCTTGGCGCCGCCCTGGGACAGGCGGCCCGCGACGCCGCCCTGGGCGAGTTCACCTGGGACCATCATGTGGCCTCGATACTCGAGGCAGTGGCGCATGTGCGCTGAGTCGGACCGCGCTCGCGAGCCACGCGTCGTCTGACGAACCGATCACGTCCGCGTCCTCTCGATGATCTCGACCGCGACCATGCGAGTGCCGTCGCTTGTTGGGGTGGGCGTCGTCTCGCGCCGCACCGCGACGAAGTCGAGCGCCGGCTTCTCGTGGTCGCTGGCGACGACCGGAACATCGCGGAGGGCCGCGGCGAGCGACACGAGCCCGACACCGCAGCCGAGCTCGAGGACAGGCAGACCCGAGGCAGCGTGCGCGTCGAACGATCGCTCCTCGCTCACGAACGTGGCGAGTGCCACCGCCGAAGGCCAGAGATCCGCCCGGTACGGCATCCGCTCATCGGCCGCGAATGCGACCTCGTCGATCAACGCATCCGCCGTCCGCTGAAGCAGGAGTTCGAGCGTCCGCCCGCCGACCGGGACAGTGACGGCGCGACAGTCGCATCGCTTGCGGAGGCGGGCTTCGGGAGTAACTGGGTGGGGTGTCACGCAACGCCGTGAACGAATCACGGCCCCAGCGGCCCCGAGCGTGGAACTCGCCGAGCTGGGGCTCGGCGAGACGCTGGTGCGCGCAACATCCGTTCACGTCGATCATGCTCGCCAGACTTCCGTCACCTCGCGTGCAGGAGGTATGGAGCACGGAGGACATGGAGGTCATGGAGGACATGGAGGACACGGAGGACATGGAGGTCATGGAGGACACGGAGAAGCAAGCGAGCGAGTGTTGTTGGTGAACGGACACGATTGGCTGTGATGCTGGCATCACGGGGCCGGCATCACGGGGCCGGCATCACGGGGCTGGCATCACGGGGCCGGCATCACGGGGCCGGTGCCGTTCACACCCTTGCCTCTTCCTCCGTGACCTCCGTGACCTCCGTGTCACATCCTTCCTGCGCACGACGCGAAGGACCTCGCCATGGAGATCCGTGTCACTTCGGTCTTCGCTCGAGTGGGCGAATCGCCGCTCTTCACGGCGACTGGCGTCGCCGTACGCCGAGCTGGGGCTCGGCGGTCCCAGGTGCGGCGGTCCCAGGTGCGGCGGTACCAGGTGCGGCGGTACCGGGCTCGGCGGTACCGGGCTCGGCGGTACCGGGCTCGGCGGCGCTGGGGCCGTGATTCGTTCACGGCGTTGGGTGTCACGGGTTCGCGATCATCGACCAGTCGCTGGTCGTCCTCGACCCTCACTTCACCACTCTGGACCACGTCGTCCCTCCGGCGCCGTCCTTGATGGCGATGCCGATGGCCAGCAGTTCGTCACGGAGGCGATCGCTCTCCGCGAAGTTCTTCGACGCCCGGGCGGCGCTGCGGGCGGCGATCAGGCTCTCGATGCGAGCGCTCTCGTCGGGAGCGGCGCCGGCGTCGCTGGGTGCGTTGCGCTCCAGAACGCCAAGCACCCCGTTCATGGCCTGGAGTGCGGCGAGTTCGTCGCGGAGCGCGTGGCCGGCACTCGCCGATGAACCCAGGCTCGTCGGGCCCATGGAACGACTGCCTTCCGCGGGCAGCTCCCCCACCGCCCCCCCAACCGAAGCGTTGAGCACGCCGACTGCTCGTGCCACGTTGAGATCGTCGCACAGCGCCGCGGTGAACTCCGGGAGCGCCCGCGCGAACACGCCGGGGCCATCGCCGCGCGCCGTCGGGTCCGAGGCGAGCCGAGCCTCGAGCGACTGGGCCGCGCGGGCCCAGCGGTCGATCATCCGCTGGCAGTCCTTGAGCCCCTGCAACGTGAAGTTGGCATTCACCCGGTAGTGCGTGCGAATCAGCTCGAGCCGGATTGCCGCAGGCGTCGCCCCCTTGGCGAGGAGATCGCGCACGGTGAAGAAGTTGCCCTTGCTCTTGGACATCTTCTCGCCTTCGACGATCAGATGGCGGGTGTGAAACCAGTACCGGGAGAAGAGCGACCGCCCGGTGCCGCAGCAGCTCTGGGCGATCTCGCATTCGTGGTGCGGGAAGATGTTGTCCTCTCCGCCCGAGTGCAGGTCGATCATGGCGCCGGTCGCATCGCCGCCTCCGGCGGCCGGCGCGGCCAGCAGATCGGCGGCCATCGCCGAGCACTCGAGATGCCATCCCGGATAGCCCTCGCCCCAGGGGCTCGGCCAGCGCATCAGATGGGTCGGATCGGCCTTCCAGAGCATGAAGTCGGCGGGATGCCGCTTCATCGACTGGTTCTCAGCCGCGACCCGGCCGCCTTCGCCTTCACGCAGCGACTCGAGCGTGTTGCCGCTGAGCTTGCCGTACGACGGGTAGCTGCGAACGTCGAAGTAGACGACACCATCCTTCGCCACGTACGCGTTGCCCTTGGCAATCAGCGCCTGGACCAGAGCGATCATCTGCGGGATGTATCGCGTGGGCCGCGGCATCAGTTCCGGATGGGTCTTCGCGTCCTCCGCAACGAGCAGTCCCAGAGTCAGCGCATCCTCGACGAAGGCGTGGGCGTAGAACTCGGCGATTGCGTAGGGATCACCCGGATCGAGATCGACGCCGTCCGGAAGCTTGCCCGACTTCTTCGCCTCGCTCAGTCTCCTCGCCGCCACCTGCATCCGATCCTCACCCGAGTCCCCGCTGTCGTCGGTCATGTGACCGACGTCGGTGATGTTCATCACGTGACGAACGTCGTAGCCGACAAGTCGAAGCGTGCGCCGCAGCACGTCGGCGTTCAGGAACGCTCGGAAGTTGCCGACGTGGGCGTAGTCGTAGACCGTCGGTCCGCAGGAATAGAAACGCACCAGCTTCCCGGCGGGATCGATGGGCGCGAATTCGTCGATCGATTTCGTGAGTGTGTTGTAGAGACGCAGCGTCGGCATGCGGTTTCCGGCGTCATCAGGAATCGGAGAGATCTGTTCGGATCGTCACTCTTCGCCGACGGTCCGCGGTGCCATCATCGACTCGTCGATTGCCCTCGGCAACTCAATCGCCGCTCGAGCCCCACTGGCTGAGAAGTTCGCCCAGATCGGCCCCATCGACGACACCGTTGCCGTCGAGGTCGCCGGGTCCCGGGGTTCCCCATGCCGCGAGCAGTTCGCCGAGGTCGGCGCCGTCGACGATGCCGTCGCAGTTGAGATCAGCCGGGGCGCACTGGAGCGACCCGTCGGCCACGAGCAGGACGGATGCACCGACCGAGAGCGCAACCGAGGTCAGCGCTCCGCTGAAGAGAACCGACGCAGTACCACCCGGAGGCAGCACCGTCGGAAGATCGAGCGGCACATTCTCGAAGGGCGGGAGGTCGATCGTGCCCTTCTCATCGGTGTTGGTTGCGCCGGCCAGCTCGATCGTCGGCACACCGGTGAGATCGAGCGTCCCGACGATCGGGAGCACCGCCGGGAAGGGAGTACCGTCACCGGCGGGCTGACCAAGAATCGACGCGACCGCGGCGATGTCGACCGGCACCACGGCGTTGATCGTGTAGACGCCGGGCGACACCGGCGACAGCGTGCCGACACCTGGGCCGGACTGCGTCGCCACCAGCGACTCGACGACCACCGCCGCACCGAGGGGGATCGGGATGTTGAAGCCGCCGGGGAAGATTGCGTTCGGCGCCGTGGTGTGGAAGGACGAGTAGTTGATGGTGAAGACCACGTCGATGCCGAGCGGGTTGCCACCGAGCAGATCGAGTGTGAGTCCGCCGAAGGCCACCGTCAGTCCACCGGCGTCGACGGCGACACTGAAACCACCCGCGGGTGACGTGCTCGACTCGTTTTCCGCCGAGATCGTCGCGCCGTAGGGAATCGCCGTGTTGGTCGAGCCGCCGAAGAAACCGGGAAGCGTCTTGGTTCCGCCCGGATTGGTGGTGGCGTCGTAGTTGCCGATGAAGGTCCCCGCCAGCGGCGCGGCCAGAACGAATGACGTGTCGACCGAACTCGCCTTCGAACTGATGATGAAGTCGTAGCTCTGGGCCGCCGATGCGGCACCGACGAGGGTCATCGACGACAGAAGTGCGAGAGGGAACTGGACGAGCGGGGCACGATTGCGCATGGGCGTTTCTCCTAAGGACACCGAAACATAACCGGACCGCCGGGCCATGCAACGGGCTTGATGGGCCAAGGAACGAGAAGACCGCGTTGGCACGATCCACAGCCCGCCCGGAGGAGCTATCCCACCGCTTCGAGCAGCCGCCGCCACGCTTCGCAGGCACGCTCTCGGTCGTAGGCCAGGTGCAGCGCCCGCCGAGCTCGTTCGCCCAGCATCCGGGCCTGGGCTCGATCGGCGGCGAGGCTGCGGATGACCTCGGAGAGGTGGGCCACGTCACCCTGTCGGACCACGATTCCGCACTGGTGCTCGGTAAGCACTCGGGCAATCTCGCTCTCCGGGCTTCCGATAAAGATGGTGGGCCGTTCTGCGGCCATGGCTCCGAACAGCTTGCATGGCACGATGCACCCTTCGAGCCCCTCCAGAAGGCTGACGAGGTGGACGTCCGCGAGGCTGAGCGAGGCGTCGAGCTTCGCCCGTGGCTGGTAGTCCGCGAGCACCGCCGTCGACAGATCGCGTTCGCGCACGAACGCCTCGACCTCCGCCTTCTTCTTGCCGCCACCGACGAAGGCGAACCGGATCGAGTGATCGCTTCGCAGCGCCTCGGCGCTGCCGAGCATGGTGGCGACGTCGTGGCCGATTCCGAAGTTGCCCGAGTACATCACGACGAAGGCATCGCCGAGCTTCCATTCCTGGCGATACGGATTCGTCTGCCGATCGACCGGACGGATCTCCGCCGTATCCGACCACACGCCGATGTGAACGACGCGACTGGGATCGATCCCCTTCTCGAGCACCTTTCGATGCATGCAGCGGCCGAGGACGACGACGCGATCGGCGGCGCGAAGGGTGGCGCGATTCACCCAGTCGAGAATGCGGGCCGGAACACTTCCTTCTCGCAGCGCTCCGACCGGATACATGAGGTCGGGATACATGTCCATCAGCCAGAAGACGAAACGGCTTCCGCGGGTGACCCGCAGCCACCAGCCGATCAGGGCGATGAACGGCGGGGTGGTGAAGCAGATGGTGACATCCGGCCGGCGCACGGTCATCACCTTGAGAAAGCACGCCAGGTAGAAGACCGCGAAGTCGGCGGCTCGTGCAACCAGTCCGGCCTTGCCGAAGAAGCTCCGCCCGACCCGATTGACCTCGATGCCCTCGATGAACTCGTGGGCCGGAAGGGCCGCGCCGCTGCGGCCGTACAAGCTGCGCGAAGCGATCACCTCCACCTCGTGACCATGCGCGGTCAGATGCCGGGCAAGGTCGTAGCCATGCTGGGCCGTCGCCGCGACGTCGGGGTGAAAGACCTGATTGATGAGGAGGATGCGCACGGGCGTTCGTCGGAGTCGCTCACGCGGTGCGGGACCGCTCTCGGAACCACTCGATCGTGCGCTTCAGGCCTTCCTCGAATCCGACCTGGGCCTGCCACCCGAGCATCTGTCGGGCGCGGGCGGTGTCGAGACAGCGGCGCGGCTGCCCGTCCGGCTTCGAGGAATTCCAGCGGATTTCGCCGGCGAAACCCGTCAGTCGGGCAATCAGATCAACGAGATCGCGGATGGTGATCTCCATGCCCACGCCAAGATTGACGGGGACGGGCTCGGTGAGCACCTCGGCGGCGCGAATGACTGCTTCGGCCGCATCATCGACATAGAGGAACTCGCGGCTGACGACGCCCGTGCCCCAGCACTCGATGGACCCGGCCTTGCTCTCGACGGCGCTCACGCACTTGCGGATCAGCGCGGGGATCACGTGCGAGGTCTCGAGGTCGAAGTTGTCATGCGGGCCGTAGAGGTTGACGGGAAGGACGTACGCGCTCTGGAGGCCGTACTGCCGCGCGTATCCATCGAGCATCACCATCGCCGCCTTCTTGGCGATCCCGTACGGCGCGTTCGTCTCCTCGGGATAGCCGTTCCAGAGTTCCTCCTCGCGGAAGGGCACCGGGGTGAACTTCGGATACGCGCAGATGGTTCCGACCTGCACGAACTTGGCAAGGCCGGCGATTCGGGCCTGCTCGATCAGGTGCAGCGACATCGCCATGTTGGCGAAGAAGTAGCGTCCGGGATTGGCCATGTTGGCGCCGATCCCCCCCACCTCCGCGGCCAGATGGATCACCACCTCGGGTCGCGAGTCGTGGTAGAGCCGAGCGACGTCGGCCTCGTGGGTCAGGTCGTACTTCGAGCGGCGCGGAATGAAGATGTCGCGGCAACCGCGCAGTCGCAGTCGCTCGCACACGGCCCGCCCAAGGAATCCGGCGCCGCCGGTCACGACGATGCGCTTGGTGGAGAGATCGATGGTCATGTCGCGTTCAACGGCGGGTCCCGACTGTGTCCCCAGCGACTCGCGCGAGCCCTGTGAAACGCAATCGCAACCGAGCCGGGGAGGGTACCCGCACGGAGGCCTCGGATCAGCCGGACTGCCACTTCCGTACTCCTCGCTGGCCGGGTCGGAATCGGTCCGTACACTGGCCCCGATCGATCCCTGCCCGAGGCGAACCCTGCGTTGGATGGGGGCGTCGGATCGGGGCGTCGGATCGCGGAGTCGAACCCATGAGCCAGAACACCGAGGCCAAGACCGCCCCCACCCGCGGGCGTCGCGCTCTCATCACCGGCATCACCGGTCAGGACGGCAGCTATCTCGCGGAACTGCTGATGTCGAAGGGCTACGAAGTCCACGGGATCATCCGCCGCTCCGCCAGCTTCAACACCGGTCGGATCGATCACATCTACAGGGATCCGCACGAAACGGGTGCTCGCCTCTTCCTGCACTACGGCGATCTGACCGATGCGGTCAGCCTCTCGTCGATCATCTCCAAAGTGAATCCCACCGAGGTCTACAACCTCGGCGCCCAGAGCCACGTGCGGGTGAGCTTCGATCAACCCGTCTACACCGTCGACGTGGTCGCGACCGGAACCATCAAGCTGCTCGAAGCTGTCCGTGTGCAGCAGGAGCGGACCGGGCAGGGCATCCGCTTCTACCAGGCCTCGTCCTCGGAGATGTTCGGCAAGGTGCAGGAGGTTCCGCAGACCGAGCGCACGCCGTTCTATCCGCGCTCTCCCTACGGCTGCGCCAAGGTCTTCGGACACTGGGTCACCATCAACTACCGCGAGTCCTACGACATCCACGCCTCCTGCGGCATTCTCTTCAACCACGAGTCTCCGAGGCGCGGCGAGACCTTCGTCACCCGCAAGATCACCCGCGCCGTCGGGCGCATCAAGCTGGGGATGCAGAGCAAGCTCTATCTCGGCAACATCGACGCCCAGCGCGACTGGGGCTTCGCCGGCGACTACGTCGACGCCATGTGGCGGATGCTCCAGCAGGAGAAGCCCGACGACTACGTCATCGCCACCGGCAAGATGATTCCGGTGCGGACCTTCTGCGAGCTCGCCTTCGGTCACCTCGGACTCGACTATCGCGACTTCGTCGAGATCGACGCGCGTTACTTCCGACCCGCCGAAGTCGACGAGCTGCTCGGCAGTCCCGAGAAGGCTCGACGACAGCTCGGCTGGGTGCCGACCACCTCAGTCGAGGAGCTGGCGCGGATGATGGTCGAAGCGGATCTCGACCTGGCGGCGCGGGAGAAGACACTCCGTGATGCCGGGCACGAAATGCCGGCGTCGATCGGTCACGATCAGTGAATGCCGGCAGCCCGAGTGACATTCACACAGGCTGCCGGCACTCCCACACGCAACTGGACGACGTTGCCGCGAACGATCACTTCGCCGTGTAGCGACCGCGTTCCGGGCTCTTGAACGAGCTCTTGTTCACCAGCAGCGTCTGGTTCACGACGGTTCGGAAATTGGCGCTGTTGGTGCGGTAGCCGATGGCCAGAACGGCATCCGCCGCGTCGCCGACCGAGAGCACCTTGCCAGTCATCACCTTCTTGAGGGACTCGACGAGGCTCAGGCTGTTCTTGACACGCGGCCCACGCGGACCGCGCCGACCAGAGAGGCCCACGGCCCCGCCGGAGGTCGAGACGCCGAGCCGCGCCAGTTCGGCGTCGATTGCGGCGAGCTTCTGGGCAAGACGCTCACGACGTCGCGCCAGCGGACGAGAGGCAGCCTGACGGCGGCGCAGCTCGGACTGGAGATCGCTGATTGAGAGAGAACGGAGCGACCGGGGCGTGCGCGGAGCCCGCTTGGCCGTCTGCGCTGTGCGGGATGAATTTGACTTTGCCATCGTTGAATCCTTGTCTGTCAGAAACTGGGGTCGAGATTGGATCTGAAACGGGAACGCGTCACACTGCTCAGCGGTCCCCCATGGCCCCCGTCGGACAACACCGCCACATTCACGCACCGGCCCGAGCGGAAGCCCTGCACTGGCTTCCTGAGCAGGGGCTCCCTGAAACAGGGGCTCCCGGCGTCAATCAACCGAACGGACGTCTGGAGATTGCAGGTTCTCAAACTCGCAATCTGCAGTCGCCTGTTGCCGGCATTCCCGAGTGGCGGTGCTGAACGTTCCGCCTCTTCCGTGCTCTTGCACGGGAGAGGCGTCGGCAATTGAAACCGAAAATGGACTCTCCTTCAACCTCGGTTGCGTCCCGCGACCACACTCGGTCCCTCTTGAAGGCCGGGTTTGCACGGCGCGAACGAGCGTTTCGCAGCACGATCGCGGGGCGTTCGAGGCCGATTGGGACCGGCAGTCCGCTGGCTGCTATACGTCGCCCGTGCTATCCGTCGCCCGTGCTATCCGTCGCCCATGCTATCCGTCGCCCAGAGACGATTCGTCGATCCCGAGTCGCGCGAGAATGCCTTCGAACTGGGCAATCGAGTAGTACGAGATTCGGAGCGTCCCGCTTCCGGTCGCCCGGGCGGTTTCGATGGCGACCCGCGTTCCGAGCCGATCGCCGATGCGGCGTTCGAGATCGGCAAGATGGAGCGATCGCGCGGAAGGATCGCGCTGTCCTGCAGCGCCAGTCGGATTGAGTTCGCGCACGGCCTGCTCGGTCCGCCGCACCGACCAGCCGTTTCGCAGCACCGCGGCACCAAGCTCCGTGCGGCGCAGCGGATCGGCGCAGCCCAGGAGCGCCTTGGCGTGGCCGAGCGTCAGGTGCCCGGAGCGCACCGAATCCGCGGTGCGCTGGTCGAGTTCGTTGAGACGAATCAGATTCGACACCGACGTCCGATCGATGCCCACCCGCTCGGCAATCTGCTGATGCGACAGGCCGAACTGCTCGATCAGGCGCAGGAATGCAGCGGCCCGATCCATCGGATTCAGATCCTCCCGCTGCACGTTTTCGATCAGTGCCCATTCCGCTGCGGTGCGATCATCGACCTCTCGCACGATCGCTGGAATCGTCCGCAGCTCGAGAAGCTGCGCCGCTCGCCAGCGCCGCTCGCCGGCGATGAGTTCGAACTTCCCCGCCCCCCGTGGCCGCACGATGATCGGCTGCATGATGCCGGCGGAGCGCATCGATTCGGCCAGCTCCTTCAGCGTCGTCGGATCGAACTGCTGCCGCGGCTGATGGACGTTCGGCACGATGTCGACAAGCGGAATCTCGTGCACACGCTGACCGGCCGACGCCATCGCCGGTCGGGCGCCGACGCCCGGCGCTGTCGCAGGCGCCACCGGCGGGCTCTGCGGAGCTGCCGAGTCGCCCACCCGGACCGCGTCCGCCCTCACCGACTCGTCTGCATGACCCGATCGCGGGAGAACCTCCGCCGCCTCGAGGTCTGCGCCGGGCCCGCCGGCCGCGCCAGGACGGGGACGGACGCTCGGTGCCGCGGATGAGGCATGCTGATTGGCTGCTTCCACCCGACTTCCCCCTCCTGTCGTGTTCGTGCGCGAATCAGGGGCCATCGTCGACGAAGTCGCGGCGACACGAGGATCGCCCTTGACCGGGGCAGTACCGGCACCGGCGATCAAACTCCCCAGCCCCCTCCCGAGCTTTCGCTTTGCTGGCTGCCCAGAGTCGCCGCTGCTACGTCCTATAAAGTTTGCCATGAGGATTCTCCTGCGTGAGGCTGGAGGTCGGATGTGACCGGTGACGCCTTGCCTAGGCAGCCATGAACGTCACTTCGAACGGGGTCCTTCGCCTTGAGTGGGTGCACTTCGACCGCGCCGGTTCGGCGTTGCGGAGCGTAACAGTTCGACTCATCTCGAGTGAGGGCGTGAATACCGACGGTCCAAATCAGGACGAAGTGCCGCTGCAATGCAACTTGGGAGCAGCTCCCGATCGCCACGGCACGCTGCAGTCAGGCGGGAGGGCGGAGGGACCGACGGCGAAGCCCCGAGAGTCGAGACTGGTGCTCAGCGCGATGATCGCCTGGCTCACGGGTGTTCCACGTGGAACAGGCGACCCGAGTCGGGCAATGAACCGCTCCGTCACCAGGAGCTTGGCTCGGACAGACGAACGTGCGTGTCCAGTGTTGGCACAGTGTTGGCACACCCGAGATCTTGGACCGAACGTGCGTGTCCAGTGTCGGCACCCAGTGTCGGCACATTGGACCGAACATGCGTGTCCAGTGTTGGCACAGTGTTGGCATGTGTGTCCTGCGTCGGCACTCCACCAGTGTAAGAATCCCCCGAGATCTTGGACCAAACGTGCGTGTCCAGTGTAGGCACACCCGAGATCTTGGACCGAACGTGCGTGTCCAGTGTCGGTACAAGCAGTGTCGGCACACTGGTGTTCCACGTGGAACAGGCGACCCGAGTCGGGCAATGAACCGCTCCGTCACCAAGAGCTTGGCTCGGACAGACGAACGTGCGTGTCTAGTGTCGGCACCTCTCCAGTGTCGGAACCACCTGGACCGAACGTGCGTGTCCAGTGTCGACAGATTGGACCGAACGTGCGTGTCCAGTGTTGGCACACCCGAGATCTTGGACCGAACGTGCGTGTCCAGTGTCGGTACAAGCAGTGTCGGCACACGGGTGTTCCACGTGGAACAGGCGACCCGAGTCGGGCAATGAACCGCTCCGTCACCAGGAGCTTGGCTCGGACAGACGAACGTGTGTGTCCAGGGTTGGCACAGTGTTGGCACACCCGAGATCTTGGACCGAACGTGCGTGTCCAGTGTCGGCACAAGTGTTGGCACAGTGTTGGCACACCCGAGATCTTGGACCGAACGTGCGTGTCCAGTGTCGGCACATGGACCGAACGTGCGTGTCCAGTGTCGGCACACGTCCAGTGTCGGCACATCCCAGTGTCGGC
>Ga0163155_10001217_pt1 | contig 31378 bp, 29 predicted proteins | sample OliLakLV19SP4G1_FD_148611 | JGI IMG/M metagenome (GOLD analysis project Ga0163155, IMG submission 148611) | Freshwater microbial mat bacterial communities from Lake Vanda, McMurdo Dry Valleys, Antarctica - Oligotrophic Lake LV.19.SP4.G1 | ecosystem: Environmental > Aquatic > Freshwater > Lake >... | reverse complement strand
GGGCGGAACTGAATAGGAAGACCAAGCAATCCGGTAAGGTCAATCGCAGACACGATTATTTTACTGTTTCTAACTGGAGTTCTCTGGCCAACCTCAAGGATGAGGAAGCGGCAACGCACTAGAGAAGATTTGCTTAAACTTATACCGCAGAAGTTAAACCAGGTTTGCCTAGGTTTTTAGAAGCGGTTACTTGCAGGGTGCGCCCGATTTAGCCGTTGAAATTATTTCTCCTAGCAATACGTTTGAAGAAATTCACGACAAAATTGTGGAGTATTTCGATAACGGGTCTAAGCTGGTTTGGGTGATTCATCCCGATGAAAAATCGGTGTTGGTCTATCATCGACCTGAACCCGATCGCTTGCTCAAAGCAGCCGATAGCCTGGATGGAGAAGCTGTCATTCCCGACTTCTCGCTGCTCGTAGCAGACCTATTTATTGAACTGGAATTTTAATTGGATTAGATTTTTAGGCGATCGCCCCTCATCTCGCTAGCGATCGCGCACCCATAGCGCCAGACCGCCGCCCCGTCCCCGAGCCGCGACAAAATTGTCTGTGATGCAAAAGAAGGCAAAGAAGGGCAGTTTACCAATCCGCCGTTCAACAAACGGCTGTGCTTGCGCCTTGCCGTCCACCTTGCCACCGATCTGGCCTCGGTAAAGCGATCGCCCAAAAGCGCTGATCTCTAGCTCAGTAAAATCAAACACCAGCAGGTTTTTCTTTTCTTCATAGCGACAAGGCCCGGTGAACGTTATCGCCAGCGAGCCAACCCTGGCCTGATTGGCAATAGTGCCCAGGTTAGCCGCTGTTTCTCCAGATCCTCCATCTGCCGGGAGGGGCTGGAAGGAGATTTTGGCGATCGCCAACTTCGGCACATAAAACCCTTTACCCAAGGCAATGCCGCCCCGCTGCCGCAGCTTGCGCGTGCCTGTAGCAAAACACAGCCGCCAGTCACCCCATAGCGCCTCGACTGGGTAAGTCATCCGCTGCTGTTTGGCGGCTTTTTCACCAGCCAGCAGCGCCTCGACCACAGCATCGGCTGACGGGCGCACTAGCGTTTGATCACGAAAGGCTGAGGCGGCTTGCCCTAGCTGAACGCCGAAGTCGAGATCAGCCGGAGAGGTGAGATTGGTAGTCATACACGCCTTGAAATCTTGTTTAAATGTGAAGCAACTCAATCAACCCATAATATCCCGATGCCGTAGAGCAGTATGTAGGCGGGCTAGATGAAGCGATCGCCACCTATCATAGTGATCCCCAGATGCTTTACCCACGATGTTGAAGAAGCACTGCTGTAGGAGTATCCTGCGCGAGATCGTTTATGAGCAGCTTATTGACTCGCATCACCCATCCCCCTGGTCAGTGTGGCGATCGCCCCTGTATCCGGGGGATGAGAATTCGGGTAAGTGACATTTTAGAGATGCTAGCTGAAATGGTTAGCGTTAATGAAATTTTGGCAGATTTTCCCGATCTCGAATTGGCAGACATTCAAGCCTGTTTGTTATTCGCAGCTCGTCTTTGACGTGTAGATTGGCACGAAATTGGTAAAGCCAAAAACCACATCACCAGCTACGACAGCGCAGAGTTTATGCAACGCGTCACCGATTGGGAGCAGCAAGAGTTTTTTGAATTACTTTGAGCGAATTTTTCTCTACTAAATGTCATAGAAATTCCCGAGCGCCAGCAGTACTAGGAGAAGACGGCGCAAGTTTAGCCACCGTAGGGCGGGCATCTTGCCCGCGCAGGCTGGAAGCCTGCACTACGAACGGAGGCAGATTTATGCCTCAGACTACTAGCAGGATTGATGATCTGAATCAAGCGCCAATTTCACGACACTCTCAAGCAGCTAACCGTATTCCATAATGGAGATGAGCGAACAATTAAGCGAACCCTCACGAACTTGTTTTATGACTGCAACTACTGTAACCGTCGAAAATCCCCTCTTGATCGGCCATGGGCTGCCTCCCTTCGATCAAATTCGGGTAGAACAGGTTGTCCCTGGCATGACGCAGCTGTTGTCCGAGGTGAACGACCAACTAACCGCATTAGAAGCGAACCTGGAACCGACTTGGGCAAGTGCGGTCGAGGCGACTGAACGATTAACTGAGCGGTTGTCGTGGAGCTGGGGCATTGTGACGCATTTGCTGAGTGTGCAAAACAGCCCTGAACTGCGGCAGGCGCAAGAAACCATGCAGCCTGAGGTTGTAAAATTTTGGATGCGGCTGGGTCAAAGTGCCCCGCTCTATAGGGCATATAAGGCGCTGCGCGATCGCGATGATTGGAACCAGTTAGACTCAGCTCAACAGCGCGTGGTCACTGCGGGCATCCGAGAAATGGAGCTAGGTGGTGTGGGGTTGGCAGGGGAGGGGCGCGATCGCTTCAATGCGATTCAGCTAGAGCTATCGCAGCTCTCTACCACCTTTTCAAATCATGTCCTAGACGCCACCAAAGCCTTTAGCCTGCCGCTGCCGCTGCCGGATGACGTCGAAGGATTGCCGCCCAGCCTACTAGCCCAAGCGGCACAGGCGGCTCGCGCCGCAGGCGATGAGAGCGCCACTCCCGATGCGGGCCCCTGGCTAATCACGCTAGATATTCCCAGCTACTTGCCCTTTATGCAGCACAGCCGCCGCCGCGATCTGCGAGAAGTGCTCTATCGCGCCTACATTACCCGCGCCGCGTCCGGAGAACTCGATAACCAGCCGGTGATCGATCGCATGCTTACTCTGCGGCAAGAAATGGCTAACCTGCTGGGCTACAGCAGCTATGCCGAACTCAGCTTGGCCAGTAAAATGGCTCCCAATGTAGCCGCCGTAGATGCCCTATTAGAATCGCTGCGAGCGGCCAGCTACACCGCCGCCCAGCAAGATTTAGACACCCTGCGCGACTTTGCCCGCAGCCAGAGTGCGCCCGAAGCGGACGACCTGCAACCCTGGGATGTCACCTTTTGGGCAGAACGGATGCGAGAACAAAAGTATGCGCTCAATGCCGAAGCCCTGCGTCCCTATTTCCCGTTAGAACGAGTCCTAGAGGGGCTGTTTGGCTTAGCCAACCGTATTTTTGGCATCACAATTACCTCGGCGGATGGGGAAGCTCCGGTCTGGCATCCTGACGTGCGCTACTTCCGCGTGGCCGATGAAACTGGAGCGGCGATCGCCTACTTCTACCTCGACCCTTACAGCCGCCCAGCCGAAAAGCGGGGTGGAGCCTGGATGGATTACTGCATCAACCGAGCCAAACAGATCGAAAATGGCGTGGCGACCGTCCGCTTGCCGGTGGCTTATCTGGTCTGCAACCAAACGCCTCCCGTAGACGGCAAACCTAGCCTGATGACCTTCAATGAGGTAGAAACCCTGTTTCATGAATTTGGCCACGGCTTGCAGCATATGCTGACTACCGTGGACTACACCAGCGCCGCCGGGATTCATAATGTGGAATGGGATGCGGTGGAGCTGCCCAGCCAGTTTATGGAAAACTGGTGCTATGACCGTGCCACCCTATTTAGCTTGGCGCAGCACTACGAAACGGGTGAGCCGCTGCCAGAATCGGACTATCAAAAGCTGCTGGCGGCGCGCAACTTCATGAGCGGCAGCGGCATGTTGCGGCAGCTGCACTTTAGCCTGGTAGACATTGAACTGCACCATCGCTACCAGCCCGGTGGCAGCGAAACGCCCAATGACGTGCGCAACCGCTTAGCGCAAACTACCACCGTGATGCTACCCCTGCCCGAAGATGCCTTCCTCTGCGCCTTTGGCCATATTTTTGCCGGAGGGTACGCCGCAGGTTACTACAGCTACAAGTGGGCGGAAGTGCTCAGCGCCGATGCGTTTTCGGCCTTTGAGGAAGCGGGCCTGGAGGATGAAGCGGCGATCGCCCAAACGGGTAGACGCTTCCGTGCCACCGTGCTGTCCCTCGGCGGCAGTCAACATCCAATGGATGTGTTCAAAGCGTTCCGTGGCCGCGAACCTGATACCACGGCGCTGCTACGACACAACGGCCTAGCCGCATAGGGTTTGAATTGACTGTTTGAGAAATGATTCGTCGGTCTTTATAGTTAGGCTGTCTGAGAGTCTTTTATAAGTCAAGATAGCGCTTGCCTGCTCAGTAAACTAACGATCGCCATCACCAATTGATCGGGTTCGATGGGCTTGGCAATGTGTTTCTGAAAGCCTGCGGCGATCGCTTGTTGCCGATCGATTTCGCCAGCGTAGGCAGTCAGGGCGATCGCCGGAACCCGCCCTCCCTGCTCTGGTGACAGAGACCGCACTTGGCGGAGCAACGTATAGCCATCGACCTCTGGCATGCCAATATCACTCATCACCATATCGGGCTGAAATGAGTCTAGGGCGATGAGAAATTCAGCGGCAGAGGCGACGGTCATTGCTTCGGCTCTAGCCTGAGACAGCATCACGGCGAGAAGTTCGCGGCTGTCTGGCTCGTCGTCAATGATCAGCACCCGGATGCCGGTTAGATCCAGATTTTGCTCTCGCGATGGGCTAGGTTGGTCTTCCTTTGAGTTAACGTTGAGCAGGGGTAGCCTGACCGTAAAAGTAGCTCCTTGCCCTTCCCCGAGGCTGTCAGCGGTGACGGTGCCGCCGTGAGCTTCGACCAATTGATAGACGATCGCCATGCCTAACCCTAGCCCACCGTGGTTGCGAGTCACGGAAGCATCTTCCTGGCGAAACGACTCAAAGATGTGGGGCAGAAAGTCTGGACTGATACCTTTGCCCGTGTCTGTGATGGTGATCTGTGCCTGGTGGTCGATTTGCTCTAGCCGAATGTCGATGCGTCCGCCGCTGGGCGTGAACTTGACCGCGTTGGTGAGCAGGTTCCAGACTATTTGCTGGAGCCGAACGGCATCTCCAGATACCTGTCCAATGTCGCAGAGCACCGGATGAATCTGAATGGACTTGGCGATCGCGGCAGTTTGCACCGTGTCGATTGCAGCCTCAATCGCCCGCAGCAGATTGGCGGGTGCCACATTGAGCGTGAGTTTGCCGCGCAACACGCGAGCCATGTCGAGCAGGTCATCGATCAATTGACATTGCGCTTTGGCATTCCGTTCGATCGTCTCCAACGCTGCGATGGTTTTGGTTTCATCAAGTTTGCGAGTTTGCAGCAGTTTTGTCCAGCCTAAGATTGGGTTGAGAGGCGATCGCAACTCGTGAGAGAGAATCGCCAAAAATTCGTCTTTAATGCGGTTGATTCGTTCTGATTCTGCTAACGCCGCTTGTTTCTGTTGCAAGATTCGTTCGCGATCGCGTTCAAGTTGAACCCGATCGGTAATATCATTTGCGATCCCAATCAGCCCGATCACCTCTCCAGCTTCGTTATAGTAGGGTGCTTTCATCCCCAAAAAGATTTGAATGCCATCGGGAGATTCTTCTACCACTTCCATTTGCCCCGATGCCATAATCCGCTGATCATTTTCCATCACCCGCACAGCATCTTCAGGCGATGGATAGAGATCGCTATCGTAACGACCAATCACCTCAGCAGCCGTTTTGCCCAGGGCGGCAAGGGTAGCTGGATTGGCATAAATAATCTGTCCTTGCCGATTTTTGACAAAAATTGGTGTAGGGGCGGACTCATTGATCACATCCAAAATGGCATTCTTTTGCCGCAACTCTTCTTCGGTGCGTTTCCGCTCTGTGACATCCCGCGCAGTCGATAAAACCTGGATGACTTGTCCTGCACCACCCCGCATTGGCGTGACCACCACATCCCACCATTTGGGTTTGCCCTTGACGGTCGGGCAAAAGCCCTGAAATTTGCCGATTTCGCCGGATTTCGCGGCTGTGAATGCCGCTTCTGCCGCTTGCAGATGTTCACCTTGCCAGAAACAGAGCCACTCTGAATTTAGGTAGGGAGTCAGGTTGTCAATCTCCAGCAGACACATGCCCCCAGCATTCATGTATAAGAGTCGTGCGTTCAAATCAAGAACTTTGATGCAGTCACTGCTACTTTCCAAAACGCGGTTCTTAAACTCTTCGCTCTGCTGTAAGGCTTCTTCTACCCGTTTGCGATCGCTAATATCAGAAGTAAAGCCAATTACCTCAACAATTTCACCCGCTCCATTCCGTTTCAGATTGCCCTTTTCCCACACATCAATCCAACGACCATCCACATGGCGCACCCGATATTCAAATTGATAGCGATCGCTATTAGACTCAATTTGGGCAAAAAAGAATTCGATATTGGGCTGGTCTTCAGGATGAATTAAATTAAACCACCAATCGGAAGTGGAAGGCGCATCCTTTGCCTCAACCCCAATTAAATTAAACAAACCTTGGGAGCGAAAAACAAAGTTAGTGTCCACACTCCATTCAAAGATAATTCCATCCACTGCCTGCATTGCTGCTTCAAAGCGTTGATTTAATTTTTCTAGGGCGGCTTCAGCGCGGATGCGCTCGATCGCGATGTATATTCGCAGAATCAATTCACCCATCAACTCTAGTTCGTCCTCACGCCAGACTGATGGCACTCGGCGATTGCCTCCCATCAAGAATTTCCACTGACCTTCACTTATATGAGGTATGGCGACAGTAGAGAGAACTTGCCAAGCCTCGTAAGCACTTCCGTTATCTTTAATGTGTGGTTCTGTACGTACATCGGAGATGGCAACTATTTGTCCTGCTTTGAGCTGTTGCAGATGGATTTCGCTGTAGTAGTCTGAGAGGAGATGACTACCCATAGCATTGGGAACATCACTACCATTGCTGGCATAGATAACTCTAGTTTCATCGGTGGCAACATCTAGATCAGCAACCGCGAAAAGCGAAAAGTCAAACCACAGGCGGATCTTCTCCCCTACCACTTCCATAATTCGATCTATATCTTCGATGCTGGCAAGGTCATTTTGAATTTCGGCTAGAAAATTATTATTTAGCTCCTGTTGTTTGCGATCGGTAATATCCAGATCAATCCCTGACATCCGAACGGGTTGCCCACTCGCATCGTAGAATACTTTTCCCTGACTCAGCGCCCAGCGGATGGTGCCATTGGGATAGATTACCCGAAATTCGATGTTGTAGCTTGCGCCCGTGGTAATGGCAGCATTGATCGCTTCTGGAACGCGGTCGCGATCGTCGGGGTGCAGCCGAGCCACAAACTGATCGTAGGAACCATCAAATTCTCCCGGAGCCAAACCAAACAGGGCTTCCATATTGGGCGACCAAATAATGCGGTTCGTCAAAATATCCCAGTCCCAAGTCGCCATCCGAGCGGCTTCCATCGCTAGCTGAAGTTTTTCGCTTTGGTCTCGCAGCAGGTTCTCTGTACGTTTGCGCTCCGCGAGTTCGTGCTGGGATTGCTGATAAAGCTCTGCCTGCCGAATGGCAACGCTAACCTGAGTAGACAACTGCTGAAGTAAATTAACCTCCAACGATCGCCACTGACGAGGGGCAGCGCAGGAATGAGCAATCAGCACCCCCCAAAACTGGTCGTCGTCCAAAATGGGCACCACTAGATTTGCTCTTACCTGAAGCCCAGCTAAGAGTTGGACATGGCACGGATCGATGCTGCCATCATAAATATCGGCTTTGACGGTCACTCTTCCTTGACGCTGGGGATCAACATAGCTCCCGGCAAAACAGGGATCATAGATCTGGTCTGCCAGAATCGATCGCCAGTCTGCGCCCACAGATTCTGCTACTACCCTGCCGTTGCCGTCTGGCTCTACCTGGAACACGACCACGCGGTCGGTCTGAAGCAATTGCCGTACTTCTGTGACGGTGGTGTGCAAAATCTCGTTTAAGTTGAGCGATCGAGACACTTTCTGAGCAATCTGGGTGATGACGCTCTCTCGATCGATGCACTCTTGCAGTTGAGTTTGGAGCTGCACCGTCTTAATCGTTGCATCCAACGCCAGCTTCAGACCCTCCGGCGTAATTTGTCCCTTAACCAGATAATCTTGTGCGCCCGCTTTAATCGCTTGGACGGCGATCGCTTCGCTTCCAGCGCCTGTCATCATCACGATCGGCAGCGGCTGCTGAGTTTGCAGAGCAGCAAGAAATTCTAGCCCGTCTAGGTCGGGCAGTCGATAATCGAGCAATACTGCATCTGGCTGGTGCTGTCGCCAGAGATTCAATCCTTCTTCGCCCAGGCTTGCCTCTATGATCGTGTAGTCATAGTCGCAGTCGCCCATCAAATATCGTCGATAGATCTCGCGGTCTTCTGGGCTATCTTCCACAATCAAGACGGTGCGATGAAGTTGAGTGTTCATTGACGTGGCTCTACTACATTAGTGGGAAGAATCGTAGTACCGAACCAGTAGTCGATTAAGATTTGAATACTATGCTTTAATCGAGAAAAATCCATCGGTTTGACAATGTAGCTGTTAACACCCTGCCTGTAACAGGCTTCAATATCCTTGGGGTTGTTGGAAGTCGTAAAGATAACGACCGGAATTAACTTTAGAGTCTCATCTTGTTTAATTTTTCGCAACACTTCTCGTCCGTCCGTTCCGGGTAAGTTGAGATCAAGCAAAATTAGCCCTGGACGCGGGGCGCTTTGGGGATCAGCGTAGCGACCGGTGCGATCCAGAAATGCCAGCGCGTCATCGCCATCCACGCAGCGGTAAATCGGGATCGTCAACGGCGATCGACGGACATAGCGTTGGAAGGCTTCAAAATCTTCATTGCTGTCTTCAATCATTAATAAGATCGGGGGTTTCTCGATCGAGGTCACAGATGCTTCGCTCATGATTGCCCTCTTGCTGCCAGCGTGAAGTAAAACGTGCTGCCTTCGCCGAGGGTCGATTCCACCCAAATTTTCCCGCCATGGCGCTCAACAATCTTTTGCACAATTGTCAGCCCTGCCCCCGTCCCGCCGCCATACTGGTCTTGCGTATGCAGCCGCTTGAAAATTTGAAACACCCGCTCTAAATGCTGAGGCGGAATGCCAATGCCATTATCGCGGACATAAAAAGTGTAGAGTAACGGGTCTTCAGGATCGCCGCTGTCTGATTGCGTGAAGCCGATTTCCACCCATTTCTCAGATTTGTCGTTGTACTTGATGGCGTTGGTCAGCAGGTTAGTAAATAACTCGCTAATTTGGCTGCGATCGCAGTGAATCGTCGGCAAGGAGCGAGGCAACCGAAACTCTATAGAGCTTTGGGGCTGGCTGATGCTCAAGGTGTCGATCGCTTGCCTTGCCACTTCAGCCAGATTGGTGGGCTGGCGAGAGAGTTCGGCGCGTCCGAGTCGGGAATAGTGCAGCAGTGAATTAATCAGATCTTCCATGCGCTGAGTCAGCCGCACAACGGTATTCAGTTTGGCAACGCCATCAGCATCCAACACCGCTGCATAATCCTCCATCAAGAAATTGGAGTAATTGTGAATCCCTCGCAGTGGCTCTTTGAGATCATGGGAGGCAATGTAGGCAAACGAATCGAGTTCAGTATTGCTCCGCTCTAGCTCTAGGTTAATTTTGGCTAAATCGTCTGCCTGCTTGAGAATGATCCCCACAATCAGGCTCCGCAGTTCGGTGACCACTTCGATTTCACAAGCTCTCCAGGGCAATGAGCAACCCTGCACCGTTTCTTGCCATTTTTCAAACGATTTGCGCGGCGATAACCGTGTTTCCCCGCTGTCTGTGACTTCTACAGGGTTGTTGGGGTTGCCGCCCCAATTCACCGTTTGAACCACCTCGCGGCGAAACCAGAAAATGTAATTTTGGTGGAACTGGGAGAGTTCTAGCGCCAATAGCCCACTGGCAACTGCCTTAAAAGATGCTGCGGCTGGGTAAAGCTGAGCCAGCGACCGGGTCTCAAACTGATTGTGCTGAATCTGAGTTTTGACCCAATCTCGCAGGGCTGGCAATTCGGCTTCTGGTGGCGTTTGACCGATGCAAATAATCTGATCTGCCGCACAAATTGCCACTCCTGATGCGCTGACGAGATCAAGCAAATTTGAGTCTGGTTGAATCAACCCATCTAAAAAGCGTTCTGACTGAGACAGCGATTCGACCAGCTTGCCTTGCAGCGACTTTAACGTCATTTTGTAGTCTAAGTCTTCATGAGCTTCCTTGTTGGTCAGTTCTACCGACATCACCTGCCCCACAAACTCACACATCGTTCGCACACTATAGGGCACATAGCGAGGAGTTGAATGATGACAGACAATCAGCCCCCACAGCTTTTGCTCTTGGATCAGAGAAATTGACATGGAAGCCCTAACTCCCATGTTGCTGATGTATTCCAGGTGACCAGGAAACACACTCCGCAGCACCGATAAACTTAAATCTGTAGGGCGATCGTCCACTGGATTGTGCGCCGGGACTAACGCGCTCGGCTGATAGGTAGCATCAGGAATCAACCGCAGCCAGTTGAGGGTATAAAGCTGTTTTGCCTGCTCTCCAATGTCACTCGAAGGGAAGTGTAAGCCCAGATAAGGAGTCAGCGCCTCGGCTCGATCTTCTGCAATCACTCGTCCGGCTCCTTCTGCGTCAAACTGGTAGACCATGACGCGATCGAACCCGGTGGCTTTTCGCACTTCTTTGACCACCGCATCAGACATCTCTAGCAAGGTGGGAGCCTTTTGAATCTTAGTAATTGTGTTTTTAACCCGCTGGTAAAATTCAAAAAAATCCGCCTTCTGGCTTTTCTGTCTGGGTTCTAGTTCCAAAATAATTAGAGCATTCTGGCGATGCACAATGCCATCAAACCGCAGCAGTTTGGCTTCACGTTTGATGGAGATATCCAACGGATTCATATACTCAAAGTCTTCACTTAGGCACTGCCGGATAGCAGCAATTTGCTTGGGAGTGAGCAGGGCTAATAGCGGTTTACCTAGTATGTCTTTTGGGGGATGACCAATTAACTCAAATGTGTTGGCACTGACCTGGATGACGGTCAAGTCAGGTTCTTGCAACACCAAAAGTACACCATGCGGCTGAATCAGTCCTGGAATATGAATCGGTTCGCGATCGCAGTCGGTCAAATAAACAGCTTGATGGATCATGAATGATTATGTGTACGAGACGAAAGCTCAAAAGCCGGAAATAAAAAGGGGGCATACAGATGCTTCGTTTCCCCTAGAACCCTATGTCCCAGGATACTGTACTTCGCAAGACTCGTAAACACACGGAGGCTATCAGGGCGATCGATGAAACTTCTTCACTGGTACAGAATCCTGTTGGGCAATCATAACTGTACCGCCACAGGGCAAAGACCTTGCGATCGCTATTTAGATCCTTTTGCACGGTTACGTCAGCAACCCAACAATGCGTTGGTGCGGACGATACAGAGGTTATATACATAGAGTCTATTTTCCACAGCAAAAATGTTTGATTTGATTTCAGCCTAATGGTGGATAAAAAACTTCTTTGGATTTTGTATCATTCTATTGAGATAAAAAGCCTCAACACAGAAGAGTCCGCAGCGTGACCAATGTCCATAAAAGCTTGAATTTCGAGTTTTAACATGAGCTTTTTTTTTTATGGTCAAGCGATCGCTGCAATTATCACTTCCCGGAATTCAACAGGCTAAACGCGCATTTGCCACCAAGGGATGGACGCAGGACAATTTGGCAGGGGAAATCAACTTAAAGACTCGTCAGCCCATCTGGCGATTTTTTACTGGGCAACCCGTCGAGCGCCAGGTTTTTACGAAGATTTGTTCGATCTTAGATTTAGAGTGGCGGGAGATTGCGATCGATCCGCCTGCAGAATTTTCTGAAAAAGAAGCGATCGCCCCTCTGAAGATTGCTGCTCTGGTGCAGCAGGTGCGATCGCAACATCGTGATACCATTCAAGACCAGTGTGGCATCTTGCAGCTATTAGACATCAGCCATCCCGTCAGCCTGGATGATATTTACATTGATGTCAATATTTTGGACTCTATTGCCAGTCAGCAGCGGTTAGAGGTGGCTAACCTGCAAGCTGCTGAACGGGAAGATTTCGATCGCATTGGTTTGGGTGAGGTAGATCAGTCTCAAATGGCGGGAATGCAGGCCGTTGAAACTTACCCCAGGCTTAGAGTATTGGGCAAACCGGGGGCTGGTAAGACCACCTTTCTGCAACATCTTGCCATTCAATCCAGCCAGGGCGCATTTGAGGCGACGCGGGTGCCTATCTTCATCACGCTGCGGCATTTTGCTGAAGAGTCTAGAACCAGCGGCGAATTCAGCTTATTAAACTACCTGCGTCAGGAGTTCCTGGTCGCTGGCATTACTGACCCAACTGTGATTGAAACATTGCTTCAAGCCGGTCGAGTGCTGCTGCTATTAGATGGCGTCGATGAAGTCTTACGCCACGAAAGCACGGCGGTCTTGAGAGAAATCCGCCGCTTTTCGGGTAAATACCATAAAAATCGGTTTGTGACGACCTGTCGGACAGCCGCTCAAAAGTTTAGCTTGCGAGGCTTTACCGATATCGAGATCGCCCCGTTCACGCAAGCGCAAATTGCCGCGTTTGCCCAAAAGTGGTTTGTGGCGTTTACCAAAACGACTGCTCGGGCTGGAGTCGCGCAGTCCAAACAGTTTATCCAAAAGCTAGATCTGGCGGAAAACTGGCAATTTCGTCAAATGGTCGTCACTCCGCTGTTTCTGCATCTTGCCTGCTGGGTGTTTCATGGGCATGATCGATTTCCGACGAAGCGATCAGATTTTTATAAGCAAGGGCTGGATCTACTGCTGGGCAAATGGGACGAAGCCAGGGGGGTGGAACGCGATGAGATTTATCAAGGACTTTTATTGCCTCAAAAGCTAAAACTGCTGAGCCAGCTTGCCGCAGTTACGTTTGAGGAAGGTCAATATTTCTTTGAGCAGTGGGTGGTTGAGCAACATATCGAAGACTATATTCGACATTTGCCCAATGCTTCGACAGACGCTGGAGAACTGCAACTCGAAAGTGAATCAGTGCTGAAGGCGATCGAGTCCCAGCATGGGCTGCTGACCGAACGAGCGCGGGGCATTTTCTCCTTTTCCTATCTGGCGTTTCAAGAATATTTCACGGCGCGCAATATTGTTGCCAGCCACAATCTCCAGGCACTAGAGCAGGCGCTGGGCGGGCTGGTGAGTCATCTGACCGACCCACACTGGCATGAAATCTTTTTGTTGACGGCAGCGATGCTCCGCAGCGCCGACTCGCTGATGCAGCTAATGAAGCAACAGATTGATGCGTTGGTGGCGCAAGATCCCTATCTGCAAGAGTTTTTGAAGTGGGCAAGCCAAAAATCACAGCTCCCAGCCGCAAACAGAGAGGCAACGGTGCGCGCCTTTTACCTGGCGCTGGCTAAAACGCCTCACAAGGCAGCTGACTTTGCGATCGCCTGCACCCTTGACCAAGGGATGTTTCTAGATGCCGCGTTAGATGACCTGCTGCTGAAATGTACGATCGACCAATGCCCAGACTTTGCCCATGCCCATCTTTGTAGCGATGCCCTCAGCAATATTCTGGGGACAGTGCTAGATGCAGGTCTCCACAAATCTCTGCAACAGCTTCAGCGTCAGGTGCCCAGCCCTGAGCAAAACCAAAAACGGTTTCAGACTTGGTGGCAGGCACACCATGCTACTTGGGAAGAAAAGCTGAGGAAGGCGATCGACCAGTATCGGCAGCTGGATCAAGATTGGCAGTTTAGCCCAGCGCAACAGCAGGTCTTGCAGCGCTACTACTCTGCTAACCAGCTATTGCTGGACTGTCTCCATAGCAATTGTGAAGTGACAGCGACGATTCGCTCAGAAATTGAAGCTACTTTATTGCTGCCTCAGAAAGAACTCGAAGCCAGAGAATGGCAGCAGAGCTAAGATACCAATTTTTTGCAGAGAAAGTTTATAAAGAGTTCCGAATTTTTTACTCTTTTTACTCAGCTTATACAAATCAAACATCTATCTATACTCGACTTCAAACGTCAGGAGTTTATAGTCTTGAGATGAATGTCACTGAAATAAGCAAAAATCGACTGCTGAAATCCCCGAATTCTCCAAGAATCCGGGGATCTAAACTCCTTAAGTAAGTGCCATTCGTCTTGAGATAGAAAACCCGTGAAAGCTTTTGGGAAAGAGCCGACACGGTGACTCGATCAATGGAGGGATTGTCAAATGAACGCTTTATTAACCGATTCAATCTCAATGGTAAGGCCCTCGAACCTCGATAGCAGCTTGAAGACTTGGGACACATTAGCGATCGATCGCTCCATGAGCAGCCGCCACACCTGTCTTTGCTGTTCTGGTATTTTACTCCGACACATGCGTTTGGGAGGGCTGTACTGGCGTTGTCACTCCTGCCATGCCGATATGCCCGTTTAATCAGCAATAGCTTTTAGCTTCAGCAAACTTAAATGAGAGATAAGCATGTCACACGAGTTGGTCAACTTAACGCTACCCATGGTGCTTCGAGAAATTGGCAATGTTTTAGAGGAATATCTTGAACATCCCTATCAGACAGCTTTTTCGATTTATGAATTTCGGCAAAAGCTGATCGCTCCTCTTACGCTTCACTCGCATCACAATCCAAAATCGGGCGATCGCATCACAATCCAAAATCGGGTGAACGAACCCGAACCGGGTGAACAAATCCGAACCGGGTGAACGACCGTGTCGCCCCTACTTTACGAAGCCCTCAATTCAGCCGCGCTGAATCTTTTTCATTCAGCGCTGAATGTTTACCATTCTTTAGATCCCCGACTTCTGACTAAAACTTAGCTATAACGCCTGATCTGGGCGTAGAAGTCGGGGATCTTTGCCTAAACTCTCTTTTCTTCAACAGGCAAGCTACGCCATCAGACGGTTGAACACAGCCATGACTTTGCCAGGGCAGTTGGGCACGGGAATCAGTTTACTCCAGCTACCCGCCTCAGCCACTCCAAGAGAGTGTTGCCGCAGAATGTGTGCACGCACGTTGTCTGCGGTGCCAATTACCAGCACAGTCAAAATGCGCGGGTCGGGGTTGGTGGGGTATAGCGAAATTGGATTGTGGGTCATAGCAGTGTTTCACTCCACTAAGAATGGGTTGGCGGCGATACCCAAAATCAAAGCCACCCTGCTGGTTGCCTGCTACGGCACGCGGCCATAGCAAAGTCAGGGTGGCTAGTGGAGTGATAAACTGCCAGCTAGCCCTCCGAACTGTTTACGCAGTTTTGAGGGTTAGTCGCCTGGGACTGTTTGCCGCAGTTTCCAGGTGACGCTTTAGATTAGGGATATTTGGTTGTACTGAGAAACAACCGTACTGGAGAATTGAGCTTTTGGCAAGCGTATTTTGCCATTTGTTGATTAAAGTTGGGTGTTTGGGCAAGCAACTCCCACTGATCCCGCTGTTAGGGTGGCGATCGCCGCTCCATTGCCGCTGATTGACACCAAGGTTCAGCGCTAGAAAGTCTCTAAACCAAGTCCACGTTGAGAACCGTAGTTTTAGCCCTCACCCCCAGCCCCTCTCCCAAAGAGCGCTACGGTGTACACACAAGTCGCCCTCATCCCCCAACCCCTTCTCCCAAAGGGGGAGAAGGGGAGTTAGAGCCAGCCGATGACCGGATTCGGTTCCCCATCTCCTGCGGGAGAGGGGGCTAGGGGGTGAGGGTTAAGGCTGTCTCGCAGGTTTTAGGACCTGTGTGTACACGGTAGCCCAAAGAGCGAGGGGAGCTGGAAAAGCTTTCAAAGTCTCTCTCTCTGGGGGTACTGTGTACACACAAGTCTTCTGATCTAGCCTCAACTGGGTTTGATCCCCCCCAACCACCCTGCTTTCTTAAATGCCCTTTGGGCTATACCCCTTGCCGCTTGGGGGAGAAGCGATTATCTTAAAAGTCAAGCAGGTGATGCAGATTTAGCAGCAGGTTGGGCGATAGATTGCTTTGACAGGTGCCAGTCTGTGCCCTGTTTGAGCATGGCATTGAGAATGGTCAACAGCTTATGCATACAAGCGACCAATGCGACTTTGGTAGGCTTTCCGCGTTGGAGTAATTGCTCATAGAAGGCTTGAATGACGGGGTTATGCCGCACCGCGACTAAAGTTGCCATGTAGAGCATCTGTCGGACAGCGGCTCGCCCCCCAAAGATGGTGCGTTTGCCCTGCATCTGCCCACTGTCTCGATTGAATGGAGCGACCCCGACAAGGGTACTGATTCTGGCCGTTGACAGTTGTCCGAGTTTGGGCAACAGCGCCAACTAAGGTGGCGGCAACTACTTGACCCACCCCTGAAACACTTTTAAGCCGGGTGTAGTTGACTTGCCAGCTCTGACATTGGCTGATTTGGGCTGCGATTTGCTCATCTAACAATACTCCGGCCAGAATTAAGCAGCTATGATGCCGTAGGAGCGGAGGTTTTCATAGTTGGGATGAGATTTAATCACGGTTGGATCCAAGTCTAACTGAGAAATAAATCGTTCTAAGAGATGTTCATGGAGAGCGGTTCTAGAGGCATAGGCTCTAGCAACGGCAGGATAGTTGAATGACTCTGACTCAGCGTCGGTACTTCAGAGAGTGAAGCCTTATTTAGTAGACAAGTGATGCGATCGCCCACCCGCCAAGGCTCAGCAACAAGTATGATTTGTAAATGTTCCTCTCGCTTGATCAAGAGCGGCAGCAAATGACCTGCTGCAACATAGCCTTGCAACTCCGCTTGCTGGGACTCAAAGTTTTCTGCCTGCAACACGACCTCGACTAGCTGCACATCATTCTTAGTGAGAGCCTGACTCCACCCATTAAGGGAGACTTGCGGTGCAAAAGCAAGCTGAACTCCTGTTGCAGCCAAACTTGGATGATCGCTACCGTTCAGTGCGGATTGAGAGAATGTGGCGACTGTGTTAGGGCGAAACAGCTCTACAGCCCGTTGCGCTAAGATTCCGTTCAGTTCTGGATTGTTGGTGAGCGCCAAAAAGGTACTCAGTAACGCGATCCCTTCTGCTTCTAGCTCCTCTAAATCCAAATATTGGCTGATGACAGGGACATCATTTAGCTCGATCGCAGTTGAATCGCGATCGCTAAGGTCAATTAAAACAACCGTCTCTCCGGCTTGCTGAAGTAACCGAACCAGTAATTGGCTTAACGGATTATTTCCAACAATCACGGTTCTAACCTGACTCGCACGCAGCCCCAACCAACGGGCAACCCAGCCTGCTGTCAGTCCTTGAATTAAGACCGTCATAAAAATGGTGAGAAAAACGAGCGCTTTGATCGCATCGCCGCCGTTGATGCCTTCGTTTGTTAGAGAGATGGCAAACAAAGATGCCATTGAAGCGGCAACAATGCCACGCGGTGCAATCCAGGACAGCAACAGCTTTTGTTTCCAGCTGAAGCCTCGATTCCAGGTCGATAACAGAATATTGATTGGGCGCACGACCAGCATCAGCGCCAAAACGGTCAGGATACTTCCCCTACCCAAATCAAACACGCTCGCGATCGACAGATCAGCCGCCAGCAAAACAAACAAGACCGAATTTGCCAGAATTCCTAACTGCTCATTAAACTGACGAATCAAGCGTTCTTCGGGGATAGTCGCCGCTCGCAAAATGATGCCCATCAGCACTGCAACCAGTAGCCCTGACTCGCTTTGGAGTGCCTGTGCCAAGCTAAAAGCACCCCACACTGCTGCTAATACCACCAGATTTTTTAATTCTTGCGGTAGCGCTTTAGACTGCTTGAGCAGCAAACTGAGTAGACCGCCCGCGACTAGCCCGATCGCGACCCCAATTCCTAACCGTAGCCCCAAACTTTTCAGCACCAATAACGGGATTGCAGTGCCGACTAAAACCAGTGGCACTTCATGACGACTCAAAATGATGTTGAGGGTGATCACTGCCGCGATCGCACCAATCGGATCGATCAAAATCCCCTCGCCTTCTAGAAGCGTTGCGACCCGTTGCTCGACCCCGATTAACTTTATTAGCGGAGTCACGACTGTTGGACCTGTCACTACTACTAATGAAGCATAAAGAAAGGCGATTATCCAGGGAAACTCATTCAAGAAATGGGCAGCGATCGCACCACCTAGAAAGGTAATCAACACTCCGATGGTCACAAGATTGCGGAGGCTCACCGAAACGCTACTTAAATCGCGAATTTGTAAATTTAGTCCTCCCTCAAACAAAATTAGAGCGATCGCTAAAGAAACGATGACTTCTAAACCGCTACCTAGAAGCGATGGTTCAAGCAATCCTAAGCCGCTGGAGCCTAAAAGAATACCAAAGAGCAGCAGTAAGACAATGCCAGGAATCTGAAGCCATTTGGCTAAAACCTGAGCACCAATGCCAACCACTACGGTTGTGCTAATGAGAACGGTAATTGGTAGAGAATCTTCCATTATCAATTTGGCTAAAGTCGGTTAAAAGGCGGCAGGAATTCTGGTCATTGTACCGGCTTTATTGCTAAACCGATTCTCTCCTCTAGCTTAAAGCTATCAATTATCCGGTAGAAGCATCCATTCAAGTTTGTTAGTGAGGTAGAAGTACAACGTTGCTAATCCTAAAGGGGGATGTCAGTTTGGATAACCCCGCAATAGAATGACCTACTCCAGTAAACAACAGAAATTAAAAATCATGCTTTATAAAGATACTATTCGAGAAAAGCAATTTCTAAAACTGGCAGCGCAGCGTGGAGTTTGCGTCTCGGTCTTTCTACCGACAACTCCCTTGACCCAGGATGCCCAGGCTGACCGCATCGTTTTGAAAAACTTGACTAAAGAGGCGATGGAGCAAGCAGAGGCGATCGCCGACAAGCGACAAATACAGGCGATGACAGGTTATCTGGAAGAACTACAAGAAGATGACGACTTTTGGGAATTCCAAGCTAATGGGTTGGGGGTATTAGTTACACCTGAATCAATTAAAACCTATCGTCTTGCCTATGCTGTAGAAGAAGCGGCAGAAGTAGGCGATCGCTTCTATCTCAAACCCTTGATGTCGGCCTTACAGCCAATATCAGCGTATGTCCTAGCCATTTCTCAAAAGTCGGTCAAACTGTACGAATTTACAGCCGCTCAAGAATTAGAACCATTAGACGTATCGGATTTGCCAGCCGATTTTAGCGAAGTCACCAAGCGTACCTTACAGCGCGATCGCGCTCCCGCAGGCAGACTCCAAGGCGATGAAGGGGCAAAAATATTGCAAAGACAGTTCTTACGCGCAGTAGAGAAAGCAGTGCGCCCAGTTGTTAGCGGTAGCAATATGCCTCTGATTCTGGCAACGACCCAGGAATTTCAAGCCATATATCGATCTCTGAATGGCTACGACATCCTAGCCGATAAAGGAGTTGATGGTAGTCCAGAAGGTCTACCAGAAGAAGAAATTAGACAAGCAATTCCTCCCATTGTCAAGGAATTGCGTCAAGAACGCATTCAGCAGTGGTTTGATCTGTACTATCAGCGTCAGAGCGAATCCAGGTCGATCGCGGATCTTGCTATGATTGCCAAACTTGCTACTCGTGGTCAAGTCAGTCATCTGCTGGTTGAAGTTGATTTTGTACAGTATGGCACTCTTTCAGATACAGGTGAAATCACTCCTAGTGATACCCGCAGCGCTGAAACCTATGATGTCATCAATGAGATTGTGATTCGAGTCATAGAAAACGGGGGTGAAGTCTTGGGAGTGCTTACAGAAGCAGATGCTGCCAAGGAACTAATGCCGATGGCAGCCATACTACGTTGGGCATAGCTAGCCTTGATTTGCATCAGTACAAGTGTTCTAGCTGTTGCGTCTACCTTGTTGACTCTAGAGAGACGATTGATTTAGAAGCATTTTCAGCGTTAGAGGATTGTGAATCTTCACTGCAATGATGGATCAACATAGCCACCAAACCTGTCCAACCCGTTTGATGATTGGCTCCCAACCCAGTCCCATTGTCACCATTAAAGTATTCATAAAATAGCAACAAATTGCGCCACTGGGGGTTTTTCTGAAACAAGGGATTGTTGCCATGAACTGAGCGATTATCGGCTTCGTTTTGTTGAAAAATATTGATCAGGCGATGAGATAGCTCGATCGCCACTTCTGCCAGAGCCATCCATTGCCCTGATCCAGTTGGACACTCTACTTTGAATTCATCACCCAAATAAGCGTGAAACTTCTGGAGCGACTCAATAATTAGAAAATTCATGGGAAACCAGATTGGACCACGCCAATTCGAGTTACCACCAAACATCCCCGTTGTCGATTCTGCGGGTTCATAGGTAATGGAATGTGAGTATCCATCTACATCAAAGGTGTAGGGATGCTCGGCGTGAACTTTGGACAGCGATCGCACCCCATAGGGACTCAGAAATTCGGTTTCGTCTAGCAAGCGTTGGAGGATGGGTTTGAGTCGCTCAAACGGGCTGACGATCGCTAAGAGCCGCCTTGACTGCTCCCCATCCGTTTCTAAAGAAGCCAGATGGCGCTGTAAGTTAGGACGATTGTTGAGGAACCACTGAAAACGACGTTTGAAACCAGCAAATTGATCTAATGTTGAAGGCTCCAGAACTTCAACAGCAAATAATGGAATCAAGCCTACCATCGATCGCACCTTCAGATAGTGATGCTGGTCGTGAGGTAGATGCAGCACATCGTAGAAAAATTGATCGGTGTCATCCCGCAAAGGTACATTGTTATCACCGACATGGTTCATTGCATCGGTAATCTGGAGAAAATGCTCAAAAAACTTGCTGGCAATATCTTCATAGGTGCGATTAGTTTTCGCCAATTCCAAAGCGATCGTCAACATATTCAGGCAATACATTCCCATCCAACTGGTTGCATCTGATTGTTCTAAATAGCCGCCTGTGGGAAGTTCAGCACTCCGATCAAAAATGCCGATATTGTCCAACCCCAAAAATCCACCCTGAAAGATATTGTTACCATCATTGTCTTTCTGGCTTACCCACCAAGTAAAGTTGAGCAGCAGTTTTTGAAAGACACGCTCTAAAAATTCCGTATCGCCTCGCCCGTACAACTCCTGTTCAATTTGATACACTCGCCAAGTCCCCCAGGCGTGAACAGGCGGGTTAACATCGCTAAAATGCCACTCATACGCCGGAATCTACCCATTTGGGTGCATATACCATTCTCGCGTCAGACGGTCTAACTGCCGCTTGGCAAAGTCAGGATCAAGCATCGCCAATGGAATGCAGTGAAACGCTAAATCCCAGGCTGCAAACCAGGGGAACTCCCACTTGTCGGGCATGGAGAGAATATCATCACTGAACAGATGAGTCCATTCCTGATTGCGGGCATTGTGACGATGCGGTGCGGGCTGATTGCGATCGCCCGTGAGCCAATCCTCAACCACATAATGATAAAATTGCTTTGTCCAGAGCAGTCCTGCAAAGTCTTGACGCTGCACCTGACGGGCATCTTCAGAGAGTGGACGGGGTGTAATTCGCTGATAGAATTCATCGGCTTCTTGCTGGCGTTGGTTAAAAATGCGCTCAAACTCTTTGCTAAAGGGTTCTGACAGGTCAGGGCGATCTGCTAATCGCAGCCAGACAACCAGGGTTTCTCCAGCCCCGATCGTCAGAGTATAATCAGCGGCAACTTTTGTCCCTTGCTGATTGGGATTGATTGCGGACTGATTACCGTGAATAATGAAATCATTGATGCCATCTTTGACATACGGGGATCTGTTCTCAGTGCCAAACAACCGTTGATGGTTCGTTTCATTTTCAGTGAACAGAAGCGCATCAGGCTCAAGACAGTAAAGCCAGCGATCGCCTAGAGTCGAATGTGTCGCATGAACGATCTGAGTTGAACCCCTAGATTCGATCTGTTGCAAGCAGGGTTTTTCATTATTCTCATTCCATGACCAGGTATTACGAAACCAGAGGGTTGGTAAGAGATGGAGTGTTTTTGTTTGAGCGGCGCGGTTAACAACAGACAGTTGAATCAGAATGTCTTCATCCGTCTGTTTAGCGTATTCAACAAAAACGTCAGCATATTGATTGGTATTGAAGATTCCTGTATCTGCTAACTCAAATTCAGGATCATGATAGCCTCGTTTTTGATTTTCTTCTACCAATTGTGTGTAAGGAAATGCTTGCTGGGGATACTTGTACAAATATTTCATGTAGGCATGACTGGGTGTGTTGTCAAGATAGAAGTAATACTCTTTGACATCTTCACCATGATTGCCTTCTGGTCCCGTCAAGCCAACCAATCGCTCCTTCAAAATCGCGTCTTCCCCATTCCACAGAGCGATCGCAAAGCATAGCCGCTGATGATTGTCGGAAATGCCGGCAATACCATCTTCACCCCAACGATAAGCGCGCGATCGCGCATGGTCGTGCGGCAAGTATGCCCAGGCATTGCCATCGGTGCTGTAATCTTCGCGTACCGTTCCCCACTGGCGATCGCTCACGTAGGGTCCCCATCTGCGCCAGTAGGCTTGACGATTGCGATCTTGTTCCAGTCTTCGTTCTTCTGCGGTCATCGTTATTACCTCAAGCAGACCAAGTTTCTTGAAAATCGGCATAGAGGGTTAACCCCCCATCAATGAACAGCGTTTGCCCGGTGATGTAAGCTGCTTCATCTGATGCTAGAAATGCCACCGCTGCTGCCATCTCCTCAGAGGTTCCAGCGCGACCCATGGGAATATGGCTCTCAATGATCGCCTGCTTGTTCGGATCATCTGTCCAGCTTTCATTAATGGGAGTAACGGTGGCTCCGGGAGCAATGCCATTCACCCGAATGCCTCGCTTTGCATATTCCAATGCCAGGGTTTTTGTCAGATTTCCCATCCCCCCCTTGCTGATAGAGTAGCTAACATACATCGGGCGCGGAATGATTTCATGGACGCTGGAAATATTGATAATCACACCAGGGCGCTGCTGTTCTAGTAGGTGTTTAATCATTTCTCGCGCACAGAGGTAGGCACCGCGCAAATTCACTGCGATCACGCGATCGAACTCATCGGTTTGCACTTCATGAGATGCTCTTTCAGTCTGAATTCCGGCATTGTTAATTAAAATATCCAGACTGCCGAATTTGTCTACAGTGGCGTTCATCATTTGCAAGATGTCCTCTTCTTTGGAGACATCCCCTTGAATGAGCAGGGTTTCAACGCCGCATTCTGCTGCCTGTCCACAGGCTTTTTGTAGTGCTAATTCTTCAGTGTCTTCGGCATCCTCTGCACTTTTGCGGTAGTTGATGGCGATATTGCAGCCTTCTTGAGCCAGACGGACTGCAATCGACTGTCCAATTCCAGAACTCGCCCCCGTAATCAATGCAGTTTTTCCAGCTAATCCTTTCATAGGTGTTTCTCACTTGTAAATCAATTCTCTTCAGTATCAATGGTAAATGTGACGTGATGATGACAGGCTCGAAGTTCAATCTGATGAGTGTTTAATCTGTTCCCCTCGCATCTCATCCACATCAAGCAAACTAATTAACACACCTGCAATGGGAATCGAAAGAAACATTCCGACCAATCTAGCGACTCGCGCCCTCACCAACAGTGCAAGAAACATAACCATTTGATAGATTCTTGCATGATCCAACCACTACAGTTGTGCTAATGAAGACGGTAATTAGTCGAGAATCTTCCATTATCAATTTGGCTAGGTTCGGTTGAGCTAAAGATACCAGGGCGATCATAGCTAAATTATGTCATTTTGTTCAACCTTCATGCCGTGCAGATTCACTTGAAGCTATTTTGTGAGGAACTGTCCACTGATCTAAAACATCTTTTACTAACACTTCCCTAAGCCAGATTTGCGTGACGACTAAAATTGGTAATCCTAAAAATAAACCCAATACACCGAAGAACGTTCCAAAGGCAGTGAGCAAAGCAAGGGTTGTTGCAGGCAATAGAGATACTTGGTGTTTCATGATGATGGGCGTGATCAGATTGCCTTCAATTTGCTGAATCAAAAAATATAGCAGTAAAACTTCGATCGCTTTCCACGGAGAATCTAACAAGGCTAATAGGGCAGGTGAGACAACGCTAGCGATCGCCCCAAGGTAGGGAACAAACGCTGATATGCCTGCAATAAGTCCATTCACCAATGGCAAGGGAACCTATAGCACAAGTAATCCTATTGTTGAGGCAATGCCAATAAAAGCCATGCTCAGGGCAATTCCACTCAGATAGTGGACTAAACCAATCTCACACTTTGAGAGAATGCTATCTGCTCGTCTGCGGTAAAACGCAGGAAATCCTTGAATCAGTAGGTTGCGATACTGCTTTGGGTTTGCCAATAACATTAGCGTTAATACTGTTAGAAATAAACCGTTGAGCAGTAGGGATAGAGAATTTGAAAAAATCTGATAAAAGTGAATAATTATCCAGTTTGCAACCCGCTGAAGTTGAAGGCTCAAGTCACTTAAGCTAGGAAGATTGTTAATGATTCGACCTGGAATTTGCTCTTGTATCCAATAGTTAAGGTTTCCAACCTGGGCAATTGCGCCTGGAATCAGTTCGATAAGCTGATCAATTTCCTTAGCGATCTGGGTAGTAACTAAAGTTAGAACCAGTCCCAAAACCATAATCAAGATTGAGACCGTCAGCCCGATCGCCACCCCTCGTTTAAGTCGAGATTTTTGAAACTGGCGTACGACTCGATTTAGCCCAGTGGCAAAGATAACTGCCATAAAAAACAGCAGCACGATCGAACGAACTTGCCAGAGAACATAGAGCGAAATGAGCAGCGAAATTAATCCAACCCAACGTCCTAATGTCAAAGTTTTGCCTTCCGCTTTCTGAGAAGAAAAACTGCTTAAAAACAGTCTGCTAATGTTCTACCTTTATTCCTTCGGTTAATACAACTTGATTTGCAAAACTTCGGCTTTAAGGAAGATGTTGCAGAATGTCTATCTGGGGATAGGTGACAACTCAAAACATACAAACAGTGGGTGTTTATTACTTAATCTCCTTCAAAGGGTGGACAACTTGAATCAGATTAATTAGTAACCTTTAGGTGAAGTAGCGAGTGGAGAAGATTGCTAATGAATTTTCGTTTTCGGTATGCTTCGGTGTTTGGCATCACCCTGCTTACACTTGGAATGGCAGCGGGCACGATCGCATCTCATTTTGTGGGTGTCCCTGATTCCGCAATGGCGGCAGCACCCACGAATACCAGTTTTCCTGACACACAAAACTATTGGGCGCAGCCTTTTATTGAGAACTTAGCAGAGCGCAACATTGTAACGGGCTACCTTGACAATACCTACCGCCCTGAATAACCTGTTGCTCGTGACGAATTTGCCGCAGTTTTGAACAAAGCCTTCTCTCAAAATCCAGAACGGCAGATCGCTAGCGGCAGTGTTTATAAAGATATTCCCCAGGGATATTGGGCTGCCCCAGCGATTGAAGATGCCTACGAAATGGGATTTATGAAAGGCTATCCGGATGGAGAGTTTCGTCCGAATTAGCCTGTTAGCCGGGTTGAGGTATTGGTTTCGCTGGCTCAGAACCTAAATTTGCCTACAACCACAGCCGACAATGGTAGACCCGTTGCAGCCTCTGCCACACCAGCCCCAGCACAGACTACACCTCGTCGGCGTGCTATGAGACCCTTCATGTTTCCCCTCGCTATGACCGCGTTGATGCAGCCGTTGATCACAACGCCAGCTAGAGCAACTGTCGCAGCCAACCCTCAGCCCGCAAGCAGCAGCAACACTGCACAACTCCCAGTTTCTCTAGCAGTAAGCGACTACTACCAGGATACCGCTGCGATTCCTCAGTATGCGGTGGATGATGTTGCGGCAACAACCGCAGCCGGAATTGTCGTTAACTATCCCGATCAACTGGTGTTGAACCCTACCCAACCTGCAACGCGCGGTGAGGTGGCTGCCTTGATTTATCAGGCATTGGTCAGTCAGGGCAAAGCAGCACCAATTGTGGATCAAGCAGCGGCCCAATCCGTGGTGCGTGAGCGCTAGGTTAACCAAGTCTGAATTTGCCCAAAATTAGCTTGAGGTACTCCTCTAGCAACGAAATGTAAATTTATTACAACCGATGGAGACCTTTTATGCAGTCTGTTGAAAGACAATCACTTGAGTCGAAACTAGAAAAAGTAGGTAACGTTTTACGCCTGACTGGGTGGATTGGCCTTTCTGCCCAAATTGTCTTTGGAGCGATTTCGTTGCTGCTGGTTGTATTTGCGATCGCGGGTCGAAATTTTAGTCAGGCAACTGCACTTCCCAGTGGCATAAATCCTGGTGTTGCAGTGCCAGTGAACCAAGGCGTAACTCCAGGAATTGGAATCGGGATTTTTTGGGCAGTTGGCGGCATCTTAGCACTGCTAGCTGGAATTTACTTCGCTTTTCGGCAAACGCGATTGGCAAGGCGATTGCGGCATGCAGACACGCTGAAACACCCAACCAAAGCAGAGGTGATGACTGTGTTGCGTCTGGGTGCGATCGCGGGTTTAGTTGGTATGCTGCTAACGATTCTGGGTGGAGGCGCAACGCTGGGAGTGTTGTTCTCGAAATCCATTGCTCAACCCCAAGGCATGGCGATTTATGACCCGACTCGCATGATTCGGTCGATCGACATTATGGTGGCAATGGCAAACATGAGCGGAATCGCAGCCCATTTTGTTGGCACTGTTGCTTCGCTTAGCGTGTTTGAATGGCTGCATCGTTAATTGCTCGATTCAGTTCGGATTCTTGCTGCCAGTAGTTGTATGCTTTAACCCTCAAAAAACGTTTCTTTGAGATGATGAAAGCTGATGAGACAGCTTCTTGTGCAAGTGCCGCAGGGATGCGGAAAAACGGTATTAGAGATTGCCAAAGATTGTGAAGGAACAAATTTGGCGCAGCTTGAAGCGGCTGGAATTGATCGCCTGCTGGATTTGGTGTTTGTTCATATTTCCAACGGCAGGGTTGAAACACTACTTGACCAACTGCAAGACATACCGGACTTGAGCTTCACGCTGCTGCCAACCGGAATCATGGCTTTACATCCGCCTGCTGACGCAGCCCCTGATCAGGTGACAAACGTTGAAGAGCGTAGCCCGATCGAAATTTTCCTATCGGGTTTACAAAGCACTGGATCTTGGAAAGGATTTCTCAGCTATGCGGCGATCGCTGGGGTCGTGGTTTGGATTGGTTTGTATACCAACGTTACCTGCTAGTGGCGGCGATGCTGCTGGCTCCGTGCGTGGTGTATGTTCAACGCCGACCAGAGGCGACGCGATCGGCTGAACAAATTCGGGCTGATCTGACTCAAGTCATTCAAAGTCGCCTATTGCAAGACTTTAATGCAACATCGCTGGTTGATGTCATTGTGCTAGAAGCGCCTGACGCTAAATCATAGGATTGAACCGTTCCGATGCAGCAATTCGATCGCCCTGAAAAACAAGCCATAGAACAAGCCATAGAATATGAGCAACAGCAAATTCTGCAACAGCTTGAAGACTGGCTAGAACCGCCAATGCTGGTGTTGGGTTTTGTCTGGCTTGGTTCATTTGTGGTGGAGCTAACTTGGGGACTCACGCCACTGTTAGAGACAATTAGCCTTGTCATTTGGGGCATATTTATACTGGAATTTGTCCTCCGACTATCGCTTGCGCCCCGCAAAGTTTCTTATTTTAAAACCAACTGGCTCGCAGCACTCTCACTGCTTTTACCTGCTTTAAGGGTGTTTCGGTTCTTGCGCATCATGCGAGTTCTACAAACGACCCGTGCCGTCCAAGGCTTACGATTGCTACGCGTCCTCACCCGAACCAATCGCAGTATGCGATCGCTCACTGCCAACTTTACCCGACGCGGATTTGGCTATGTTGTGCTGTCAACAGCAATCATCACACTGGCTGGTGCGGCGTGAATGTATACCTTTGAACGAGAAGCTCTTGATGCACCCGGATTTGATTGCTATGGCACGGCATTATGGTGGACGGCAATGCTGATGACCACGATGGGATCAGATTACTTTCCTCAAACGCCAGAAGGTCGTATTCTCTGTTTTTTGCTGGCGCTGTATGCGTTTGCGGTGTTTGGCTATGTAACAGCAACTTTAGCTACCTTCTTCATCGGGCAAGATGCTGACGATGATGAGGCAGAAATTGTTGGAGCAAAATCGATCAATGCTCTTCGAGATGAAATTATCGCCTTGCGAACTGAAATTCAGAGCTTAAGGCAGGGCAAGTAACAACTATAGATAGAAGTTGATTCTATTGATTTCTCATAGGATACAGTTACAAATTTAAGACAATTTGGCAATGAACGCGGAAATATCAACTCTGATCGAGAAGATGCAGGCAATGCTAAACGGCTTCATTGCGCTGCTCCCCAATATGGTATTGGCATTCATTGTCTTTGCTATCTTTTTCTTCGTTGCTCGATCGATCAAAAGAGTTGTAAGGAATTTAACCCGCGATCGCCGTCAAGCTCGCAACTTGGGCATGGTTTTGGGAAGGCTGACGCAGGGAGCAACAATCTTAGTCGGTTTATTTATTGCGCTATCTATTGTAATTCCCTCGCTTAAAGCTAGTGATCTTGTGCAGATACTTGGAATCAGTGGTGTCGCGATCGGCTTCGCTTTTCGAGATATCCTGCAAAACTTTATGGCGGTATTTTAATCCTCTTAACCGAACCCTTTCAAATTGATGACCAAATTGTTTTTAAATCTTTTGAAAGTACGGTCGAGAATATTCAAACACGAGCGGAATTACAGCCCATTTTGTTGGCACTGTTGCTTCGCTTAGCGGTGGAATGTCGTGAATTGGCAGGAAGTCGAGCGTCGGTTTCAACTGGCATCTCAGCCATAAACGCCTAGGAGCTTGATCATGAGACGATTGTTGATGCATAGCCCGATCACTGTTGCCTTTCTGTGGATTGTCGCCTACCTGCTGCTAACCCTATTGCCATTGTTAGTACTGTTACTGCACCCAGTCCCTTCTGGACGTGGCTTTTGGACTGAGTTTTCGGTGGCGCTGGGCTTTATCGGACTGGCAATGATGGCACTGCAATTTGTCCTGACAGCTCGGGTCAATCGGATCGAATCTTCCTATGGCATTGATATTCTGCTCCAGTTTCACCGCTACACCTCCTTGGTCGCATTCTTCATGGTGCTGGCGCATCCGGTAATTCTGTTCATTGTTCAGCCTGAAACCATTCAGTTGCTCAACTTCTTCGAGGCTCCTTGGCGGGCACGCATGGCGGTGTTGGCAACGCTGGCATTTCTGGCAATGGTGATCACGACTATTTGGCGTAAACAACTTAAGATTCCCTACGAACCTTGGCGAGCCTCTCACACGATTCTGGCAGTGTTAGCAGTGGGATTGGGCTTTGGACATGCGATCGGCGTTGGCAACTACATGGGCTTGTTTTGGAAAGCCGCACTGTGGTCGGGCATTATGCTGGTCTCGCTCTGGCTGATCATTTATGTGCGTCTGGTCAAACCCTGGTTAATGACGAAAAAGCCCTATGTGGTAGAAGAAGTCATGTCCCAGCGAGGCGATGTCTGGACACTGGCGCTACGTCCGTTGGGACATGAGGGCTTTACGTTTCAGGCAGGTCAGTTTGCCTGGTTGACCCTGAACATTACGCCGTTGAGTATGCGGGAACATCCCTTTTCAATGTCATCCAGTGGCGATCGCGCCGATCGACTTGAGTTTGGGATCAAAGCGATCGGAGATTTTACCAGTCGAATCAAAGATGTCCAACCAGGAACAAGAGCTTATCTGGATGGTCCCTACGGGGTATTTACGACAGAACGCTACTGGGACAGCGCTGGGTTTGTGCTGATTGTAGGTGGTGTTGGGATTACACCCATTTTTAGTATTTTATTAACAGCGGCAGAACGAAATGACGATCGCCCCTTTCTCCTCATTTACGCAGCTTCCTCCTGGCAGGACATAACCTATCGGGAGGAGTTGGAGGCATTGAAAGAATCGCTCGATTTAGCCATTGTGTATGTGTTGCGGAAAGCTCACGATGACTGGGAAGGCGAAACGGGCTATGTCAATAAAGCAGTGTTGGAAAAGCATATTCCCCGGCATCGAGGCACTCGTCATTACTTCGTCTGCGCCGCGCCAGTGATGATGGATGCGGTAGAACGTGCTCTGTTTGAGCTAGAGGTTCCCGTTACGAACGTCCATATGGAACACTTTGATCTGGCATAATCTTGATCTGGCAGAATAAGGAGGATTGATGCGTTACAGCATTATGGTGCAACTCGTGGCAGGCGTAACGCTGATTCTGTTAGGCACTGCCGCTCTGTTTGCCTGGATTCAAACCCGAACGGAGCCTGTTGATCTGAGAGGAGACACGGTTTCTAGTCATTCTCATAATGGGGACTAAACCCGTGCATCTTATCAGTGGTACTCTATGCATTTCCCGCTCGCAAATGGTGCAGTAGCTTTTCGGTCATAATGACGGCTATAACCCAAACGAGTCATGACGCTTTACCTGTGGATTTTTTTGGCGGTCAGTTCTCCATCGCTGCGATCGCTGACTGCCAACGTTACTCGACGCAGATTTGGCTATGTTGTGCTGTCAACAGCAATCATTACACTGGCTGGTGCGGCGGGAATGTTTGCCTTTGAACGAGAAGCTCCAGATGCACCTGGGTTTGATAACTATGGCACGGCATTATGGTGGACGGCAATGCTGATGACCACGATGGGATCAGATTACTTTCCTCGAACGCCAGAAGGTCGTATTCTCTGTTTTTTGCTGGCGCTCTATGCGTTTGCGGTGTTTGGCTATGTAACAGCAACTTTAGCTACCTTCTTCATCGGGCAAGATGCTGACGATGAAGAAGCAGAAATTGTTGGAGCAAAATCGATCAATGCTCTTCGAGATGAAATTATCGCCTTGCGAACTGAAATTCAGAGCTTAGAGGATGTTTGAAAAGTGGTCTGCTGTGATTTTAGGCACCTGTTGATCCCCCTAGCTCCCTTAAAAAAGGGGGAACTGGATTCAAAATCCCCCTTTTTAAGGGGGATTTAGGGGGATCTAAAACGTTTTGCTACTAACAGTCAGACTTTTAAAACATCCTCTTAAAGCAGAACCATTAATAACCCCAGATAGAAGTTAATCCTGCTTATTTTCTGTACGCTGTTGGAATGAACTGAGGCGATCTTGTCATGAATACTGAAATAGCAACTTTTGTAGATAAGATGCAGGCAATGCTAAATGGGTTTATTGCCTTACTGCCTAATCTGATATTGGCGCTAATTGTCTTTGTTATCTTTTTCTTTGTTGCTAGAACTATTAAGAAAGTCGTTAGAAACCTGACGCGCGATCGCCGCCAAGCTCGTAATTTAGGGATGGTGCTAGGGCGATTAGCGCAAGGTACAACCATTTTAGTCGGGTTATTTATTGCTCTGTCGATCGTGATTCCATCGCTTAAAGCCAGTGATCTTGTACAGCTTCTTGGAATCAGTGGTGTGGCGATCGGCTTTGCGTTTCGAGACATTTTACAAAACTTTCTAGCGGGAATTTTAATTCTATTAACTGAACCTTTTCAAATCGACGATCAAATCGTTTTCAAAGAGTTTGAGGGAACTATCGAAAACATTCAGACACGAGCGACTACCATCA
>Ga0163155_10001211_pt1 | contig 31448 bp, 28 predicted proteins | sample OliLakLV19SP4G1_FD_148611 | JGI IMG/M metagenome (GOLD analysis project Ga0163155, IMG submission 148611) | Freshwater microbial mat bacterial communities from Lake Vanda, McMurdo Dry Valleys, Antarctica - Oligotrophic Lake LV.19.SP4.G1 | ecosystem: Environmental > Aquatic > Freshwater > Lake >... | reverse complement strand
GGTGGTCTTCAGCTTCTTGTATGACCTTTGCTGGTCGCTTTACACGCACCAGACCGGCGACATGGCTTCGAAAATTTCTGCCTACAATGCCACTACTTTTGCCGCACCGGCCGGCTCCGGCGGGTTTGGCTATTCGGTGTTTCTGGCACTGGCAGCGGCACTGTGTGCCGGAATTGGCGAAGAGACGCTCATTCGCGGAGCAATTCAGCCGGTGTTAGGAATATTGCCTGCGGCCTTTTTACACGGCATTCTGCACGCTCAATTTTCCAACGCTCCGACTTTGATTTTGCAGGTGGCTCTCTGGTCTTGCGTCATGGGTATCGTCAGACGTTGCACCAACACCACCACAACAATCATCGGCCATGCCGGATTCAACTTCGTCACTACTTTTCTTTTTGCTTTTAATCCCTGACCCCTGCTTAGTCAAATGGGCTGAGGTTTCATGTCAGCCACCCAGGCATCTAGGGCCATAATTGACTCAGTCAGCGAAAATTTGAGTAAGTCTTGCCGTCTGCCGCTGCAGTCTAGGATGAAATCACCCAGAGCCAGGGCTGCTTCCGCCTTGGTGGCTCCCAGGCCGAGGCGGTGGCAGACTATCATCGACATCGCTTGAGAAACGGCAATAGGGCCGCTCTCCATTGGATACTGCTCAAAAATTGATTTGACCGTTGGCTCTTGCGAAAGCTGGTCGGCCACCTGAAAGGCGGTGTAGATGTAATCGCGAAACCACGGCGGTACTTCGGCCCCGCATTCTTCGCAAATTACCAGCCATAAGTTGAAGGTGAGAATTTCTTTTGTGGTCAATGCGTAACTGGCATCGGCTACTTCAAAAGGCAGAGGTACAGAGCCTTCTTTCCCGCCCTCCAGGCAGTAGCGAATGTAGGAGCTCAAAATATTCGATGACAGGGCAGCCATAGCTGTGGCTAGAAAGACTGCCCGCTCCCAGCCGTCGCGATCGTCGACTGGTTTAGAGCTTTCAAGAGTGTCTAGTAAGGTAGGTAGAATTTTGTCGTCGAGGTCCATAGTGCCATTTTAATAAATTTCAGAGCTTTACTACGTATTTTCCCCCATGACACATTTAGGCCAAAGTGTCAGAGTAAGGATGTCAACCTATAAAAGCGCGAGTAATGGCGGTTCTAACTGCCGGAAGACGGGAATAAATAAGTTGACCACCCCCAAATCCATTCATTTATCAGTTACTGAGATTCTGAGGAACACGACTTATGGCCAAAGGCGATGAAAGTTTTAAGAGAGACGTTGCAAGTGCTGTTGAGGCTGGCAGTGATTTTTCCCAGGGTGGTGATCACGCCCATAAGGCCCTGATGGCTAAGCTCGCTCAAGACGCGCAGAAAGACGAGTATAAAGATCCCGCCAAATTCAATAAATTGGGCGAAAGCGTCGCTGAAGGATTGCGCCAGAAAGGCACTCTTGATGAGCATGCCGTGCGCTGGACCAAAGATAATATGCATCGCTTCGATACGTCGGGCGATAAGAAGATCGACTATGACGAAATCGATCCCAAAAATCCAATCGCTGTTAATGGTTTCGAGAAGGCGATGATGGGCCGTCTGCAAGAAATGTACAGTACGCTCAATAAAAGACCTGAGCTTGACCCGTTAATTGGCAGTCGCAGCGAGAATCACGATTTTTCCCAGAAAGATTTTAAAAAGCTTGTAGAAGGCTACGAGAAGCCACGTAGTGAAGAAAGCGATAATCGGCAGCAGTCAGAACTAGCCGCTCGTAAACAAGCGCAAAAAGAAGAAGTGGCCGGTGCCTTATTGCGCAATGACGGCGATCCCAGGCGCTCTCTGGCAGCTGTTCTCGATACTCAGCGCGCTGACAAACCTGATGGCGAAATATCGCGCAAAGACGTTCGCAAATTCATTAAGAACTTCGACGACGGAGAGTCGCGCGGAGACTTCGGCTACAACCGAGAAAATCTCAGAGTGGCCCGTTTGCTTGATTCGCAATGGGATGACGACCTCGGTAAATCCCTGCGTGGACAATACGATCGCGCCGGTGGTGGCAGAGAGCATAATGGCCAGCCAGACAAAGTCACTCATGGCGAAATTGACCTCAAGCGTTTAGCTGGGATGCGTGGTCAGTCTGTAGACGATATGTGGGCCAGCAATGCCAGTGGGACGCCTCGCAATGAGCGAGCAGTGGCTGAAGATCAGACTGGAGTGCGCGCGGTGCAAGCCGATAGCAGAAGACCAGTGAAGACTGACAATAGTGAAGTTGTTGACGGCAACAACCGTCCCGTTGTCGACGGCAACGGACAACCAGTGCGCTCCGGCGAGACTAGTGGCCAGAGACGCGTCAGACCGCTCAAGCCTGAGACTGATGACGACCAAACAAGCCAGCGTCCAAATACACAAGCGTCAGACTGCTCAGCGTCCAGTTGTGAAGGAGACCGGCGACGGTAATGCCCAGCGTCCCGTAGCCCGATACGAAGCACCGAAGCCAATTCCAGAGCTGGTGATGCCTGAAATCAAAGCCGGCGAAGATGTGACAAAAGTGAGAGAAGCTTTCGCTAAGTCAGTGGAAGATCACTTCAAAGCTCGCGCTGACTACACCGTACAGCCCGGACAGGGTTGGGACAGAATTGCTCGCGATGTGCTGCGTCAAGAAAAAGACGGCAGCCACAGCAATGAGCAAAAAGTGGTGGGACTCTCTGAAGCACTGGCTAAATCTAACGGTTGGGGCGGTCGCCTCGATCAAAACAAGATGCTGCACCCTGGAGATATCGTGCATGTGATGTCGCCGGAAGTAGTGAAAGCTCGCGTTGAAGCAACTCTGAAACAATTTGATGCTAAGGCACTTGAAATTGCCGAAGCAGCTAAGAAAAAAGCAGAGGAAGAATTGCCATCGCAATTTGAGGGCAAGCGCAACGGTGAAGGTGTTGTCGACACTACGCCTAAAGACACCACGGCAGTCACACCGCCGGTAGTTAAAGACTCGACGGTAGTAACGCCACCTGTAGGTAAAGACACCACGGCAGTCACACCGCCGGTAGGTAAAGACACGACGGTAGTAACGCCACCTGTAGTCAAAGACACCCCGGTAGTAGCGCCGCCGGAAGTCAAACCCAGCATCCTCAGCAGAAACGTAAATCCTGAAGATGACGCTTATGTTGCTCCTGTGGGCGCCACACAGCAAAGTGAGCGTCTAGCTCGTGAAAAAGCCACTCGTGACAGACTCGCTCGCGAGAAAGCAGACAAAGATAGAATGGTAAAATCAGGCAATACAACTGCAGAGCCTGACTTTAGCGACTTTAAAATCAGCTAGTTAGAATAGTCGCAGAGATTATCTTAAAAAGGACGCCCGGCGTCCTTTTTTTTGCGTACGGATATTTTCTATTTGAGGCTAATATAGAGAAATGGCCATGGCTAAAAATTTAGGTGTTTTGTTCGCGCTTGTTTGTTTAAGCACTGCAGCTGCTGTGGCTCAACCTTTGACGCCCTTGCCCAGGCCTGTGTCGTCGAACACCAGTGCAAAAGAAATCAGCCAACTTGTAGTTCAAGGCAAATTATTTTTAAAAACTTCGCAATTGAAAAAAGCGCAGGAGACTTTTGCCGAAGCAGTAAAGTTAGCGCCGGACAGTTTGTCTGCTCACTTTGGCCTTGGTCGCGCCATGCTTGAGCAGGGGCGTTTTTCTAAAGCTGAAAGCCAGTTTTTAGCCTGCACTTTTATTAACCCGCGCGACAATGCTGCGCGTTTTTCAATGGCTGAAATCTATGAGCATACCGGCCGGTTCGCCGATGCCATACTGGTTTACAAACAAATTCTCAAAAGCAGAAATTTAGACGCCATGGACGAAGCGCATGTCAACTTGTCCATGAGACGTCTGAATTATTACCGCTCTCTTGGGGACGCTAATTCGCCGCATTATATAGATTTTTCCGAAGCTCACAAATGGAAGAAAACGGATATGCCTGTGCGCATATCAATCTGGTCAGATCCTGAATTGAAGCCACTTAAGGATGTTTTTCATCAGTGTGTGGTGCACTCATTCGAGCAGTGGCGAGATGCCAGTGGTGGCAAAGTCGATTTTGTGGTGGTGCCCGATCAGCGCTCTGCCGATATTGTTTGCAAACTGGTTAGAGTGGTGCGCGGAGCTCACGGCAATGCCCTTGGTTTAAAGGCCGGCGAAACTGCACAACAATGGGATGATACCAACTACGATGCTTTTAAATGGTCACGGGTTGAAGTCTTTTGGGAAGATCATAAGGATGCAAGCCGGCTTGATGCCTACGTTTTGCATGAAGTGGGACACTCCTTAGGCCTGGGTCATTCAAGCAATCCACACGATATTATGTTTCCCATGGCCCATCCGCCCTATGCCGGAATTCTCTCAGAGCGCGATCGCAATTCAGTGCACGCCCTTTATGAGGGCAAAAATTAACCGGCATGCATAACTGATAGCGCCCTTATTTAGTCGGCGCAATTACAACTTTTAAAGCCAACGGATGATAAATGTCGCCGTCGCTTAAACGTGAAAATCTATTGCTGTTGGTGCAGTAGGTGAGCACAATCTCGCCCTTACCCTTAGCATACTGGGGATGGGCTTTGGCGCTGTAGTAAAACATGTCTGCCTGCTTTTTTACCTGATAAACAGACACTCTCTCTGACCAAGGGCCTTCCGGCGCAACTGCATGCCGCATCATAATTTCTAGTTTGTCCGGAGCAAAGTAGAAGGCGAAATATCCCGGCAGTCCGTCCAGTTTTGTCACTGACATTTCGGAGGCGCCGTCTTCAAAAAGCATCTCTGGAAATTCCATAGTAGGTCGCCACTTCTCGCACCACCACTCAAGTTTGCCTGATTTTATATTGTCTGCCTGGGCCAGAGGAACGCGGGCGAGACAAACTGGGTGTTTGAATTTATTGAAGCTGACACCGCTATTGGTGCAATAAATGTAGGCAAATTTTTCATCCTTCACGCAGGCGGCCGCGAAAAGCAGGCGCTTGGCGCTGTTCTTAACCCGCGTAGTCTCCCAACGCCAGAGCTCAGGCGAGTCTTGCGGGTTTGAAATGGTGAAGAGGTGATCAGTGCGTAAGTCAAATTGGAATGGCGCCGGCAGCTTTTTATCTGTGCGCACCACATGCATGTAGATGTAGAGCTTGCCGCCGGCCGTGAAGCCGTGACCTGGCCAATAATAATCAAGGGGATCGTCACATTGAAAAAAGCCCTGGTCGCTCAGTTTACCGGCCCGCTTGTTTTGACTGCCCCAGAAGTAAGTAAATTTTCCGGGAGGGTTACTTACTCTTTCTTCAATGGCCAGGGCGTTGTGCACCATGGTGGAGTCAATTCGTTTATTGGCCTGCATGAGGCCGATAAACGAGTCACCATAGAGCCACAGGGTGCGTTTAGGGCCCAGCTCGATGCTGAAGGCAGCATCTCCACCTGTCCAGTCTTTTTTGTGGTCTGAGGCCTGCAGCATCATGGCCCTCGTCAATGGTGCAAAAGGTTTGGCCGAAGTTACCTTAAATAAGCAGGGCGGACGTGTTTTTTTGTCGCTGAAACCAAAGTCATATGCTGAAGACTGTAGAGCAGTCACTGAGAGCATCAACAGACAAAGACAGAAAACAAAGACAGCCCGGTGGGCTGCCTTTGACTTGCTGAACAAATTCAATCGAAAAAACAATTTAGTCCTCGGGATGGAAATTGTCTGGCAGATCACCGGTTTTCGGATTTATTTCAGGTGTTTTGTTGTTAGGTGCGTTATTGGAGCCGTTGCCACCGCCTCCAGCACCGCCTGCTCCCTGCCCAATTTGCGTTAAACCGGGCAAGAACTCCAGATTGACGATCGGTGCGGTACCCACAAGTTTCCGTTCCGAAAGTGTGTCAATCTCTTTGTTGATTTGATCTTCACTTTTGCCTGGCTCAAGAATATGAACCAGATCTTTGTAGAAGAGAGTTTCTTTCTCTACTAATGCATGGGCGATCAAATCTAATTCTTTGCGTTTTTCTTTGAGCAGATTGCGAACATTTTCCAGGCAACCTTCCACGACTTCCTTGATCTCAAGTTCAATTTCGCGCTCGGTTTGAGGTGAAGCTACTCCCCAGCCATCATACATACCGTGCCCTCGTTCGTCACCGTGGGCTTTTAAAGTGTTGTATGGGAATGAGCCCATGCCCCAGTTTTTGATCATTCGGCGAGCAATATTGCCGACATTGACCAGATCCTGCGACACACCACTGGTGGTGGTATCCATATGGAGGCTTTCTGCCACATAGCCACCTAGAGAGACCTCGATATCAACGAGATAATCTTGTTTGTTGGCACCCGAGACAAAACGGTCTTCTTTCTCCACAGACCACATATAGCCAAGCGCGCGCCCTGTGGGAACAATCGTTACCACTTGAATACGCTCTTTGCGATTGCGGAAGTAAGAAACGATAGTGTGGCCGGCTTCGTGATAAGCCGTCTCAAAGAGCTCTTTCACGCCGATATGCTGGCTGCGGCTCATACCGAAGCTGACACGCTGGATAGCGCGAATCATATCTGAATGAGTGATTTCGACTCGTCCTTCGCGAATGGCAAACAGGCCGGCTTCATTGACCACATTGGCCAGGTCTGCCCCTGCTTGCAAGAAAGTCATGCGCGCAATTTCCATGATTTGTACGTTTGGCGAAACTTTAAATTTCTCCAAATACTTTTTCAGAATCGCTTCGCGGCCTTCCAAATTAGGCAACGGTACATCAATGTGTCGATCAAACCTGCCCGGTCTGAGCAGTGCGGGATCGAGCATATGCATACTATTGGTTGCGCCGATGGTGAGAATGTTCGTTTTACCGAATCCATCCAGTTCAACAAGAAGCGTATTGAGGGTTTTGTTGGCGTCCATAATGGCGCCGCCGCCCAAATCTTCACCGCGCTTGCCGCCAATTGCGTCAATTTCATCGATGAACACAATGGCTGGTTTACCGCTACGTCTCGCCCGTTCGTAGACCGCAGACACTCTGTTTGAGCCGATACCGGCCCACATTGATTGGAAATCGCCGCCGGAGAGAGAATAAAAAGCAATACCGGCTTCGTTGGCAATTGCTTTTGCCAGCATGGTTTTACCAGTGCCGGGCGGGCCAACCAGAAGAATGCCTTTAGTTGGCTTCAAGCCAAATTTCTCCACCAGTTTCATATTTTTCAGCAAAGCAATGACTTCAGCGGCTTCCGCTTTCGCTTCTTCCACCCCTTTCAAATCATCTAGCTTCACGCCAAGATCGGGCACTCTGGAAAGGTTCATGCCTGCAACGTTGAGCTTGTGACCAGCGGTAATCATCACCTTGTCAATTGCTTGTTCCAGTTCTTCTTCAGTTACCTGACTCTTGCCCTTGCGCACCGCTAATATTGCGGCTTCATTACAAGCTGCGGCAATGTCGGCCCCAGAAAAATTGAAGGAAAGCTTGCCCAATTTCTTCAAATCAGGTTCTGAAGCCAGACTTATAAGTTTGAGATATTTTTCAAAGATAAGACTGCGTGATTCGGCATCAGGCACTCCAATAAATACTTTGCGATCAAAACGACCGGAGCGATAAAACGCCGGATCGAAATCATCTTGCATGTTAGTGGCGCCTATGGTGATTACATTGCTGCGGCCAAGCCCGTCAAGTTCGACCAGAAGCTGATTTAAAGAAGCATTGCGGGCTTTTCCCAGAGGTTCTGCAATACCAGATCCGGAGCCGTTGATGGCATCAATTTCGTCAATGAAAACGATCGCTGCTGGACTCTGACGAGCCTGGGTGTAAAGTGCTTTGATGCGTCCGGCGCCAAAACCAAAGTTGTTCAGATAACTGGCTGACAGGCCGTAGAATGGTACGCCGGCTTCATTGGCAATTGCTTTGGCCAACATTGATTTACCGACACCAGGAGGCCCAACTAAGAGTACGCCTTTGGGAATTTTTGCCCCAATTTTGCGCAGCTCATCACCGCGCTTGAGGAAATCAACTACTTCCACCAGTTCTTGCTTAATGTCATCGATGCCGATCACATCTGAAAATCTGATTGAAGGATCGTGGTTGACGAGCTCCACACCCGAATTGGTCAAAGAGCGCTCAAGGCCTACGGATACTCTATCCAGAGCCTGCAGAATCATGGCGGTAGTGACTTTGTTGGGGTTGCCTGGCCGTCTGGAAATCAAGGCAGCTTCATTGACTACATTGGAAATTTCAGCCGGTGAATAGTTGGCAGTGAGCATTGTGATTTGCTCGTAATCGATAGTTTCATCGCATGCTACTTTTGCCAGATAATATTTGAACAGTTCAGACCGTTCTTCAGGAGTGGGCATCTGGAAGTAAATGCGTCTGTCCATGCGGCCTGCGCGCATGAGTGCCGGATCGAGCATTGAGTCGTTATTGGTGGCACCAATAACCATAATTTTCGAACCGCTAAATCCGTCCATCTCGGTAAGCAAAGTATTGAGGGTCATGTTCATGTCGGCAATGCCGCCGAAGCCTTGATCCTGAGAGCGTTTCGAGCCCATTGATTCAATTTCGTCGATGAACAAAATTGAGCGGTCGTGTTGTTTCAATTTGCGGAATAAGGTTTTCAATTTGAGCACACCAAGGCCCATGAAAATTCCGGCAACGCCCCCGCCATCGATGACATAGAATGGCACGCCGGCTTCATTGGCTATGGCTCTGGCAAACAGAGTTTTGCCCACTCCGGGAGGGCCGACGAAAAGCATTCCTTTTGGCACCTGGGCGCCAGAGTCTTCGTAGTGCTTTGACTTTTGAATAATGTCGATCACTTCTCGAATTTCTTGTTTGGCTTTCTCATTACCCGTCATTTCTTCGAGAGTTTTGGGAGCGTTTGGATTGATAGGCGAGTCTTTGAAAAGCCACTTGAACCAGCGCTTCCAGATGCTTTTTGGTGCTTTGCTGTCTGCCCGAGGGGGCAGCGGGAAAATCACCGAAAGCATCAAATAGAATTGAATGATAATGAAGAAGGCACCGTAAAGAACGGCTACCACCAACGTTATCACCGAATATTTGAGAAAAGCGGGCAGAGATGCAAACGGATTCCAATATTGGGCCGTGAGAATCAAGCCAACAGTCCAGAGTATAAAAAGGGTCCAACGAGCCCAATTTTTCATGATTCTTAGCCTCTCCTATTCGTTGCCGAAACCGTCGGCATCTCTATTCTCGTTTTTGTTATTGACGTCGACCATGTATCTATATTTGCGAAAAGCGCCAGTTACTTTCACTTCCGGAATCAATCCTTCGCGTCTTTTCCATACACCAAGCGAAGTAGCTTTGACGTCTGATAGGCCCACGGGCATCGGACTTGCTGGTCCCTGGTAGTTAATGAAGGTGGCCGACATAATCATGGCTACGAAGAAAGCAATGGCGTATTTAAGCATTGGCTAATCCACCGGCATGTCTAATTCGCGTTTGATCCACTTGGTCAAATCAGTCTGCGACATTTCGCCTTTGACGCCGTTTATGGCCTTGCCTTCTTTAAAGAGTACATAGCCAGGTACGCCTTCGACGTCGTAGCGTTCTACCAATGCTTGATTGGTATCAACGTTGACTTTAACGACGCGCACATAGCCCTGACTGTCATTAGCTAACTTACTGACGATTGGTTTCATGGTCAGGCAGTGGGCGTCATTTTCTTTGTAAAACTCCACCATTACCGGCAAGCCCGAGTCGAGCACCTCACCCTGGAAAGTTCCGGCATTAACTTCGGTGACAGCATCAGGCGCAGGCGCGTTGGCGAATGTCCAGCCGGTTGGCGAGATCAGCGGGTTACCGCCGTCGTTGCCGGCCAGTATGCAGCTCGTCACTAGAGCGATGATAAATCCGATAACCGCTTCCTTCATTCCGTCCCTCGTTCCATGCCTCTTTCCCTCGTCCTCAATACCAAGCGGTAAGGTAGCCTATAGACCGCAGTCTACATATATATTGGCATAGCCTTAGAACTTTTACACATTCCCATTACGGAATCACAATAAGTGATTACCCTGAACTTTGCTTGAAAAGCTTGAGCGATATCGCTCAAGCTTTTCAAGCAACCAACTCCATGAAACCAAACTGGGTGAGCAAAATGCCCACCCAGTCAAGATTTTTAGAACTATAAGCCGAAAAAGCTTATTTGCCTCTTTCCGGAATGGCCACGGCGTCGATGATGTGAATCACACCGTTGTCGCAAGGAACATCGGCAGTTGTGACGATACAACCATCTACAAGCACAGTTCCTGACTTGCTCTGAACCATTAATGACTCACCTTGCAGTGTGGTCAATGAGTGCTTATCAGCAAGGTCAGCAGCAGAGTATTTGCCTTTGACTACGTGATACTTGAGCACTTCTTTCAAACGCTTAGGATCATTCATCAAGCCTTCACGGTTCTCTTTGGTCATTTTGGCCCAACCGGCATTGCTTGGAGCAAATACTGTGATTGGTCCGCGAATGCGTAGCGCGCCCACAAGACCGGCTTTTTTTAAAGCTTCACAAGTGGTTGAGCAATCGGCATTTTTCATGGCCACGTCGGCGGCATCATGTCTGTAGTAATGGTGATGCGTGTGATGATGTCTGGTTCTGTGAGCTTGTGCTTCGGTAGTGGTGCCAACGAGTCCGATTCCGAGCAAGAGCGCTGCGGATAGCGCAAGACTCGCTAGATTTCGGCCAGGGTAAAATTGCATTTGCTTCTCCTTTCAAATCAGCCGGGAAGAACTCTCCGACTGATGTATCTCTATAAAATGGGAGATGGGCTCTAAATAGATGCCCATCGCTCTATACGTGTTGTTCGATGGCCTTGGCAAGAGTCGATTTCGGCACAGCGCCTACAACCTCCTCGCAAACCTGTCCAGCTTTAAACAGGAATAGGCTTGGAATGCCACGAATCTTATATGCATGGGCGGTTTTGGGGTTTTCGTCTGTATTCAGTTTGACTACTTTGAGTCTCCCCTCGTACTCCTTGGAAAGGTCCTCAACTACAGGTGCTACGGCCTTGCATGGTCCACACCAGGGAGCCCAGAAGTCGACTAGAACTGGGATATCAGCTTTCAACACTTCCTGTTCGAAGGTGGAATCGGTAACGTTTGCAACGGACATTTCTAAACAGGACCTCCTCTGAGTCAGAGCACTAAATAGATTTTTGAAGCTTAGAAGCAATCAAAAAGATTATAGTGACTGTGAAGTAGTTTCCCACATATTGAGAGAATGCCTAGCCCACGAGGCGCTAGTCAAGAGACGGGAAAAACCGTTGAGTAGAGCCTAAACCTTACGTAAATTCAGACTGTTGCCACGTTTTGGGCTCTTGTAAAAACGAGGTTAGACTTTAGACTAGTGATCAGTTCAGGAACATCCTGAGGGCGAAGTGAACCTTCTCGACCGCATCTTATATAAATGGCTTTTTCGCAGTTTGGCTAACCAGCTGCTGATCACTTATCTCATTGTCATTACCTTCGCCCTGGCGGCGGTAAGCTTCTGGGCCCTGGTCGCCATTCGAAAAGAGTCATTGACCGACCTGCAAAACACTCTTGAGGTAGAAGCGGTCAACCTTGGTCTGGAAATTGACAACGACCTCGAACTCGATTCGCCCAAATCAAGGTTGCGTATTCAATCGGCTGTAGATAGACGTGCCACCAGGCTTGGTGTCGCCATCGTTGTGGTTGATTCGGTGGGGCGGTTGCTTGCTGACTCATCTGAGCCGCGACCACAAGAGAACCTGGCCAAAGAACAAGAAATCAATGAGGCCCTGGCCGGGGTTATATCCAAATCAACCAGAAGCGATCCTGAAAGTTTGAAGAACTGGATGTACGTTGCTTGCCCCGTGCGCTCATCAGGAACCACCACCGGCGTTATTCGCGTCGGGGTGCCATTGACAGAAATTGAGCGCCGCCTGAAAAAAGACCTTTTCGTTTTTCTTGAAATTATTTTCGCTACCGGTGTGGTTACCGTACTGATTAGCCTGTGGCTGGCCAAGCGGGTGAACCGGCCGTTAATTGAGATGAGCGCGCTGGCTAAACAAATTTCCATTTCCGGCGACTTCTCAGCCTTTCTGCCGGTGCGGCGACAAGACGAAATCGGCGAACTCTGCCTCTCATTCAATCAGATGATTGGCCGCTTGCGCGAGCAAGAGCGCGTGCGCCAGGAATTTATTTCCAACGCTTCCCATGAACTTAAAACTCCCACTATGGCAATCGGTTCTGTGGTGGAAGCATTGCAGGCCGGAGCGGCTGAAGATCCAAAATTGCGGGTGCAATTTCTCGGGTCGCTGGAGCGGCTCGTGGACAGGCAGACAAGTTTGATTCAAGATTTGCTCGACATTTCCAAGCTCGACAGCGGTGGCGAAACCGGCTGGCAGGAAGATGTGAACATGGCTCAGCTGGTGAGCGATTCGGTGGACCAGATCAGGCCGCAAGCGGATAAAAAAGAACTGGCGGTCTCAACTCAATTTGAAGCCACCGCTGCTCAAGATCTTGTGGTTGCCGGCAATACCAGCCAGCTCCAACGGGCACTCATCAATATTCTTACTAATGCGGTGAAGTACACTCCGGCCGGTGGCGCCATTACAATTATGGTGCGCGCTTCAGGCAGTGAGCGTTTGGAAATTCGCATCCAAGACACCGGCAGTGGTATCGATGCATCCGACCTGCCTCATATTTTCGATCGCTTCTATCGAGCCGATAAGGCTCGCACACGTGAGACCGGCGGCACCGGTTTGGGCCTAGCTATCGTGCGGGAAATTGTGGCTCGGCATCATGGCACAGTAGAAGTTGAGTCGGCAGTGGGTCGCGGGTCGACTTTTGTTATTTTGCTGCCCCTGCGTCAAAAAGGAGGCGAAAGTGGTGCCATCTGAAGACGAAAGCGGCGGCAAAAAAGCCTTGAGTGCCCGGGATCTGGTGGCTGGCATTCGTTCGCTGGCTCGCAAGAAAAAAGCAGCTCCGACCGAGCCCGAAGAGCAAGTGGTCTGCTGCAAGGGTCTGGTGCACATAGCTTATCGCGGAGTGGCCGACGATCGCATGTACATCAGCTATTCGCGCCAGTGGAATGAGATTCGTTTCTTTCGCCCTAACGGTCTGAGAGTTTTCTGCGCAGATTGCAGGCACCGGGTTTTATAAGTAGCGCCTCTAATACTGAGAGAAACAGGTAACCATAAGTGGAAAGAATGGGAGAAAAGGAAAGAGCCGCAGTCGATTGGATTAAGGTTCTCAATGAGCGCAGTAAAGGCACTTTTCCCGGGCTGATTGGCCTCGAGATTCTTTCGGTAGATGGGCCTGTGCTAACCGCTCGCATGCTAGTTCGCCAGGAGCTCATGGCGCCCAATGGTTTCCTTCATGCTGCCAGCGTCATTGCCCTGGCTGATACCGCATGTGGTTACGGCACAGTGGCTAATTTACCTCTTGGTGCAGAGATGTTTACCACGATAGAACTAAAAAGCAATTTTCTCGGCACAGCTAAAAGCGGCTATGTCGCTTGCGAAGCCAGGCTTGCTCACGGCGGCCGTATGACCCAAGTTTGGGACGCAGTTGTGACAAATGAAGCCGGCAAAACCATTGCTCTTTTCCGTTGCACTCAGATGATTTTGTATCCTAAAGCCTGATTATCATTACTAGTATTTGGCCCCAACCATATTGTCATAACGCTCGGCGTCTGATTTGGGAGCGAGGGCACTGGCACTGCTAAGTTCGCCATTGATGCTGGTTTCGGCAGCCATGAAAGATCCGGCACCTTTGAGGAAATCGGCAGGAAAGTTGAGTTTGGGTTCCGTCACTTTTTCCAGTTTGGCAATTTGATCAGGAGACAGTTTTAAATCGAGGGCGCCAAGATTGTCTTCCAGCTGCGTTAATTTGCGCGCTCCGATAATAGACGACACCACGCCGGCTTTGCTCTGCAGCCACGACAGGGCAACTTGCGCAGGGCTGGCGCTAACTTCTTTGGCCACGGCTATCAATACGTCGATGACATCGTAAGTTTTGTCTTTAGCCAGATGACCGGTCACCCAGTCACCTCTGTCTGTTTCAATCTTGTGGCGATTTTCTCTGGTGTATTTGCCGCTGAGAATGCCGTATTTAAGCGGTGACCATGGGGTCACCCCCAGACCCATTTCCATTGCCATAGGAATGAGCTCGCCTTCTACGGTGCGTTCGAGCAACGAGTATTCAATTTGCAAAGCAACAAGTGGAGCCCAGCTGCGCAGTTTGGCCATGGTTTGCGCCTGGGCGCATTTCCAGGCCGGTGTGTCGGAAAATCCGATGTAGCGCACCTTTCCCTGACGCACGAGATCGTCCAGGGTCTGCATTGTTTCTTCGATAGGTTGATGTAATTGCCCAGAATTACTTCTGGGTGACCTTTGGTGTAAACATTTGCGGTGTCAATAAAATTGCCGCCCCGGTCAAAGAAGTGGTCGAGAATTTGATGCGATTCGCTTTCAGATGAGCCAAAGCCCCAGTCGAGACCAAAGGTCATCGCTCCCAGGCAAAATGGGCTGACACGCAGGCCTGAGTTTCCCAAAGTCTTGTACTGTTCAAGCGACATAAATTACTCCCGCGGCGGTAAAAGCAAAGGATTAATACGTGATAATTAAGCTCTTGTGTAGCAGTGGGACTGAGTTTTTGGCATTTTCTCAACTTGCTTGTCGGTTGCTTTACAAGTAAGATAACCTCATGTTGCAAGTCTCGTGAATGGTTAAATCTGGTTCTGCCGGTAGAACCAGATTTAACAGATTTGAGGTCAGGAAGCTCTTGAGGAAACACAGTTGTGCACGGCAATCAATGGTATATCCGCCCCGATGGCACTGTTTTTGTTGATTTGCAGCAGGGCGAGAAAGATGCAATTCAGGCAGAGGCCGATGAGCGCTGTAACCAAATAATGACTATCGCCGAACGCCGTAGTGAGCATTTGCGCCCCAAGCACTGATTCCAAGCGCGTTCTTAATCTTTTATTCCGCCCGATCTAATGCAGGGCCAATATCTGTCGTGCTAACCTCGGCCCCATAGGACGTTCGGCTGTGGTTCCGATTGGCGCCATATTTGCACACTGATTTTAAGGAGAATGCGAGAATGGAAACGCTAGTAGTAATCGGCTACGACGATATGTATAAAGCTCAAGAAATGAGAGTAAAACTGGCTCGTCTGGAAAAAGAATATCTGGTAGATCTGGAAGACGCTGTAGTTGTTGTGCGCGATTTGAAGGGCAAAGTTAAATTGCACCAGATCGTCAACACCACCGCTGCTGGTGCCCTCGAAGGTGGGTTCTGGGGTACATTGATTGGCTGTCTGTTCCTCGTGCCTATGTTCGGGATGGCCGTGGGAGCCGCTGCAGGTATGGCAACGGGAGCCCTGGAAGATATTGGTGTCAACGACCAATTTATGAAAGATCTGGGCGCACAGATTCAACCAGGCACATCAGCTTTGTGTGTATTGATTCGTCAAATGACTACAGACAAAGTGCTCGAAGATTTGCAAGGCACTGGTGGCACAATTTTGAAAACAAACTTGTCTAAGAACGACGAAACCAAGCTGCAAGAAGCCTTAAGCGCTCACCGCGCCGAAGCTGCCAAAGCAGCGACTTCAGTATCGGTCTAATAATCTAGTTGTCTGAATTAAAAGCAGCGGAGGATTTTCCATCCGCTGCTTTTCTATTTCATCAAGTGACTTTATTGCGCGCATTTTTTACCATAAGTTTTTTTGCCTCGGCAACACCTGATACTGTGGCGATGGCCTGATCAATAACTTCTTTGATATTTTCAGGATTAATATCGAGAACGAGCTGATCGTTTTCGTATTGCTCAACCATCAAAAGGAGCTGTTTGGTAACGCAATTAGAATGCGTTAGCCCACGTCAAGACGGCGTCAAGATTTTTATAAAGCTATAGGTTGTCTAAAGAGCGAGACCGCGTCTGACTTCTGCCGCCAGCGCATCACTCTTGCAGCGGCGCATATGCTCAAGCGAACTGCCCTGACCGAGAATATTGAGACCGCCTTCCCAGCAAATTCGCTCATCTATTAATGCTATTTTTTGCTGCAGATTGCTGCGTTCCTTGACGGTAATACCAATATTCTTCAGGTGAGCGATGGCCGAAGCTGCTTCACGCGCCTCATGCTCTTGCTGTAACTCGGCGGCTGGCCTGGTGTAAACCATTACAGTGAGACCTTGGGCTACCATGGCTTTTAATTGCTCCGAGAAATACTGACAGCGGTTGAGAGTAAGTCCGGGGCTGACAAAAAGAACCGAATGCTGGGCGGCTAATAAGTCCTGGCCAAAGGCCTTCCAGAAGTCGTTTGCAGCGGCAATTTCAGTATTTCTCGTATTTCTGGCAGCAAAGCAATCATCGACTTTTTTGCAGTCTATTTTTACTGCACCAGCCGATGCCAGTTGGGCTAAGAACTTCATGAAAGTGGTGCCTTTTTGCGTCTCAGCGAAATATTTTAAATTGACGATAATAATAAAAGCGGCCTGGGCTCTAAATAAAGACATATTTAGTAACTGGGGCACGGTTGAATTTTTCTGGTCGTAGTTTTTGCCCTGACGACTTAAATCGTCATCAAGCCACGATCTTTTGCTGCCTTTGCCGTCCACACAGTCAAGTATCATCACTGTAGGTTGAACAGCGGGAAAACCTTTCATCGTTCCGCTTAGCGCTCGATTGCCTTCGCTTGCCAGTGTTTTTCCCAAGATTTCGGCCTGATGGCTGTAGGGTGTGGTCAGGCCCACAGTAATCTGCGCATGTTCGTTTAGTAGACGTCTGCATAAATTAATTGCCAGGCCAGCCGAATAAATATTGCTGCGACTGCCGCTCGCCGCATTTATGCACCAGGGATCTACTGCCGAAGTATCAACGATGACGAGGCGTGCAGCTGCGAAGACCGAGTCGTTGAGGCCGATTTGGTAAGTGGTTTCGTCACTTTTGAGTAAGCCGCCGTAATATAAAGCACTGGCTGCCTGGGCAATTTCTGGTGCGATTCGATATTGCGTATCGAGCAGCGAGATAATTTTGTTGCTGCCGGCACCGGCCAGAGTGTTGACGTTTAAATGATCAAAAATATTTTGGCTGTGCCCGGCCGGCAATTGATTGAAATCGCCCACCAGGGTGACGCCGATGGTTGCTCTCGATAAAGCCCAGTACAGGTGCGGCAGGGGCACCGTAGCGGCCTCGTCAAGCACCACTATGTCGAAAGTCTCATCTGTAAGTAGATGACTTAGGACAAGTTCATTTAAAGTGGTGCCGATTACCTGAGCAGCGCTGACGGTTTTTTGTGCCGCTGCTGCAATCTCTATGTCAAGAGCCGTCAAATTTTGATCGAATTGCTCTAACTTTCTATTTGCCACATCAATATATTGGCCCACATCACCAGGGGTGAGGCCGGTTTCATCCATCAATCTTGCTAATTCAAAATTTGCTTGCCCGAGCTCTTGCATCTGGGCGGCATTTTGCGCTGCCAGGTTTTGCACATTGCTGGTTATTTCTTGCAGATGTCTGTTCAGAGTGGAGATACGCTGAGTCAAATCGTGAATGTGTGTGGCGCGCACGTGTGGATCAAGGTACTGATGCGCCGCCTTTAGCCGCACTTCAGTCTCGCCTATTTCAACGCTTAACTGCCGGTAGCGCTCTTGCTGCGATAGAAGTTTTTCAGGACGTTGAGTTTCGCGCTCTAGATTTTTTACCAGTTCGCCTGTGCTCGCTAAATTCTGGCAGCGATGGAGATTATCTTGCAGCGGCTTAAGCCTTGCTGCCACTTCTTCTCGCTGCTTCACAAGCTGGGCGTTGACTGCTGCTGCTGCGCCATCCAGTTCAAGCAGCGGATATTGCTTAAATAAGCCTGTATCGCCCTGTCCCAGGCGAATGATTTTGCCCTCTCCGTAAACGCTCTTTGCCAGCGGCTTTACTAAAGAAGTCAGGGCCGAATTAAGAGCGCCATTTGTGCGGCAGACCAGTAGTACCCGCCTGCCGGCATTAACGTGTGCTTCCACAAGCCTGGCTATGGTACTGGTTTTACCTGAGCCAGGTGGGCCGCAAATTATTGCCAGTGAATTAGAAAAAGAATTAGCAATTGCTTGCCCTTGAGAAAAATCAGGCGCGTCTTTTGCTTCGTATGAAAATTTTGCTTTGCTTCCTACTGCGCCAAAGGGCCTGGCTGCGCCGTTAAACACTTCTTCAGCTAATTTGAAATCTTGCCCAGTTTTTTTTGCCGCGCGCAGTTTTTCTTGCAGCCGGTGCAAATTGAGCCAGCCATTGACTGTTAGTTTTGCTGCTGGAATTACTTCGCCAAATATCTGCGGCAGCGCGACGATTATCTTCAAGCCTTGAGCATTGAGAAAAATGCAGTCGAAATTCTGGCCGGCGATTTCGATATTGGCTGTAGCATTTTCTTCAGGCTCCTCAAGCAGATTCGAGGCTGAAAAACTGTAGAGATATTGACGACCCTGCTGCCCCAATAAAAGACCGGCAGACAAATCAATGGCTACCGTACTTTTTTTGAGCGCGTCGATCTCACTTTGCAAAAGGGCAACGAAATCGCTTATGCGGTCAGGCATTTAGATTCTAAGAATGCTCGACTTCAGCAGCCAGCGCTTGACGCAATGAGCCACCAGATTTGGTGATTAACTCATCGGCTTGCACCCTTCCCATTTTACGTTTGAGCATCAAGATAGCGGTTTTGGCCTGACCATTAGAAGCCACCAGTGCCCCTTCAGCAATCGGTCTTTGCACATCGCAAATCAGAGCGATAATCGAAACCGCTCTTTCGCGCAGCTTTTCGTTGGTGGGCTTCAAGTCGACCATCAAGTTTTCGTAAACCTTGCCCAGGCGAACCATGGTGCAGGTAGATAGCAAGTTGAGCACCATTTTTTGAGCGGTGCCGGCTTTCATCCGAGTAGATCCGGTCAGTGCTTCAGGCCCCACTACTGGAGCTATCACCACATCACAAACTTTATTCAAAGGCGAATCGAAATTGTTGACGATACCAATTGTAGCGGCACCTTCTTTTTTCGCCAGTTCCAGAGCGGCAATTACATATGGTGTGCGGCCACTGGCAGTGATGCCGACAACGGCATCGTTAGCGGTAATTTTGACTTCAGTGGCGTCTTTTTCGCCCAGTTCTCGAGAATCTTCAGCATTTTCAAAAGAAACGAACATTGCTTCTTTGCCGCCGGCGATGCAAGCTTGCACCACATCGCGACCAACGCCAAAAGTAGGATGACATTCGGTGGCGTCAAGCACACCGAGGCGTCCGCTAGTACCGGCACCAAAATAAATCAGGCGGCCGCCGGCTCTCAGTTTATCGACAATCAAATTGACGGCGGTAGCAATTTCACCGTTGACTTTTTCTACTGCCTGAGCGACTAAAAAATCTTCTTTCTGGACACACTTGACCAGTTCGACTGTATCTAAAACGTCGAGATCATTGGTCTGATCATTACGTTCTTCAGTCACCATTTTGGTGAACTCTTTGGCGTAACCCATCTGGTCCGTCCTTGTTTTGTTAGGATGCTCAGCTTTAGTTTCCAGTGTCTTGTCCCCGCTCAATTTAAATTTGAGTATTAGATTCTATTATCTTATTCTAGTTTCTTATTGTAGTTTCTTTTTGGCCGTTTGCCCTCTAGCTATTCAGCTTGGCATAGGCTGATTCAGTGGTGTGATGATGCACAGTTGAGCGTTTCTGGTATTTGCCATCGCCCTTCTTGCCCACATACTTGCCTTTCTCGATTACCACCTTTCCTCTTGAAAGGACGGTTTCGGCCACGCCTTGAACTTCTTTGCCTTCATAGCAACTGTAGTCAACGCGCATGTGGTGGGTGGCGGCACTGATGGTCATTTTCGCGTTAGGGTCGAAAACAACGATGTCAGCATCGGACCCAACGGCAATGGTACCCTTTCTTGGGAAAAGTCCAAAGATTTTTGCCGCTGCAGTAGAGGTGATCTCAACAAATCTATTCAAAGTAATACGGTTGTTCACAACTCCGCCGTTGAAAATTAAACTCATCCGATGCTCGACGCCGGGGCCGCCGTTAGGAATTTTGCTGAAATCGTCTTTGCCTAATTGCTTTTGATCTTTAAAACAGAAGGGGCAATGATCGGTAGAAATTACCTGCAAATCGTTCATGCGCAGGCCTGTCCACAATTCTTCCTGGTTCCATTTTTCACGCAATGCCGGTGTCATCACATATTTTGCGCCTTCGAAACCTTCGCCTTCGTAGGCACTGTAATCGAGGAACAAATATTGCGGGCAAGTTTCGGCGAAAGCGGCAATGCCTTCATCACGTGCTTCTTTGACACGTTTTAAAGCGTCGTGGCAGCTCAAGTGCACGATATAAACCGGTGAACCGGCCATTTCAGCTAGCCTGATGGCGCGGTTGACGCCTTCGGCTTCTGCCTGAGTCGGTCTTGTCAAAGCGTGATATTTCGGGCTGGTGTGGCCTTTTTCTACGGCGTAACGAACAATTTCGTCGATGACGATGCCGTTTTCAGCGTGCATACAAATCAGCCCGCCTTCTTCACCGGCGGCGGTCATGCCGCGAAAAATCGTGGCGTCGTCAACTAAGAGCACGCCGGGATAAGCCATGAACATTTTGAAGCTGGTGACGCCTTCATCGTGAATCAACTTTTTCATTTCTTTGATGCGTTCGCGGGGCAGATCGGTTGTGATCATGTGGAAACCATAATCGATAGCCGCTTTACCCTGGGCTTTTGCATGCCAGGTGTCTAAGGCTTCGTAGAGCGATTGGCCTTTGCTTTGAATGGCAAAATCGACAATGGTAGTGGTTCCGCCATGGGCCGCGGCAAAGGTGCCGGTTTCAAAATCGTCTGCCGATGTGGTTCCGCCAAAAGGCATGTCCATATGCGTGTGTGGGTCGATGCCACCGGGAATTACATAGCGGTCTTTGGCATCGATTACTTTGTCGCAGTTAGCTTCAAGGTGGGCCAGGCTTTCACCAATCAAAACGACGCGTTCATCTTCTACCAGAATGTCAGCGTGATAATCATCAACCGCTGTGATTACTCGTCCATTTTTGATTAGCGTTTTCATCGGCATCTCCCAAGTTCACTTGTCTGGCAGTTCTTTAGTCTCTGGCGAATTATATATACTTGAATATTCATTTGGCAGTATGTCCAGCAGCACTCTAGTTTTCAAGCTGCGATTTAACTTTGGCATTGACATTTTTGCCGGGCGATTTTTGCAGTTCGATCTTGACTGCGTGCTATAAACACAGAGTCTGGTAGATGATTTGGTCGAGGTTATATAACGATTGAGTGGTGTGACCCAAGAAGTCATCGCCGAAGTGAGAATGCGGGCAAACATTCTCGATGTCATTTCCGAAGCGGTTGTGCTTAAAAAAGCCGGCAAGGAATATAGAGGACTGTGCCCATTTCACAATGAGAAAAGCCCATCGTTCAACGTTAATACCGACAAAGGCATTTTTAAATGTTTCGGCTGCGGTGAAGGCGGCGATGTGTTTGCTTTTGTGCAAAAACTCAAGGGTCTAGATTTTATTGCTACGGTCAAAGAATTAGCACGCAAATATGGTGTGCAATTAGTCGAAACCGAAATCGAGCGCAAGCAGTACGACCGTCGTTCGCAGATTCTTTTGCTCTACCAGCAGGCTAGCGAATATTACATTCGCCTGATGCAAGACCAGCAAGAAGGCGCGATCGCGCGTAAGTATTTGAGCGATCGCGGGCTCAGTGACGAAACCATTGAAAAGTTCAAACTGGGCTACGCGCCCAATGCCTGGGACGGTTTGCTCACTTATTTAAGCGGCAAAACCGGCGTATCGGCCGCTACTTTAGAAGAGGCAGGACTGGTTAAAAAACGGGCCGAGAGCAGCGGTCACTATGATTTATTTCGCAATCGACTGATGATTCCCATTTGTGATGACAGCGGTCGTGTCATCGCATTTGGTGGCAGAACTTTAGGTGACGATCAAGTCAAGTACATCAACAGCCCTGAATCTCCCATCTACACCAAAGGCCTCAATCTTTTTGCTTTTAATTTAGCCAAAGATGCCATTAAAGAAAACGACGGCGTCATTGTGGTGGAAGGTTATTTCGACGCCATTACTCCTCACCAGTATGGCTTCACTAATACTGTTGCTACTCTTGGTACGGCTCTGACCGAACAGCAAGCTAAGCTGATGGTGCGCTATACCGAAAGCAAGCGTGTTTATCTCAGTTTCGACGCTGACGCTGCTGGTGCCCGCGCCATTGAGAAAGGCGGCGACACTTTGAATCAAATCGCCGAAGGCGTCGGTATTGATTTAAAAGTTTTGAAAATTCCCGGGGGCAAAGACCCTGATGAATGCTTACGTGCAGGCCCGGAAGGGGTAGCTGCTTTTGCCGATGCCATCACTCATGCAGCCACAATGGTGGAATATCGCCTGGAGCAAGCGGTGTTGCATCTCGAGCTCAATACTGCCATGGGCCGCATTGACGCTTCTAAAGCGGTTGTACCGATTTTCGCTTCCATGAAAAATGCTGTCGCCCGTGGTGAATATGTTCGCCAGTGGGCGCCCAGGCTCGGTTTGCGCGAAGAAGAAATTTTGTCTGATGTGGGCGAGTACCGCAAAAGTCATCGCTTTGACCAGCCCGGACGCTATCAGCAAAGCCCTTATCAACCCGGTGGTCAACAAAATATGGACCAACCCGGCGGCGGATATCCTCAGGCACTCGGCAATGGTCAGGGCTTCAAGAAAAAGTTTGTTAAAAAGGAAGATTGGAAGAAAAACAAAGATAAAAAAGACATTGCCGACGAAGAGGGTTTGCCTATGCCGTTGGGCGCTCGTGGAATTGGCATTCACCGCAGCGCCCCGGTTTCGGGCGCCCTTGACGCCGAGCGCAACCTGCTTGGTCTCTATTTGACCTCAAGAGAAGATTATCAGGTGGTTTTCGAGCGCCTGGCCGGCGAGACCCTGCTCAATATTGCCCATCGCAAGATCAAAGAGGGGCTGGAAGGTATCGGCACGACTTTCCATACTATGGAAGATTTACAAAACAGCTTAATGGACAGAATGGCTCCTCACCCCGACGCTGCCCGGGCTCTGGTGGAAATTATTCTCAAAGCCGAGGATTTTAGAAAACAAAAGCCACCGGTTCAGGTTGTATTGAAAGAATCCTGGGCAAGAATCTTAAAGGAACGGCTGGCGCTCTTGACAGCGGACGCCTATACACTTTTGGCCAGAGCCGACCAGGTGAGCGACCAGACCGCATTGCAGAGTAGAATGATGGAGCTGACTCAACTGGAATCGATGTTGAAGAAAGTAGACTCTCTCGAAGATATCGAAGAGTTAAAGCGAAAGATTGATACCATGAATTCAATACCAGAGTATGGAGACCCGCGTGAGTAAGGGCAAGGAAAAAGAAGATAGTTTCATTTCGAAACTAGACAAAATGGAAGAAGTCGGAAAAGAGCGCGATCGCGCCGGCTTGGAAGACTTGCTTGTGCCTGATGGCAGCGACGAAAGCGAAGAGTTGCCGATGGCCGCCGGTGCTCAAAATCGTGGCGATTTTATGCTGGAAGGCTTCGACGAAAAAGTCGAAGGCGATCCTGAAGAGTTTGTAGAAGAAGTCTCAAAAGGGCTATCTTCCGATGATCCGGTGCGCATGTACTTGCGAGAAATCGGTCGCATTCCACTTTTGACCGCCAGTGAAGAAATTGAGTTGGCCCGTAAAATTGAGATGGGTGGCTCCGGTGGTGCCATTGCCAAACGTAAACTGGTGCAAGCCAACTTGCGACTGGTGGTTTCAATCGCCAAAAAGTATGTCGGTCGGGGCATGCTCTTTCTTGATCTGATTCAAGAAGGCAACATGGGCCTGATTCGAGCTGCTGAAAAATTCGACCACGAGCGCGGTTACAAATTCTCCACTTATGCTACCTGGTGGATCAGGCAGGCAATCACCAGAGCTATTGCTGACCAGGCTCGCACCATTCGTATTCCGGTGCACATGGTTGAGACCATCAATAAGCTGAAAAAAATTACTCGTCAGTTGGCACAAGACAAAGGTCGCAAGCCCACCGAAGAAGAAATTGCCACCACCATGGAAATCAGCATCACTAAATTGCGCGAAATCGTCAAAGTAGCGCAAGAACCGGTGTCGCTTGAAACTCCCATCGGTAAAGAAGAAGACAGCAAGCTTGGTGATTTCATCGAAGATCGCGAAGCTGAAACGCCAGCATCATCTGTAACCCAAGAGCTTTTGCGCGAAGACATTATTGAAGTGATGGCCGGTCTCTCGCCCCGCGAGCGTGATGTTCTGCGTTTGCGTTTCGGCCTTGACGATGGACGTCAGCGCACTTTAGAAGAAGTTGGCCAACTTTTTGGTGTCACTCGAGAACGCATTCGTCAAATTGAAGCTAAAGCTTTGCGTAAGTTGCGGCATCCTAATCGCAGTCGCCGATTACGCGAGTACATCGACTAAATCTAGTCAGTCTAGTAATGATCATCTTCTGAAAGCCACTCGAGTATTTCGGGTGGCCTTCTGATTTCTTGGATGATTTCGTAAAGAGTAGAAGCATCTTGAGCCGGCACATTTTTCAGCGGCAGCAAAAGCGCTTCTACTGTAAGGGCCTTGGAACCCAGCTCCAAATGCACTTTGTCACCGATCTTGACCTCGGTGGCTGATTTGGCCGGCCGATCGTTGACGTAGACCCGACCTTGATCGCAGGCCATTTGCGCCACCGTGCGGCGCTTAATCAACCTCGAAACTTTAAGCCACCTATCTAAACGCATAAAACCCCAGCTGATGTGATTCTACAAAGTTTCTTTCGCCAGCCTTGCGCATGTGTTACTGACCATTGCACAGTTAAGCCTCTAACGGCAAATTTACTAGCAAATTTATGACCTTCCTGTATGCTCTTCAATAATGGTTAATCACGTGCAATACGAATCTAATTCTAACTTCAAATCAATTCCAAAACCTGGTCATCTTGGCGTGCTTGCCCTTTCGCTGGCCATAGGCTGCGCCGGTGCCCTCTTTTTAAGCGGTTGCGGCGGCGAAAAGCCTGAGGCGCATAAAGAAGACCATGCCGCTGCCATAGTGCCGGCGGGGCCAAGAATTGTTGCCGTGACCGACGAAGTGGCGAAACGCATCGACCTCAAGACCGAAGTTGTGCAGAAGCGCGACGTAGTGGTACCGCTGCACCTAACGGGACGTATCGAGCCCGATTATGGCCGAGAAGTTGATGTCAGTGCTCGTATCTCCGGCCGAATCTCCAAAATTATTGCGCGGCCGGGTTCTATGGTGAAAAAGGGCCAAATCATGGCCTTGATTGATAGCCCCCAAATCAGCGATCTGCAGGGTGAAGCGGTTGAAGCCAAATCTAAGCTTGGCATTGCCGAAGCTCATGCTGAACGCGAGCGCCAGATTTACGAAGAGCATCTAGAACGTCCCAAGGCTTTGCTTGAAGCCCAGGCTCATCTGCAAAATTCGCAAGTGCAAGCAGAACTTTCTGAGCAAGAGCTGAAAAGACAAGAAGATCTTCATCGTGAAAAAATAGCCGCTACCAAAGATTTCCTTTCGGCAAAGGCTACTTACGCAAAAGCGAAAGTAGCTTTTGATCAGGCTCAAACAGCTTTGAAGCGCGAAGAAATGTTGTATAAGAACCGCGGTTTGATGAAGCGTGAGTATCAGTTGGCAATGGCTGAAGTAACTCGCGATAAACAGCATTTACAGACCATTTGTAAACGTCTTGATTTTCTTGGCGCTGACAAACATATGACTCAATTGATGCTGACAAGCGGCGATATCAACGGTCTGGTGCAAATTAGCGCACCGATTGACGGTGATCTCAGCAGATATGACTGTGCTGTAGGCGAAGTGGTGCAGCCGGAAAAATCTATGTTTAAGCTCACCGATCTTAAATATGTGCAGGTGCTGGCCGACTTGCCCGAAGTTGATTTGAAGCGGGTCAAACTTGGCGACACGGTCAAAATTAAAGTGGCAAGTTATCCTGATCGCGAGTTTACGGGCGTAATCAGCTACATTAGCGTCAACGTGCACGCAGACACGCGCACAGTGCCGATTCGCGCTAGATTAGCCAATTTTGACAGCAAACTAAAAACCAATATGTACGCCGAAATTGATTTAGAAGGGGCTTCGCAGAATTTCCTTGCCTGTCCTAAAGCGGCAGTGCAAGAATATGACGGCAGCAAAATCGTTTTTGTTAAAAAGCCTACCGGATTTGAAGTGCGAACGGTAAAGTTTGGCAAACAAGGCGAGCAGTATGACCAAGTGACGTCTGGTTTGACTGATGGAGACGTGGTGGCTACTCAGGGAAGTTTGATGCTAAAGACTGAACTCAGTTACCACCACTAGGAAGGCTATCAATTAGATGATTTCTCAATTGATTCGCTTTGCCCTCAAACAACGCCTGATGACCCTGGCCATGGCTCTGGGCATGGCGGCATTCGGCATCTGGAGTGCAGCCAATATTGCCGTAGATTCTTTTCCTGACGTTTCCAACGTGCAGGTGCAAATTATTACAGAGCCGGAAAGTATGGCTGCTGAAGAAGTGGAATCGCTCATTACTTTTCCAATCGAAAACGGCTTGAACGGCTTGCCGAAAGTAAACAAAATTCGCAGCAATTCGAGTTTTGGTTTTTCAGTAGTGACAGCTATATTTGACGACGATGTAGATGTTTATTGGGCGCGCAATATTGTGCAGCAAAGACTGGGGCAAATTGAATTGCCGGAGGGCTCACCAAAGCCGCTACTGGGCCCGGTAGTCTCGACCTTTTCTAATGTGCTCAATTATTATCTGGTTAGCGACAAGCACGACTTGACTGAACTGCGCACCATCCAAGACTGGCAAGTGGCGCGCAAACTGAGAGCTGTTCCTGGTGTAGGCAACGTCGTCAGTTATGGCGGCTACGTCAAGCAGTATCAAGTTCTGGTATCACCATACGTACTCAAAAGTTTCAATTTGAATTTGCGCGATGTCATACAAGCTCTGTCAAACAATAATGTCAACGCCGGTGGCAACTTCATTGAACGGGGCGGAGAAGAAATTGTCATTCGCGGCTTAGGTCGTATCGATACCATCCAAGACATCAAAAATATCGTGCTCAAATCGGTAGACGGCACGCCAATTAAAATCGGGCAAATAGCTTCGGTTGAAATCGGTCCGGCTTTCCGCCGCGGATCATCGTCAATGGACGGCAAAGGCGAAACTGTGACCGGTATGGTGATGACGCGCAAAGGTGTGAATACTAAAGCCGTAGTAGAAAAAGTGCGGCATCGGTTAGAAGAAATCAAAGGCGAATTGCCCAATGGCGTTCGTTTGATCACATATTACGATCAAAGTGCGCTGGTTGATAAGACTATCGAAACCATTAAAGAAGTGCTTGTCATGGGCGGCTCTCTGGTTATTCTGGTGCTCGGTTGCATTCTTCTGCACATTCCTTGCGCCATTATTGTTTCAGTTGTGATACCACTGGCCCTGCTTTTCAGCTTCATTATGATGAAGTTTACCGGCCTCACCGCTAATTTGATGACTCTTGGAGCGGTAGATTTCGGCGTTATTGTGGACGCCGGTGTAGTGATGGTGGAAAACATTTTTCGTCACCTGGCCGAAGAGCAAGAAAAAGTTGATGCCGGCCACCTCACCCAGGCAGAGTACGAGAAGCATCGACTCAAGACTGTTTATAATGCCGCCAAAGAAGTGGGCAATCCGATCTTCTTTTCTATTGTCATTATTATCGCCGTCTATCTGCCTCTTTTCACCCTTGAAGGGGTGGAAGGGCGGATGTTTACGCCTCTTGCACTTAACTATATTTATGCCCTGACTGGTGCCCTGGTTGTTTCGCTCACTCTTATTCCGGTGCTCTGTTACTGGTTTCTGACAGGCAAAATCAGAGAGCGCCGCAATCCGTTTATTGAGTGGTCTAAAAGCTTGGTCACACCGGCTCTCAAGCGATCGCTGGAAAAGCCGAAGATGACTTTGATTATTTCGTTTGTGGTGCTCTGCGCCGGTTTTTCATTGATGCCTTTTCTCGGCTCGGAATTTATTCCCAGTTTAGATGAAGGCTCTATTCTTTTGCGCACGAAGCTTTCGCCCAGCGTCTCGCACACAGAATCTCGTCGCATTGCCACCAACGTTGAGCAAACGATTAAAGAATTTCCTGAAGTAAGCGTAGTGGTCTCGCGCATCGGACGAAGCGGTATGGGCGGAGATCTTGAAGGCATCGACAATGCCGATGTTTATATCGGGCTCAAGCCCAAAGAAGAGTGGAAGAATTATCACGATAAGGAAGCTCTGGTGAACGCCATGGCTGCAAGACTGGACGGTATACCAGGGCTTGTTTACAGCTTTTCGCAGCCTATCGCCGACATGATTGATGACTTGATTGCCGGCATCAAAGCCGATCTGGGCATTAAAGTATTCGGCGAAGATCTGATCACCATAGATTCCCTCGCCAGCAAAGTTGAAAAAGCCGTGAGCGGGGTGCGCGGCGTGGCCGATTTGCAACGCGAACACATTCTCGGCTTACCGCAGTTAAACATCAAATTGAGGCGCGACGTCATTGCCCGCTACGGTCTCAATGTAGATGATGTGCAAGAAATTATTGAAACGGCTTTAGCCGGCAAAGAAGTAACCGAGGTCCTCGAAGGCACCAAACGCTTTAGTTTGCTCGTGCGTTTTCCGTTGCAATATCGCGACACCCAAGAAGACATCGAGTCGATTTTAGTCAGCACTCCCGCTGGTGGCAAAGTGCCGCTCAAGCAACTGGCCGATATTCAAACAGCGCGCGGCACAGTAATGATTAACCGTGAAGACGGTCAGAGGCGTACTGCCGTTCTGGCCAATGTGCGCGGTCGAGATCTGGGCAGTTTTGTGGAAGAAGCGCAACGCAAAGTGGCAGCTGACATTCAATTGCCAAAAGGCTATACAATTGTCTGGGGCGGTCAGTTTGAGAATCAACAAAGAGCCATGGCCAGGCTGGCTATAGTAGTTCCAGTAGTATTGCTGTTGATTTTCATTCTCTTGTTTGCCTCGTTCAATTCATTGCGCAATGCCAGTTTGATTATGCTCAACGTTCCCTTTGCCATCATCGGCGGTATCTTCTCACTTTACGTTTCTGGGCAGCCCATATCAGTTCCGGCCATTATCGGTTTCATTGCTTTGTTTGGCGTGGCGGTTCAGAACGGCGTCATTATGATTAGCTACATCAGCCAGATGCAAAAGCAAGGCATGACTGTAGACGAGGCTGTTATTGAAGGAGTAAAGGTGCGGCTGCGCCCTGTGCTCATGACCGCTCTTGTGGCCATGGTCGGATTTCTGCCGCTAATCTTTTCGCACGGCACTGGGGCGGAAGTGCAAAGACCATTAGCCACCGTGGTGCTGGGTGGTCTTGTTACTTCCACGATTTTAACGCTGATAGTTCTGCCGACGATTTACACGCTCATTAACAAGCATGCCTATGACGATAAAAGTGGCGAGATGCGCTAATTTGGATTGCGTTTAGGGCTGGCGCCGGTAGTTCAGGGCTGTGGCATACAATACATAAGCCTGCGCTTATAAATTGTTTGATTGCCGTTTTTCGTTAGTTCGCCACCCCGGAAGAATCACCTGGTTTCCAGCCGTTCAAGCTGCAAACACCGTCCATACAGGCTCCCGCGGCCAGTTCGACAGGCTTTAAAACGACATCAGAGCGTCGGGTAATTACACCGGTCTGGCTCTCAGACAGCACTAAGGTGAGCAGGTGGTAGCGAATAAATAATTTCGACACGCAGCGCAAATCCATAGCAGCCTCCTGGCTCCCTGTGGCCTGTGAAATACCGTTCTCCACAGCCTTACCGTGCTGTAGCATTGACTATAAAATGAGACGAAATTAGGAGAGTGCTGTTCCCGAAAACAAAATTTACCAGGCAAACCCTCTGCGGCCGGCTGCTTTGCTTTAAAATGTATTTTTTGAGAGAGGCTCAAGTGTTCGCTAATAAAAGGCAATTTGCCAGGTTATCTGCCAACCTATTTCTACTTGTCGCCGGCGCCCTGACGCTCAGCAGTCCGCTCTGTGCCTTTGCCGCACCGGTCGAACTGAGACAAGCGGCTGACGGCAAAGCGGCTCAAGGCGCTCTCATCTTGCCCGTAGTCAGCATCGGCAGCTTGCTTCTGCCCAGCGGCCAAATCACTGTAGACGGTCAGAACGTTGAAGTGGGTGCTGTTCCTGAATGGCTCTTCGACCGCCATACTGTTCTCACCGGCGTGTTGATTCAGCTCGATGTTGCCGGCGCAGCGGCGAGCCCGGCTGCTACATCGCTCAATGGTCTGGTTTATTTCAATGGCGGCGATTGGCTGAAAAATCTGCGCCGCGGACGCGCTAAAGAAACCATCGAGACCGCTGACGGTCAGACATATCAGGGGCAAATCGTCAGCGTCACTAAAGATCAAATTTCAATTGACACTTTGCCTGGTCAAAGCAGAAACATTGCCCTGGCCAACGTCAAAAATATTATTTCGCCATGCAGCTATCGCTTCAGCGCTCCTGCTAGTCAGGTCAAACTTTCGCCTGATACTGGCATCACCATCTGTGACGCCCGCAGCGTTACTTTTGCCCCAGCCGGTGCTCAGCCAAGGTTGGCTAGCGCTTTCAGTATGCGTGGTTCCAGTTCTACTCCGGCTTTAAAATTGCCTAAGTCTGATTTAGCCGGCACTGAGGGTGGTATCACCAAAAGAGCTATTGCTCTTATGATCACTGCCGATGCCGTCAATACAATCGCGCCGGCCATTGCTATTCCGCTGACAGCGACTCTAGGTCAGCGCCGCGCTTCCAATACTTTGAACGGCTATACCGAGGCCAATTTGCTTAACGACTTTGTCTTTAAAATTCCGCTTGTCACTTCGCCCACTGCACGGTTCTAGTGCTGCGGAGATTTTGACTGCCAGTTTTCTAAAGCATGGGGCGATAGGTTTCAATTGGTCTGCCGCAAGATTGTTCCAGGTCTGTGTAGGCTTCTTGATAGGCACGCACCGCGTCTAAATATTGACTGCGTACAGCCACGTTTTGTTGTTGTACTTGCAGTGTGGCAGTAATGTCAGACTGACCGACTTCATAGCTACGGCGCGCCAGGCGGGCCACTTCGTATGAATCGGCGAGAATGTGTTCCTGGTAAACCTTGAGTTTTTGTCTGGCGGCCAGCACATTATTGTAGGCCGAAGAAACTTGGGCCGTAATCAAATTTTTCTGCGATGCCATCTCATATTTAAGCTGTGTGGCTGTGGCTTTTAAGCGATAAATTTCGCCCTGATTCCAATTGGTGACGGGAGCCTCTGCCACCACTGTGAAAAATACCGAGCTTACTTTTGGGCCGGTAGGGGCGTTGCCTGAGACCGAGTTGCCGAAGCTGACACTGGGGTTGGGCACTACGTTGGCAATGGCAGTGCGCATTTGCGCTCTATTCAAAGCCACACGCTGAGAAACACTCTTAAGTTCCAGCCGCTGGTCCAGAGCTTTCTGTATATATGATGACAAAGGCTGTGGCTCCAGCGAAAAATCAGGCAGGAGCTG
>Ga0163155_10001210_pt1 | contig 31507 bp, 28 predicted proteins | sample OliLakLV19SP4G1_FD_148611 | JGI IMG/M metagenome (GOLD analysis project Ga0163155, IMG submission 148611) | Freshwater microbial mat bacterial communities from Lake Vanda, McMurdo Dry Valleys, Antarctica - Oligotrophic Lake LV.19.SP4.G1 | ecosystem: Environmental > Aquatic > Freshwater > Lake >... | reverse complement strand
CGATTCATGAACTCTTGATCCAGCTGGAACTGCCGCTGTTGAGCCTCTGCTTCTGCCCGGCTTACGCCAATCTTTGCCTTGCGCGCGTCGAGCTTGGCCTGGACGATTTGATCCTGCATCTGATCGACGCGGGCCTGATCTTCTTCAGGAAGATTGATGTTCAGCTTGGCAACTTCAAGCACCGCGACGCCCACTTGAGTGAGGCTCGGGCAATTGCTGACTATCGAACGCCCCACTTCGGGCCCCGCCGTTCCAAGATCCATGAACGTCAGGTTGCCTGAGCGGATGAGCTCAGTGAGCGTCGTGCGCAAGCCCATGAACAGCTGATCGCGCACCCAGCGCAGCGCCTGCTCTGGATCCGAAGCTCCGGTCTGACCCACGAATTCGGTAACGAAGCGCACCGGATCGATCACGCGATACGAGAACGTACCAAATGCACGCGGTGTCACCCGGATCTCCAGCTCCGGATCGCGCATCGAACCAATGCTGTCTCCGAAGGACTGATTGTAGAGCGGGCGCGTGGTGACGAAAAACAACTCCGAAATGAAGACGTTTCCGCCTGTGAGGCTATCCACCAACGCGTTCAGAAAAGGAATATTTTGGGTTTGAAGCGTGTGGCGCCCGGGCGCCAGTGCGCCGACAAACCTACCATCCTTGAAAAACAGGCACACCTCATCGCTGTCCACCGTGAGCTGGCTGTGGAAAGGGAAGGTCTGATCCGGATGCTTGAAGACAACTTTGTCTTTTTGCGCATCCGGACGCGCAATCGCCATCCGCTCAACACCAGTTTTTACGAAGTCGAAGATACCCATCTTATTCCTCAGCCTGAAATCACCAGAGTTGTCGCAGAGCGCCTGCAACCTAGACCCCATGTCGAAGAGACGAGGCGGCGCGGCAGCCAAAAGATAGTGCTAGCAGGTGGCTCCTGCAACACACTAACCTTTCCGTTGAGTGTCTGAACCCATTCTACCGACCCCAAGAGGCGCCGAGCTGCCGGCGCCCGCTCAGGCGTTTGCGTTGGATTTGCCGGCGCTCCCGGCCGCTGTTCAGCGCGTTCTGGGCTCCGGAACACCGCTCCCCGCCAAAAAGCTAGCTGCCCGGGGTGTCATCCCAGGCCTCAAGCCGGGCGACATCGCCACGGTTATTGCCGCACTCACCCACGACGCTGATCCCGAAGTGGCGGAGACGGCCCGCGCCACGTTTGCAAAGCTACCTGAGCCCATCCTGAACGGCGCTCTGACCAGTGACCTGCAAGCGCCCGTCATCGAATTATTCGCCGAACATTTTACGCGCAACCACGGTGTTATCGAACAGCTCCTGCGCATGCCCCAGATCGGGGCTCGCGCTCTTGAGTACTTGGCCACGAGCGCCGACGAACGCTCCGGTGAGCTGATCGCGACCAATGAAAACCTCTTACTGAAACACCCCACCATCATCGAGAAGCTCTACATGAACAAGCGTGTGCGGATGTCCACCGCAGACCGCTTGCTTGAGCTCGCGATTCGCAACAACATCGAACTCAACATTCCCGCTTACAAAGAAGCAGCCCAAGCCATTCGCAACGAGTTGATTGTGGAGCCCTCCGAAGAGCCCACCTTCGACGACGTGCTCTTCAGTGAGGCCCGTGCGCTCGATGAGAGCATCGTGCTGGGTGACGAAGATGACACGCATGAATTAGACGAGGAAGGCGAAGAGAAAGTTAAGGTGAAGTGCCTGCCGCTCCACGCACTGATCGCACAAATGACGATCACGCAGAAGATCAGAAAAGCGATGCTGGGCGACGCCGCCGCTCGCTTGATTTTGGTGCGAGATTCGAATCGGCTAGTGGCAGCAGCTGCCGCGAAAAGCCCTAACATGCGCGAACCCGAAGCCGTGCGGATAGCAGCCAGCCGTGCCGTTTCCGAGGACGTGTTGCGCATCATCTCGCTCAATCGCGAATTTACCCGGAGCTACCAAATCAAGCTCAACCTGGTGAGCAATCCGCGCACGCCTTTTTCATTTGCTTCGCGCATCGTGCCGCACCTGCGGGACAGCGATCTCAAGATCCTCTCGAAGAGCAAGAACATCACGGGCGCGATCTCGCAGGCTGTCCGCCAACAGCTGCAACGCAAAGAGAAGAAGAACAAAGTCTGAAGCGGCTATTGTTTTTTCTGCTGCTTGGCGAGCCGTGCCTTGGCCTTCATGTCACGGATCTCCTCGGCGCGTTTGACTTGCTCCGGATCGACCACGTAGCCATTCATGTGCTCTTTGGCTTCGAAGCTCGCTTTATAACGTAAAGCTTCAAATTTGGTCTTGAAGGGGCCAATCCGAACTCGGTGCCAGGTGCCCTTGCCGGGGAGGACGGCGGCGATCTGAAATGCTCGGTGCCCGCGCTGGCGGAGGGCTGCCACCAGCGTGTCGGCCTCGTCAACGTTTTGGAAACTGGCAACCTGTAGTTGCAATCCACCATCATTACCCGCATCGGCGGCGCTGGCATCGGCGGGTGCTTCGGAGGCGCGCGCCGCAAGCGCGACTAGCGGATCCTTCGGAGAACGCGTCACGGACGTGGCGTTGAGCATCTCGCCAGTGGCCTGCAGCTTACTCGGAACTTTTCCGCTGATTTTGCTGATCCAGTCTTGGTCCGGGTCGGGAGCAGCATTTGGCGCAGGCTTAAAAAGCTGCCCTCGCTCATCTTTAACAGCTGCAAGTGCCGTGGTGGGTTGACCATGGTCACTCAAGATCTTCGGAAACGTCACATCCTTGGCCTTGAGTTCAGCCTCTGCACTCAGGTTTTGACGCCGCGCCTGCTTAACCAGCGCTTCTAGGGGGTCTGCGCTTGGCTTTTGAGTCGTGTCACGTCGATCCACCACCGTGATGCCCACAACCGTGAGCAGCCCCAGCACCAGTGCTCCCAGCCCGAGCGTTAGAAACTGCATAGGGCGGCCGCTGCCCTCCTGCTCTTGGATCTGGTCAAGATTGCGTACGTTCGCTGAGTCCATAGAAGCCCGGGGCCACGAGTAGCACCGCTGCTCAGCTTGGGCCCAATTCTTGACAGGCTAATCAGGGCAGGCGCGGGATGGCGCTGGACGGCTTGCAGAACGTAGGCTGCGTGGCAAGCTGCGCCCCGGAGGTCGCAAGTGGAAAGAATTAGAGGGGCTGTTCGGGTCCTGGCAATGGCAGCACTCAGTCTGTGGGGTTGCGGGGGTCAGGCCGAGTCGACGGATGCGCAGTCAACTCCTGAGGACGGCGGTGCCGGGCCCATGGACGTTTCGACGGGTGTTCCCCCGGTTTCGACAGATGTTCCCCCAGTAAAGGGCGGGCGGTGTGAACCGGTGGAGTCCTCGCTGCCACCTCCCGGCGATCCGGGCATGGCAGGCACCCAATACGGCCCCAAGATGGGCGGCAGCGCCATAGCTGGCAATGAGAAGCTGGGGCTGTTCGGTACCGCGGCGGCCGTGACGGTGCCCAACGGATGGCACTTGTTCTTCATTCCCACGCCTACCGGCGGGCCTGCCGTGGACCCCTACATCTCGATTGTGGTGCCCAACGAGACGTGGGCGCCGGGCGTCTACACTCGACCGCTCACTGGCGCGATCCAGGTGACAACCGCCGATTCTTGCGTCTACCGCCTGGATTTGGCCACCATGACAGAGTCAGAGTCGGTGTTCCGCCTCGAGGTGGTGACCGAGTCGCCAGGCGCCGAATACTACCTGCGCGGCGAGCTGAGCGCCGAGCTGCCCTCGTTGCAAGGGCGGCCGCCCCTGCAACTACGCATGCGCATCAACTGACGGAATCATCTTGGAGGGTATCCATATAAAAACCGCCCTTGCAACTACGCATGTGCATCAACGCACGGTAGCTCTCAACGGCTGATAAGGCAGCGGTGTGGGGCGCGTCGGCGCCACGCCAGAAGTAAGATACCAAGATAATAAGACTGCATAAGAACCCCACTCTGGGGGCCGCTAGAGGCCCTCGCAACCCTGGGTTTTCGGAGGTGGCCTTCCCGATCAACACCATGTGCCGAGGAAACGCCCAAGACTCGCCCGTACAGCCGACGACACTCAGCTTGCAATGACTGTCGCCCAGGACTGTCCCGGCGCCATCGCGAATTACGCTGCCTTCACGCTGACCTTGAGGTTCAACCCTGCTGCCGTGACTTCGGCTTGCAGCGCAAGCGCAACATATTGTGATTCGAGGTAACCAAGCTTGCGTGCCCAGGCCGCCGCTCGCTCGACGCTCACTGAACGCCGGCCCTTCTCCACATCGCAAAGATAGGCACGTGACACGCCAAGGCGGCGCGCAAAGGGTTCAAGCGTCATCTCTTCGGCAAGACGCGTCGACTCGATCATAAGACCGAAGGTAAGAGGCCCTCCGATGAGTCTTTCTAAGTGCCTCCGTGCATCGATTGGCTTTCGCTTCTGAACCTTTTTCTTCTTGCTCGCCATACGTCACCTCTCCAATCAATACCTGTGCTTACTCACTTCCTCAACTCGAACGAACTCCGCGGCCCCATGCACCTCAACGTAGATAGCGCGATACGCGCGATTCAGCCTAATCGAGCGCTGGCCCTTTCGAGCGCCTTTGAGCGGCTCATCATGGTAGCCAGGAACCCTGCGAACTTCCTCAAGACCCCGCAGTACCACTGCGTCGACCCAACCAAGCAGCTTGACCTGAATCGCCTTCGGGACAGTGCGAAGGTCCTTAGCTGCTCCTTCGCCGAGAACTACCGCCCTGATCACGCATCACTACATGTACCCCTGAAGCGGGTATATATCAACGGATTTGTTACCAGGCAGGAAGGGCAGAAGCATTGGCGCTTGGAGGAGAGAGCTACGAGTTGCTAACAGCCGCAGGTGCGGCAAACGAGGACAACCTGCGGGCAGGAGCTAGTTGCAGTCCTCCATCCTAGCGTGCGCCAGTTGGGCCTATTGCTGGGCGTTAATCAGAATACGGTGGCGAGAGCCTACCGTATTCTCGCTGAAGAGGGGCTCGTGAACCTTCGCCACGGAGCACAGGCAAGCATTCGACTTACGGGCTTGCCCGATCGAGTGGAGCCCAATCCAGACGATCAGCGCAAGTTGCAGGATATCTTGGCTCGAATGGTCCTTTCAGGCGCCAAGCAGAAGGATGTCGAACGCCTGTTTCGTGAGGCGATTGCGGAGTTTTACCTCAAGCCAGACACTACCCATTAAGCGGCACAGATGTTCAATCCCACAGCCTTAATCAACATTCTCGTGCTCAGCCTGACTGGAGTTGGCGTGAGACCCGACGGCAATTGCACGAATGTGGGTGCGATTGTCGATCCAGTGGACGGCGTGGAATTCTGGGCGCGCGGAGATGCGCCCAGCCGTTTTATCGCTCCAACAGCCGAAACGCAGGGCATCAAGAGTGGCGGCCGCTGCTCGGAAGGCTGCTACGACCACCATGGCTATTGTTCGGCGTTAACCAAAGAATGGACGCGCTTTGCTTTTCGCTGGAGCGACCTCACCCAACAGGGCTACGGCAAGCAAGTGCCGTTCAGCAAGCGTGTGCTCTTCTACGGCTTTTTCCAGGTTGAGCGCAGGCCTTTCGAGCTCTGGGTCGAGGGCCTCACGCATTTCACAGGAGAGCCGACGTAGGCCGCCCGACACCTTCAACCGAAGTTGAACGGCGTCGTGCACAACTCCGGATCGCCAATGGTTGAAATGTTGACACCTAACGCGGCCGCGAATCCTAGGAGGGCGTCGTTGTGGCGGCGCATTCCCATATTAACGGTTTGGCCTTTCTTCACAGCTCCGCCAGCGCCTCCGATGGCCATCAGGATGTGGGGTTCCCCGACGTGATCGCCTGTCGACATATCAAAGGAGATGAGCGCGAGCGAGTTATCCAGCATGTTGCCATTCCCCTCGGGCGTCTTCTTCAACAGATCGAGCACCCCGCCCACCTGTCCCAGTGTCCACTCTTGAAGCTTGTTCAGCTTGACACGCATGTTAGGGTCGTCGCGGTCTACGGAGCTGTGTTCTAGCCCGTGGTGGGTATCGTTGATGTTGAGCCACGGGTAGCTCATCACCTGATCTCCAGAGCTGAACCATTGGAAGGAAACCACGCGTGTGAGGTCGCAGTTGAGTGCCTGATAGGTGAGTTGGTTCATGTCCTGACCAATTTGGACGATGTCCGCCTGGGCAAGGCCAGGACCGCCGTTCACCGACGTTCCTTGCACGAAGCCTGGTTTCCCCGAGATGCTGGGCGCCATGCAGCCCGCACCGGGTGCGGGGGCCACGCTGCCGCCGCCACCGGCTGTACCGCTCGAATCCTGAAGGCCCTTCTCAAGCTCTCGCAGTGCGGTGAGGTGTTGATCCAGCTTGGCTTGCTCGCCGACGCCTGCAATAGCCTGGATGCTTGTCACCTGCCCGATCAGGTGGTCGAGCAGACTCTTGCCCCGTTGATAACGGTTCTGAGCCGCCAACTGCGCCTGAGGATCCCCTGTTGCCCCGGGAGTCGGAGCGGGGGCCATGCCTGAGAAAAGACGACCAAAGAGTGCTGTCGGATCCTGATCAGGTCTGATGGGCTGCCCATTTCTGTAGCTTGTACGTCGGTTGGTGAGGCCTTGAAACAAACCCTCCTGGCCCTCGCCACCGTCGGTCACCACTCCTACTTGCAAGGATGAGACCCTGCTGTGGACACCAATCTGGTCGGCCACGATATGGTCCAAGGAATGGAGCTTCGCATCCACTGAGCCACCCGTGAACATGCTGCGGGTGCCACCGTTATGCCCATCCCCACGCATTTCGGCTTGAATCTTCTGGGTCGCTTGGTTGGTCACATCTCGGACAAAAGTGATGTCAGATTCAAAGGCCTTGAGCGCAGACATGGGACCGGTCCATGAAAGATCGGGCTCTTCCTTATCGAGGTACCAGGGAATTCCACCATGAAGCGCGAAGAGCAGGAGGCGTTTCGGGGCCACAGCTTGCGCCTCTGACAGCGTCGAGCGAAACACAGGCACCGCAAGGAACGAAGCTGCGCCGAGTTGTTTCAGCAGTGTGCGTCGCTTAAATAGGCTATTTGACATTCGCTCATTCCTTTTCGCGCGTAGATAATGGGCCGGCGTTATTGAGCGCTGCGGGTGGTGAAGGCGTCGCTCTTGATGATGGCTATCAGCGCTTCCTTCACGTCGAGGCCCGTGGGCATCTGCGTGGTGATCGCGGTCGCCAGGGCGCGATCGGTATCGTTCTTGAGCGTGAAGCGGCCAAACGCCCACACCATGGCTTGCAGCGAGAAACAATCCTGAGCTTCCTTGCTAGTGGAGAGCTTCTGCGAGAGCTCCACGCCGGTGAAAGGTCCATCAATATCCCTGGTGGCAGTCAACATGCCGGCGGCGTTGATCGGCTTCCCATTGTCCATGGTACGGAATTGACCGACGCCGTCATAGCTTTCAAGGCCAAAGCCCACCGGATCGATGAGCGAGTGACACCCCGCGCACGCCGGGTTGGATGAGTGAGCCTCAAAGCGTTCGCGCGCCGTGCGATTGGGGTCGGCAGCCACGGGAACAATATTCAACGCGGCCGGTGGAGGTTGGAGCTTTTGGCAAAGAAGACGCTCTCGCACCAATTTGCCACGTCCGATGGGGAAAGACTCTCCCGCCTTAGAATGCGACCCAAGCACAGAACCTTGAGTGAGCAAGCCCATGCGCTGACTGGGATCGAGCGCGACCGGCACGAGCGTCCCCGTCGACGAATTTGTGGTTGTGCCATAGTGCGCCGCAAGCGGTCCATCCGCAAATGAGTTTGAACTCGTCATCAACGTCTTGAAACTTCCATCGCCCTCCCAAATCACCGAATCGATGAAGCGGTCGGTTTCAGCTAGCATGGAGGTCCAGAGCTCAGGAGTGAAGGTGGCGTAGATGGCGGCGTCTTTGTTGATCGAAGTGATGGCGTCGATCTGGGTCCACTGACGCACGAAGCTTCGTACCGCGTCTTTAGCTGGCTGAAGCGTGAGGAGGCGTCGGGCTTGTGACTCGCGTTCCGCTGGACCGAGGGCTTTGGCGTCAGCAGCTGCCAATAGCTCCGGATCCGGCGCTGTCGTTGAGAGCATATACGACAAGAGCGTCGCCGTTTCATACGAGTCGAGTACCCGTGTATTGCCAGCGGGCGTACCCAGTTCGAATCGGTAGAGGAGATTCGGAGACTGGAGAAAATCCTCCACCATCAAGCGAATGCCTTCGTTGTACGAAGTCCGAGCCAGCTCTCCGCCGAACATTTGCAAGTAACCCTCCAGCTCAGCATCCGTGAGAGGACGGCGAAACGCTCTCTTTCCAAAGCTCCGCAAGAACGCAGTCGCGCACTCTCGTGGTGCGGTGCTCTGCGCGCAGGGTGCTAGGGCCTGAAAGTCCGTGATTTCGGCGGCGACGCGCTTCGCCAGATTGGCGTATTGGCCGCCCAAGGTGTTGGACACGCTCAGGGCATCGGCGAAATTCTTGTAACTCTCCGATCGAGACTCCGACTGGAGCGTGCCGGTGGGAACCGTGCTCAGGTTCAGTAAGTCTCTTACGGTGTTCCGATATTCTTCGTTCGTGACCAGCCTCAAAACACCTCGAGCTGACCCCGTTGTTGGGGTCACCACAACGTTGGTTGGCGGCGCGTTGGGATCGCCGTTGACGGGGCTCACTGTGCTCACAGGATCGGTGCCGGGCGAATTCGAGCTTCCTGCACGGCGTGAACCGCCGCTCTTGTCATCCAAAGAGGTGCTGCAGGCGGCAAGTTCGAGCGCCAGAGCCATGATCGGCAGGAGCACGCGGCGACCAGCTAAGAACTTTCGCAAATGGAGCCGTTTGAGCATTCTCTTCTCCCAAGTAGAGCTGCGCTGCCACGCCAATTGCGCCAACAGCCTGTCTTGAGCCTTTACTGTAGAGGCGCGCTGGCGACTCCTCAATCCGATCTTTGGACAGCGTGCGCCCCTTTTGCGACACTGAGATGTCCCGAGCGTCCGTTGGCAGTTTCGGGCCTTTGGAGTGGCAGGCGTGAATGGAAGTGAAGTCGTGCTGAGGTGATGCGGATCGGAATTGCTCTATATAGCTTCAGTGGCTTCGCCGAATCGGCCTTGCGAGGGATTGCCGCGTACGCGAGGCCGAATAGACCTTGGACTTTCGACCATGGCAATCAGACGTTGAGTGGTGTGAATCGTCTGTTGTCGCGAAACCCAGACGGCATCTTGATCAGCGTCAGCGACCCCGAGGTCTGTGAGCGCCTACAGGCAGCCCACGTGCCCATCGTGAACATGCACTACGCGGATGCGCTTCCGCGGGCAGGGCGAGTTAGCAACGACGACGCTGCCATTGGTGTGCTGGCGGCAAAGCATTTTTTGAGTCGTGGCCACAAGCGTTTCGCCTACTACGCTGAAACTGGCGAGCCCATTGATGGGCGCTTGAGAGGGTTTCGTGAAGAGTTAGCTCGGTCTCGTCACTCGTGTGAAGTGTTTCACGGGGGCCCCTACAATGATCTAGCGGAATATGAAGCGCGCTACGAGCAGCCTCTGCAACGCTGGCTACAGGGGCTTCCAAAGCCCATCGGTGTATTTTGCGCGCACGATCACTTTGCGTGGCGGGTGGCCGAAAGCTGTCAGGGCGCTGACATTTCAGTGCCCGCAGAGGTTTCCATCGTTGGCGTCGACAACGATACGGCGATCTGCGCGCTTGCTGATCCACCGCTTAGCAGCGTCCAGACCGGCTCTCTACGCATTGGCTACGAGGCCGCCAAGCTTTTGGACCAGATGATGACTGGCGAGCCGCTATCAGGCGCTAACATTCTGGTCCCTCCAGTCCGTGTGATCACGCGTCGATCGAGCGATGCCATGGCAGCTGCAGATACGCTTGTAGCCACGGCGCTCACGCACATGAGGACGCACCTGCATGATACGAAGGGTATCGATCAGCTCAGCGTCGAGCTTCATTGTTCGCGTCGCACGCTTGAGCGCCGTTTTCACGAGAGTGTCGGAACTACGCCCGCGCAAGCATGGTCTCAATTTCGCCTCGAAGAAGCGCAGCGTCTGCTAGCGGAAACAGATCTCAAGCTCCGGTTGGTGGCTGAGTTGAGCGGCTTTGGTGAGGGCAAGAATCTGTCTGAGGCATTCAAGCGGCTCACCGGGCAGACACCGGGTCAGTTTCGTCGACAAGCGCAACCCGAGATTGCCGAGGACTCGCCGGGCGGCGACTTGCGCGAGTGAGAATCCGGCACGGGGACCACCGCCGAGACGTAGTTGATCGAGGAGATCCAGAACCTGAGGAGAAGCACGCTCCAGAGCGGACCACTCGAAAGATGGGCATCCCCCTCTGTGCCCGAATCACCACTACTCCCGGCGTCGGCGTCAGAGGTCGAACCGAAGAGCTGGAGGAGTGTGTCCCCCAAGCCAATGATTAACGCCGCCACGTAGATGAAGCTCACAGCGTTCGGCTAGCCGAACGGGGCAATGCGCTCAACGTCCCGGAACTTCCTTCACCGTCGAGCGCATTTCGATTGTTCCTTTCGGATCGAAGAACCAGGCCATCCAGTTGATCCCCTTCGGGCCCCGTGTCACAAGTTTCGCCATGCAACTTTACCTGCTTCACCGCTGCCCTTTCGGACACCGAGCGTCGATCGCGTTGCTGGAGAAACAGCTGCCCTTCGAACCTATTTTCTTTTCCAGAGCACAGCACCCCCCGGAGCTTGAGGCCGTGGGACCCTACGCGAAGTCACCCACCTTGTTCGACGGCGACGTTCAGGTGTGGGATTCGCAGATCGTCCTCGAGTATCTCGAGGACCGCTACCCCGAGCGTCCGCTCATGCCTAGGGACGGGGCCGGGCGCGCCGAGGCGCGTATGCTGGAGGCGCGCGCTGACAAGGAACTTGGATCGAAGCTCGACGTCCTCGTGGCGGAGACTCTCTTCAAACCGAAACGGGACGAGGCGAAGATTGCCGAGGTCATCAGCGAGCTCCTCGCGGCGCTCAAGGACTGGGACCATCACCTCGAGGGCCGCACGTTCCTTGTTGGAGACGCGCTCAGTCTTGCAGATGTCACCCTCTACTCGATCTTCCCGTCCCTGCACGGGCTCACCGGCACCGAGATCCCCTCACAAAGGCCGCACCTGCGCGCCTGGCACGAGCGGATGACTGCACGCCCCAGCTCCAGGCTTCTCGCGCCGCAGAGCTGACGCGCTAACCAGCAAGCGCTGAGAGATGGGCCGATTTCCAGTTGGTTTCTTCGACCTCGAGGTCCGGCACGCTGTCCGCGACGATACCGCCCCCAGAGAAATAGTGGGTTTCGCCAGTCTCGCGGTGACGAGTGAGCGTGCGGATCGCCATCCCCAGGCGCACACCGCCGTTCTCCCGAATCATCCCGAACGCACCTGTGTATAGACCGCGCCGATCAGCCTCCAGCTCCGCAATCAGCTCCATGGCCCGGGATTTGGGAGCCCCGGTGACACTCCCGCTTGGAAGCAGAGCCAAGAAGAGCTGTTCGCGCGTCGCGGTGGGCGACAACTGCGCCACGACTCGCGCGCCCCGATGGTGCACGCTGCGAAAACTCTCCACTTGAAAGCCACCAGCTAACTGCACGCTGCCGGTGGCTGCGATTCGGCCGAGATCATTGCGGACCACATCCACCACCATCGCAAGCTCCGCTTGCTCTTTCGGATCAGAAGCGAGTTCTGCCCGCAGCTGCTGATCGTAAAGTTCCGTGACTCCGCGCGGGCGTGTGCCTTTGATGGGAATAGATTCGAGCGCCCCGGTGGCGGCTAGAGACAAGAAAAGCTCGGGCGACGTAGCCATCACATCTATCTCGTTCAGCGCGAGAACGGCACAGAACGGCCCATCCGTGCGATCCAGCAGCTTTTCAAGCACATCCACGGCCCGCCCTTCCAACTCAAACACTGCGCGCCGCGCCAAGTTAACCTGATAGATTTGTCCGGCGGCAATCTGAGCAAGTGCCGACCGGATACGTTGAAGATGCGTCCCTGGGGGCTCCGGATCACCCTTCCCCAGCAGGCGTACCGCAGAAGGCTCAACTGGGGACGCCTTCAGCACTAACTGCTTCAACGCTTCGCCCCGTTCGCGGTCAGTGCCCACAATCCGCACCCCCCCGTGCACTTCGATCACGGCCCCGTAGCGGCGCCACTCGGGCTGAATCAGATGAGGCAGAGCACGTGAATCGGCTGAAGCACCGCGCTCCACGCCTCGACCTACCTCATACGGCAACACCCCGATCCAACGTGGAAACTCGGCTTGCAAGCTGTTGTCCAAACGCAACTGCGGTTCAGGATCGAGCCCATTCGAAATCTCACACGCGTCACACGCGACGTACGCGGGTGTGGTGCCCGAAGTATCCAGCAGCAGTGCCAAATCTGGCCGTTCACTCAAGCTCCGCGCAATCCCGATCGCATCCGCCGGAACATCGAGCCCAAGCTCGAAATAGCCGGAGTTGCTCACAGCTGCACCAGCTCACCGCGCGTGGTCACGATCGCATTCTTGAGTGGCGCATAGGCAGTGGCGCCGGGCCACACCACGCAGTTTTCCAGCATTCCCACGCCGAGCACTCGAGCCCGCGCACCGATCACCGAGCGGCGAATGCTGACGCCTGGACCCAGGCTAGCGCCCTCCCCCAACCAACTCCCCCCTGCTTCAACTTCTTTCTCGAGCCAGTTGATGTTAGCCTGTAAGTAAGCCTGAGGTGTCCCGAGATCCTGCCAAGGACTTTCGGAACGGACCACCTGCACCTGCCCCTTGGCGCGCAGCCGCGGCAAGATAAAATCGCCAATCAAACAGCCCTCTTTCGCCAACTTCGGAAGGTGATTCCATTCGAGCGCCATCACCCCTACGTAGTCCCCCTCCCAAGCAACCGGCGCAAAAGCTTCCCCGCGCAGCCGAGCCACGTTAGAATCTGCACCGACGCCCACACTACCCAGTTGAGCGGCACGCGCTACCTGCAGTGCAGGCGCGCCATTCGCCACGGCAGCCAAGAGTGGCTCGATGGCGTAGTCCGTCAAGATATCCCCGTTGCATACAATTATAGGTTCCGTTTCAAACCACGATTTAGCGCTGACCAGGCCGCCGAGCGTGCCAAGCAGCCAGCGTTCGCGCAGGATCTTGACCGGGATCGGGGCGCCCCGCGTCAGGGCGTCAAACTGCTCCGGGTGGCGATGCGCATTGATGACCACGCGCTGAACGCCACTCTTCGCCAGCGCCAACACAATATGGCTGAGTAGCGGGCGAGAGCCGACCGGGACGAGGGGTTTCGGCAGTTCATCGGTGAGCGGACGAAGCCGACTGCCAAAACCGGCTGAGAGCACCATTGCGGTGAGCACGCCTTGCCATTCTGCCTTCTTTTGGTGCCGCAGTAAAGGCGTGAGTGCTCACCAAGGGACCCCCATTCGAGGGGCAAAGCTCGCCTTCCCCTCAGCGAGTGTGCTACGCGACCCCGCATGCGCACCCGGCAAAGCTCAGCTCTTTTCGCCCTCCTCGGCACGGCGCTCCTGGGTTTGGCGTGCGGAACCGACGCCGTCGGTGTGGAAGCCTGCCGGAAAATTGAGGATGCCCGCTGTACGCGGTTCCACGGCTGCGAGCTGATCGCAGATCTGGCAGCTTGTCAGCGCTTTTATCGGGATCAGTGTTTGGGCGGGGTGCCAGGGAAAGTGACGCCGAACGCCTCCCAGGTGAACAGCTGCGTAGCCGCGATTACTGAAGATGTAACCTGTGGCGTGGCGAAGGCTCCAGAAAAGTCAAACGCCTGTGCATTCTTAATCCCTGTTCCCTCGGCTGGCTCAGCCGGCGCCGCTAGCGCGAAGTAACAGGACTCGAATGAAAATCGTTCTCTCTTCCAGCACCAAGGCAGCCCTGATCCTCGCAACGCTCGCAGCAGCTGGCGCCGGCGGATGTTTCGCTTCGGGTCTCTCCTCAGGCGAAGTCGTGCGGCCAACGTTGGTGGCGATCGATCCCTTAGATTTTCTCGGTAGGCTGACCTGCAGCGACCAGCCAGGCACGCTTCGGCGTTATGTAGCAACCTTCAGCGACGTGACCGGCGCCGCAGGGGCTGCCTCGACACTCGGGACTCTGGCATCCGGACTCTCGGTTGCAGGCAGCAGCGGAACGGCTGGGGCGGCTGGAACGGCTGGGGCGGGCGCCGCTGGCGCAGCGATGAGTGCCGCTGGGGCCTCAGGCAATGGGATCCCACTCCCAAGTTCGGAGCCCGTGGGCTGCTCGCGGATCGTGGTGACCTCTGACATCACTCTCGGCAACTTTTACGCCGTTCAGATCGACGGTTACGAGCAAACCACATTAACGCCCGTTCAACCTGGCAGCCGACAGATGTCAGACGCCACAGGCCAGGCCGTTCTTCCGCGTTGGACCACCCACTGCGACGAGCGCCCAGTGGAAGCCGTCAACCGCGCTACGCAATTCATCCGATTTTGTGCGCCGCTCGTGGATCACGGCGCAAACTCAGCAGCACCGTGATGCCTCCCTCAACTGCTGCTCCGCAATTAGGCCTTCCCCGCCCCGGGCGTGCACTCACCGCGGTGCTTGTCTCCCTCTTCTCAGTCTGGCTAAGCTTCGCACTGGCTCTCAATTGGGCGAATGTACCGGAAAGCATTTTTCGGCTTTTCTGCGGGAACACGCGCTTGATCCTGGAGGGCGAGCTCTGGCGCTTTGCGACGGCACCCCTGGTGCATGTCGCTTCGGGCTCCATCGGCCACATTCTTAGCGTACTCTTGGGTTTGTATTTCCTGGGCACGGCCTTGGAAGAAGCTTGGGGTGGCGCACGCTTTCTGCGTTTCTTGTTGGCGTCAACGTTCTTCGCTTATGGAGTTCAGCTTGTCTTTGAGCTGCTCTTGCCGGCCAGTTTTTCCGCAAAGCTGGTAGGTGACTATTGGTTCGGGGCCATGCCCGCTGTGGAAGCTACAGCCATCGCCTGGGCACTCAGTTTTCGGAACAGCACCGTGCGGCTGGCGTTCGTATTGCCGATCTCATCACGAGGGCTGGTGGTCGTGGTGGTGGCGTTGAGCCTGATGTATTTGATCGCTGGTGCGATGCCGCCGTCGGGTCATGTCTCTGTTTTTTCCGGGATGGCTGCTGGTTGGCTGTTTGGGGGCGGCACTCCCTCGCCACTCCGTCGCTTCTATCTCAAGTTTCGGCTACGCCAGCTGGATCGCGAGACCATGACGGCCCGCCAACGGAATAAAGAACGCGCCAAGGCCGCCGGTTTCGAGGTGCTCAAAGGCGGCGCTGCAAGTAAGCCAAAGCCCCTGAAAAAGGGCGACAAGTGGTTGAATTAGCAGGTGCGTTGACGCCTCCGGGGGCGGTTGCTATTCCGCATCGGAATGCGAGTTGTTCTCGATTCTGAAAGCGCCGACCTGGGACTCCAAAGGGTTGCGCGGGAAATTGTTGAACGGCATCGAGGTACTGAGGGGCTGGTTTTGATTGGAGTGCGGCGCGGCGGTGTCCCACTTGCCAAGAGCCTGAAGGCCCTGTTGGAGGGTATCGGCCAGGGCGAAATTGCTTCGGGTTTAGTGGACATTACGCTCTACAGAGATGATGCGGCCACCGCGCTGCCCAATCCGCGGATCGGTCCGAGCGAGGTCCCCGTGTCGCTGGAAGGCAAGCGCGTGGTGCTGGTGGATGATGTGCTCTTTACGGGGCGCACGATTCGAGCGGCGATGGATGCGCTGATGGATTATGGGCGCCCGAAGTGTATCGAGCTCTGCGTGCTGATTGATCGAGGCGGCCGCGAGCTACCGATCCAGGCTGATTACGTGGTTCGCAAGTTGGAAGTATCGCCAACCGAGCGTGTCGATGTCGGTCACGATGGCCCAGGATTTTATGCCGTTGTGCAGGACTCATCCGCCCCTAGCCTACCGCCAAAACCATGACCCAACCGAACTTGCGACACCTGCTCAGTATTCGCGACCTAGATTGCGCGTCAGCGCTTTCGTTACTCGAAGCAGCAGCGGCTTTCCTTGAAGTCACGCGCCGTCCAATTCGCAAGGTGCCCACGCTGCGCGGAAAGACCATCATCAATTGCTTCTTCGAAGCTTCCACCCGTACCCGCACCTCGTTCGAATTGGCGGGAAAACGCCTGAGTGCGGACGTGGTGAATATCGCCGGCTCATCTTCCAGCGCCACCAAAGGTGAAACGCTGATGGATACGCTGCGCACGCTCGATTCCATGCACGCCGATGTTATCGTGCTACGCCATCCAGCATCCGGGGCGCCTGCCTATGTGGCCCAACGCACGCGCGCCGCCATCGTGAATGCCGGCGATGGCATGCACGAACATCCCACCCAAGCCTTGCTCGATGCCTTCACGATTCGCACGCACAAAGGCAGCGATTTTTCCCGCATCAAAGTCGCCATTTGCGGCGACATCGCCCACAGTCGCGTGGCCCGCTCCAATGCGCTCTTGCTCACCATGTTGGGCGCTGAGGTGCGGCTGATGGGGCCGCGTACGTTGTTGCCGCACCGCGCGGAGGCTTTGGGCTGCAAGGTGTTTGATCGCTTAGAGCCAGCGATCGAGGGTGTTGATGTGGTGATGATGCTCCGCATTCAGCAAGAGCGACTCGCCGCGGGTGCCGCATTCTCCACGCTCCGCGAGTACGCGCGCGTCTTTGGGTTGAATGCTCGGCGCTTGGAGCTTGCAGCGAAAGGCGCGATCGTGATGCATCCCGGCCCCATGAATCGTGGCGTGGAGATTTCCGAAGAAGTCGCCGATGGGCCCGGCAGTGTCATTTTGGGCCAGGTAGAAGCGGGCGTTGCCGTGCGCATGGCCGTCCTCTATCGCTGTGCCAGTGAGCCTGAGCAGCCCTTCGAAGGTTAGCGCCCCGATTCTGGGCGTTGAACGATCTGAATGGTGGCATCGGCACCGCGTTCTTTCGTGACCGCTTTGAGCAGGTTGCATTTATACGGGCCCGCAAACCTGCTCTGTGTCCGTGAACTTTAAACAAGCACAGCAAGCGCGAGGGGGCTTGAAACCATCCCTGCGTAGGGCTCGCAAATTCGCCATGCAATGGTGACAATTTCGCCATGCAATGGCGAATTTGCAAGCGATCTTTACGCTTTTGCGCCCCATTCGTACCCAGTTCTGCCGAGCAACGACTTCGGACAAGCTCCGCCGGCAGTGGATGTTCCGGTTATCAGCGACCGGACAAGGCCGGTCGTGGTGGCGCCTGGGTATTCGCCGTCAGTCCAATGGAAAGGCACTAGCCTGGCTTGAGATCGATCTGCTCCACCTCGGAGACATTCTCTCCAAGGAAGCGCCGTGCCGATTCTGAAAAACCCGAAGGCAGATCGGTAACGAGCAGTTTCAGGCGAGTGCCAAGCGGTGGGCTTGGGCTCGCACCGATACGCGCTTCGGACAGCAACTGAACCACGTTCTCGGCGGTGGCGAGCGCGCCATCCACCACAGGGATCGGCCTCCCCGCTAAGCGTTCAGCCACTTCCGCAATGATTGGTTTCAACAGCGGATAGTGCGTGCATCCGAGGACGATGACTTGAGCGCCCGCGCCAATCAACTCGCCGACGTAGCGCTCCACAGCCAGCCGTGGCACCTCGCCTTCGAGCCAACCTTCCTCCACCAACGGCACTAAAAGTGGAGCTGCGCGCGCCACCACTTCATAACGGGTGGAAAGCTGACTTACCGCACGGGGATACGCGCCCGAAGCGATCGTGCCCTGAGTGCCCAAAACACCGATGCGAGGGGCTCCCTTGAAGGTTGGGCTAGAAAGCAGGTGATCCATCGTTGAAACCGCAGCTTGCGCCCCAGGACCGATCACTCCAATCACCGGCAAATCCAACTCCGCGCGCAGCATCTCCACCGCCACGGCACTTGCCGTGTTGCACGCGATCACCAACGCTTTCACTTGCCGCTCAACCAACACCGCAGCACAACCACGCGAGTAGCGAAGGACTGTTTGCGCAGAACGCGTGCCGTACGGGACACGCGCCGTATCACCCAGGTAAACCACATGCTCATTCGGCAAAGCTTGGAGCAGCGCGTGAACCACGGTGAGCCCGCCCAGGCCCGAGTCAAAAACGCCGATAGCGCGCGGATCCGGCATTATTTTGGCCTTGGAAAGCCTAAGCTTCGACCCGGATCAGGCGTGGCTTAGACTTCAAGAAGGGCCCCGCCTGAATTGCCAGGATGGCCTTTTGAACGGCTGCTTCCCGACAGGTGTGGGTGATGAGCAGCACGTGCACCTCATTCTCGGTGTCGCCAGCCTGACCTTGCTGGAACATTTGCTCAATGCTCACGCCATGATCGCCCAGCGCGCCGGCAATGAAGCTCAAGACACCGGGCCTGTCGGCGACATCGAAGCGCAGGTAGTAGCGCGTGCTGAGCTCATCCAGCGATGCCAGCGGACGCTCCTTGAATTGAATCGCGCGGGTTTGGCGGCCAGGCTCGCCCTCGCGCATCGAACGCGCCAGATCCAGAATATCCGAGACCACACTCACAGCCGTTGGCATGTCCCCCGCCCCGCGACCCACCAGGAAACACGGACCGAGCGCTTCACCGGTGATCAAGACTCCGTTGAGCACGCCATCAATGCTGGCCAGGACGCTGTGCTTCGGCACGAACGTGGGATGCGCCCGAAGCCGGACCGACCCTCCCAGCTCATGACCGATCGCGAGGTGCTTGATGGCGTAGCCAAAGCGTTCGGCAGCGGCAAAATCGATTTGATCGATACCGCGGATCCCTTCCACGCTCACGGTACTCTCACTGATTTGAGCTCCGAACGCGAGCAAGCTCGCCACCACCAGCTTCTGTGCGGCATCGTGACCGTCAACATCCAATGTGGGATCGGCCTCAGCATATCCGCGCGCTTGGGCTTCAGCGAGAGCGGCCTCGAAACTCAGGCGATCGTCGCGCATGCGGGTCAGAATGTAATTCGAAGTCCCGTTCAAAATAGCGTGCAGCGTTAATACGGAATCGGAAGCCAGCGCTTCGCGCAGCGTTCGGATCACGGGGATGCCTCCGCCCACGGAGGCCTCGAATGCCAAATCCACACCGTGCCGGCTCGCCGTATTTAGCAGCTCGGGCCCATGCTTGGCAATCAAGAGCTTGTTCGCCGTCACCACGCTCTTGCCCACGCTGAGCGCGCGCGAAATGAGTGACTTGGCCGGCTCCTCTCCGCCCATGACCTCCACGATCAGCTCGACGTCAGCACCGAACAGTGCTTCATAGTCTGTGGTTAACCACTCGGGCCTGCACTCGGGCACACGGCCCTTGTCCAGATCTCGGACCACGACACGGGTGACTTCCAGGGGTGCGCCGACGCGGGCCACCCAAGCCGACTCCTTCTGCTTCAGCAGCCGGAGGACTCCGCCGCCCACCGTGCCACAACCCAGAAGGCCTATCTTGACTGGGGGTTTATCAACCACGATTTGCTCACTCTCCTCAATGTTTCCTGACACAGTCGCTTGAGAATCGAAGCCCGGTCAAGTAGTCAGGCGTACTTTCCGTGCCTTGCCGGGTCTTGCTAGACTCGCGGGCGAAGCGAACCCGAGAAGCGAGCGCGCGAATGACCAACACCGTGAATCAGCCCAAGACACTCACCATTGATATCGGCGGTACCGGAATCAAGACGCTCGTGCTCGACGCCGAGGGTGTTGCAATCACTCCGCGCCAACGTGAGCTCACTCCGCAGCCTGCCGCGCCAGCAGCTGTGCTCGCGCTCATCGAAAGAATGCTGAAAGATCTCCCCGCGTACGACCGCGTCGCGGTTGGTTTCCCGGGTGTTGTGCTGGATGGCATTTGCAAGACCGCACCCAACTTGGGGCCTGATTTGTGGCGCGGTGTTCCCCTTGAGAAGGAGCTGGCGGCGTTGCTCGGGCGACCCGTGCGCGTGATCAACGATGCTGATCTTCAAGGCTATGGTGTCATCGAAGGCTCAGGTGTGGAGCTGGTGCTCACACTTGGAACCGGGCTTGGCACGGCGCTATTTGTGGACGGCCGGCTGGTCCCGAACCTTGAGCTTGGACACCACCCATTCCGCAAAGGGCAAACCTACGAAGAGAGCGTGTCAGACGCGGAACTTGAACAGATCGGCAAATCGCGCTGGAGCCGGCGCGTGCTCTTGGCGTTGGAACAGTTGGGCCCGATCTTCAACTATAGACTCGTGCACGTAGGCGGCGGCAATGCTCAAAAATTCAAGGAAGTTTGGCCTGAAAATGTGCGCTTGTTCCAGAACGCCACCGCCCTTCGGGGTGGCGTTCGGCTCTGGGAGCTCGAATCTCTGGAGCCTGCACTAGTTCGTTGACGTCTGCGAGGCAGCTTGCTTCTTCAGAAGCTCCTCGAGATAGGCCTCCGAAGGCTGAGGCATTGATTCCAACGCTGCCGCCAACACTTCGTCGAGCTTGGTGACAAACACGAACTCAAGCTCATCGCGCACCTCTTTGGGCACTTCTTCCAGGTCCGGCTTGTTGCGCTCGGGCACGATCACGCGCCGGATACCCGCTCGGTGCGCCGCCAAGGTCTTCTCTTTTAAGCCACCGATCGGCAACACGCGACCTCGCAGCGAAATTTCGCCCGTCATCGCGACATCGTGCCGCACCCGAATGCCTGTGAGCAGTGAAACCAAAGCGGAGAACATGGTGATGCCGGCACTCGGCCCATCTTTGGGCATGCCGCCCGCTGGGATGTGCACGTGCAGATCGCTCTTTTCCAAGAAATCCTTGGGGATGCCATATTTTTCCGCGTTGGTGCGCACGTAGCTGAGGGCCGCGTGAGCGCTCTCTTTCATCACATCTCCAAGCTGACCGGTGAGCTGCATCTTGCCCGTGCCGAACATACGGGTGACCTCGATAAACAGGATCTCCCCGCCGACGGCTGTCCAGGCGAGGCCGGTGGCAACGCCCGTTTCCTCGGTTCTTTCGGCAACTTCACTCGTGTATTTGATGGGGCCCAGGTATTCGCGCAGCTCATCTTCGGACTTGATCACGCGCTCCGACTTGTCGCCCTCAGCGACTTTTACCGCCACACCGCGGATCACGCTTGCCACGGTGCGTTCCAAAGAGCGCACACCAGCCTCGCGAGTGTAGTGCTCGATGAGCTCTTCAACCGCTTCGTCGGTGATAGTCAGCTGTTCCTGCTTGAGGCCGTGCTCCTCCAACTGCTTTGGAATGAGATGCTGGCGCGCAATCGCCTGCTTCTCGCGCCGCGTGTAGCCGGGGATTTCGAGGATCTCCATACGATCCCGGAGTGGAGGCGGAATGGGATCGGCAATATTCGCAGTCGCCACGAACATAACGTTCGAAAGGTCGTACGGAATCTCAAGGTAATGATCCGCAAACGCGTTGTTCTGTTCGGGATCTAAAACCTCGAGCAAGGCGGCGCTTGGGTCACCCCGAAAATCGTGCCCGATCTTATCCACCTCATCCATCATGAACACGGGATTGATGGTGCCCGCCTTCTTCATTCCCTGAATGATCTGCCCGGGAAGCGCGCCCACGTACGTGCGTCGATGACCGCGGATAGCCGCTTCATCATGCACACCGCCCAGTGAAATCCGCACAAACTTGCGGCCCAGCGAACGCGCGATGCTGCGCCCCAGGGATGTCTTACCAACGCCCGGAGGACCAATCAAACACAGGATTGGCCCCTTCTTGTCCTTCTTGAGCTTACGGACCGCCAAATATTCCACGATGCGTTTTTTGACCTTATCGAGGCCATAGTGATCTTCATCGAGCACGGCGCGAACCTGCGCAATCTCCATGTTGTCTTCGGTGGATTGGCTCCAGGGCAAATCCAAGATCCAATCCAGATAAGTTCGAACAACTGTGTACTCGGCACTCCCCACCTGCATTGAGCGCAGACGCTTCAGCTGTTTCTTCGAAACACTGTCCGCCTCGCTGGGCAGATTGGCTTTGACAATGCGCTCTTCCAGGCCATCCAGATCGCCTTGATCGCCGTCGTCCTCCCCTAGCTCTTCCTTGATCGCTTTCAATTGCTGCCGAAGCACATACTCGCGCTGATTTTTCCCCATCTCCTCTTTGATCTGGGAGTTGATGCGCTCGCGCATCTTGAGAATTTCCAGCTGGCGCGTGAGGAGCCGCAACACTTTGCGAATGCGATCCTTGACCTCTACCGTTTCCAGCAACTGCGCTTTCTCTTCGACTGGGGCATCTAGATTGGCAGCCACCAAATCAGCGAGCGCTCCTGGCGCCTGAATTGAATCGATGAGTGAACCCGCTTCGCGCGGCAGCTCCGGCATCAACTGAATCACCTGTTTCGCGACATCGCGAAGGCTCATCGCAAGAGCTTCAGCCTCGACGTCCTCAAGAACCGGTGCTTCAAGCCGGCTCACTCGGGCCTTCATGAACGGACCGCTTTGTGTGACCTCATCCAGGCGGATGCGCGTCAGGCCTTGCAATATGAGTGAATAGTTACCTGAAGAATGCTTCAAAGCTTTGAGCACGCGCGCGGCACACCCCACCGGATACAGATCATTGGCCCCGGGATCATCCGTCGAGGGGTCACGCTGCGCAAAAATCGCGATAACCGGACCGGTGAGCTCGTGCACGTCCTCGACAAGAGCCACTGATTTTTCGCGGCCGACATCAAACGGCGCTACCGCGCCAGGAAAAAGCACCGCATTGCGGATGGGGAGGACTGCCAGCTCATCTCCGAACTGGACCTCTTCGTCACCGGGAGGAGGAAGCGAGGGGGGTGCTTCTTTCTTTTTTTCACTCATGGGGAACCAGCCTAACCATCTCGAAAGAATCTAGCTACCTCAGTGCGGCAGCGGGCCCGAAAGTGTTAAGGAGGGCGAGTGAGAGCTGTCTTCTTTGGCACACCAGCAATTGCGGTGCCCTCGCTTGAGGCGCTACGTGACGTCGCAGAGGTTGTCGGCGTGATCTGTCAGCCCGACAGGCCACAAGGCCGAGGGTTGCGACTCCAGGAGCCCCCGGTGAAGCAACGTGCGCTCGAGCTGGGTCTAGAGGTTTACCAACCGACAAAGGTTAAAACGGGGGAGCTGGAATACTGGATCAGGCAGCGCCAACCCGATGTCGCGCTGGTGATCGCCTACGGACGGATTCTCCCCCCGGCGGTACTGGCTGCTCCGACACTCGGTTGCTTGAATCTGCACGCTTCACTGCTCCCTCAGCTTCGCGGAGCGGCACCGATTCAGTGGGCCCTCATCCACGGAGACTCGGAGACTGGCATCTCACTGATGCAGATGGATGAGGGTTGCGACACCGGTCCGGTATTTCTTCGCGAGCGTCTGCCTATCGATCCGTTAGAGAACGCCGGCGGGCTGACCGAACGGCTCGGGACGCTCGCCGCGCATGTGACTCGTACTTATTTGCCAGAAGTAGTCTCCGGGAAGCTCACCACGACCCCTCAGCTACATAGCCAGGCCACTCACGCCCCGTTGATCACCTCGGAGCTTTGCCGTCTCGACTTCAGCCAAAGTGCACAGCAAGTCACCAACCTGGTGCGTGGACTGGCTCCCCGTCCTGGAGCCTTCACCGTCCTTGCGGGGAAGCGGTTTAAACTCCTGGCCTGCTCACCGCTCACACTGCTGGAGCCCTTCGCCCCGGGGACCGTGTTGGTTCGAGGTCGAGACCAGGTACTGTTCGGTTGCGGCGACGGGCGAGCGGTCGAAGTTCGGCTAGGTCAGTTCGAGGGACGTGTGGCGATGGGCCCCGAGGATTTAATCCAGGGGCGCGGAATAGGCACAGGAATGATATGCCAATAACCCTTTAATTTTAATAGGTTACAAATAATACATAACCCCAATTGATAACTAATTCCCCATCTCAGAACCATTACCTTAGATATGGACTCTAAGTTCCCATTGTCAGATGCTTTTATCAGGGCGCTTGCTTTGGAGTTCCCGGGATTTCGGGTGATCATTAAGCGTGATGACCGCCTTTCACACGCCATCGACGCCGCGCTTCGGCTGCTCACGCTGGGCAAGCAGCGTTCCTTCATTTCGCACTACCACACCGTGATTGGCTTCACCCTCTACACTCCCCTCACCTGGGAGCAGACTTCGGATGTCGATCGGATCATCACGCTCTGCCATGAGCGGATACATCTGCTGCAGCGGAAACGCTTCGGCCTGATCGGGATGGCCCTTATCTACCTGCTCCCGCTGTTCCCGATTGGGCTTGCCTGGGGGCGCGCCCGCATCGAGTGGGAGGCCTACCGAGAAACCCTGCGAGCTACGGCTTTCTACTTGGGCCCGGAGGCCGCCAAAAGTGCCGCACTGCGCGACAGGATCGTGAGCCGGTTTACGGGGCCGGACTACGGCTGGATGTGGCCCTTTCGGAGTCAGGTCGAGCGCTGGTACGACTCCGCGCTCGTCGACCTCGGACTGCTCGAAGCGCCGCGGTTAGCGGGTGGGAGAGTGTAGGATGCTGGCTTCCCAAGCGTTTCAGGACAAAAGGGTCGAACGTTTTGCCACTCTTCACCACCGGTGTAGCTTCGACCCAAGTGATGGTAAGAAAGCCCCGCTCAAGCTGATGCCCCCGACCCAACAAAACAATCGCCAGAGCCCCTCGGGCTTCGAGCTAAACTCAGCACCCCCTTCTGCTGCGGGCTCCAACGCCCACACCAGAGAACTACCCGAAGGTTTATCGTGAAGATCACCTGCCCTGTCTGTGACGCCAAGTATTCAATTACAGACGAAAAGGTCCAAGATCGCCTGGCCAAGATCCGCTGTCGCAAGTGCGGCACCACGATTGTGATCGATGGCAAAGTCGATCCTCCGAATGTCTACGCGGCTGACACGCCTTCAACAGCCCAAGCTTCGGGTGAAGGCGAAGACGCCACGGCGGGTTCAGCTGGTGAATATACGGTCGATTTTGGTGAGAATGATCAGCGCAGCATGTCGCTCGCGGATCTCATGCAAGCGTTCAAGAATGGCCAAGTCACTCGCGAAACCTACGTTTGGGCGGAAGGCTTTGCCGACTGGAAGGCCTTAGGTGAGGTTTCCGAGTTAACGCAAGCTATCAACACTCCTGCAGCCAAGCCTGCGGCTCCAGCTGCTACCTTGTCAGGTCCAACTGCGGGCGGCGCAGCGCTGCCTTGGGACAAGAAGCCCGCCGCGACGATCGACATCGACGAGGACGAGCGAACCCAGATCGCAACCCGAGGGGCCGCCCCCGTCGGTAGAGCTGCCGATCTTTTTGGCGGATTTGCAACCGCCGGCAGCGAAGAGGAAGTCACGACGAGCGCCCAGCAACATGAAGCGCCCGCACCGATTGCGGCCCCAGTTACCGCTTCCACCGGAGCCCGCAACGAGTCTTCTGTTTTGTTTTCGCTCTCGGCACTCACGGCGGCGGCCGCCTCCAAGCCATCGCGCCCTGCGCCAGGCCCCTCGTCTCCGAGTGAGGATTCAGGCCTGATCGATTTGAAAGCGTTGGCAACGGCCGCGCAGAAGTCACCAGCTAACGTCCCAGGATTGGGAGTTGCGGCTGCACCTCTTGGGTTTTCCCCGCTCGGAGCCGGTTCCCCGCTGGGGGGAGTGTCTCCGGTGGCGATGGCAATGCCCTCGCCATTCGCGGGCGGCGCCGACTATGGAGAAGGCGCAAAGAAGAGCAAAACTGGGCTTTACATCTTGGCCTCCGTAGCCTTGGTTGGCGTCGTGGCGGTTGTCCTCGCTTTGATCCTTAAGCCCACCACCAACACCAACCCTGAAGGTGCGGCTGTCGCCACCGCCACCGAGGCCCGGGTTGCGGAGCCCCCCGTCGCAACGCAGGAAAAAGCACCGGAAGCGGAAGCCGCTGCCGCGCCGCCCGCTACCGGAACGGCCGAGGAGGCTAGCGCTGCGCCTGAAGTTAAGGCTCCCACCACCAAACCAAGTCGCAGTTCTGGCGGCGGCAAGAAGGCCGCGAAGCCTGCGGCGGCCAGCAGCAAACCTGCCGGAGCTGCATCGGAACCCGCTGCCGCGGCGCCCGCCAAAAAGAAAAGTGCCTGTGGTTGCGCACCGGGAGATCTCATGTGCGCCATGCAATGCGCATCAACGTGATTCCCTCACCACGCTAAGTGAGCCGGAACCAAGAGGCTGACTTCGCCGCGCGCTGCCTTAACCTCAAAGACGGTGCCTCGCCGGTCCGCTATCCCAACGCGGACGAGGCCATCTGAAAAGTTCACCGCAAACGGCGCCTCTGCCACCGGCTTGCTGCTACCCACGGGAATGATCTGTACGGTGAGCAGCTCGTTACCGGCGTCAAGCCGCGCTCTGGCAGCCAAGGACGGCTCCTCGCGAACCAATCCTGCGCAAGTCGCCCCTCCCTTTAGCCCGTGAAGAGCGTTCATCCGGACGTAGGGATGGGGGTCGGACAGCAGCGAACAGAGCGCTGATTGCGCGGTACCCCCTGTGCGAGCGGACAGCCGCGACAGCGCCGCCGCCGCATTCACAATGACCGTTACATCTCTGTCACGGGTGGCGGCGATCAGCGTTGCTAGGTCCTTGGACTCTGCAAGCCCTCCCAAGGCCCAGACGCCAGCCGCACGCACGGAGCTGTCTGGGTCGGACGCCAGTCGCCGGATGAGAGGCAGGGCCGCCGTGACGTCTGCCAGTGTCTCAGCGAGCTTGCGTCGATCTGCTGCGCTGAACCTCCCGGCCGTAGTAAGCTGCTCAAAGCGTTTGAGGGCGGGTGGTGAATGCGGCCCCCCCAGTCCTTCCAGCCAACTATCCCGTTCGGCCCCCTCCGCCGCCAGCATCTCGGCAAGCGCGCGCTCCCGGAGTCCACGATCACCGCTCTGTCTGAGAGGTCCAGGGAGTGCCAGGAGCCATGCCTCCTTTCGCGAACCGACCGCTGAACGAAGCTTGTCGTAGAGGAGTGGGAGTAGCTCAGCCCCTCCCGCACGTCGGAGTGCGAGCGCAGCTTCGCCAACGACTCGAGGGTCTTCGTCCTCCATGAGTCGCATCAGCGCGCGGCCATAGGCTCCTGGCTCAAAATTTCCCAGCGCTCGGATCGCAGCCAAACGAATCGAAACTGGATTGCCGGTAATCAAGAACGGCTGCAGGCGCTGACTTGCACGTTCGGCGCCGGTCAGACCCAGCAGGTTGATGTGCTGCAGCAGGCTCGCCTCATCCGCTCGATATTGTTCGAGCGCCTCCCAAATCGGATCGACCGCACGTGTTTGCCCTGGATTCGCGCGCAAGATCAAAGCGCTGGCGCTGCGCGCTTGGACACGCACTGCTGGGTCTTCGTCCATGAGCCCCGCAAGCACTGCCGGCAGGGAATCAACCCCACGCCCCGCTCCAAGTGCGGCGACAATGGCGGGGCGCGACGCAGCGCCCGACTTGGCTACGTCAGAGGCCGCCGCCATCGCTCCGACCGCGTCAATCTCAGACCAAACCTCCAAACACCGGTCAGCAACAGCGCGGACTGCCGAAGACAACAGACACTGTCGAAGGAGAGGAACTGTAACCGTTCCGATCTTTACCAAAGCCTGCTGTGCCGACTCGAGCGCGGCTTCTGGCCGAGTCGAAGAGAATACGTTCATGACGGCCGCCGCCGCTTCACTGCCACCCAGACTCGCCAGCGCAGAAAGCCCAGTTTCTTGCTCTAAGGCACGCGGAAGGTTCTGAACAAACGCAGCCACGAGCGGGACCGCGCTCGGCTCGCGAACCCTGCCGAGCGCCCAGAGCGCAGCCAAACGCACTGTTTCATCTCGATCCTTCAGCGCAGCGCTGAGCGCCGCGAACGCACGTGGATCTCCGAGTTTGCCCAACGCGCGCAAAACTTCTGTCCGGATACTCGGATCTGGATCGTTGGCCTTGGCTACCAGCGGAAGGACGCTGGCCACGTTGCCCAAATCGGCGAGCACGCGAAAAACCATGGCGCGCACGTTCGTGTCCTGATCTTCCAAGTGGCCCACCAGGATGCGCGCGGCTGCAGTCCCTTGTTGGCGCCCAAGGGCGACAACAGCCCCGAGCCTAACCTCAGCCACGGTGTCAGCGAGGGCGCGGGCTAGCGCTGAAGCACTCTCGGACACTGGATCGGTTTTGAGGACGCCTAGCGCGGCCAACCGAACTTCACTGCTCGGTTCGCTGAGCCAAGGCACAACGAGCAGCCCCGCACCTGGAATGCGCCTTTGGGCCGCTGCGCCCGCAGCATTGATTCTGACTTCCAGCTCGGGGTCGCGGAGTGCCGTTAAGATAAGTTCAGCGGCCACAGCGCCTGGCAGGCGCGACAAGCGTTCACTGGCTCGCACACGCTCAGCTGCACGTCCCGCCTGCAGCCCGCGCCGCACAGCTTCGATATCACTCGGCCACACAACTTGGGCTGACACTGGAAGCGGACGCATCAGCAACAGCAGGAGCCCGAGCGCCAGCTTCCCGCAGACAAGCGCAGAGCACCAGCGCCAACGGACCAGTGCGGGAACTCGACACTCAAGCATTCGGAGCATCGTAGGTGGCCGCAGGCCTTCCCCCAACCACTGGGGATTTTAGCGCCATTTTTCAATGATAATTAAGGGGCCACGCGTCGAAGCCGCAGGTCTCGCTGAGGCCTGCTCTGATCCGGCTGCTCTGATTATGCTAAGCGGTGCTCCGTTTCGATGCCATTGTGCTAGTTGTTGGGTGGTATCCTTCCACGCATGATTGCAAGAGTGCCTGTCCGGCCGCAAGCCAACCGCGGCTCCTTGGTGGTTCTTTTCGCAGCCATGTCTTTCGCTGGCTGCTCGGGTGGTGTCGCCGACGATGGCAGGAGCACGATGTTGCCGAGTACCGCCAACACGACCGCCACGACACCAACTGGTACTCCGAGCACCTCAAATACGCAGCCAGTGCCCACCGCAATGGCCATCGATTGCAACGCAGCTCCCCAGCCAGGTGCCTCACCCATCCGGCGCATGACACCGTTTGAGTACGATAATACGGTGCGCGATCTAACGCGCGACACGGCATACCCCGGCGCCGCGTTGCCCGTCGAAGGTGGAGCCGGCTACGACAACAACGCTGAGGTGGGAGCCGTATCGAGGTTAACCGCTCAGAAATACATGGAGGCCGCCGAGGTGATTTCAGCGCGCGCTTCCCAGAATCTGCCAGCCCTTCTAGGGTGTGATCCCGCCAGCGGAGAAACGGCGTGTGTGAACACCTGGATCCCAGCGTTCGGTAGTCGGGCCTGGCGCCGCCCGCTTCTAGCCACTGAAAGCCAGGAGATGAGCAGCCTGTTTGCTACGGTGCGCAGTTCACTCACGCTCGCGCAGTCCGTCGAAGCGGTGCTTGAGGCGTTCTTGGAGTCCCCGCATTTTCTGTATCGCGTGGAGGCGGGTGAAATGGGCGCGGCTGTAAAGGTCACCGATTATCAGCTCGCATCCAGGCTTTCTTACCTGCTTTGGGGAAGCATGCCCGACGATCAACTTCTGGACGCAGCCTCGAAAGGGCAGTTGGCTCAGCCGGCGCTCGTAGCCACCCAAGCGCGCCGCATGCTGACCGACCCACGCACCAAGGCGATGACGCATCGTTTCCACGAGCAGTGGTGGAACTACAAAGACGTTCGAACGGTGGAAAAAGATCCGGCAATCTATCCGGATTTTTCCCCGACAACGAGTGCGCTCTACGTTGAGGAAACGAATCGCTTCCTTGATTCTGCCATCTTCGAAGGCGATGGCACACTGGCCACACTGCTCACGTCCACGCGCACCTTCGTGAATCCTGCACTCGCCACGTTCTACGGCGTGACACCGCCGGCGTCTGGTTTCGCTCCCCTGGATGAACCCAGCAAGCGCGCTGGCCTCCTCACCCAAGGCGCCTTCCTTGCGACCCACGCCAAGGCGAATCAAACCTCGATCGTGGCGCGGGGTGTCTTCATCCGCGGCGGGCTCTTCTGTCAGGTGCCTCCGCCTCCACCTGCCACCGTGAATACGACGTTGCCTGCTCCGATCCAGATGGGGCTTTCGACACGAGGTCGCCTCGAGCAGCACCGCTCGGATCCGGTGTGTAGCGCTTGCCACGCTCAGTTCGACCCGTTGGGCTTTGCGTTTGAGCACTACGATGCGGTGGGGCGCTGGCGGGAGCAGGATAGTGGTGTGGCCGTGGATTCCAGCGGGGCACTCACCGGCACGGATGTTGACGGCCCGTTCAATGGCATCGCTGAATTGGCTGGGAAAGCGGCGACGAGCGAGCTTGTGGCTTCCTGCGCGGTTACCCAGTGGTTTCGATACGGCTACGGCCGCCAAGATTCAGCCCCCGACGTCTGCACCTTGAAGCAGCTCAACACGGCGTTCAAAGCCGCTAGCTACAAGATCCCGGAGCTGATGGTCGCGCTCACCCAAAGCGACGCCTTTCTCTACCGCAACACGACGACGGGAGCGCAGTGAACATGAAGACGAGAATCCACCGCCGTACGTTTCTGAACGGAGCAGGCAGCGCCCTGATTGCTCTGCCCATGCTCGAGGCCATGGCCTGCTCGCGATCAGAAAAAATGGCGTCGTCCGTCCGAGATCCCCGAGCCGCGGCGCAAACACGCCAGGGGCTGGGTACGGGGCCGCAGCGATTTATCGTGTTCTTCAGCCCCAACGGCATGATCCCCGATCGCTGGGCTCCGAGTGGGACGGAATCGGCTTTTGAATTCAAGGTCGCAGCTGACCCAACCGCCAAGCATGTACTCGCACCGCTTGAAGCACTGAAGCAAAAGTTGATTGTGCTGGACGGCGTGAATCATAATTCGCGTGATGCTACGGGTCCTGGCACCAACGGCCACGATCTTGGAATGGGCCACATGATGAGCGCCATGCCGCTTCTCGAGGGCCCCGGTGGTTCCGGCGAGTTTGGACATCTGAGCGACGGCTCAGCGGGCGGGATCTCCATCGACCAAGAAATCGCGAATTTGATCGGCAACACGACGCGCTTTCGCTCCATCGAGCTCGGTAATGATTCGATCTTGGATCCGGTCCGACAAATCACGAGCCGCATGAGCTACAAGAAAGCCTTTGAAGCGGTGCCTCCGGAGAATGATCCACGCGCTGCCTTCAAAACGCTGTTTGCCGGCATCGCCCCTTCTGGCCAAATGATGCCGGTGCAGCTCGACGCGCTCCAGCTCAAACGCAAGAGTGTGCTCGACAAAACGCAGCGAGATCTCATCTCACTCATGCCCAAAGTGAGCGCATTCGACCGACAAAAGCTGGAAGCTCACCTCAACTCGATTCGCGAGCTAGAGACGAGCCTCGCGCTCAGCATTCCGCCCGTCACGTGCCAGGTTCCTTCCGTAGGCCCCAACACCGACCCCGGACCTAACAGCAATTATCCGATCATCGGGCAACAGCAGATGGACATCATGGCGCTCGCCGTGGCCTGCGATCTGAGCCGCGTGGTGAGCCTCCAGTGGTCCACCGGACAATCGGGTACACGCTTCTCCTGGCTTGGCATCCAAGGCGATCATCACACGATTTCTCATGCGGTGGACGAGTCAATGGAATCGCGCCAACAAATGATCGACATACACTCTTGGTATTCCGAGCAATTCGCTTATCTGCTCGGCAAGCTCGGCGCCGTCGATGAGATGGGCCAAAGTGCGCTGGATAATAGCATTGTGATGTGGGTGAACGAGCAAGGCGATGCTCAGCCGCACTC
>Ga0163155_10001209_pt1 | contig 31507 bp, 32 predicted proteins | sample OliLakLV19SP4G1_FD_148611 | JGI IMG/M metagenome (GOLD analysis project Ga0163155, IMG submission 148611) | Freshwater microbial mat bacterial communities from Lake Vanda, McMurdo Dry Valleys, Antarctica - Oligotrophic Lake LV.19.SP4.G1 | ecosystem: Environmental > Aquatic > Freshwater > Lake >... | reverse complement strand
ATACAGTTGTAGGCGCTATCATCGGGGCGGCTGTAGGGGGAACCGCGGGTGCATTGATAGGCCGTCACATGGATAAACAAGCGGAGGAACTGAAGAAAGATTTGGAAGGTGCTCAAGTACAACGCGTGGGCGAAGGTATTTTAATAACTTTTAACTCTGGGTTGCAATTCAATCTTAATTCTGCTTCGATGTTGCCGGCAACCAAAACAAATTTGGACGCGCTTGCCAAAACACTCACAAAGTACAATGATACAGCCATCGTGATCGAGGGCCATACAGACAACTCGGGCGAATTGGCTTATAACCAAACACTTTCTGAAAAAAGAGCCCTGATGGTGGAAGAGTATCTTGGCACTCAAGGCGTAGACAAAAATAGAGTGACAACAAAAGGATACGGAGAAATACAGCCATTAAATTCCAATCAAGATGAAGCAGAGCGGCAACTAAACAGAAGAGTAGAAGTTGCGATATACGCTAACAACAAAATGAAAAAATTGGCGAAAAAGGGCGAGTTAGGTGTCATTAACTAATGACTAGTAAAAAATACATTTTTAGGCAGGCCACTTTTTTTCTGATCATTAAATTACATTATTATGAATGAAAAAACAGACTCGACACTTGTGATGCTCACACTTTCGGAACAACTAACGAAAGCAGTAGCCGCGGGGTATTCAGAAAATTTCCTCATTGAGTCGAATAGATTATGCATGGCAGGAAAGAAGGACGGTTACCAGCCAGAACAAATCAAAATCTCTAACTTCTATCGCTTCGAGGGTCAAACAGACCCTCAGGACAGTTCGATCCTTTACTTGATCGAAACGGAAGACGGCAAAAAAGGAACGTTGGTAGATGCGTACGGAGTGTATGCTGATGCTGCCATCTCCAATTTCATTCGCGAAGTGGAAGACATTCATAAAAAACCAAAAAAATAAAAAGCGTGATGTGGTTAAAGAATTTCCAGTTGATAGTAGAAAATATGCTGTTATCTGTTTTTGTATGGGTGGATGCATCTCATATCATCAATTCTTCAAGTTCGTTGGCAAGTGGCTACATGCAAAATGACTGGATATTAATTGTGACTTCCCTTAAATCGATGGCCGGAGCAGCTCGCTTGAAGAGTTAATAGTGAACAGCGCGTTTTTACCGTTTTACCTTACTCTTTGAAGAAGATTACTGTGGTTAATGCGGGAATGGTAGCTCAAGAAGCTGCGCACGAAGCCAGATTACACTACGTAACTGACAAAGACGTGGGGATCACGAGAACTAGAAAAGGAGGCCGCCTTTTCTATTACCTGAAGAAAGTAAAAGTTAAACGCAGCGAAGACATTACCCGAATAAATAAATTAGCCATTCCACCCGCTTGGCAAAAGGTTTGGATTTGCCAAAATCCCAAGGGTCATTTACAAGCCACTGGGATGGACGCTAAAAATAGAAAGCAGTATAAGTATCACACCGCGTGGAACAGCGTTCGCAGCGAAACAAAATTTCATAAACTCATCCAATTTGGAAAGGCACTTCCATTATTAAGAAAAAAAATGAAACATGACATTAATGTTTCAATTCTTACCAAAGAAAAAGTATTGGCCACGGTGGTGAGTGTAATGGAGAGAACGTCTATAAGGGTCGGAAATGACGAATACGAAAAACTGTACGGCTCGTTTGGTCTCACCACTTTTAAAGACGGCCATGTAAAAATTGACGGGCCAAGAATGAAATTTTCTTTCAAAGGAAAGAAAGGTGTGGAACACTCCGTCCTGCTTGAGAGCAAACGGTTGGCTAAAATTGTGAAGGCCTGCAGGGACATACCGGGTAAGCAATTATTTCAATTTATAAATCCAGATGGGTCTTCCTCCAAAATTGATTCTGGTATGTTAAACAATTACATTAAAGAGGGTACGAAAGGTGATTTTTCAGCCAAAGATTTTCGCACCTGGGCAGGCTCCCTTTGCATTTTAAATTCCCTTCGTTCTGCTGCCCCTGCTAATTTAGTTTCGCAAAAGAAGCGAAATCTATTAACCGCGTTGGATGAAGTAAGCAACCAATTGGGGAACACGCGAACGGTGTGCAAAAATTATTATGTGCATCCGGGTATTATCCGATTGTATGAACAGGGTAATTTGCAAAAATACTTATCAAAATTAGAACAAGATAAAAAATGCGAGCAACACACAGACTTAACAGTGAGCGAACAAGTTCTTATGAAAATTTTGAAGAAGTTGTAACGGGTTTATTGAAACTCCGTTACTAGCGGCTTAAAAACCTGGTCGTTGCCAAACAATCTTGGTAGGCTTGTTTTTAAATTTATTTCAAAGGCAGACGCGTATAGTTTGTTGCCGATGTAGTGATTAACATCGATGGAGAAAGAAGGAAAAACAAAATTCTCATTTACCATTCGAATGCCTGCCCCCACTGACGGAAAAATATTTTTTTCTTGGAAAAGATTATTGTCAACCGAAAGAAGGGTGATATCAATTTTGTGGTAGAGTGCAAAACGAAACCCTATTTTATACCAAGGCATGAAATAGACATTTTCAGTACCCAGCCCTAGGCGCTCCAGCCCGAACGGGGCGATCGAACTTGTACTTCTCCAGCCGCCTTCCAGTTTTAGCGTTTTGTCCAATACCCGATTGATGCCATTAGCATAAATTAAGGTAACGAACTGCCTGGAGCGCACCCTTCTTATTTTAAAAAGATTACTAAAATAGGTGGCTTGGCCAGAAAAAAGGCCGTCTTCCGCAACCGAATTTTTTATAAAAGTTCCCATCTTAATGTCTGCGTTAAAATAGCCATACCTTGGAATATAGGCTCCCACATTTCCACGTATTTCGGTGTATCTTCGGTTGACAAATTCATTTATTTCAGCACCGACCAATACGGCAATCGCACTGCCAACAGGGATATCTTCGGTTCTGCCAAAACCACGAATAAGTGCACTTTTTAGGTAGTTGCGTTTGGTCAACGTGGCGCTGCCAAGCATAAGATTGCGATCAAAAAAGAACGAATTGGAATCTTGCGAAACAAAAGGCCGATCAAAAAAATTTCTATTGATATTGCGAAGGGAGGTAATAAGATTAATTCGTTTTTTCAGTTCGAACGATCGGCCTAACCAAAAGTCAGAATGATTTTCGCGATAAGAAGCCTGAAGAGTATCTGTATCTTCAAAATAATATTTCTCGTTGGTGGTAAATAGTTCAATTCCACCAGCGTATTTAATTTCAGGAGTGAAGAAATCTCGTCCCACTGAAATCCGCTGCTGATTGCGTTGATAGTTGTTGGTATATTGAACTTCTCCCTGAATAAAACTTCCGTTGATATTCGGATCGCGTAAAGTAATGGAATAGCCGTTTATAGGCTTTTGAAGATCATTTCTAAAGTAGGAAATTTGAAGTTGCTTGGCATATCCTAAAATATTTATATCGTAGGCATTGAGTTGAAATTTGCCAGCCCGACTGTAGCCGCCAGAAAAGCCGATCGAATTCACATCTTGGGTCACGACCACCACATCAACAATTTTTTTCTTCGCATCGCTCACGACTAACAAGATCCGTGCATCTCGCAACGTTCTAAATTGCCTTAAAACTCGTTCGTTATCCGCCATTCGAAAGGCATCTACTTTATCCCCTGATTTAAAGAGAAGGTTTTTACCGATGATCGCTGCACGCGTGTCTTTGTGCACTCGATTTACGAAGATTGCAAACTTTGACGCTGCCTTTTGCAGCGTATCGATCACTGAGCCTTCCAATATGTCTACACTCTTGAAAGAGATATTGCCTATTGTATAGCCTGCATATTGCGCAAAAACATCTTCACCTTTTTGGATAGTTGTGTTAATGGTCAGTTCCTTAGCCGGCCTTTTAACAAGGAGATCTACTAGACCTTGAGTTAGCTTAGTTTTTGAAGCCTTACTCCGCATGCTGTCGTAAAATCGATTGGACTCAATATTCGGGTTCTCCTTTACCCGCACGAGCGACAACTCTTTTTTAGTCAAATAAATGACCGTATCGTTGCTGGTGATAAAGGTGGTGTCTCGCAAAATCACTAATTTCCCTTTCGCCACAGACAACCTGGCTTTCCTTGGTTGCTGACTTGAGCAAATTGAAGGGAATAAAAAAAAGGAGGTCCAAAAAACAAGCACCCATTTCATTCGAGCGTTCTTCTTGTTCAAAAAATTGTGCGAGAGGCAATCCGTAACGAGTGTATTTTCATGCTCTTTTTTATCTGGATTAGTAAGGCAGAGTAGATAATAATCATGCCATCATCAAGAAAGGTTAAAAAGATTAATTCATCCCCCTCTAAGACTAACAGAATTTTGAATGGGAAAGGGATTACACACCTGTAAAGAAATGGCCACACAGTGGCAAGCACCAAGTTTGAAGATCGAAGGTAGAACGGGTAAGCCAAATAAATGTGAATTGTATAATGGATTAGCACAACCATCAGTAAGGGTCTATGCTCTCGTTCGCATGAATAAACGAATTTATTGGGACTTGCACGGGCTGAATAAAAAGGAAGTAGAAGATTAATAGTGAGCACACAGGTTTTGAAAAGCAAACCCGGCTATGCCGCCTCTTTTCCCGATGGCGAATCCCCCGCATCTACTTACGATCGAACGATGTCTTTTTCTAAGGATCAATTTGAGTCCAAACTGAAAGAAGATAGAAACATATTGATTATGGCGCGCTACAACAGATATGGACAATGACGATGTATTTGGAGAACATTAGGTAGGCCTAAGTAGCCAAAGTAAATTATGACAACGGGCGTTTTGAAGTTCAATGACTGTACCAAAATCTATAGAACGTTGATTATCTAAAGTAAGGGGTTGATCACTAAATAAAAACCGGTTTTCTTAATAAATACGTGAATCATGTAACTAATTCTGACGCTCCTGTAATGTTTTGGCAACGTTGAGTAGTCATATTTGAGTTAATGTAATAGCTGACTACAACTCAATCTCTGTTTTAAACATTCGCAAAAATGAAATCATCTCAAAATAAATTCATGACTACTTCAACGCTTATTAACACAAAAAAAAGTAGCACTAGAAAAGTAGTCGAAAAAGACTTCAATTCATTTATTGGTTATCTACGGTATTCGGCAAACGAAGACATTTGCAATAGTGATATTGAAGAAGAAGACATCGATCCGAAAAAACTATCCTTGAAAAAAAAGACAATTAGTAAACATACAAACTCAAAGAAAAGAACATTGGCGAGAACGTAACGGCATTGATCTCGATGAACCGGAATTTGAGTTAGGCGATGCGAAAAAAAATGCAAGCGAAAATGAAAAAAATAGCTGTTGTGCTTTGGTGGCTAAATCCACAATGATGTGGAAGATAGTAGGGAAGTACCGTCATGGTATTAGCTGACTTTCCCAGTTCAACTAATAAGTGCAACACAACAGGTTGAAAGATAGCGAAGAGAATTTATAATATTTCAAACCTGGGAATAGTGATTAGCATCATCATACCAACATACAACGAAGCTGACCGGATTGCAAAGACAATCAAATTATCGTGTACTGCTACGGGTAATCATGAAACAGAAATTATTATCGTGGATGGAGGCAGCACCGATGGTACGATCAATATTGCTGAACAATGCAAAGCAACAGTTGTGAAGAGTGCGCGCAGAGGAAGGGCAGCGCAGATGAACACAGGCGCGTCAATTGCCAAACATGAAATGTTATATTTTCTTCATGCAGATAGTGTTCCGCCAACTAATTTTACGGCACAAATTCTAAGCGCTTATGAAGAAGGCGCAAAGAGCGGTTGCTTTCGGCTTGCCTTCGATTACGACCACTGGTTTTTGAAAGTCAATGCCTGGTTCACACGGTTTGATGTAAATGCCATACGCTTCGGTGACCAGAGCTTATTTGTTACGAAAGACGTCTTTCAGAAGTCAGGCGGTTTTCGGGAAGATCTGGTAATGATGGAAGATCAGGAAATTATTCATCGCTTAAAAAAGTTCGGCAAGTTCAAAGTATTGCAAGATGTTATCCACACATCAGCGCGAAAGTATTTGGATAATGGAGTGTATAGGATGCAGGGAATATTTTATAGAATATGGGGTCTCTATTATCTCGGTTATTCGCAGGAAAAATTATCACACCTTCACAGAAAACTGATCAAAAATCATAAATTATAATCGGGAAATGCAAAAAACGATATTGGAAAAGATGTACGATATCATAGTAATTGGTGCTGGTTCTGCGGGGTTAAGCGTTGGTGTTACTATGAATAAGTTCGGATTCAAAGTTTTAATGATAGCAAAAACTGACAAGGAAATTGGCGGGGAATGTTTAAATGACGGGTGTGTGCCGAGCAAGGCGTTAATTCACGTTTCGAGAATTTTGAAGACAGCAAAAAAGGCACGCGCGTTTGGATTAAGTATAACCGGAACCCCTGACTTTAAAAAAGCAATTGCTTATGTGCATGAAAAACAGGAAATAATCCGGAAACATGAGAACGCAAAGGAATTACGTGAAGATGGAATTGACATTGTGTTGGGAGAAGCAAAATTTGTTGGCAAGAAGGAAGTTGAAGTAAATGCCGCGAAATTTAAGGGCAAAAATATTGTGATCGCAACGGGCTCAAAGGCGCGGAAATTAGATGTTCCTGGGGTTGAAAAGATACAGTACTTAACAAACGGTAATGTGTTTTCCATTGATAACCTGCCAGAAAATATTTTGGTTGTGGGAGGTGGGCCTATCGGAATTGAAATAGCGCAAGCATTGAACAGTTTCGATAGAAAGGTCACGGTTGTTCAACGTGGAGGTATGATCCTGGAACATGACGATGAACAGGTAGCCACCATCCTTTTGCACCAGCTTAGGCAGGAAGGGATAGAATGCCTGCTCAACGCTGATGTTGAAAGTTTCACATCACCTAATACTGCGGTAGTAAAAATGAAGAGTGGGGAAATAAGAAATTTGCATTTTGATGCTGTATTCGCAGGCATCGGGCGGGAATCAACGCTGGAACCATTGCAGTTGCAATGTGCCGGTGTACAAGTGGAAAACAGTAAAATCGTTATTGATAAATACTTGCGAACTACCAACAAAAATATTTTTCTGTGCGGGGATATTGCGGGTGACCTTCTGTTTTCTCATGCCGCTGAATTTCATGCCCGTATTCTGATCAATAACTTTCTTTCTCCCTCAAAAAAGAAATTAAACAATGATCACATGTCATGGGTCACTTTTACTGATCCCGAAATAGCCAGTTTTGGGTTGAACGAAAAGCAATTAAAGGATAGAGGTATTCGGTATGAAAAATTAGAACAGGACTTTGGTGGCGATGATAGGGCGATTACAGATAATTATCAATACGCCAAACTGATTCTCTTTATAAGTATGGGAAACCTGTTTCAAAATGAGAAAATTTTGGGTGGAACAATGGTTGCTCCAAATGCGGGTGAGCTTATACAGGAGTTGATATTAGCAAATACATCAGGATTATCAATTAATGCCATTTTTAATAAAATATACCCCTATCCTGTTGCTTCTAGGGTTAACCAACATTTAATTGTAATGCATAAGCAGAAACGCCTTTCTTCCGGAGTAAAAAAAGTACTGCAATCTGCTTATAAAATATTTGGCTAATGGAATGGTGGGAAATTTTCAAAGAGTGGTTTTTGAGCCTTGGTAAAAAACACAACGTAAATCCTTACATCTTTGGAGGAATTTATGTTGCTGCAATTCCATTTTTCTTTCTTTCACTTTTCTGGGTGATAAAGAAAATTAAAAGTAAAAACTCAGTTGTACTTCCTGTTTTATTGACTTCCTTCTTTTTTGTATCGGCATACCTCTACCTGATTATAGTCGGTAAAAACATTCCCGTATGGGTGTATGTTTTCATCGGCCTAATGGTTGGATATGGAATTTATTCTACTAATAATAAAATAGCAAAAAAAACGAAAGATGTATAATGTGTTCAGTGATCAGGCTGAGGGCGCTCTACCTTGATAGGCAAAACATGGCAAATCAAATAAATAGAATTGTGTTCGATAGAATTTGTATATGAACAAGTTAAAGCCGGTCATCATTTTTGATGTGAACCAAACCATTTGATTGAAGTTGCAAACAGGATTATTACTCACTAAAAAAAAACGACATGAAGCCAAATGATGATTCCGCAAAACTTCCGATAGAAAAACGGCCATTTAGAATACTGATAATTTCAGGGTCGGGGAGACGACAATATAATTGCCCGGGTGTAGATGGAAAGAGCCGGATGCTTATGCTAAAGATGGCCGAGATGTTGCCAAAAGATTGGGAAATTGATTATGAAGACTTAGGTAATGCATACGGCAGGTCGAAAATTCAAAGTTGCAATGCCTGCGTTTCTACCTCAATGGCTCTGTGTGTATGGCCATGCAACTGCTACGAAAAAAACAGTAGGATGGAGCCCGATTTAATGTGGGATATGGATTTATATGCAAGGTTTGATATGGCTGACGCCTGGGCAATTATTGGCCCCATCAACTGGTACGCTCCTTCTTCTAATTTAAAACTGATGTTTGACCGGCTTGTATGCATGAACGGGGGAAATCCGGATGAAAAACTGATAGACCATAAAGACCCCGAGAAAGCAATGGCATTAGAACACACTGCCTTGTGGGAAGAAATGAGTGTTAACCATTTGGAAGGCAGAACTGCAGGCTTCTTTTGTTATGGTGATGAAGGTGGAGATGAGATGGATGAAAATAATGTTCCGAAAATACTAAAACATAAAAATTATTTTGATGGTGAATCCGAAATCTTTGATGACGATAAAAATGCTTATGCTCCTTTGATTTGGCAGTGCCGCTATGGAGGCATAGAAGTCCCTGAACAACTATGGGCACATGCGACATCGGGCAAGGGAAAAAAATACAGCGATAACCAGTCGGAGCACGTTGTGAACGATGATGCCTTTATGCAAACGTTTGATAAATGGGTAAACGATTTTGAAACATTTGTTGCAAAGAAAGGCAAAGTAGTACCCGGAAAATGGAGAGCGTATGATTATACACCACCCACCAACTTATGGAAGGAGGCTAAAACAGGAATTCGTTCGTGGATGCTGCGATTTGGTATAACTCCAGAAAACTCTTCTCCCGAAAAACAAAAGGAAATGGGATTAAATAAGGATACAACTTTATATCCGAAAAAAAGTGAAGGCGACAAATTACGTGAAAAATAATGTTCAATATTTTTTGGAGAAACCCCCAAAAGCTTCCCCACCGCAAGCTCAGCAAGAACTAAATTTGAGTAAGAATTATACATGGCGTACAAAAAAATGTGGGTGAAAAATTGAGAACGTAAACCATTAAGTGAGATTAATTTGGGAGAGAGAATATTTTAAAAATGGTTGCAGAAGAATAAGTATTGGGTGCTATGGATAAAGAAATCAGCAGATCGGATAAAACTCAAACGGTAGTACGCATACTACTGGGCCTCTTTCTTATTTTAGCCGGTACCAGTCACCTTACTTTCCAACGAACAGAGTTTTTAGCACAAGTGCCGAATTGGGTTCCCATGCAGGCCGATCTTGTTGTTGTTTTATCTGGAATCGTTGAGATAGTATTGGGTGCTTGTTTACTCTTTTTGACGAAAAGACGTGCAACCGTTGGTTGGGTAGTTGCCTTTTTTTTCATTGCTGTTTTCCCGGGCAATATTGCGCAATTAATAGGTCACAAAGATGCTTTTGGTTTAAACTCCGATTTTCTTCGCTGGGTAAGGTTGCCTTTTCAACCACTGCTAATTGCGTTGGCGCTATGGAGCACGGGCGCTTGGAGTAAATGGAGAAGTGAGAAAAACTAGTAGAATGAGATAATAAACACTATTCATGCCTTTATCACAACAGGTCGCCCATTTGTTTTTGCTCGCTGTGCCCATAGCTTGTATTGCTTGGACGGTTACGCACGAGGAACTATTTAAAGAGCCCAGAGATTTCTGTATCCGGAAATCAAAGAGCAGCGATACGCTTATGAAGCGTAAATTTTTTTACCTCTTCACCTGCGAATATTGCTTTAGCCACTACGTTACACTTTTCTTTTTATTAATTACCAAATACCATTTGCTTTTTGAAGATTGGCGCGGCTACTTCATTGGCGGCTTCGCATTGGTGTGGATTGCCAACAGTTACATGAGTTTGTTCGGGTTGATACGGGTTGGAATGAAGCGGGAAAAGATGGATGCAGACATGGAAGAAATTAAATTGAAAGCGGTGAAGAAGAAAGATAGTAAACAATCACACTAGCGAGCAATGGACTACAAGGATTACTATAAAATATTGGGAGTGGCCAAGACCGCTACGGCCGATGAAATAAAAAAGGCGTATCGAAAATTGGCTTTTAAATATCATCCAGACAAAAATTTGAATAATAGACAAGCTGTAGAAAAGTTTAAAGAAGCTAATGAGGCCAATGAAGTATTAAGCGATGTTAGCAAACGAAAAAAATATGATGAATTAGGCGAAAATTGGAATCGTCCGCAGGCGCAACCAAATGCGGGATATGGAAATCCAAATCAAAACCGAGGCTATGGCTCGGGTAGTGAATTCAATGAAGGCAGCTTCTCTGATTTTTTTGAAAATATTTTTGGATCGCGAGGACAACGAGAACCGGTAAAGTCGAAAGGCCAAGATTACAACACCCAAGTGACAATATCGCTGGAAGAATCTTGCTCGGGCACCACACGTCAATTGCAATTGGAAACGCAAAAATTGGAAATTAAGATTAAGCCAGGTGTAAAAAGTGCGCAAGTACTGCGGTTGAAAGGCAAAGGCGGTAGAGGCGCAAATGGCGGAGAAGACGGAGATATCTACATAACGGTGCAGATGGCAGAACATCCATTGTATAAAAGGAAAGAAGATGACTTGTATTGCGACATAAATGTTGATTTATACGCAGCCGTGCTGGGAGGCCAAATAGTCATAAATACGTTGCGCAACCCAATCAAGATGAATATCACCGCAGAGACGGAAAACGGAAAAATATTGCGTTTAAAAGGAATGGGAATGCCGAAGTACGGTAAGGAAAATGAGTTTGGAGATTTGTATGCTAAAGTAAGCATCACGCTTCCCAACAAGCTCTCACCAAAAGAAATTGAATTGTTCAAAGAATTGTTAACCCTCAAAACAAAGCCCTATGCGGAAGCTACATAATCACTTGCAAGACAGTATAGAAGAGCAACAGCCGCGATGGTTTTTTGAAGCGCGGCTTCCCTATTTCGCCAATGAAATAATGGAAAGATTGAATATTGAAGATGCGGAGGAAATTTCGTTGGCGCTCAAGCGTACCTTTGAGGCCTGTCGCACGCTACAAATTCCTCTTAGTCGCAATTTCAAAAAAGTGTATCGTTTTAATGGCAAAGAGTTAATTGGCGATTGGAAGGTTTCGGCATTGGCTCATTATCTTATCGTTATCAATTGTAACCCAGCCAATGAGCAAGTCGCTAAAGCACAACTTTATTTTGCAATGGGTAAATCCGTGCGATAGTCATCTATATTTAGTAAGGTAAAGGATGCCCATGTGTAAAAAATGTAATTAATTTCCCAATTTGTATAACGGTCTTCTAAACGCCAAGAGCCAACTTTGAACGTCTCTAATTATAGTTGGTATAAGTGAAAGCAACAGGGCAAAAAACGTATTTGATATCAAAAAGGCTAGACGGTTTCTTTGAGGGGCTGACTAGGGCGTATCAATTCGTGCTTCAATTTTTCAAACAGGCTGCTAGGCCTCCCTATCATTTTCGGGAAGTTATTAACCAATGTTTTGAGATCGGGCTGAAATCACTACTGCTCATCACTCTCACGGGCTTTATTATAGGAGTGGTTTTCACCAAACAATCTCGGCCTTCGTTACAAGATTTTGGCGCTACCTCGTGGTTACCTTCGTTGATGGGGATTGCTATCGTCAGGGCGTTAGGGCCATTGGTAACGGGGCTGATCTGTGCTGGGAAAGTTGGTTCAGGCATTGGTGCAGAATTGGGTTCGATGAAAGTGACCGAGCAGATTGACGCGATGGAAGTCTCGGCCATTAACCCTTTCAAGTATTTGGTAGTTACCCGCGTGCTTGCGACCCTTATCAGCGTTCCCATCCTTTCTTATTACTGCATCGCAGTAGGTTTGTTAGGCTCTTACGTGAATGTAAATGCGGAAGAGTCAACGAGTTTCATCGCCTTCTTTAAAAACGCGTTTTCAGGCATCCAGTTTTTAGATCTTTTTACTTCCATGACCAAGTCAATTTTTTTTGGATTCACTATTGGCCTGGTCGGGTGTTATAAAGGGTTTAATGCCACACAAGGAACTCGGGGTGTCGGCAAGGCCGCTAATGAAGCTGTGGTGATGACGATGTTTTTGATTTTTGTTGAAGAAATATTAATTGTGCAAGTTTCTAACTGGATAAGATACTATTAAAATGGAACGCAAGAGCACAGCTAATGCCGCCCCGAGCAACGAACCCGTGATTGTAATCAATGGCCTGCATAAATCATTTGGAGAGCTGGACGTTTTAAAAGGCGTTAACCTTACCGTTAACAAAGGAGAAAACGTGGCCGTGCTGGGCAAATCGGGAAGCGGCAAATCGGTTTTAATTAAAATATTGGTGGGCTTGCTGAAGCCGGAAAAAGGAGAGGTAATCGTGCTTGGAAAAAATGTTGGGGAGTTAAAAGAAAAAGAACTCAACGAATTGAGACTGCGTATCGGATTTTCTTTTCAAAACAGTGCTTTGTATGATAGCATGAGTGTGCGGCAGAATATCCAATTTCCGCTTATCATGAATAGAAAGAATCAAAGCAAAAAAGATGTTGCGCAGGCTGTTGATGAAGTGTTGGATGCCGTTGGCCTAAAAGATAAGATGAATCAAATGCCGGGCGATCTATCGGGTGGGCAGCGTAAACGAATCGGCATTGCGCGCACGCTTATCCTGCGTCCTGAGATTATGTTGTATGATGAACCAACTGCGGGATTGGATCCAATCACCTGTAGCGAAATCAATGAACTTATTAATGAAGTACAGCAAAATTACAATACTGCCTCTATCATCATCACGCACGACCTTACCTGTGCACGCGAAACAAGCAACCGTGTGGCCATGTTGCTAGACGGAAAGTTTAGCAGTACTGGAACATTTGAAGAAGTATTTAAGAGCGAAGAAGAACAGATTAAGAATTTTTATCAGTACAATTTTATACAATAAGTTATGAACGAATCCCAAAATCAGCGATCAGTAGTAGTTGGAGTTTTTGTCTTTCTTGGCTTGGCCTTCCTGATCGGGGGTATACTCATGATTGGTAACCTCCGCCAAACCTTCAAAAAGAAATCTAGGCTGATGGCGCGATTTGACAATGTCAACGGACTGCAAGTGGGTAGCAACATTTGGTTTTCGGGTGTGAAGGTGGGTACCGTCAGCGGGATTAAATTTTATGGTAGAAGACAAGTGCAAGTGGTGCTTAAAGTGGATGAGAAAGTTTTGTCCAATATCCGAAAGGATGCCTTTGTGAAATTGAGCACAGACGGGTTGATTGGTAACAAAATATTGGTGATTTACGGAGGCACAAAAGAATCTCGGTTCATGGTGGAAGACGATACACTGGGGGTGGAAAAAACATTTACTTCCGAAGATATGATTAACACCTTGCAGGAAAACAATAAAAATGTGTTGGCGATCACCACTGATTTCAAAAATATCAGCGCCAATCTTCTAAACGGAAAAGGAGCCATCGGCAAACTATTGACGGACGATGCAATGTACACCCAACTCAATGCGGCCAGTCTTTCTTTGCAAAAGGCATCTGCAAAAGCAGAGCAGTTGATCGGTTCGCTCAACACCTTCAGCCAAGGGCTCAGCAAAAAAGGAACACTTGCTCACGAGCTGGCCAATGACACAGTTGTTTTTGCGTCTATAAAATCATCCGTAGTTCAATTCCAACAAATGGCCGATACGGCCAACGTTTTTGTGAATAACCTAAAAATTGCTGGTAGCAACCCTAAAACTTCCATCGGTGTTCTTTTGCACGATGAGGATGCAGGAGCACATGTAAAACAAACGATTAAGAATTTAGATAGTGCCATGGTTAAGCTAGATGAAGGCCTTATGGCAGCGCAGCATAGTATATTCCTAAGAGGGTATTTTAAGAAGAAGAACAAGAAAAAGAAGTAGGTCGTTAAGGTAACTAAAGAAAGGGCATCTCTAGAAACTCCGGTCATCCTTCTTCCCGATAACTATCGGGAGAGAGGGGAAAGGGTTGAGGTGGAGAAGACAAAGTTTTTTATAGATGCCGTTAATTTATTGTGTAACTCACTAATCAAATACAAATAATTAAACACAAAATACTATGATGCAGAATTCTTGGGGTTGGGGAACTTGGTTTATTCCAGTAATTGTCATTCTTGTTGTCGTCTTTTTTTTAAGAGGTAGGCGTAGAAGATGAAACATCCGTGAATAAACTGACATTTTTAGCCGAGGCAATGTCAATTTACAATTGATAAGGGAAATGACTTGCTGAGTGACAGTTTGGGATTTTTGCAGTGGAGTTTCTTCTTGGCACTTCTCTGGGGAAACAGCTAATTTGGATCAATACCACTTGGGTAAATACCGCGTGATTTTCAAAATGGGTTCACCCCAAACAGCAATTAATACTAAAGAGACCTGCCCGATACATCCTTAATTCGTAAAGAAGGCATCCTGAAACTGCAACAAGTGGCATGACATTCGTAAAGAAGATATAATTCAAATCAATTTATTATCTTTACACCATGCAAAAGCGAATGCTGGTTTTTTTCTGCTTTATCTTATCCTACTCGGGAGCGCTTTTGCATAGCTTTGTTCCCCACCATCACCACGCTACAGTTCAAGAGGCAACCAACCACCACCACCACGATCATGGCAAATCTCATGCGCATGATGATGGGAAAAGCAAAGACGACAAACATGATACAGAGTCTTATTTTTTAACCCATGCAGTAAATGCCGATGTGTTGGTCAATCACGCTAATTCCGAGAAAACTGTAAAGGCAGCAAAGGCGGTTTTGGCATCTTCGTTAACTGAAATTTTTAACTCGTTTTATTCGGTTGAAAACGCAGTCTTTCATCCACCTCAAAACGATCGACTTCGATCGCAATTAATTTACCTTTCTTCTTCCCTTAGAGGTCCACCTTCTATTGGCTAACTGATAACGCGTTGCACGTGTTACTTATGATGCTTTTGTAAAGCTCATACTTTTTCATTATTTTATTTTTCATCACACCACGTTTAGGCCATGAAGAGCCAGAAAATTAGTACCGCATTAATACTTTGCTTAGTTGCCTTACTAGGTAATGCTCAACGCATTTTCACAGAGGCAGAGGCCGTTGATCTTGCACTAAAAAATAGTGCGCTCATGCAAGTCGCAGAGCTTCAAGTGGTGCAAAGCAAGCAATTGCAAAAAACTGCCTTTAATCTGCCAAGCTTGGATGTACTAGCAGAAAGTCCTACGGGTGCTTTCTATCCTATCGGTGCTTTGCAGACACTTGATTTCCCGACCGTTTATTTCCAACAGCACCAGCTGCAAAGACGGGTCACAGTCCTCTCGGAAAAAGGAAAAACTATAACCCAACAAGATGTGAAACGGCTAATCCATCAACTGTACTTATCCCTGCAATATTTGGAATCATTTCGCAATCAACTGGAAGTGCAAGACAGTCTTTATCGGCAGGTGAGCCAGAGTGCCTTGCGCCAATTCGAAGCTGGTCAAATTGATTACCTCGCCAAGACTTTTGCAGCCAGTCAATACGGTGAAGTGCACAACCAATTCATTCAAACACAAACTGATTATAACGTTGTCAGTTTTCAGCTAAAGAACTATACAGGGGTGAAAGAGTCATTTGCGGCTACTCAAATTTTGCGAGTTTCATTGAGTGCAGAAGATTTTGTAAACTATGGATTGGTTTCGCAAGACAATAGTCTATACATTCAGAATCCTACCTATCAATATTTCCAGCAGCTCAAGGAAGTAAGCTTAAAAACACTTTCGGTTCAGCGCAACAAAGCATTGCCCGGCCTTGTGTTGGGATACCTTAACCAAGGGCCACCCGAAACAGATACGTATTATAAATTTAGGGTTGGGTTTCGAATTCCCATTTGGTTTGGTCAGCATGTGGGTAGTATCAACGGAGCAAGAACAGGCGTGGCCATTGCCGAACAAAGAATAAAGGCCGAACAGCAAAACCTTTCGGCAGAAATGCAATTAGCTATTGGCAATATTCAAAAATACAACGAGTCTCTTGGGTACTATGAAAACACGGGTTTAAAACAAGCAGAAGATATCATCAGCACGGGCAGAAGATTCTTTGAGAGCGGACAAACAGATTACATTAACTACTTGCGCAATACCAACGAAGCATACTTAATCAAGGCGCGGTATTTGGAAACGCTTCGCAACTATAATCAATCCATTATTACCATTAATTACTTAACTGGAAAGTTATGAGAAAACCAAGCAGAGGGCAAAATACAAAGGACAATAAGCAAAGGGGAGTACGAAATAAACAATACTCAATTCGTGATTGGCAGTTGGTAGTTTTACTCGCCTTGTGCCTTTTGCCAGTTGCCTCTTTAAATGCCAGCGGAGGCGGTGATCACACTCATGCAGGTGCCAAACCAACGGGTGCAGTAAATGCAAAAACGTATTTCTCAGCGGAAGCCATTTCTGATAAACATGAACTCTTTCTAAAATATCAACCGATCACCATTGGTGAGCAAGCAACGCTTCAACTTTTCATAAGTGAATATTCTTCCAACAAAGCACTAGATAGCGTTACATTTAGAATCACTTCTAACGAAGATAAGAACTTGAAGTTTGTTATTGCCCGCGCAGATCGTGGTCATTATGAAATTAAAGTAACCTTCGCGGAAAAGAAAGTCTATTCACTTTCAGTATCCATTAATTCCAACCTTGGCCCTGATCTTCTGTTGCTTCAAAACATTGAACCCGGAAAGCAGTTGCCTCAAGTAGCGGAAGAGCACGCAAGTTCTTTGTTAAGCAGTTCGTTTTTTCTGGTGGGTGTTGGTCTTTTAGCGGGTTTGTTGCTGATGTTTTTTTTCATGAAAGCCCGCTACCAAAAATTGGCCACTGCTTTGTTGGCGGGTATGTGCCTTTTACCAACTGCTACATGGCAGCCAGTTATAGCACACGAAGGCCACGGTGATGCCGGTAAAAAAGGAGACAATTTTTCCAATGCATTTGAAGTGCCAAAAGAAACACAATTTCTATTTGATGTGCTTACGCAACCCGTGCAAGCAGGAAGCTTTGCTGAAAGCACAAAATTATTTGGTACTATCATCCCTTCATCAAGCGGACAAGCCGTTGTTCAATCACCACAGACAGGTAAGATCACTTCCTTATCCGTTCAGGTAGGGCAAAAGGTTGAAAGAGGTCAAGTATTGGCCACCATCGAACCCGCCATAGATGCAGGTAGTTTGGTTAATTTTTTAGCGGAACATAACAACGTAGACGCTGAAATTCAGGCGGCTAAAAAAGAGTATGACAGGCTAAAGGCGATTGAAGACATTGCAGCCAAGCGCGATGTAGCTGAGGCAGAAGCTAGATATAAAAAGGCAACGGAGAATAAAAAGTTATTCGACAACCTAAGTAATGGCAATGCCAATAATTCAAGATCCATTTTTTTGAGATCACCTATAGCGGGCATTGTCAGCAATTTCACCTATGCCATCGGTGCCACGGTAAACGCCAGCGAAGTTCTTCTTACCGTAACCAACTTATCCAAAGTGTATGTGGAAGCTCAAGTCTTTGACAAAGATGCTGATAAGGTAAATGCTGGAAAAAACTTTGTGGTGGAATACGCTGCTACGGATGTACAGAAGACAGCAGAAGCAAAATTATTAGCGCCAGCGCAATCCATCAATCCAACCAATCAAACTCAACGAGTGATTTTTGAAATGGAGAATCCTACAGGTGAATTTAAAATTGGAGAGTTTGTAAACATTCGTGTATTCTCAAAGGAAAATTCAAAAGAAATAGCTTTGCCCAACAGTGCCATCAGCGAAATTAACGGAAGGGCAGTTATTTTTATAAAAGACAATGCTGAGCGGTATCGTGTGTCCTATGTTTCCATGGGTCAAAATAACGGCAGGTTTACGGTAGTTCAAAAGGGCGTGGAGGAATTGGAACGGGTGGTAGTAAATGCAACGTATCAAATGAAAATGATCTATCTTAATCAATAAGCAATTGGCAAAATTCAAAGAGTTACTAGCAATCTAGAAAGTAAGGTGTAAAAGGCAATTGGCAATTAAGAATTGAACAAATTAAAGACAAATAGTTGTGGCAGTTACAAATTTTAAAGAGACGACTGTATTTAAAAAAGCCTTTTCATTGGCGATGGATATATTCGAGATCAGTAGAAAATTCCCTGCTGAAGAAAAATATTCTATGACGGAGCGGATTCGGAGATCATCTCGTAGTGTTTGCGCAAATCCTGGTGAGGCCTATCGGAAGAGAAGATATCCTGCTCACTTTGTTTCAAAAATATCTGATTGCGATATGGAAAGCAGTAAAACTCAAGTATGGCTATTATTTGCCCATACGTGCAACTACATAAAGCTTGAACAATACACTTCACTCTTAAGTCACAGCGAGGAAGCAGGACGATTACTTCATCACATGATCGAAAACCCTGAAAAATATTAAACAACAAACCATAAATTCTAACCAATTCCAACAAAATAATTTTAAAAGTCAACTTATGAAAACAAAAACTCATCATTATTCAATTGACCTCTGCCTCCTGCCTTTTTCATTTAGAAAATTGAGCCTTGCCTTCTGCGTTTTCGCCTCGTTGCTTTTTAGCTCATGCGGGAATTCCGGAAAGGAAAAAACCGAAGCAAGTGAACATGAACACGCGGAAGGCGAAACGGCAGGACATGAGCACACCTATGCCTGTCCCATGCACGCTGACGTAACAGGCAAAGAAGGCGATACATGCCCAAAGTGTGGAATGAAACTAGAACTGGTAGACGATGAAAAAGCAGCCAACACCAATCAATATTTTATGGCATTTAAAGCAATGCCTGCCGTTGAGGCTGGTAAAGTTTCAATGCTTTCTTTTACACCGAGCATAAAAGGAAATGAAACCGAGATGGTGCCGCTCGATATTCAACACGACAAAAAACTTCATTTGATTGTGGTGAGTAAAGACCTTTCCTATTTCGATCACATCCATCCAGAATTTCAGGCAAACGGCTCATACGATATTAACGTATTGGCTAAAGATGCAAAATACTCAAAAGGAAAATTCCACAACGAGACCCGCTTTGAACAAGGCGGAGAATATGTTCTGTTTGCTGATTATGTGCCGAGCGGTGCAAGCCATCAATTGGAGAGAATTGAGTTAAACGTAACAGGCACTCCTTACAAAGCACAGAAATTTATGACTTCAAAAATTGTGGGCATGGCAGATGGCTACGAGGTTTCTTTAGTGCCAGAGGGTGGTAAGTTCTTTAGCGAAGGCACATCGCACATTGCTGGTATTATAAAAAAGGATGGAAAGGAAGTTTCAGCCGATTCATTTGAAAATTACTTAGCCGCAAAAGCGCATGTTGTGGTAATCAGTGAGGATACACAAAATTACTTACATGTGCATCCTGAAGTAGTGGATGGCAGACTTGACTTGCACACCGCTTTTGGCAAAGCAGGAATATTTAGAGGATGGATGCAATTTCAAACCAATGGTCAAGTACACACCGCGGATTTTGTAATTAAAGTAGAGGAAGGCACTGCCGCGAAGAGTACTCATGGTGATGAAAGTGCAGAGCATAAACATTAAGCAATAGGCAAGAGACAAAAAGCAACAAGCAATTAGCAATTAGCAAGGTAAAATAAAGAAGAGGCAACAGTGCAAATGGCAAGTGGTAAAATAAGCAAGAGGCAAAAGGCAAAGCGCAAATGGCGAGTGGTAAATTTGTCCATTGCTCGCTGTCTCTGGCTTTTTACCTCTTGCTTATTGCCAATTGTCTCTTAACAAAGTGAAATAGTTTACACGAACCTCATAGAAATGCTCAACCGTCTTATTCAGTTCTCGCTACACAACAGGCTATTTGTAATTGCTTTCGCAGCTTTGCTATTGGTGTACGGAACATTTACCGTTATCAACCTTCCGGTAGATGTCTTGCCCGACCTCAACAGGCCACGGGTTACCATCTTTTTGGAAGCCAACGGCATGGCGCCAGAGGAAATTGAAACACAGGTAGCCCTTCCCGTAGAAACAGCCCTGAATGGCGCACCCGGGGTGGAGGTAGTGCGGAGCAGTTCTGCCATTGGCATCGGCATGGTGTTCGTTGAGTTCGATTGGAAAACTGATGTGTATCGGGCAAGGCAGTTAGTAGCAGAAAAATTACAAACCGTAAAATTACCAAACGGTATTGTTCCTGTCATGGGCCCGATCAGTTCCGTCATGGGTCAAATCATGTTAGTGGGCGTGAGTGCAGATTCTACTTCAGCTTCTGAGTTACGCACCTTATCCGACTTCACTATCCGCAGAAGGTTGATGAGCATAAAAGGAGTCTCGCAAGTAATCCCTATTGGTGGCGACAAGCTTCAATATCAAGTATTGATTTCAAGTGCAAAACTAAAACAGTACAATCTCACGGTAGATGCCATTGATAATGCGTTGCAGTTATCCAATCAAAACACGACCGGTAATTTCTTCGATCAATACGGTTCGGAAGTTTTGATCCGAAATGTAGGTAGAGCTTACACACTCGAAAATTTGAAGGCAACAGTAGTTACTAATAATCAAGGCGTACCGGTTTTGCTATCGCAAATTGCCGAGGTAAAATATGGGGCTGCTTTAAAGAGAGGTGATGCCAGTATTAATGCCAAACCAGCGGTAATCCTTACGGTAGAAAAGCAACCGGGGGCAAGCACTATTAAATTGACGGATGAAATTGAAAAGGCATTGATCGAATTAGGCGCAACACTTCCAAGTGATGTAAAATTAAACCCACATATTTTTCAACAAAAGAATTTTATTGTCAACTCCTTACAAAACGTAGAGGAGGCTTTGCGCGATGGATTTATCCTGGTCGTTATCATTCTCTTTTTATTCTTGCTCAATTTTCGGACAACTATCATTACAATTACAGCCATTCCGCTTTCGCTCATTATTTCAGCCATCGTATTTAAGTGGTTTGATATTTCCATCAACACACTTACACTCGGAGGGTTAGCCATTGCCATTGGCGAATTAGTGGATGATGCCATTGTGGACGTGGAAAATGTTTTCAGACGGTTGAAGGAAAATCAACTGGCTGAAAATCCCAAGCCAATCCTTAAAGTAATTTATGATGCCAGCAGCGAGGTGCGTAACTCGATTGTTTACGCTACAATAATTGTAGTGTTAGTGTTCATTCCGCTTTTCTATATGCAGGGCATTGAAGGCAAAATATTTGCACCGCTTGGCATTGCTTACATTACTTCCATTGTCGCTTCTCTTTTTGTGTCGCTTACGGTGACGCCCGCTTTGTGCAGTTACTTATTAAAATCAGTCGGAACAAAAAACGAAACAAAAAAACAAACGTGGTTTAATAGGTTTTTTAATTCAGAGCATTCCGATGATTCCAAATTAGTGAAGTGGTTAAAAATCCAAGACACCAAAGTATTGCACTGGGGACTATCCCATTCAAAGCCAGTCATCACCGTTTCGACTCTTATCATTTTGGTGTCTATGGCCATTGTTCCTTTTTTTGGGACAGAGTTCCTTCCACCATTCAACGAAGGTTCTTTTACCGTTAATCTATCAGCGGCACCAGGCACTTCACTGGAAGAAAGCAATAAGATTGGCACGATGGCAGAAAAGCTACTGATGAAAGTTCCTGAAGTGGAATATGTAAGTCGCAGGACCGGCCGTGCGGAGTTGGATGAACACGTAGAACCTGTTAGCAATTCTGAAATTGAAGTGGAACTAAAAAATAAAATCACTCGCTCGCGCGATGAAATTCTTGCCGACATCCGTACACAACTAACTATTTTAAAAGGAGTCAATATAAATGTGGGCCAACCTATTTCACATCGCCTCGATCATTTGCTTTCCGGGGTTCGGGCGCAAGTAGCCATCAAACTATTTGGAAAAGACCTTACTGACCTTCGCACCAACGCGGGGAAAATAAGAGAGATCATCGGCACAATTCCGGGTGTGGTAGATGCACAAATCGAGAGGCAAGTAATGGTGCCGCAACTGTTGATTAAAGTAAACCGCGAAGCGTTGCAACGCTATGGAATACAAGCGGGCAAAGTGGCACAAGACCTAGAAATATTTTACAATGGAAAAGTGGTAGGGCAAATACTGGACGGGCAAAAGACATTCGACATTCTCCTGCGCACAACCGATGAAGAACGTAGCAACATCGAAAACATTCGCAACACCATGATCGATACGCCCGAAGGTAATCTCATCCCATTACAACAAATTGCAAGTATTGAATCGACAACTGCCATTAATTCCGTCTGGCACGAAAACACGCAACGTAGGATTGTCATCTCCTGCAATGTGCAGGACCGCGATCTAGGGAGCACCGTAAAAGAAATTCAACAAAAAGTGGCCTCAGGGGTTTCCTTGCCTGAAGGATATTTTTTGGAGTACGGAGGTCAGTTTGAAAGTCAACAGTCAGCATCAAAACTTATTCTTTTGTTGAGTATTTTTTCTATTGCTGGAATTTTCTTAGTGCTTTACAGTCACTTCAAATCGTCTCGTATGGTATTGCAAATCATGCTCAACGTGCCATTGGCGCTGATAGGAAGTGTAGTGGCCGTGATGCTAACGGGTGGAACATTTTCTATTGCCACACTAGTTGGCTTCATTACCCTTACGGGGATTGCTTCGCGCAATGGCATTATGATGATTTCGCATTATATACATTTAGTGGAACACGAAGGAGAAAAATTTGGCAAGGAGATGATCATCCGTGGCTCACTGGAAAGGTTAGTGCCCGTATTGATGACAGCCCTTACCGCTGGATTGGCATTAGTACCATTAACATTAAATCCGCAGGCGTCAGGAAAGGAAATATTGTATCCAGTAGCAACGGTAATCTTGGGAGGCTTGGTGAGCAGTACACTACTAGACATGATCGTTACGCCAGTTGTTTTCTATAAATTTGGGGAGAAAGCATTGGCGACTTATTTTAAGAATGCAAAAACGGTTGAGCTAATGAAATAGCTAAATCCATCAACATGGAAAAGCCAACTAAAGACCATTGGGAAAAAATCTATGGAACAAATAATGAGACTGACTTCTCTTGGTTTCAACAGTACCCACGAACATCAATTGATTTCATCAACCTATTCAACTTTCCAAAAAATGCCAAGGTCATTGACATTGGCGGGGGCGATAGTCATTTGGTAGACGCCCTGCTTGAATTGGGATATGGGAATATTTACGTACTGGACATTTCCGCGAAAGCGATAAAGAGGGCAAAACAACGACTTGGCGTAAAAGCGAATTTAGTCAATTGGGTTGTTTCAGACGTGACTGATTTTAAATCCGACATCCAATTTGATCTGTGGCACGACCGTGCCGCGTTTCACTTTCTCACTGCCGAAATTGCGGTCACGAAATACGTGAGCATTGGAAGCAACAATACTATTTCCAAAGGCCATTTGGTAGTAGGAACATTTTCTGATAGTGGCCCGCACAAATGTAGTGGCCTAGGCATACAACGCTATTCAGAAGTGTCCATGTCAACATTGTTTGATAAGGACTTCAACGGATTAAGTGTTTGGAGGAGAATCATCTCACTCCTTTCGATACAAGACAAAATTTTCTTTTTTGCAGCTTTGAAAAATTAATGTAATACCTCATGATCAAAAACCGAAACTACTATCTGCGAAAAACGCACTGCTGTTTGGGCGTCATTATTGGCATTCAATTTATGGCGTGGACAGTTGGTGGGCTTTACTTTAGTTGGAACGATATAGACAAAGTACATGGAGAACATTTGCGCAAACCTGTTTCTTACTTACAACCTAATTTCAATGTGTTATCGCCAACAGAAATTACGAGAAATCTAGGGGCAATAAAATCGGTAGATTCTGTCCTATCCATAAACATGATTTTCAATCTTAACAAACCAACTTACCAGATTACGTATTTTACAGCACACGCAGGCGAGGGGATAAACGGTCACACACATACTGCTTTGGCAGATGCAACAACAGGAGAGATCCGGCAACCGCTTGCAAAGGAGGAAGCTATTTCAATTGCCAAAGACATTGTCTTGAAAAACGCTGCATTAGTTCAGACCGATTACTTAAAAGAAACAGACGGCCACCACGAGTATCGCGAGAAGCCGCTACCAGCATGGGCCATCATATTCAAAAATCCTGATTGCACTTTATATATCAGTGCTGAACTTGGTACCTTTCAAAGCATCCGACAAAATCAATGGAGAATTTTCGATTCCCTTTTTATGATGTACACTACGGATTACCAAGGTCGTGATGATTTTAACAACTTTCTACTAAAAGCCTTTTCTATTTTTGGCATCCGCACTATTAGTTCAGGTTTTACGCTGTTCTTCATTTCTTTACCCAACTATTACCAAATTAAGGCATAAACTCAAACCACAACAAGCATGAAAAACATAACCATTATTCTTATCGTGTCGGCCACAATGGTACTACCAAGTTGTGGGAGCAAAAAATCTTCTGACGAAAAGCAAGCAAGGGAAAAGTCACCAACCACAGAATTCAAAAAAGACGGAGTTGTTACAATCCAACAACAATCAGAAGCCGATACACTTAAAGGGAGCTTGAAAGCAGAGGCTATTGGAAAAATTGGAGATACTGAAATTAGAATCTCCTATTATTCTCCAGCGATGCGCGACAGGATTATTTGGGGCGGGCTTGTTGCCTATGACAAAGTTTGGGTAACGGGGGCGCACAAGGCTACTAGTATTCAGTTTAACAACGATCTTGAAATTGGAGGTAAAGTAATTCCGCCAGGGAAGTACGCGCTCTTTACCATCCCCGGCAAAGAGGAATGGATCATCATCATCAATAAAAATTGGCAACAACACCTTACCGATGATTACAATGCAAAAGAGGATGTGGTAAGAATAAAAGTAAAACCGGAAAAGGAGCGGGGCAATCAAGAACGCCTTCGTTATGTAATTGAAGGTGTAAGCAATTCAGGTGGGGAGGTGGTTGTGTATTGGGAGAAGTTGGAAATATCTTTACCGTTTAACGTTAGATAATCCAACAATAATAATGAAATGTGTGAGCAATTGAGCTAAAAGGTGTGACAATAGGAGGATAGATAGGAATGCCTTTCTTCAAAATCGGGCAAAGATCGGCAAGTGTAGAGGTTAATAGCCGCAAAATTTAAAAGATGTCTAGGCATTCTGCGCTAGGCTCAAATAAGTGTTTTTTGTAACTCTTTGATAGAATTCTGTAACGCGTTTTCTGTTAAACGAGTTGACATTGCATCCTTACAATTCCAAAGGATACCAATGTTTAAAACGGGTGGCCAGCTAGAATTTATTCGAAAAAAATTTAAAAAAAATTACACTTTAACAACTAAAAATTTAAACAATACTAAAATGAAAAACATCTCACGTTCGCTACAATCAAGTTTCCAGAAGATTTCCGTTTTTTTGCTAACACTATTTTTAATGGGGGTGGTAGTGCTATCCTCGTGTAATAGCCCGAAGGCCAAAGACACAGAGGAAATTGCGGAAGACCAAAACGAAGAAAAATTTGAAAACAAAAAAGAAAACGATGCTGAATTTTTAGTGACGGCAGCGGGAATGAGTTTGGAAGACATTAAACTAGGGCAATTGGCACAAAGCAGGGGGACGATGCCCGATGTAAAGGAATTAGGCAAAATGATGGAGACGGCTCACGCCAAAGCATTACAAGAATTGCAAACGCTGGCTGCTCAAAAACAGATCATGATACCTACTTCACTTACCGAAGACGGAAAAGATGCTGAAAATAAACTGATGAAGCAATCCGGAAAAGATTTTGACAAAGACTATTGTGACAAGATGGTGAAAGGTCATAAAGATGCCATTGACAAATTTGAGAAAGCATCGACAGATGCCAATGACGTGGACATTCGTAATTGGGCAGCTTCCATGCTACCTGCTTTGCGCTCACACCTTAACTATTCTCTCATTTGCCAAGAGAAATGTAGTAAAATGTAAACGTAAGATCATTCGAGCCGGTCAAATAGCAGGCAAAGAATTAGAAAATAGTAACCATGAAAAATACCGCAACTCTTTCTAAACAAAACGGTAGTTTAGGTGCCATAAAGGCCAAAACTGATGCAGCCAAAGGGCTGCGGAAATTATTTGAAGATGAGTTAAAAGATATTTATTGGGCGGAAAAGGCATTGACCAAAGCGATCCCCAAAATGATAAAAAACGCCACTGATAGCGAATTGGTGGAGGCTCTCACAGGGCATTTGCAAGAAACGAAAGAACATGTGATACGGCTCGAAGAGGTCTTCTCTTCGATTGGCGCGAAAGCCTTAGCTAAGAAATGCGAGGCAATGGAGGGGCTTACCAAAGAAGCGGAAGAAATAATGGGGGCTACCGCAAAAGGGGTAGTGCGCGATGCCGGAATTATTTTAGCAGGACAAAAAGTAGAGCATTATGAAATTGCCACTTACGGAACACTGTGGGCTTTTGCAAAGGCATTAGGCGAAGAGAAAGCAGCAGATCTATTAGAGGAAACCCTCAACGAGGAAAAAGAGGCTGACAAAAAGTTGTCAGCCATTTCTAACACTATAAATATTGATGCCGTAGAAGGAGAGTCGGATGACTCCCAAGAAAACGGCCGCTCCCCAAAAAAACGTTAACTGGTCAACATAATGCGTAGGCTTCATTTACAATTCTTTAGAAATGAATAATATTTTCAGGGGCCTTTTAGCTGGATACGGTGCTAAAAAAATGGGTGGTGGATGTTTCGGGACCGTGATTGTGTTTGTGATCATATGGGTTGTACTCGGGCAATGTAATTGATGACGAGGGTCTATCCCAAATTATGAAATACGTTAATAATTTATTTGCTCCACTTACTTTACTAGTGCCCATTCTGCTGTTTGCGGGTAGCTGCTCCGCAATTGGGGACATATTTCAGGCGGGCATGGGAGTGGGGATATTTCTTGTGGTGCTAATCATTGGTTTCGTTATTTTCATTGTAAGCCGGTTTGGCAAAAGCAAGAAATAGTAAAAGGGAGGCAACAATCATTTAAATAACGGTATCTCTAAAAATCCTGCTGGCCCTTCTCTTTCAAAGAAGTAGACGGGCTTGAGGTAGTAAAGGCAAGTTTCTTAGAGATGCCCATAAATTAATCGCGCAACATGAGCTATATAGAAACAGGTAAAGATCTCGCTGGAAAAGCAGTAAAGATTCATTACAATGATTATGGTAAAGGAAAGCCTGTGATCCTTATTCATGGCTGGCCTTTAAGCAGCGAAATGTGGGAATACCAGATACCTAGTTTGGTTAAAAGCGGGCAGCGCGTAGTTGCTTACGATAGGCGCGGATTTGGAAAGTCATCCCAACCTTGGGATGGGTACAATTATGACACACTTACCGATGATCTAAAAGCATTGATAGATCAACTTGGTCTTAAGGACGTAACACTCGTTGGCTTTTCGATGGGTGGCGGTGAGGTTGTTCGCTATTTTAGCAGGCACCGAGGAAAGGGCGTCACTAAGGCGGTACTGATTTCATCGGTGACTCCCTACATGTTAAAAACAGATAGCAACCTTGAAGGAGTGCCGATGGAAATATTTGAAGGCATGACGGAGAAAATGAAACAAGATAGAATTGGTTTCCTAGATGACTTCGGGAAAACATTTTTTGGGGTCACCCATTTACATAAACCGGTCAGTGCTCCCTTACTTGAATATTATCGCTCGCTCTGTGCGGCAGCCTCACCAAGGGCAACACTAGAATGCGCCAAAGCTTTTGCCACCACAGACTTTAGAGAGGAAATGAGATTGGTAAATGTACCTACCTTAATTATTCACGGGGATGCAGACAAGACAGTACCTATCGAACCTACCGGGAAGCAATCGGCAAAAGATATTTTTCAAAATACATTTTTAGTTTATAAAGGCGCAGCGCACGGATTATTTTATACCGAAAGAGAAAAATTGAACAAAGACTTGCTGGATTTTATCACTAATCAAGACTTCAACCATTATCGCGTTAAGGAAGAGCTTGATGAAGTAATTAGCTGAAAATATCACGTAGGTAAATGCGGTCACGAATTTTAAAGAGACGGGTTTAAAAAACTGTCCACGTTATGATACAACAACTAAAAGACACACCCAATACGATGGTTGGCTTTAGGGCCATCCACGAGGTGAAAAAAGAGGACTTTGATAAAATTGTGTTACCCGCGGTAGACGAATTAGTCAAGCGCATAGATAAACTCAACTACCTGCTGGTACTAGATACGCCTTTGAATAATTTTACTATCGGTGCATGGATGAGGGACGCCATGCTGGGGCTGAACAACCTAAACAAATGGAATCGTGCTGCCGTTGTTTCTGCTTCGGATGACATTAAAAATGTGACCGCATTGTTTAGCAAAGTGGTACCGGGGGAGTTTAGGGCGTACGGACACCATGAACTGGATACTGCCATTCGATGGGTAGGTGAGCAAGACGGTATTAATACTCATCAGGTATTTCAGGAAGAGGGTGACACCAAAGAATAGAATAGGATTACGATAGCTTGGAATTTATGCCTCATCTTAAAAATAGGTATTGAAAATGAAATACAACATGCATTTAACAATACTGTTCGCATTCTCTTCTCTCACAGCATTTGCTCAAAATGAGACCTTCCAAAAAAGCGCAGCTACTTTGCCGCCACCATATAGTACCAAATCGGTCAGGAATTTCAGTAACGTGGTGAGTTGGGAAGACGGAAGAACTCCAACAGCACCCAAGGGATTTACAGTTACAAAATATGCCGATGGTTTTGATAATCCAAGATGGATGTATGTGACATCGAACGGTGATGTACTGGTAGCGGAAAGCAATTCAAACCACACGGTGCTGGAGAAAACAGGTGGCAGTATAATTGGTGCGGGCAAATCAAATAACCTAAGCAGCAGTGCCGATCGTATTACTTTATTGCGCGACACGAATAGGGACGGAACTCCTGATTTTCGATCCACGCTTTTAACAGACCTTAACCAGCCGTTCGGCATGTTGGTGATAGGCGATTTCCTTTATGTTGCAAACACCGATGCAGTTGTACGTTTTAATTACCAGGCTGGGCAAACCAAAATTACCTACGAGGGCGAGTCAATCATGGTGTTGTCTGCAGGAAATCGTCAACGGCATTGGACGCGAAATTTATTGGCCAATGAGGCACAGACAAAAATTTATGTTTCGGTTGGCTCTAACTCAAATGTGGGTGAAAACGGAATGGATACAGAAACAAGACGTGCAGGCATTTTTGAAATAAATCCGGATGGTTCGGGCGAACGCATCTACGCTAGCGGCTTGCGAAACCCGGTAGGCATGGGTTGGGCTCCCTGTACCGAAACCTTATGGACAGCCGTAAACGAACGCGATGAGCTGGGTGATAATTTAGTACCAGATTATCTCACTAGCGTGAAAGAAAATGGTTTTTATGGATGGCCTTATTCCTACTTTGGCCGGCATGAAGACCCACGCGTAAAAGAAAAAAGACCCGAATTAGTTGCCAAGGCTATTGTTCCTGAGGTTCCATTTGGTTCTCATACTGCCTCATTGGGACCGTGCTTTTATACCAATGAGAAATTTCCTGAAAAATATCATAACGGGGCTTTCATAGCACAACATGGTTCATGGAATCGTTCTGAGCTATCGGGCTATCAAGTTGTTTTTGTTCCTTTTGAAAAGGGCAAGCCTAGCGGAAAACCTGAACCTTTTCTTACAGGATTTATTCAAGATAAATACAAAAAAGTGTACGGTAGACCTGTAGGCGTAATTGAATTGCCCGATGGATCATTATTAACCACCGAAGATGTTTGTAATACTATTTGGCGGGTGAGCGTGTCAACAAAACAATAGCAATGAATAATCGCATAAGAAATGGTATCACCTTTTCGGTTCTTTTGATGTTCCTCTCCGTATCGACCGCGTATGCGCAACCATTGCAGGCTGTTTCATCGGTTGATTTAAATAAATACTCCGGCAAATGGTACGAGATTGCTTCATTTCCGCAGCGGTTTCAAAAGGGCTGCCGGTGTACAACTGCTGAATATACCGTGAATAAAAAGGGGTATGTGGAAGTGGTGAACAGATGCAGAAAGGGAGCGGTAAACGGAAAAGAAAAAGTGGCGAAAGCAAAAGCATTCGTGGAAGAAGGCTCTAGTAATGCAAAACTGAAGATACAATTCTTTTGGCCTTTTAAAGGAAAGTACTGGATTATTGATTTGGCAGACGATTATAACTATGCGGTGGTCAGTCACCCAAACCGAAAATATCTGTGGATTCTTTCTAGAACAACTCAGATGGACAGCGGGGTGTACAACAAAATAATTGAGCGATTGAAGACACGAGGACTGGATACATCCAAACTGAAGATCACAGACCAAAATTGTGAATAAAAGATATGATACGGTTAATTGAGAATTTTAATCAGTGGCTAATAAACGTGCAGTTTTGCCAACGGATATGCAGACCAGCGCGGTTGGTAATGCGGGAACAGATCGTACTTTTTATTCTGGCCAAATTTATTTTGAAGGTCAGACAATCCAATAAATTATCAAAACATTTTCCGATTCAATAAATGGCAACTAAAACAAAGTCAACATCAAAAAAAACAGCTAACCCTTGCTGGAAGGGTTACAAAAAAATTGGTTCAAAAACAAAAGGAGGAAAGAAAGTACCTAATTGCGTACCCAAATAATTTCTTTCCTTTTAGTGTTTTTTTGTGAGAGTCTGGTCTGTGCTATGCCGCAAGCTTTCCCGCACACCTTCACTAAACGTTTTACCAATAGCGGCAGAAGCCGGATTCTTAAACATGAACCTCTCCGTCTTCTTCTTTTCCTAATTGTTTCAAAGTATAAATTCGGTGAAGTTGGTTCGCAAAAAGTATTCGATGCTAATGGGAGCAATTTTTTATCGGAAATGATGAATTAAAACACATTCGGAGCAACTGATGATAAGATAATCCGCACATTATTTCCGCGCTTGTCGAGAAACGGACACAAGAAGTCGCGCTGGTTTATTTGTAGGAGTCCAATATCTTTTTAAGATTCTCAAGCGTATCTGCTTCTTCTACTGGTTTATCTTTTCTCCAGCGCAGCATTCGCGGAAAGCGCACGGCAATTCCGGATTTGTGCCGCGATGAAGCAGCAATACCTTCGAAACCAATTTCAAAAACCAATCTTGGCTTTACAGTTCGCACAGGGCCAAACTTTTCTAGTGTGTTTTGCTTTACAAACCTATCTACTTCTTTTATTTCGCCATCCGTCAGCCCCGAATAAGCTTTGGCAAAGGGTACAAG
>Ga0163155_10001208_pt1 | contig 31512 bp, 26 predicted proteins | sample OliLakLV19SP4G1_FD_148611 | JGI IMG/M metagenome (GOLD analysis project Ga0163155, IMG submission 148611) | Freshwater microbial mat bacterial communities from Lake Vanda, McMurdo Dry Valleys, Antarctica - Oligotrophic Lake LV.19.SP4.G1 | ecosystem: Environmental > Aquatic > Freshwater > Lake >... | reverse complement strand
GGCGTCGGCTTTGACGGCACCAGCGGCTTCATGGCCCAGTCGACGGCCGAGCCGGGCAAGCCCAAATCAATTTCCGAGCTGCGTCAGTCCCATCTCGACAAGCCTGGCGATCCAGACGCAACGATCGCCTACGGGAGGGGGCTGAAATCCAGCGGCCGGGCCAAGGAGGCGCTCGCGGTGGTCGAGGCGGCGGCCGGGGCAAATCCTGACAATCAACAATTGGTCGTCGAACAGGGATTGCTTGCGCTCGAGCTTGGCCACACGCAAAAAGCGCAACATGCGCTCCTGCGCGCCTCCCCCGACAACAACGATTGGAAAGTCCTGTCAGGGCTCGGCGTTGCCCATGCCGGAACGGGCCAGCACGCTAAAGCGCAGGACTATTTCAACCGGGCACTCGTGCTATCTCCAAACAATCCGACCGTACTCAACAATCTCGCGCTGAGCTACATCCTCGACAAGAAAGTCGACAAAGGCAGGGAGCTGCTCCAGCAGGCCTCGGTGGCATCCTCAGCGGCTGGTGGCGAGAAGCCGCAGATTGCCCGCAACCTTGAGCTGGCGATGGCGCTGAGTGGCGGGAACAAATCCAAACCGCCCGCTATGGAAAAGCTGCCGTCGACAGCGCCGGGAGTAACCGCCGTTGCTGGCGCAACCAAGCCGGTGGCGGCGGCAAAGACCGTGACGCCCTTAACGCCGGTGGCGCAACCTGTGGCGGCAGCGCAAGCTAAACCGTCATCGGTCACACCCGCCGTTCCAGATAGCCCTGCTTCAGTGCCAGTTACTCCGGTACCAGTTACTCGGGTACCAGTTACTCGGGTGCCAGTTACTCCGGTGCCAGTTACTCGGGTGCCAGTTACTCCGGCACTCACGTCTGTGGGTCCCGTTGCACAACGTGCGACGCCCCCTGCACAGGCCGCCGTTCCCGCCCAAGCGATGCCGCCGGCGACATATTTGCCGACAGCGGCAAACCATGGTCCTCCGGGCCGAGCCCCGCAGCCTGAAGCCAAGCAGCTTGAAGCCAAGCAGCTTGAAGCCAAGCAGCCCGAAGCCAAGCAGCCTGAGGCCAAGTCCGGGCCGGTCGAGAAAGCCTCGTTGGAGCCGGTTTCGCCGAGCATTATCAACGGCGGATTGATGCATTTCGGCCGCGCGATGGCCGGACATTGATCGGGTCGTGACGGCGAGAGATGACAACATCGAACGCCGCACTTGCACGGAGAAGCTGTTTTCGGCAATAAGGCTGATCTCGTAACAGCGACGGACGCGTCCGCGCGTTCGTTGGTGTTCCATTGGCGTCGGGACGGGCGTCGCAACCCGCGTCGAAGCCGGGTCACCGCCCCGGGCTGGTACACGCGACGTCGAAACGGTTTGCCGCCTTAGCTCAGTTGGTTAGAGCGCTGGTTTGTGGAACCAGAGGTCCCCCGTTCAAGCCGGGGAGGCGGTACCATTCCATTCCGACGGGTCCCCGGAACCGGAGGCTGCGGTTAGCGATCACGGTGTCACCAACCCGTCCGACCGCGGTTTGGCGACGAAACGAGGCGCGCTGTTCTGCTGCAATTGATAAAATCTTCTCAACGTCGCAATCATCGAACGAACGACCAGCCGCGTGCCGGTCTGCATGACCGAAGCGAGCACGCCGCAAGACAACCCACCTCGAAAGCCAGCCGATGAGCCACGGTCCCGACAACGACGATGGCCCGGCAAAGGCCGCTTTGCCTTTGGTCCGCCGCATACCGGTCATCGGCTATCTCTCGCGCATTACCGACGAAGAGCGGGTCGCGGAGTTAGGTCTGTTTACCGCTAACGTGCTGATGGCAAGCTTGCTTCTGGTCGTGCTATTCGGTCTGCCAGCGTTCGTGCTCATCCTTTATGGACTGGTCGCGCTCGTGGGTGGGCTTATAGTTGCCACCACGTTGTAGTCAGACGTGTATAGCGGCGGCCGCGCCAGTCGTCGTCGGCCTACTTAAGCGTGCGCCCGAACAGGAGGCCTAGAGTATCGTGCCAGATAGCGCTGCTTTACCAAACCCGCCGCCATCTGCCAGTTCGGACGCCAGTTCCTCTCTCAGCGGCGCGAGGACATCGACGTCAGCCCGCGCCACGGTTCGGACTTATCTCGCGTTCGAAAAGCCGATCGCTGAACTCGAAGCGAAGGTCGTCGAACTGAAGTCCCTCGGTCAGATCAGCACTGCGGTACCGATCGTCGAGGAGGTCAAGCGCCTCGAACAGAAGGCCAAGCAGGCGCTGATCGACACCTATGCCAAGCTGACGCCGTGGCAGAAGGCCGAGGTCGCCCGCCATCCCGAGCGCCCGCATTGTCTGGATGTCGTCAAGGGTCTGATCGACGAATTCACGCCGCTGTCTGGCGACCGGTATTTCGGGGACGACGCGGCCATCGTCGGCGGCTTGGGCCGGTTTCGCGGCCGATCGGTCGTCGTGATCGGTCACGAAAAGGGCTCCGACACCGAAAGCCGGATCAAGCACAATTTCGGCATGGCCATGCCGGAGGGCTATCGCAAGGCCATCCGCTTGATGGAGATGGCCGACAAGTTCGGGCTTCCCGTTTTGACACTGGTCGATACGGCCGGCGCCTATCCGGGCATCGCGGCAGAGGAGCGTGGCCAAGCCGAGGCTATCGCGCGATCGACCGACTGCTGTTTGAGCCTCACGGTTCCCGTCATTGCCGTCATCCTCGGCGAGGGCGGTTCAGGTGGCGCGATCGCGATCGCCACCGCCAACCGCACGTTGATGATGGAACACGCGATTTATTCCGTTATTTCGCCGGAAGGCGCCGCGTCGATCATCTGGCGCGACAGCAGCAAGCGCGAAGAAGCCGCGACTGCGCTGAAAATAACCGCGCAAGACCTCGAACAACTCGGCATCATCGATGCGATCATCAAGGAACCCTTGGGCGGGGCCCACCGCGATGCTGCTGCCGCCATCAAGTCGATTGGCGCGGCCATAGCAACGGCCCTGGCTGAGTTCGACGCCATGCCGCCCGACGCGATCCGCCGTCAGCGCCACGACCGGTTTTTAGAGATTGGCCGCAAGCGGTAAATAGTGAAGCCACACGTGCGGAGCGTCTTCGTCTATGTCCGGGTTTGCCGTGCCGCTGCCCAATTTGATGGCGATACGCTGTCGGCGGTTAAATTCCGACGTGCGATTCGAAGGTCCCGTAGCGTTAACAGACCGTTATCGTGCCCCGGGGTTTAGTTAGCCGCGCCAACTGGTCGACATGCGGTGCGCCGCGGTTGGGGGTCTGTCGAGGGAATGAAACGCGTGATGAGCCGTCTGCCATCGAGAACAACTGGTACGTCGCAGCGGCTTGCGCGCAAACCCAGCGCATTCGCATGGCGTGATGGGCTCGTTGCGACAATAGCGGCCGTCCTGGCAGGTTGCGCTAGCGCCCCGGTCCTGCCGCCGGCATCTGAGCTGCCATTGTCGAAGGAGGCGCAATTGCTCCTCGGCAAGAAGGGTATGACAGCCGAAGCCCCGATTTTTGTTCGGATCTTCAAGGAAGAATCGGAACTCGAGGTCTGGAAGCAAAGGGCCGATGGCCGCTTCTATCACTTCAAGACCTATCCGATCTGCAACTGGTCGGGGGAACTCGGCCCCAAGCTCAAGCAGGGCGACAAGCAAGCGCCGGAAGGTTTCTACACCGTCGCCAGTACGCAGCTGAACCCGAATTCGAGTTTCTATCTCGCATACAACCTGGGCTTTCCAAACGCCTACGACAGGTCACATGACCGCTCGGGCGACTTTCTGATGGTCCATGGCAAGTGCAAGTCGGCTGGGTGCTACGCCATGACCGACGCCTTGATGGAAGAGATCTACGCCCTGTCGCGCGAGGCACTGCGCGGTGGACAGAAAGCCTTCCACGTCCATGCCTTTCCATTTCGCATGACGGAGGCCAGTCTTGCCCGCCACGCGAAAAACAACTGGATGCCGTTTTGGAAGTCCCTGAAGGATGGCTACGATGCCTTCGAGGTCAATCGTATCCCGCCTGAGATTGCCGTGTGTGAGAGGAAGTACGTCGTCAATGTCGTCCCGCCGCCATACCGGCTGGCGGCCGACGGTGCCTGCCCGCGGTTCGACCGGCCAATATACGAAGCGTTTGTCGCCTTGCCGGAACCGGGCGCGGTGTCCCAAGCCGTCGCCACTGCCGCTTCGCCAACTTCGGCCGTCACCGCCAGCAGCCCGCTGTCGATCTCCCGGGCGACCCCAGCAGATGTGGCGCAATCGCCGGCAGCGCAGATGCAACTCGGGCAAGCCGAAAAGCCGAGAGCAACGCGGCATCGTTCAGCGCCGGACGCTGCCATGAACGCCTTAGGCTTTGGCGCCAATTGAGCGGTACCGGCTTTGCAGCTGTAACAGGCATAGGAGCGGGCAATGTCTGAACCCGTTGAAACGCCCGACCGGCGTCGAAGCCGCCGCCGCAGACGCGCTTCTATTGCGTTGATCGCCGTAACGGTGATCGGCGCCATCGGGTTATGGAATTTCGAGGCGCTCCTCGAGCAGGTCCTCAGACCGCCAGCAGCGCGACAGCCAGCAACACGCGGGCCAGACACTCGCGGGCCAGACACTCGCGGGCCAGAAACTCGGGTACCCGTCGACCCGGAACGTGCCGCCGCCCGCCTCGCCGACGGCCGAGAGTTCGCCGCGAAGCGTGCACGCAACATCGCCCTGGCGGCAATCGGCCAACCGTTACCGGGTACCCCCGACCTGTCACGCCTCAATGAACGACTGGCCGAGCACGGCGTCAAACGCGGATCGGCCGTGCTGATGCGCATTTTCAAGCGCGAGCACGAACTCGAACTGTGGCTCGCGCGAGACGGCCGCTTCCACCGCTTTGCAACCTATCCGATCTGCCGGTGGTCGGGAGGGCTCGGGCCGAAGTTCCAAACCGGTGATCATCAAGCGCCGGAAGGTTTTTACACGGTCTCGGCGGCACAAATGAATGCCAACAGCCGGTGGTTCCGCAGCTTCAATCTGGGCTTTCCAAACACGTTCGACCGGGCACACGGCCGCACAGGGTCAGCGCTGATGGTCCACGGCGGTTGCTCGTCGGTTGGCTGCTACGCCATGACCAATGCGGTCATGGGTGAGATCTGGGATCTCCTCACCGCCGCTTTTCAGTCCGGGCAAAGCCGCATTCAGGTTCAAGCCTTCCCGTTCCGCATGACCGATGAAGCCATGGCTGGCGCCACGGGTCATCCCGATGCCGTCTTTTGGCGCAACCTCAAGCGCGGTCACGATAAATTCGAAGCAAAACACGTGCCGCCCGTAGTAGCGGTGTGCCACCGGAACTATCGCTTCGAGACGGCTTCCATCGAAGCGGGGTTAACGCCGCCGATCAAAAATAGTTGCCGGTCCAAACGCGGGCTTGCAGGGGTGTCAAAATGACGTATTGGCTATCGCCAGTCCGAGCGGAAGCCATTGTGTCAACGAGGCAAAAAAGGCACTCCGACGGCGTATCAACCCTGTTATGACCCTTGTGGTTTTAGCACGAAGGTACGACGTCGAGGCAGGCAGGCGCAGGGGCTTTGGTCTCGGTCCTGTCGACCTCGAACGTGCCGGTCCTGACGCCTTGGGCACCACGGGTATTTGCCGGGAGTTGAAATGGCTCACAGCCTGAACGATCGGGCGCCTCGCGTCGCAAACGAACGACGGCAGAGTGCCATTACCGCTGCGCTTACAGCGGGGCTGCGATTTTCAGGTCTCGTCACGCTTGCTTGCGGCCTGCTTGCGTCTCAGGCGCACGCGGTCGCGATCGAACTCAAGGATGTCGCCAGCGACCGGATCGAGCGCCAGCGGGCTGCAGCCGAGGGCAGCTTGCCGTTACCTGGAACGCCCGATCTCGCTCGTCTTACCGAGCGTTTGACCGACAAAGGCGTGAAATTTGGCGCCCCCGTCATGGTGCGCGCGTTCAAATCGGAATCCGAGCTGGAAGTCTGGCTCTTGCGAGACGATCGCTTCGTCCTGTTCGCGACCTACCCGGTCTGTCACTGGTCGGGCACGTTGGGGCCGAAGCTGACTGAGGGCGACAAACAAACGCCCGAGGGGTTCTACACCGTCACGCGGCGCCAGATCCGCCATGTCGGCCGCTGGCCGCGTTCTCTAAATCTCGGATTCCCGAATGCGTTCGACCAGTCGCTGTCTCGAACCGGCTCGCACATCCTGGTCCACGGCGGCTGTTCGTCGGTCGGCTGCTTTGCGATGACCAACTCGGTCATGGATGAAATTTATCAAATCGTGGAGCTAGCGATCGGCGCTGGCCAAATCCACGTCCCAGTTCACGTCTTTCCGTTCCGGATGACGGACGCGAATATGGCCTTGCAGACGTCGAGCCCTTGGCACGCGTTCTGGACCAACCTGAAAGAAGGCTACGACGCCTTTGAAGGAACCCGCCGCCCGCCCCGTGTCGCCACGTGCGAAGGTAGTTACCGCTTTACCGACAGTGCCCCCGAGGAGGGGGCAGCCCCTGGCCCTTTAGCAGTGTGCGGCGAGACCCTCGCCGCATTGGAAACCCAGGACCAATTGTTGCCCGCTGCCAAGTTCCAACTCTCCCAGCGGTTGAACCCACCGGTGCCATCTCCGAGGTCACTACCGCAGCACAGCCAGCGGCATCGGCGGGACGTGATGCTCGCAGCCCGCGCCGCCGCTCGGGGCCAAGTCGCGCGACTGCCGCTGCCGAAAGTGGCGACGATAGCCCTTTCGATCCGGCCACCGTGTTCGATACGACTCGCTAGTTGCCGCCGCTTTTTGGCTTTGCCAGCGAATGTGAGAAAAGTCGCAGCGGCCCAAAGCGCGCGCAGCGAGAGGCAGGCTATGCGAACGCGTTCAAGCTCGCCCAGTACGCGGTAGGGCGTGTCTTCAGTTATGGTTTGGAGTTGGATGAGGTCGCCAATGGCCGGGTGCCAGAAGCTTTGGTACCAGGAGCTTTGCGAAACCAATACGGCCAGTATTGGCAAGCAAAACGACGCCGCAAACGGCCGTTGGTGACCTCACCGCTTCGCGGCGCGCTGAATTTGACCGGTGGGTACGTTGCTTTTCCTAGCAAGCCGATCAGGCTTGCGTCGTCAAGCGCCTGCCCCTCGATCAAATTCCCTAGCGTCCAGCCCGAATCCATAACTGACGACGCGCCCTAATCATTCTTAAAGTGTCAGCGGCATTGCAGGGCATCCTCTCGCGTGGCATGACGCCCACCGCCATCAGGAGGCCCCATGAACGTCAAGGCTGTACAAGAATTTCTGGAGACATGGGGTGAGCGCGCCATTTTTGCGAGCCGCTGGCTCCTTGCGCCAATATACCTCGGGTTAGCTGTCGGCCTCCTGGCCCTGGTCATCGTGTTCATGAAGGAGCTGTTCCACCTCGTGACACACCTATTCACGTCGACAGAAATCGATGTGATTCTCGCCGTACTGGCGCTTGTTGATATCGCTATGACGGGTTCTTTGCTGATCATCGTCATCTTCTCGGGCTACGAAAACTTCGTCTCCAAGATCGACCATTCCGGCCATGTCGATTGGCCCGAATGGATGGGCACTATCGATTTCGCCGCCTTGAAGCTCAAATTGTTGTCGTCGATTGTCGCGATTTCGGCGATCCAGCTGCTCAAGGAATTCATGAGCATCAAGCAGCTCACTGATGCCGACGAGCGCAAGTTGTTCTGGCTTGCTGTCATCCACATGGTGTTCGTCGGGTCGAGTGTATTGCTGGCGCTGTCCGATCGGATCGCGGAAGGTGGCAAAGGGCATGGCGGCAGCAACGGTAAGGGAAATGGCGCCGGTCACGGTTCGCCAGACACCAACGCCCCAGACACCAAAGCCAAAGACAAATAATCGACGACCTTCGTCGGCTTATAGCGTCGGCCGTGACCCGATACGCCCGAGGCCAGCGGCGAGCGCGAACGCCATGATCGCCATGATCGCGCCCGCAATCAGCAGCGTCACGGTCGGCCCAACGTAGCCAATGCCGGCAGCATACAGCGGGGGCCCGAGCGCTTGGCCGATAAAAAACGAGAACGCGTGCAATGAAACGGCGGCACCGCGCGCATCGGGCGCGAGTTCCGTCGCCTGCGTCTGGAGCGAGTTGTGGACCATATAAAAACCGACGCCGAGGACGATGAACGACAACGCCTCGCTCTGCCATCCCGGCGAGATGGCCGCCAACCCGAAGCCGATCGCCGCTGTCAGTCCCCCTAAGCGGATCATGTTCAACTGGCCGCCCACGCGCGCGAGAATGCGCCGGACCAGAAGCGTGTAGATGATCCCGCCGAGGCCAGCTGCCGCCACGACGAAGCCTGCCTCCCGCACGCTGCCAACGCCGCGCGCTTCGAGCATTCCGCTGACGTGAGGCAGCAGCCCGAACAGGCACGTTCCCCCGACCATCACGGCGGCAAAGCAGACGATCGCGCGCGGGTTTTCAAAAACGCGGGCGTAGCCACGACGCGCCGCCTGAAATGTAAAGCGCCCCGTGCGGCCCGTCACATTGGGCGCTACAAACGCGATCGCCACGGCCGTTGCCACGCCGATAAGCCCGGCTCCAAACCACATCACGGCGCGCCAGCCGTAAGCCTCGCCGATGATGCCAGCAAACAACGTACCGAACAGGTGTCCAGTCAACATGCCGAGCAGCAAACGTGACAAGGCGATCTGGCGTTCAGCGACGGCGACGTTGTCGCCGACGATGGCGAGCGCGATGGGGATCGTACCGCCAGCTGCCGCCCCGGCAAACAGCCGCGCGGCAAACAACGCATCCGGCGTCGGCGCCATTGCCGACACGGCCAGTGCAATGGCCAAGGTCGCGAGGCAAACGACCATCACGCGACCTTTTCCGACCGCATCCGACAGTGGGCCGAGCACGAGTTGGGCGAGCGCATACGGCAACGCAAAAGCCGACGCGACCAGTGCCATGTGCTCCGGGCTGACCGCAAAACTACGCGCCATGTCGGTGACCAGCGGATCGGCAAACCGGACCGTGAGCGCAGCTGCAAACGCGCACAGCGTCAAAGCAAGAAGAAGGGGCATGTCTGATACTCTTGGCGAAGGGAACCGCACGCAAAACACAATGCGCGCAAAGCCTTCGCCAATGGCTAGCGCGGCGGGCTGGTGTGACCAGCCCGCGCAGACATGACGAGATCGACGCGTTTAGCTCAAAACAGCCCCTCGATCTGACCGGCGTCGTTCAGACGGATGACTTCTGACGACGGGACCTTCGGCAATCCTGGCATCGTCATAACATCGCCTGTGATCACGACGACGAACTCGGCGCCAGCCGACAATCTCAGTTCGCGCACCGGCACGGTGTGTCCGGTTGGCGCGCCTCGCTTATTCGGGTCGGTCGAGAACGAATACTGCGTCTTGGCCATGCACACCGGCAGGTGGCCATAGCCTGCGGCCTGCAACTCTTTGAACTGCGTCTCGACGCTGCTGTCGCACGCGATGTCACTGGCACGATAGATTTCGGTCGCGATCGTCCGGACCTTGTCGCGCAAGGACATGTCGTCGGGGTAGAGGGGCTTGAACTTTGAAGCCCCGCTTTCGGCGACGTCAACGACGTGGCGCGCCAAAGCTTCCGCGCCGCGGCCGCCATCAGCCCAGTGGGTGCACAGAAACGCTTTGGTGCCCATGCTCTCTGCGGCCTTCATCACCTCCTGCACTTCGGCCTCGGTATCGGTGATGAAGCGGTTGATCGCGACCACCGCTGGCACGCCGAACTTGCCGATGTTCTCGATGTGGCGCTTGAGATTGTCGCATCCCTTCGCAACGGCCGCCGTGTTTTCGGTTTTGAGATCGTCCTTGGCGACGCCGCCATGCATTTTGAGCGCGCGGACAGTCGCAACGATGACGGCTGCTGCCGGTTCGAGCCCTGCCTTGCGGCACTTGATGTCGAAGAACTTTTCCGCGCCGAGGTCCGCGCCGAAACCCGCTTCCGTCACGACGAAGTCGCACAATTTGAGCGCGGTCTGCGTCGCCAGCACCGAGTTGCAGCCATGCGCGATGTTGGCGAACGGTCCGCCGTGAATGAACACCGGGTTGTTCTCCAACGTCTGCACGAGGTTGGGCGACAGGGCATCCTTGAGCAGCACCGTCATTGCGCCGTCGCCCTTGAGGTCGCGCGCAAACACCGGCTTCTTGTCGCGCGTATAGGCGACGACAATATTGCCGATCCGCTTCTGGAGATCCTTCAAGTCGGTGGCGAGGCAGAAGATCGCCATGATCTCGGAGGCAACCGTGATGTCGAACCCGTCTTCGCGCGGGAAGCCGTTGGCCGTGCCGCCGAGCGAGTTGACGATCTGGCGCAGGGCGCGATCGTTCATGTCCATGACGCGCCGCCAGGCGATCCGGCGTTGGTCGATGCCGAGCGTGTTGCCCCAATAGATGTGGTTGTCGAGCAGCGCCGACAGCAGGTTGTGCGCGCTGGTGATGGCATGGAAGTCGCCGGTGAAGTGGAGGTTGATATCTTCCATCGGCACGACCTGCGCATAGCCGCCACCAGCCGCGCCGCCTTTGACGCCGAAGCAAGGGCCGAGCGAGGGCTCGCGCAAGCAGCTCATGGCACGCTTGCCGATGAGGTTCAGGGCATCGCCGAGGCCGACGGTTGTTGTTGTCTTTCCTTCACCAGCTGGCGTCGGATTGATCGCTGTGACAAGGATCAGCTTGCCGTCCGGGCGGCTCTTCAAACCCGCGATGAAATCGGCTGAGATCTTTGCTTTGGTCGTTCCGTAGGGAACCAATGCGTCGGCTGGAATTCCGATCTTGGCGGCAACCTCGCCGATTGGATGCATTTTAGCTTCGCGTGCGATCTCAATGTCCGACTTAACCACGTGGTCCTCCCGAGTTTCTATGCGTGTGCTGAAAGCTGCCCGCTGCCGTCGCGTTCTAACAGCGAAAAGTGTGGTGGTATACGATATGCCAACTGAGCCGCGCGAAGTGGGTTCGCAGATGCGAATGCATGTTGCTTCGCAAGAGCGAATTGCTGGGCTGCACTCTTGAACGGCGCTTTACAACCAAAGTATGCCGTATAAAGTATACCAGGGCCAATCAAACACGTTGGCGGCGTTGCGGTCGCAAAAAACACGCAACTGTCGTTGATACTCAAACAATGGCTGCGGGTCGCGTCAAGCTGCACAGAGTTGCGGCAAGCCACGCCCGGTGGGAAACGTCATGAGCTGACGCGGTGCGGGCCATAGTATGGGCCGGCGACGGCTCATGTTTGCCGGTAACCGGCGCGGGGAGTGGTATGGACGAAATCAACGCGCTCATGCATGGCTTTGGGGTTATTTCCACCCCGTATAATCTGATGCTGATGGTCGTCGGCATTATCCTCGGCGTGATCATCGGGGTGCTGCCCGGACTGGGCGGTGCAAACGGGGTTGCTATCCTTCTGCCACTGACGTTCACCATGCCGCCGACCTCGGCGATCATCCTGCTGTCGTGCATCTACTGGGGCGCATTGTTCGGTGGCGCCATCACATCGATTCTCTTCAATATTCCAGGCGAGCCGTGGTCCGTCGCAACGACGTTCGACGGCCATCCGATGGCGCAGCAGGGACGCGCTGACGAGGCTCTCACCGCAGCATTTACGTCGTCGTTCATAGGCGCCTTCGTCGCTGTCGTGATGATCACCTTCCTCGCGCCGGTGATATCGAGATTTGCGCTGCAGTTCGGTCCAGCGGAGTTCTTCGCTGTCTACTTCCTGACATTCGCCAGCTTTATCGGGATGGGCAAGGGAAGCGCCTGGAAGACGCTGGCAGCCATGGCGTTGGGTTTCGCGCTGGCAGCCGTCGGGCTCGATAAGATGACGGGTCAGCTCCGGCTGACTTTCGGCCAGGAGCAACTTCTCTCAGGGTTCGACTTTTTGATCGCCGTAATCGGCCTGTTCGGCATTGGCGAAATCCTGTCGTCGATGGAAGACGGTCTGAAATTCCAGGGCCAAGCCGCCAAACTGCGCCTCAATGCGGTGTGGCAGACGTGGAAGACCTTGCCGAAGTATTGGGCGACATCCCTGCGCAGCTGCATCATCGGCTGTTGGATGGGCATCACGCCGGGTGGCGCGACGCCAGCGTCGTTCATGAGCTACGCGATCGCCAAGAAGACATCAAAGAATGGCGCGAATTTCGGTAAGGGCGAGATTGAAGGCGTCATCGCGCCCGAAACCGCCGCCCACGCCGCTGGCACAGCCGCCTTGCTGCCAATGTTGACGCTCGGCATCCCGGGCTCGCCAACCGCAGCGGTCTTGCTCGGTGGGCTGCTGATCTGGGGCCTTCAGCCAGGTCCGATGCTGTTCGTCGAGCAGAAAGACTTCGTGTGGGGTCTGATCGCCTCGATGTATCTCGGCAACGTCGTCGGCCTCATCATCGTGCTGACGTGCGTTCCCCTGTTCGCCGCAATTCTGCGCGTGCCGTTTTCGATCATCGCGCCTGTTATTCTCGTCATTTGCGCCGTCGGCGCTTACACCGTCCATAACTCGATGTTCGATGTCTGGTTGATGCTGGTGTTCGGCGTCGTCGGCTACGTCTTCAACAAACTCGGCTACCCGCTCGCTCCGCTGGTGCTGGCGATCGTGCTTGGCGATCGCGCCGAGGAAAGCTTCCGGCAATCGATGCTGTCGTCGCAAGGAAGCCTGTCGATCTTCTGGTCGAACCCGCTCGTCTCGACGATCATGGGTCTTGGGATCATCATGCTGGTCTGGCCGCTGATCGATGCGTTGCGATCGAAACTGGCTGGTGCTCGGGCTGCCACAGCGGCGACGTGAGATATCGCCGTTACAGTGACCAAATTGCCCGATATACAAATGTCTCGCTAATTATAGCGGGCCGGACGTCAAGGGAAGAAGCATCGTTCAATCCATGGGAGCAGCACACACATGAAGACTTTGATGACCAGGCTAACGGTTGCGGCCGCCGCAATGCTCAGTGCCACGTCAGCGATGGCGTGGGAGCCGAGCAAGCCGGTCGAATTCGTGATCCCAGCTGGTACGGGCGGCGGCGCCGATCAAATGGCGCGTTTCCTTCAGGGCGTTATCACCAAGAACAACTTGATGACGCAGCCGCTGGTCGTCGTGAACAAAGGTGGTGGCGCTGGCGCCGAAGGGTTCTTGGAAATCAAGAACAACAAAGGCAACCCGCATAAAATCATCATTACCTTGTCGAACCTGTTCACGACGCCTTACGGGACCGGCGTGCCGTTCAGCTACAAAGAGATGACACCCGTCGCGATGCTCGCGCTCGACCAGTTCGTCCTGTGGACCAACACAGAGTCTGGCTACAAGACGGCTAAGGAATATATCGATGCCGTCAAGGCTGGCGACGACAAGAAGTTCAAGATGGGCGGTACCGGCTCCAAACAGGAAGACCAGATCATCACGGCCGCCCTCGAGCGCGTGACAACACCCAAGAAGTTCACCTACATCCCCTATGACGGTGGCGGTAAGGTCGCGGTTCAGCTAACCGGCAAGCACATCGACTCGACGGTCAACAACCCGATCGAAGCGGCCGGCCAGTGGAAAGATGGCAAGCTCGTGCCATTGTGCATCTTCGACAGTAAGCGCTCGACCTACACCGCCAAGATCACGGCCGATAAGGCGTGGTCGGATATCCCAACCTGCAAGGAATCCGGTTTGCCGGTCGAGTATCAGATGCTGCGCGGTATCTTCATGCCCGGTGGCGTGAAGCCGGAAGAGGTCGCATTCTATGTCGACCTTCTCAAAAAGGTCCGGGCCACGCCGGACTGGAAAGAGTTCATGGAAAAGGGCGCGTTCAACGACACCTTCAAGGAAGGCGACGACTTCAAGAAATGGGTTGAAGCTGCCGACAAGACGCACTTCGACCTGATGAAGGAAGCCGGTTTCCTCGCCAAGCCGCAGTAATCTGCGTCGATCTGTTGAACGCGGCGAGCGGCTGACCAACTGGCAGACGCTCGCCGCGACCACCACGCTCAGGGTCGCGAATTAACCCGCGTCGTTGAGCAAACCCGTATCGTGTTGGAAAATTTGGGTGCCATGGAAACCGAAGATGCCAGCGAAGGCCGTCCCCTGGTCAAGAACCGCACGATGGAAATCGTCGTCGCGCTGTTTCTGCTCGCGCTTGCCGCTATCGTGATTTACGACACACGACGGATTGGCATCGGCTGGGTCGAGGGAGAGGGACCGGCTGCTGGTTACTTTCCGTTTTATATCGCCTGCGCAATGGCCATTGGCGCGGGCGTGACGCTTGTCCAAGCGCTCACCGGCCGGATCGCCGATGGCGACGACACGTTTGTCGAGACCGGATCGTTTCTGCGCGTTTTGACGGTCCTGATCCCTGCTGCGGTCTTTGTTGGCCTGATCGGGGTCCTCGGCATTTATATCGCGTCGGCAATTTTCATCATCATGTTCATGATATTCGTCGGCAAAGAGCCCGTCATAAGGAGCGTAATCGTCGGGTTGGGCGTCACCGTGATGCTCTACATGATGTTTGAAAAGTGGTTTTTAGTCCCGCTGCCCAAGAGCGCCCCAGAGATCTGGGCGTTTGCTCCGCCAGCGTTCAAAGATGGTATCGAACTCTATCTTGATCGTGCGCTTTCACCGATATTTGCGCCCGTTCACGCAGCGCTGAAAGATGTCGGCATATACTTATTCCCAGACAAAAAATGAGGCGTCTGTGGCTCCGGTCACGTCATTGAGGTTTCGGCTTCGCCGCCGACCGTGCCGGGTTTCGTGAGCCATGAACCTCTATGAATTCCAGGCCAAGGAACTGATCAGCCGCTTCGGCATCGAGATCCCGAAGGGCCGCGTTGCCGCGAGTGCCGAAGATGCCGAGCGACTTGCCCGACGGCTGGCGTTCCGGCGGTTTGCCATTAAAGCACAAATCCACGGTGGCGGGCGCGGGGCCGCCGGCGGGATCCGATTTGCCGAGACGCCCGAAGATGCGCGCCGCATCACCGCCGAATTGATGAGCCGACCTCTCGTGACCAGCCAGACGAGGGCGGGCGGCGAAAAGGTGCGCTGGGTCTACGTCGAAGAAGCTTACGCCATCGTTCGCGAAATCTATGCCGCCATCGTCGTCGATCGGGCACGCGGCGAACTTGCTTTGCTCGTCGCAGCTGACGGCGGCGAGGATATCGAGGAGCGGGAGGCGGAAAACCCCGGTCTCATTCAGCGCTTTCCCTTGGATGTCACCGTGTCGCCGCCGGTTGGCGACTTCGACGGCGCAGCGGCAGCCATCGGGCTGACCGGCGAGCAAGCCTCGCGTGCGAAAGCCGTGTTCGAGGCGATGGCCCGCGTCAGCGCCGAACTCGATGCGATGCTGGTCGAGGTCAACCCGCTTGCGCTGACCGACGACGGCAGGATCGTGGCGCTCGACGCAAAGTTGACTGTCGACGACAACGCCTTGTTTCGCCACCCGGCGCTGTTTGCCTTGCGCTCGCAGATTCAGGTTGAGGAGGGCGACCCGAAGGAGCTCGCCGCCGACCGGCACCAGATCAACTATCAAAAGATGGATGGCAACATCGGCGTCGTTGTCAACGGTGCCGGGCTCGCGCTGGCAACGCTCGACATGCTGATCGATGCCGGTGGCCAGCCCGCCAACTTCATGGACATCCGCACGACCGCGACGAGCCTCGACATCGCCTACGGCCTGCAGGTCATCGTCGAAAATCCGATGACGCACGTCGTGCTGATCAACGTCCACGGCGGCGGTATGCAACGTTGCGATGACGTGGCGGAGGGCGTCGCGATCGCGCTTCGCAAAGTCGGCCGAACCTTGCCGATCATCGTCAGGTTTGCCGGCAACAACGCGGACTTCGCCCTCGTGCGACTCAAAGCAGCTGGCGTTGCATTCGAGGCCGCGACCGATATGGCCGATGCCGTCACGAAGGCGGTCGCTGCATCCCGCGCGGTTTAGCCAACGATACTGCAACTGTCCCAGCGCTGCCCACGCGTCGCCGTCCCGGAGTTTACCCATGGCCATTCTGGTCGACGCAAATACGCGCCTCATGTGCCAAGGCCTGACCGGCCGGACAGCGACCTATCATATCGAGCGGATGGTCGCTTACGGCACCACGCTCGTGGCGGGTGTAACGCCGGGTAAAGGCGGTCGAACGCATCTTGATGTGCCCGTCTTCGAAACGGTGGCTACCGCCAAATCCGCAACCGGTGCCAATGCTTCTATCGTGTTCGTGCCGCCGCAGAACGCCGCCCGCGCCATGATCGAAGCGATCGAGGCTGAAATTCCGGTCGTTGTCTGCGTCACCGAGCGGGTGCCAGTACTCGACATGTTGCGCGTGCGCCAAGCGCTTCGTGGCTCTAAGACGCGCCTCGTTGGTGCCAACAGCCAGGGGTTGCTGTCGCCCGGCCAAGCCCAGGTCGGGGTCATGACGACCGTGGCCTCGCGGCCCGGCTCGGTCGGCATCGCCTCGCGGTCGGCCTCGCTGACAAGCGAGATCATGGCGCAAACGACGCGCCTTGGACTTGGCCAATCGACAACGGTCGGTGTCGGCGGCGATCCAGTGCACGGGCTGTCACTCAAAGACGCGGTCGAACTGTTTCTCGCCGACACGGCAACCCGATCCATCGTCGTCGTAGGCGAAATCGGCGGCGGGGAAGAAGAAGAGCTCGCAGCGTTCGTTGCGTCCGTGCGGCCAACGAAGCCGATCATCGCGCTGGTCGTTGGCCGTCACGCGCCCCGCGACCGCCGCATGGGACATGCCGGTGCGTTCGCCAGCCTCGCCGTCGGGACGGCGGTTGAGAAAAATCGCATCCTCGCTGATGCGGGTGTGTTGATCGCAGCCGATGCGGCGAGTGTCGGCCGTACTCTGGCCAACGCAATTGCTGCCCGCGAAACACCGGCAGCCTGAAGACAACGCGCGATTTCCATCGAACAGCACAGCGTGAAACAACAACGGTAAATGTCTGCGACAAAACGTTGCAACGGGGTCGGCATACGGTATACCGACGGCGTTACGAGACGTGTGCCGTTCAACTTCAGTATCGTGTGCGGTCTTAGCGCGATATACTTGCCCAAACGCATCGTCTTCGCACAAATCAAAGGGAAAGCTGTCGATGAACGATATGTCCGGTAGCGGCAGGCCGAGGCGGAATGCAGGTAAACGCACCGTTCATCCGGGCGCCGGCCGCCGGAACGCACTGTTGCATCCCAAGGGCCGGCTGCTGACCGATGCCGAAACCGCAGCCGTTCGGGCGCTCATTGGTCCAGGACCCTACCCGCGCGCCATGTTGATCGAGTATCTGCATTACATCCAAGACGCCGAGGGCTGCCTGCCAGCGGGCCATCTGCACGGCCTCGCCGAGCTCATGCGCATCCCAATGGCGGAGGTCTACGAGGTCGCGACCTTCTACGACCATTTCGACGTGGTCCGCGATGGCGAGCCCCGGCCAGAGCCGGTGACGATCCGCGTGTGTGACGGCCTCTCGTGCATGCTGGCTGGCGCCGAGCGGTTGATCGCCGAACTCGAGGCGTTTCCACAATCCGGCGTCCGCGTCCTGCGCGCACCTTGTATCGGCTCATGCCACACGGCACCCGCAGCCGTCGTCGGCCACCACCACGTCGACCGTGCAACACCCGAGGTGCTACGCGGCCTCGCAGCGGCGGGAACGGTGACGGCGAAAATCCCCGACTATGCCTCGATCGAGGCATACGAGGCGGGCGGCGGCTATCAGATATTGCGGCGCTGTCTCAGTAATCACATCACCGTCGACGACGTCATCGCAAAACTGTCGGATGGCGGCCTGCGCGGGCTCGGCGGCGCTGGCTTCCCGACCGGCCGCAAGTGGGGGCTCGTCCGCCAGGCGCCAGGGCCACGCTTGATGGCGGTCAACGGCGACGAGGGCGAGCCCGGCACCTTCAAGGACCGCAAGTATCTTGAAAGCAACCCGCATCAATTCCTCGAAGGGATGTTGATCGCAGCCTGGGCCGTCGAAGCGACCGACGTCTATATTTACATGCGCGACGAGTATCCCGCCGTGCTCGAAATCCTGGCCCGCGAGATCCCAAAACTTGCCGCTGCCGGCCTCACGCCGCACACGGCGGTTCATGTCCGGCGTGGTGCAGGCGCGTATATCTGCGGCGAAGAAAGCGCGATGATCGAAAGCATCGAGGGCAAGCGCGGTTTGCCACGGCACCGCCCGCCGTATGTTGCGCAGGTCGGGATTTTTGACCAGCCGACGCTCGTCAACAATGTCGAGACGCTGTACTGGGTGCCGCAAATTCTTGAAAAAGGCGCGGATTGGTTTGCAGCCCTCGGCCGAAACGGTGCGAAGGGGCTACGCTCGTATTCGGTGTCGGGCCGTGTCAAAAACCCTGGCGTCGTTTTGACGGCAGCGGGTACGACGGCGGCCGAACTGATCGACCTGTGCGGCGGCATGGCCGATGGCCACGCGTTCAAGGGCTACCTGCCGGGCGGCGCTTCCGGCGGCATCTTGCCAGCTTCGATGGCCGACATCCCTCTCGATTTCGGTCAGCTCGAAAAGCACGGCTGCTTCGTTGGCAGCCACGCCGTCGTGATCCTGTCGGACCAGGACAACATGAAAGCCGTCGCGCTCAATCTGATGCTGTTCTTCGAGCATGAGAGCTGCGGCCAGTGCACGCCATGCCGCAATGGCACCGAGAAGGCCGTCGCGCTGATGCACAAGCCAGCGTGGGACATAGCGCTCCTCGGCGATCTTGCGCAGGTGATGCGCGATGCCTCCATTTGTGGGCTCGGACAGGCAGCCGCCAACCCGATGCAGTCCGTCATCACATATTTCCCCGATGACTTAGCAAGGTGACAATGCCTCAAGCGACAATTGGAGCGAAGTCCCAGTGCCGTGAGGAACGATAAGTTCGAATGGAATGATGACAAGGCGCGCAGCAACAAGGCAAAACACGGCGTATCGTTCGAAGCCGCATGTGCAGCTTTCGACGACCCCAATTTTGTCGAGTATGAGGACGCCGATCCAACTGAGTTTCGTTTCGTTCGGATCGGCAGGGTCGGTGTGTTGCTCGTCGCTGTCGTCTAGACGGAGCGTGAACCAAGACTGCGGATCATTTCGGCCAGGAAGGCCAGTTTGAATGAGCAACGGCGATACGTCGAACAAGGTGGACAGTGATCAGTACGCCATGTCAGAGGCTGATTGGGCGCGCCTTGTTGCAATGACAGACGAACAAGTAACAGCGGCAGCGTTGGAAGATCCAGACGCGCAGCCACTCACGCTTGAGCAAGTAGCCGCTCTGCAGCGACCCTCTGTCGCCCGTGTCGTTCGTCAAAACCTTCGAATGTCTCGCGATAGCTTTGCGGCAGCCTACGCCATCCCGCTTGAGACGCTCGTTGCCTGGGAACGTCACGAGATTGTGCCAACGCCCACTGAACTTGCTTACCTTCAGTTAATCGCGCGTGAGCCCGAGCTGGCAAAGACAGCTAATCTTGCGCGTGCGAGCTGATACCAACCGACGACCGAAGCTGTCGCCCGTTGGCGACGATGGGCCGAAACGCCGACCGCCGACCAAAACACGCGAGACCAGCATGACCGACAAAATCACCTTCGAACTCGACGGCCGGCAGGTCGAGGCGACACCGGGCGAAACGATCTGGCAGGTCGCCAAGCGCGAGGGAACGACGATCCCTCACCTGTGCTGGCACGACGTGCCAGGCTACCGCGCCGACGGCAACTGCCGCGCGTGCGTCGTCGAAGTCGAGGGCGAGCGGGTGCTTGCTGCCTCCTGCCAGCGCAAATGCGCACCCGGCATGAAGGTCAAGACCGCCACCGAACGGGCCAAGAAATCCCGCGACATGGTGTTTGAGCTTCTGGTCGCCGACCAGCCGCCCAAAGCCGACAGTCACGATCCAGATTCAAAATTCTGGACGTGGGTCGCCGACATGGGCGTCGCCACGACATCCCGTTACCCCAAGGGCGAGCGCCCCGAAACAGACGCGACCCATACCGCAATCGCGGTCAATCTCGATGCCTGCATCAACTGCGGATTGTGCGTGCGTGCGTGCCGTGACGTGCAGTCAAACGACGTCATCGGGATGGCCTACCGCGGCCACGCCTCAAAGGTTGTTTTCGATTTCGACGACGGTATGGGCGGCTCGACGTGTGTGGCGTGCGGCGAGTGCGTGCAGGTGTGCCCCACCGGTGCGCTGATGGAAGCCAACCTGCTCGACAAAGACACACAGAAGCGCACCGTTTACGCCACCCACACCATCGACACGGTATGCCCATATTGCGGCGTCGGCTGCCAGACGACAGCGCATGTGCTCGGTGACAAGGTTGTCGCGGTCGACGGCCGTGACGGTCCCGCCAACGAGAACCGGCTGTGCGTCAAAGGCCGGTTCGGCTACGACTACATCCATCATCCTGACCGCCTGACGGTGCCGCTTATCCGCCGCGAGGGCGTGCCGAAGGATGGCTCGCGCCAGTTGACCCGCGAAGAATTGTCGTCGGTGTTCCGCGAGGCGACCTGGGACGAAGCGCTTGATTTTGCGGCTCGCGGATTGAAGAAAGTCCACGACGAGAACGGGCCGCAGGGCATAGCCGGGTTCGGTTCGGCTAAGGGCTCGAATGAGGAAGCCTATCTGTTCCAGAAGTTCATTCGCCAGGGCTTTCGCACCAACAACGTCGACCATTGCACGCGGCTGTGCCACGCGTCGTCAGTTGCAGCGCTGATGGAGGGGCTCAACTCTGGCGCGGTTTCAGCTCCATTTACGGCGGCCAAGGACAGCGACTGCATTATCGTGATCGGCGCCCGTCCAGCCGAAAACCACCCCGTCGCCGCGACCTATCTCAAAGCCGCCGCCAAGCGCGGCGCCAAGTTGATCGTCATGGATCCGCGCGGGCAGAACCAGGGCATCGCGCGCTACGCCAGTCATATCCTAAATTTCAAGCCGGGCCGCGACGTCGCCCTGCTCAACGCGATGCTGCACACCATCGTCGAAGAGAACATGGTCGACGTCCAGTATGTGCAAGCCCATACCGATGGGTTCGAGGCGCTCAAAGCGAAGGTCGCCAACTTCTCGCCCGAGAAGATGGAGGCCGTGTGCGGCGTCAAGGCCGAGACCATTCGCGAGGTCGCCCGGGTTTATGCCCGCTCGGAGCGCTCGATCATTTTCTGGGGCATGGGCATCTCGCAACACGTCCACGGCACCGACAACTCGCGCTGCCTGATCGCGTTGGCGCTGTCCACCGGGCAGATCGGGCGGCCGGGCACCGGGCTCCATCCGCTGCGCGGCCAAAACAACGTGCAGGGCGCGTCCGACGCCGGTCTGATCCCGATGGTCTATCCTGACTACCGGTCGGTCGAGGACCCGGCGGTGCGGGCTGAGTACGAGGCTCTCTGGGGCGTGCCGCTCGATCCCAAACGCGGGCTGACCGTTGTCGAGATCATGACGGCGATCCACGACGACGTGATCAAGGGTTGCTACATTATGGGTGAGAACCCGGCGATGTCCGACCCTGACGTGCAGCACGCCCGCGATGCGCTGGCCCACCTCGAGCATCTCGTGGTGCAGGACATCTTCCTGACCGAAACGGCGTGGCACGCCGACGTCGTGCTGCCAGCGTCTGCCCACGCAGAGAAGCTCGGCACGTTTTCAAACACGAACCGTCAGGTCCAGATGGGCCGCCCCGTGGTCAACCCGCCCGGCGAGGCACGCCAGGATTGGCTGCTAATCCAGGATCTCGCACAGCGCATCGGGCTGCCATGGAACTACACCCACGTCTCCCAGGTGTTCGACGAAATGGCGTCCGTCATGCCATCGCTGAAAAATTTCACCTGGGAACGCGTCGACCGCGAGGACAGCGTCACCTATCCGGTTGATGGGCCCGACGTTCCCGGCAACGAGATTATCTTCGTCAATTCGTTCCCGACAAAATCGGGCAGGGCGAAAATCGTACCTGCGGACCTCGTGGCGCCCGCCGAGTTGCCCGATGCCGAGTTCCCGCTGGTGCTGACGACCGGCCGCCTGTTGGAACACTGGCACACCGGGTCAATGACGCGCCGCGCCTCCAAATTGGATGCTTTGGAGCCAGAGGCCATTGTTGGTCTCAATCCGCGCGACATGGAGCGCAACGGCCTGACGGCTGGCGATCTCGTGACGGTCACGACGCGGCGCGGCGCGCTGACGCTCAAGGCCCGCAGCGACCGTGACGTATCGCCGGGCATGGTGTTCATTCCGTTCGCGTTCGCCGAAGCGCCAGCCAACATGCTGACCAACCCGCAGCTCGATCCCACCGGCAAGATCCCCGAATTCAAGTTCTGCGCGTGCCGCGTTGAGAAGGCCCAGGCGCTGGAAGCGGCCGAGTAGCGGGAATGTCGCGGGCGGCAGGGTCGCCTTGCCAGGGAAGTTGCGGAACGGCAATGCGGATTTGGGCGCTTTCCGATCTCCACATCGAGAAGGTTCGGCGGCCGTGGTCGCTGGCCGCCGACATGGCGGGGCGCTGCGACGTCGTCGTGCTGGCCGGTGACGTCTCGACGCCGCTGACTGCGGGTCTCGAATGGCTGGCTGGTCAGCGCAACGCCGGTGTGTTCGGCGATGCCCGTATTGTCGTGGTCGCTGGCAACCACGAGTTCTACGGCGCCGACATCGACATGGAGACACCTGCGGGAAGTTCTCTCGCACGCGAACTCGGGATCGATCTGCTCGATGCCTCATCGGTGGTCATTGGCGGAGTGCGGTTCCTCGGATGCACGCTATGGACCGATTACGAACTTTACGGAGATCCGACCCGTGCGATGGCGATCGCCGGCCGCGTCGTCAACGACCACAAGCACATCCGCACACAACTTGGCCTGTTTCAGCCGCAAGATGCCCTGTTGCGCCATGTCGCAAGTCGGAATTGGCTCGTGGCTGCGGCGGCCGAGCCCCATGCCGGGCCGACCGTAATCGTGACCCACCATGGCGTGTCTTTGCGTTCGGTTCATCCGCGCTGGACGCGAACCATCCCGGTGTCGGCCGCCTTCAGCTCAGATCTCGTCCCGCTGATAAAGGACACGGGCGCTGCCGTGTGGTTCCATGGGCACACCCACGACAGCTTCGACTATACGATCGGATCGACGCGCGTCATCTGCAATCCGAAAGGCTACGGGCCGGATGCGCTGGGCAATCTTGAAAACCCGGCGTTCGACCCCAGGCTCATCATCGAAGTCGGCTGATCATCGAGGTCGGCTGAGGCTTGGACGCAATCCCCAAGTCGCTCAGAACCAGCGCTCGAATACCGTTACGGTGTCGCCGGCCTGCACGATGTAGTCGCCCGGGGCTTCGATCACTTCGACAAAACCGTTGACCCGGCGTTGAAGGCGGAAGCGCTTGCTCGATGCCCGTTCGCTGTAGCCGCCGGCAATCGCCACGGCGGTTTCAATCGTCATGCCCGACACGTAGGGATACTGACCGGCATTCTTGACTTCGCCGAGAATAAAGAACGGGCGATTTTGCAGAATGTCGACCGTAACCTGCGGGTCGCGGACAAACTGCGTGCCAAGCCGCGATTTGATCGCGCCTTCGAGACCAGCCGTCGTCATGCCGCGCGCGTTGACTTGGCCGATCAACGGCACCGTGATGCGGCCATCGTGATCGAGGCTATAGCTACGGGATAGGTTCGGTTGACCGTATACAAAGATGCGAAGCCGGTCCCCGGTATCGAGCAAGTATGGGCCGTCGGTTTCGGCAACGGCACGTGGGCCATGGAGCCCGGGCGGCAGGCCAGGATCGCCATACGAGTTGACCGTCGAGGCGGAGGCGAGCACGGGCCCACCGGCAGCGACAGGCGGCATGTTCGCGATGTGCGGTTCGCTGATCAGATCGTCGAAATCGCCAGCGCAGCCCGACAGTGCAAGCAAGGCTGCCGCGCACAGCGCATGGGCAAGCTTCGGCATGATGGCCTTCGGGTTGTGGAACATGTCTTGCTAGTCAACGAGGAAGAATGGCGATGGGGCGCGTCGCTGGCGTTCGTCGGTTCAGAAATGGTGCGACTTGCAGCGGCGAACGGGTCCGCGAATCACCACGGCTGGTGCGCCACTGCCTGCCGCAGCTTGGCCTGGACTGGTTAATAAAGACTTTTGCGGCGTCCACATTCGCGACGCCTTAAGGGAATCCTTACCCAAAAGGTCTCAAATACGGACGAACTGCGAACCGATTCGCGCCCACGAAGAATATCGGAGCCGATCGAAAAGACGCCGATATCGTCATCAGGTTCAACAATGGCCAAGTTTCCTGTCTCGTCTCCTGCCTCGCCCGACGACATCGACACAGTAACCCTGGCTGGACGCGTGATGGGCGCAATCCCGCGCATTGCGATCGCCGCTCTCGCCGTTGGAGTGGCGACCTTCGGTGTGCTGTCGATGATGGCGCCACGTTTCCAATCCGAGGCCCAGCTGACCATCGAAGCCAAGATGGCTTCGAGCCCGTTCGCGGACCCCAAGCAGGCAGGAGCGTCTCCCGACAACACCGCGCCCCGGATGGACAAAGAGGCGATCAACACGCACATCGGCGCGCTGCGGTCGCCAGCGTTGGCGGCCGAGATCGTTGAGAAACTCGGCCTTGCCCAGCAGCCCGAGTTCAATCCGGCGAGCGGCGATGTCGACTGGATCACGATGGTCATGCGGCGCATCGGCCTTGGCGGCACAAAGCCCGGCCAAAGTGAGCAGGACCGGGTGCTCGAGGCTTATTTCAGCAACTTGCAGGTGTTTGCCGCCCGCGAAAGCCGGTTCATCCAGATCCGTTTCACGTCGGTCAACCCAAACCGCGCTGCGGAGATTCCAAACGCCATTGCCGAGGCCTATCGCGCCCAGCTCGCCGGACGGCAGGTCGAGGAAACCCAAGACGTCCAGGATGCGCTCGCGCCGAAGCTGGCGCAGCTCGTCACGGATGTGGCGACGGCGGAAATGCTCGTCGACCAATTCCGGGGTAAGATCGACGCCTTCAAATCTGGAACGTCGGGGTCGCAGCAACAGTCGTTGAGCGAGCAGCAACTCGGCGAATTGACCAATGAATTGTCGCGGGCCCAGGCGGCTCGTAGTGAAGCCGAAGCGCGGGCTCAGTCGGGTCGCGAATTATTGAAGGGCGGTTCGGGTGAGGTTCTCCCCGATGTCCAGCGATCGCCGTTGATCCAAAATCTCGTGCAGCAACGCGTCAGGGTCGAGCGCCAGATCGCCGAGCTCAACGCCACGCTGTTGCCGGGTCATCCGCGCATGCAGCAACTGAATGCCGATCTTGCCGGCCTGAAGAAGCAGATCACTGCCGAAGTCGCAAAGGTCGTCGATGGCCTTGCGCGAGAGGCCAAGGTCGCCGCCGACCGCGAGGCCTCGATCAACAAGCGGCTGGCCACCTTGAAGATCAAGGTCGTCGACAAAGGGCCGGATGAAGCCAAGCTCAAAGGGCTGGTCGCCGATGCCAAATCAAAGCGCGACGAGCTCGAGCGCCTTCAGGGCCAGTTCAATGCCAACAAGTCGCGCGTCGAAAGCAAGGCTGTTCCGGTCGAAGCTAAAATCGTTTCGGCAGCGACCCCATCGAGCGTACCGGTGTTCCCCAAGAAGGGACCGCTGTCTGGTATGACGGCGTTGGCGACATTCGTGTTGGGGCTCGCTTTGACCGTGTTGCGCGGCATAGCGAGCGGTGCTCGATCCGGCCCGGTCGCGAGACATCAGCCGACGCTGAATGCGCCGAAGCCTGTCCGTCCAATGCATGTGGGCCCGACGCACGTATCGGCTGCGAGCGCCGCGACGGTGCCGGCTCGCTATTCGGCGCCCGCCGACCTGACCATGGCGGAACCCGAACGCGAACACGAACGCGACTCCAGTCACGGCCCGGTGTTGTCGATCGCAGCCCTGATCGAGCGGATCGGTTTGCGCACGCCCGAACGCGGCGGCTACCGGTCGCTGGTTACCGGCACATCAGTGGGTAGCCATGGAACCGCGACGGCGATCGCCCTGGCCAGGGGATTGGCCGACCTGGGCCAGCCCGTTATCATCGTCGAGTGGACCTATGGCCAGAGTGTCGTCTCACACTCGCTCTCGGTGCCAGACCACCCGGGCACCGCCGAGTTGATCTCGGGCGACGCCAGCTTCGAAGATGTCATATCGGGCCTGCCAGGAACAAAGTGCCACGCGATCACCGCTGGCCGCAGCCTTATGAAAGCGTTCGCCAAGCAAGACCCTGATCAGATCAACCTCGTGCTGGATGCGCTCGACGAGGCATACGCGCACATCGTCGTCACCGGCGAACATGACGCGGTTCGTCAACTGTTCGAAGCGATTGAGGGTCGGTTCGATGCCGGCATCCTGGTCAATGGGCCAGGAGCTGGTACGATCGTTCGCGATGAGAAAGCCAGTTTTGATGGCACGTTCCTGGGCTTCGAGGTCGCCGACATCGATGTCATTCACTACCATGACATGCTGCCGCCCAAGGCTGCCGGCAGCCGCGCGCCGACCCGCAACCGGGCTCCGGCCTGAATTTCTGCGGCGCGCGTTTCGCGGCGCGGGTTTTGCATCAACTTGGGCCAAGCCGCAACTTGCCGCTCGGATCCCATGAACCAGACGACAACCCGCCTCGTGAAGGCCGCACTCGGGGCGGCCCATATAACCGGTGCCGACCGTTTGCTCGCGCCATATGCGCGCGGACGTGGCGTCATTTTCATGCTGCATCACGTGCGCCCGGAGCCGCCAGCTGCGTTCGAGCCAAACCGGATTTTAAAAGTCACGCCGGCGTTTCTCGAAGCGGTCATCGGCGAAGTCCGGGCGTCCGGTTTCGAGACAGTGTCGCTTGATGAAGCAGCCCAGCGTCTCGCGCGTCCAGCAGGGCAGGAACGGCGAGATGAGCCGCCTTTCGCCTGCTTCACCCTCGATGATGGCTATCGCGACAATCTCGAACACGCCTATCCGGTATTTGCCCGCAACAACGTGCCGTTCGCGGTCTACATCGCGACAGACTATGCCGACGGCGCAGGCGACCTGTGGTGGCTGACGCTGGAGCGCGTGGTCGCAGAGGCCGACGAGATCGCGGTGTCCATGGATGGCGCGGTACAGCGGTTCCAAGCCGCGACGGTCGAGGAAAAGTACGCCGCGTTCGGTCGGATCTACTGGTGGCTGCGGACGCTTCCCGAGTTTCGCGCGCGTGACGTGGTCGCCGATCTGGCCCGATCGATCGGCTATGACGCCAGCAGGCAGTGCGCTTCGCTGGTCATGTCGTGGGATGAAGTCCGCAACCTGGCGGCCAATCCGCTCGTGACGATTGGCGCCCATACGCGGCGCCATCTCGCGCTCGCCAAGTTGTCGTCAAGCGAAGCCATGGCAGAAATCAAGGGGAGCATCGCCCGCGTAACCCAAGAGCTTGGCGTTCCGTGCCGGCATTTCAGCTACCCTTACGGTTGCGCAGCGAGTGCTGGCGAGCGGGAGTTCATGTTGGTTCGAGAGGCCGGCGCGGTGACGGCGACGACAACTCGCAAGGGGTTCATCCTCTCCCGGCATGCCGACAGGATGACGGCTTTGCCGCGCGTATCGCTCAACGGTGATTACCAGGACATGCGCTACGTGCGCGTCATGCTGTCAGGAGCCCCGTTCGCGCTACTGCAGGCGATGGGCCGTTCCTGACGGGGCTCAAGGCGGTCGCGATCAGCTGGTCTTTGGTTCTTGCTGCATCCACCAGACGATATAGGCGGCGACAGGCACCCAAAGCAGGCCAGCGATCGCGTGGTAGACCAGCGACGCGACCCAGCCGACCGTGTTGACGCCCATGACAATGGCAACCGCCATGGCCAGCAAAACGTAAACCACGAGGAAGGCGAACAGAACTACCGTCCCGATAAGTTTGCGGGTGCTGAGGGTCATGTCGAACTGGTCCTTGTTCGTCGGAAAACGTTTATCGGGCTCGTTGATCGGGCATCGTCTATCGGAAACGTGCATAGGGCAGTCGGTGGCGCTACAACATCCCGGCGTGGGCTTCGGGCCCGATGTGAGAGGCCCGCATACTGACCACATCGGCCGCATTGATATCGGCGTCTTGTGTCCCCTACTTTACGGGCAAAATCATCCGCAGGATCAAGCACGCTGGCGCCGCAGGTCCGCGCTGCCGATCCAGCCCACAGTTCACGGACACGGAGCCTCGATCATGGCCCTTTCGATGCCGAGCGCTCAGCGCCACGGTCGCGCAACTGGAAGCGCACCGCCACCCACGGCGACAGCCAATTTGATCGCTGCTGGTCACGTCGGCGACCGACTGGTGCAAGGCTGGCTGATATTTGCCGCCGTTATTGTTTTCGCGATGATCATCGTCGGCGGGGCAACGCGGCTGACCGACAGCGGCCTGTCGATTACCGAGTGGCAGCCGATCCTCGGCATCATCCCGCCCCTGTCGGCGGCCGACTGGGACATCGCGCTGCAGAAATACCGATCGACGCTACAATACAAGGCCGTCAACAAGGGCATGACCATGGACGCGTTTCAGGTCATCTTTTGGTGGGAGTGGGCACACCGGATGCTCGGCCGGTTTCTCGGCTTGGTGTTAGCGCTACCGTTGCTCGTCATGTGGATGTCGGGGCGGATCGGCTCGGGGCTTGCGCTCAAGGTGTTCGGCGTTGGGCTGTTGGTCGGCGTCCAAGGCGGCATCGGCTGGTATATGGTGCAATCGGGTCTGGTTAACCGCATCGACGTGAGCCAGTACCGGCTCGCGCTCCATCTTTCGATGGCATTCGTGATTCTCGCCTGCCTCGTGAAACTCGTGCTGGCGCTCTCGCCGCCGCGCACGGAGCCTCGATTGTCGACGTTGACGGCCGGTCATGCTTGGTGGGCTGTGATCGTCGCCGCGCTGGTGTTCTCGCAGGTCGCGATCGGCGGGTTCGTGGCTGGCCTCAAGGCCGGTCGCGCCTACAACACATGGCCGACGATGGACGGTCAGTGGATCCCGGATGGTCTATTCTTGATGTCACCGTGGTGGGTCAACCTGGGTGAAAACATCACAATGGTCCAGTTCAACCACCGGACGACGGCCTACATTCTCGTCGCGTTGGCGATCTGGCACGCGTGGCGGATGGTCCGTACGGCCGACGAGGAGTGGGTGTCGCGAACGGCCGTGATGCTCGCGCTCGGGCTGGTCGCGCAAATGGTGCTGGGGATCTACACGGTGCTCTATGCCGTGCCGATCGGGCTCGGCATCGCCCACCAAGGCTTCGCCGCTATCGTCTTTGCCGTCGCGATCTGGCATGTGCACGAGGTCACACGCGCCCGATTAAGCGCGTAACTGGCAAGCGCGTAACTGGCGCTCTTCGTCCGATCGGGGCACCTCATGCCGCAAACTTCGCGCACCTACCTTCGCCCGATGGGGATGATCCCGGCCGCCGCCGCCGGCGCGGCCGAGACCGAGGCACAAAACGTCCTCGGCCTGCCGCTGTCGAACACCGGCTTGATGTTTACCGCCGTCGAGGTCGCCCAGCGGTCGGGATCGCGCGTCGATCGACGGACCATGACGGTGTCCGAAGTATTCCAGCGCGAATGGCCCGACCCTGTCGAACTCGCCGATGTCGTCGAGCGGTTGACCACGCCGCGCGGGCGTTTCGCGGGCCTCGATCTGACGCGGCCGCGGATCATGGGCATTGTCAACGTGACACCTGACAGCTTCTCCGATGGCGGACAGCACGCGAGTGTCGAGCGAGCCGTCGCGCACGCGATGGCGTTGGTGGCGGCCGGCGCCGACATCATCGACATCGGCGGAGAATCGACACGACCAGGGTCGGATGCGGTGGCCGTGGATGAGGAACTCGCGCGCATCGTACCGGTGATTCGCGCCCTGCGCGAGAAGACCGACGCCGTGATCTCGATCGATACGCGCAAGGCCGAGGTGATGAAACAGGCCGCGCGCGCTGGTGCGGACATCTTGAACGACGTATCGGCCCTGACCCACGACCCGGCAGCCTTAGAGACGGCCGAACGGCTCGGCTTGCCGGTGATCTTGATGCACGCGCAAGGCGACCCGAAAACGATGAACGACGATCCCCAGTACGGCGATCTCGTTCTCGACGTCTACGACTTCCTGGCCAGCCGAATTGCGGCCTGCGAGGCGTCAGGCATTCCGCGCACGAAACTCTGTGTCGATCCAGGCATCGGCTTTGGTAAGCACCTCAAGCACAATGTCGCGATGATGGCGTCGCTGTCGATCCTGCACGGCCTGGGCGTGCCGGTACTTCTCGGGGCATCGCGCAAGAAGATGATCGGCCAGTTGTGCGACGTGCCCGACCCGAAAAACCGCGTGCCGGGGTCGCTGGCGACGGTGCTCGTGGCGGCCGAACAGGGCGTGCAAATCATGCGCGTCCATGATGTCGCCGAGACCGCCCAGGCGCTGGCCGTGTGGCAGGCGTCGTCGCTTGGCTTGGAGCCGAGAACGATCACGGTAGGAGCATGATGCCATGGTGGAATTCGATCACGTAACGCCTGTGTTGCGCATTTTCGACGTGACCAAGGCCCGCGAGTTCTACGTCGGCTTCCTCGGCTTCAAGATCGACTTCGAGCACCGGTTCGGCGACGGGTTTCCGCTCTACATGGGTGTCTCGCGATCGGATTGCCGCTTGCACCTGTCCGAGCATCACGGCGACTCTTGTCCCGGAGCTTTGGTCAGGATCGCCACGCGAGACATCGACCGATTGCAGTCGGAACTGTTGGGCAAGAATTACACCCACGCCAAGCCGGGCCGCCCCGAGGCAACCCCTTGGGGGACGCGAGAGGTCTCGGTCAGCGATCCGTTCGGCAACCGTCTCGTATTTTTCGAAGTGGTTGGTGATGCGTGATGGTCGGTCGGCTCGTCGTGCTGTCCCGAAGCCCCCTTGCCCGACGCACACAAGCGCGGCCAATATCGCACCATGGCGATCTGTGATTCGCGACAGTCAGTGATCAGTACTCCCCGACCGCGCCCGACATTCGAGTTGGAGGCAGCCGAGATGGCGCTCGGTCGCGCGCCGGTAGCTGGTGTCGATGAAGCTGGCCGGGGACCTTGGGCTGGACCGGTCGTGGCGGCCGCCGTGATCCTCGATCCAGACGCTATTCCATCTGGCCTCAACGATAGCAAGGCGATGACGTCCGAGGCTCGCCAAGCTGCGTTCGACGTGATCATGGCGACCTCGCGGGTCGGGGTTGGTATTGGCGACGTTGCCCGGATCGATCGCGACAACATTCTTGCCGCCACGATGTGGGCCATGTCAGAAGCCGTCCTTGCGCTCGCATTGACGCCGGGCCTTATCCTCATCGACGGCAACCGACTGCCGGCATCGACGTGCCCCGCACGGGCGATCGTCAAGGGTGATGCGAAATGCCTGTCGATCGCGGCGGCTTCGATTATCGCCAAGGTCACGCGCGACCGGATCATGGTTGCGCTGGCCCGCGATCATCCAGGCTATGGCTTCGAACGGCACAAGGGGTATGGCGTGCCGGACCACCAGAAGGCGCTGGCCGCGTTGGGTGTGACGCCCCACCATCGGCGTTCGTTCCGGCCGGTTCAACTGGCGCTAAAACTGGGAGACAGGATCTAGCGCGGCGGGCTCTAGCGGGGCGGGCTCTAGCGGGGC
>Ga0163155_10001203_pt1 | contig 31555 bp, 18 predicted proteins | sample OliLakLV19SP4G1_FD_148611 | JGI IMG/M metagenome (GOLD analysis project Ga0163155, IMG submission 148611) | Freshwater microbial mat bacterial communities from Lake Vanda, McMurdo Dry Valleys, Antarctica - Oligotrophic Lake LV.19.SP4.G1 | ecosystem: Environmental > Aquatic > Freshwater > Lake >... | reverse complement strand
ACAAACCAACAATGTTTCGGGTCGAAACAGGCATTTGGAACCTACGGTGTGTGAATTGCAATACAAAGTCGTATTTCGTTGAAAATCAAATTTTTACAAAGTGTGGCACCGACTTGTGTCCAAACCGTAGGTTTTAAAAAACCTATAAGGTATGAAGCCCCGAAATGAAAATGTCCAGTATTATGTACAGAGCCTCATCCCCCCAACTTCCGCTCCAGCAGTGCGGTCGCCGTTTTCGGCTCCGCTTGCCCTTTGGAGCGGCGCATCATTTCGCCCATAAAGAAGCCCATCAGGCCTTTTTTACCTTTGCGGTAATCGGCGACTTTATCGGGAAACGCAGCCAGTACCTCGTCGGCGAGGGTTTCCAGGAAACTGTCGTCTGTAGTTTGGAGGAGTTGCAGTTCCTGCGCCAGGGCGGCAGCAGGTTGGCCGGGCCGGGTGATGAGTGTCGGCAGCAGGCGTTGGTAGGCGATGGCGGCGCTCACTTTGCCATCGTCAATGAGTTGAATGAACGCAGCTAAGGACTGCGGTGATATCGGGAAAGCTGCGATTTCCTGATCGTTTTCTGCACACCAGGGCAACAGTTTATTGATTACTAAGTTAGCCGCCGATTTTTTATTCAGGGTGTGGTCACAGAGTCCGATGTAGAAAAATGCAGCGTTTTTGTCTTCCGTCAACAACTGCGCATCGTATTCCGAAAGGCCAAACGCTTCGCTCATGAAGCGGGCTTTAAGCTCCCACGGCAGCGGTGGCATAGCGTTCCGGGTGGCGGCCAGGAAGGTTTCGTCTAATTCCACCGGCAGCAGGTCAGGCTCCGGGAAATAGCGGTAATCGTGTGCATCTTCTTTGTCGCGCAACGGCGAAGTCGTACCATTCACCGGGTCGAATTGCAGGGTTTGTTGCGAAACGCGGCCACCCGATTCCAGCAGGTCAATTTGCCGGCGGCGCTCGAATTCAATGGCGCGGCGCGCATAGCGCATGGAGTTGAGGTTTTTGATTTCGCAGCGCTCGCCGAGTTTAGTTGCACCCAGGCGGCGCACCGACACGTTACAGTCGCAGCGCATCGAGCCTTGTTCCATATTGCCGTCCGATACATCCAGATAGCGCACCAACTGGCGCATGGCCGTCATGAAAACGTCTACTTCTTCGGGCGAACGCAGGTCGGGTTCGGTTACGATTTCCAGCAGCGGTACTCCGGCGCGGTTGAGATCCACTAAAGAATGGCGGGCATCGGTGTCGTGTAGGAGTTTGCCAGCGTCCTCCTCCATGTGGATGTGGTGGATGCGCACCACTTTTTTTTCTCCCGCCACTTCAATTTCCAACGTGCCACCGATGCAGATCGGCTGGCGATCCTGCGTAATTTGGTAGCCTTTCGGCAAATCGGGATAGAAATAATTTTTGCGGTCAAACGCATTTCGGCGGTTGATTGCACAACCCAAAGCGAGGCCCAGCCGCACCGCCAGCGCCACCTGCTGCCCGTTCAGCCGCGGCAACGTGCCCGGATAGCCCAAAGAAACGGGGCTGACGTGCGTGTTCGGATCACCGCCAAAACCTGCGTCATCCCTGCAAAAAGCTTTGCTTTGCGTGGCTAATTGAACATGGACTTCCAGACCTATGACGGTTTCGTATTGATCGTACATTTTTTTTAATTCTTAAAATTCCGCATTCCCCGGCGTCCGCGGAAAAGCAATCACATCGCGAATATTGCCCATTCCGGTAATAAAAAGCACCATGCGTTCAAAACCCAGACCAAAACCGGCATGCGGCGCGCCGCCGAATTTGCGCAGGTCTAAATACCAACCTATCTCAGCTTCGTGGATGTTCATTTCCCGGATGCGGCTCAAGAGGCGATCGTAGCGTTCTTCGCGTTGCGAACCGCCGATCACTTCGCCGATGTAGGGAAACAGTACGTCCATCGCAGCAACCGTTTTGCCATCGTCGTTCATGCGCATATAGAACGCCTTGATGTCTTTTGGATAATCCCGCACGATGACCGGTTTCTGGAATTCCTTTTCCACGAGGTAGCGCTCGTGTTCGGCTTGCAGGTCGCCACCCCAGACCGGTTCAAACTGGAAGCGGCCTTTTTTGAAATCTTTGGAATTGCGCAGCAACTCAATTGCCTCAGTATAGGTAATGCGGGCAAAATCGTTGTCTACCACAAAGCGCAGCATCTGGGTCAAACCCATCGGGCGGCGTTTGTCGGCAGGCAGATTTTTTTCTTCTTCCTGGATGCGTTTGTCTAAGAATTCGAGGTCGTCGGGCAGGTTGGTCAGCACATAGTTGATAAGGTATTTCACGAAATCTTCAGCGAGGTTCATGTCGTCGAAGATGTCGCAGAACGCTACTTCCGGCTCAATCATCCAGAATTCGGCTAAGTGGCGCGACGTATTGGAGTTTTCCGCCCGGAAAGTCGGGCCAAACGTATACACCTTGCCCAGCGCCAAGGCAGCAATTTCGGCCTGCAACTGCCCGGACACTGTCAGGTTGGTGGCTTTGCCAAAGAAATCCTGCTTCCAGTCAATCGCGCCGTCTTCGGTGCGCGGCAGGTGTTCCGGATCGAGTGTGGAAACGCGGAACATCTCCCCGGCGCCTTCTGCATCGCTGCCCGTAATGATGGGCGTGTGCATGTAGTAGTAGCCGTTGTCGTTGAAATATTTGTGTACCGCGTAGGCAATGGCGTGGCGGATGCGGAAAACCGCGCTGAACGTATTGGTGCGCATCCGGAAGTGTGCGTTTTCACGCAAAAATTCCATCGTCTGGCGCTTGGGCTGGAGCGGGTATTCGTCGGGGTTGTTGTCACCCAACACTTCGATTTCTTGCGCCGTGAGTTCCACCGTTTGGCCGGCACCTTGGCTTGCGACCAACTGTCCCGTCACTTTCAAACAGGCGTGGTATTTGATCCGGGCCAACACGTCCTCGGGGAAATTTTCAAAATCTACCACGATTTGCAGGTCTTTCATGCCTGTGCCGTCGTTGAGGGCGATGAAGCGGTTGGAGCGAAAAGCGCGTACCCAGCCCATGACGGTGACGACTTCGTTCAGATTCGGCTGCGCCAGGATGCTGGCAATTTCAGTGCGTTTCATATCTTGTTGAGACATTAGATTTTAGACATAAGATGTCAGACATAAGCGGGTCTGGCTACCTTAAGGGCGGCAAAGGTAGGGATAATTTGAAGATTTGAAGATTGGGGAGTCTTGGAAAGATTGAGGTTAATGTTTTTTTGGGGGAGTGCTGTTCTTTATATTTCGAAAGGAACACGAAACCATCCTCCCAATACCCCTAACGAACAACTTACAACTTACAACGATCAACGAGCTCGACCAATAACCGGTAACCAATAAACCCGTAACTACTTATAGACCTTACTTTGTATTTTTGCAACAAATCTATCTGATTCATGACCAAAAAACTTCCGATCGGGCTTCAGGATTTTCATCAGGAGACATACTATGGATGACGACAGGCTAATCACGCTGCAACAAAACCTGAAACGGCGCTACGACATCGAAGAATTCCCTTTAAGTATCGGGCAAACGGAATTGCAATGGCTTCGGATTCAAAACACCGACCAACTTTTCGATGAACTATTGGCAAGAGATTCCGACGACCCCGATCTGGAAGACGAGCGCATGCCTTACTGGGCCGATCTTTGGCCTGCGGCCCTGGCGCTTTCGCAATACCTCCTGCGCAACCAGGAGCTGCTGTTGGGCAAACCCGCTTTGGAAATTGGCTGTGGCTTAGGCTTGTGCGGCATGATCGCAGCCAGCGTAGGCGCAAGGGTGACCTTGTCGGATTATATGCCGGAACCCTTGGAAGTGGTGCGCTACCTCTGGCTGCTAAACCGCAACGAAGAACCGGATTTGCTGCAATTGGACTGGCGTTACCCACCTTCCAACCTGCAATTCGACTTGTTGCTGGCTTCGGATGTCTCCTACGAAGCGAAGTCCCACAAACCTTTAATCGGCGCCATCCGAAAATTACTCAAGCCCGGCGGGCGGGTACTGCTCAGCGAACCCCGCCGCTCCACCGCCAATGCATTTTTTAAACTGCTGGCGCAGGAAGGGTTTTTGTGTGAACGGAAGGAAGAGTTGGTGCGGATGAGTGGGCAAATTGTGACGGTGGATGTGTATGAGATTCGGGTGTAAAAACCTCTTTTAGAATTTGATAAGCTCTATGAATTCAGGATGCAAGTGATCGAAGTCATGGCCAGTAGCCGGGGCGTCTGCAAAAAGTTCGCGAAGCCCGGCTATGGTTTCTTGACTTAGCCCTGCTTCCGGGTACTCCTTTTTTATATCTTGGCGATAAGGCGCGATAATCTTTTGGGATGGTTTCCCTTTTTGAACAGGTATCTATTTTTGGGGATTTTCAGATTTTGCTGCACCCGGCAAATGCAGTACCATCTCCGCAAGCAGAGAAGATACAAATCCACTATCTGATTGCACCAATTCCAGCAATGCTTCTTTTAGATCTTCTCTAGAAATGGAATGTGCCATCTGCAAAGTTTTTTAATTTTTTATGATATTATTCTTCTCAAGGAAGTAACCGTTCCCATCTTCTTTTGGTTTTTACCAATTAGTTGATTAGAATGCCCTTTTTGAGAGCCAGTAAAGCCTAACAAATATAACACGCTGTTGTCTGGAAAAAAAATTTACACTATTTTAATGTATATCTTTATAGTCCGATAGCTGGATTGTATCGGCCTAACAAGGTATATATTTTTGTTTGTCGCACGAGACTCCGTATCATACTTTTATTTTCATCAAAAAAAAGCGCCACCTCCAAAGGAGGCGGCGCATCATTCAAGTTTTAACTTGATGCTTATTTATTTGGGCATTACGAATCAAAATTTTATTGTTTCACGAAGCGCAGGCTGCGCACTTCGCTGCCCGACTGGATGCGGGCGATGTAAAAGCCCGGTGCCCAATCGGCAATGTCAAACGTGGTTAGGTGTTGTCCGGAGGCGGAACCTTCGCGGCGGGTGGTCATCACTTTGCCGTCGGCGCTCAGGATCTGAATGTTCAGTTCTCCGGCGTTGCGAGCCAACTCCATCACTAAGTTCACCTGTGAAGAAGCCGGGTTAGGCACAGCCGTCAAGCTTTCGATCAAGGCCGCTTCTGTTGTTTCATTAATGATGCTGTATTGTGGCGTTCCGCGGAAGCTACCGTCTTCAAAATTGATGGTGCTGCTGAACGAACTCGTGCAACCGCTGGCGGTAACGATCGTCAGCGTGATGGTGTAGATGCCGCTTTCCGCGTATTGGTGGAATCCGAACGGATCGCTGCTCGTCGTGCCGTCGCCGTAATCCCAGGCGTAAGAAATGGCATCCGGAGAAGAGAGATTGAGCAAAAATACCGTCAGTTCATCCGGGTAAATAAAGGGCAGATAGAGCGCGGCGCAGGTGTTTTCATACAGGATATTATCGTCCGTCACCACAATCATGTAAACGGTGTTTTCGCAATTGTCGCCGTTTACCGTCAACGTCACAATGTAAACACCTGGCTGGGTGTAGGTATGCGTCGGGTATTGTTCGCTGCTGGTGGTGCCGTCGCCGAAATTCCACAACCATGCAGTGGTGTTTCCTAAAGAATAATCCTGGAAGTAGAAGGTGGCAAGGTCACTGCTGTCCTGAATAAAGAAGAACATGGCCTGACAATCCGGGCCTTCCCAACCGCCGCCGTTGCCAATGCAGACGTGTTGAGTGGTCGTGCTGGTACAGCTATCCGCTGTGACGATGGACAGCGTAACTTCATAAATACCGTCTGCGGCGTATGTATGCGCTGGATTTTGTTCGGTACTCGTTCCGCCGTCGCCAAATAACCAGAACCAGGCAACTACAGGTGCATTACTACCGGAAGAGACATCCGTAAACTGAACGCTCAATGCGATTGGATTCGGGAAATCGGCGTAAAAACTGGCGTAACAATCAAAGCCGGTGCCGCATTCCACAAACTGATCCGGCGTAAAGCCCGCGCATGCTGCAAAACAAGCATTGATGAAATGTAATTCACTGCCATCAGGGCCAACCACACAAACCGGATCATAAATCGCCGGGCAAACGCAATCGGTGCTGTCGCAGGCCGCAAACTGGTCGGGCGTATAACCGGCGCATTCCGCTTCGCAGGCATTCGAAAAAGTCAGCAACAGCGAATCAATGGTTCCTGTACTGTCAATATCTACGATCAATACGCAGACCGGGTCGTAAATATCCGGGCAAACGCAGTCATCGCCGCAGTCCACAAACTGCTCTGGCGTATAACCCGCACATTCGGCAAAGCAGTCATTGGTAAAGAAAAACACTGGCCCGGAAGGCGTGGGTTGAACGCAGACCGGATCGTAAACCGTATCGCAGTTGCAATCGTTGGTACATTCAACAAACTGATCAGGGGAAAAGCCCTGGCATTCCGCTTCGCAGGCATTGTTGAAGGTGATGATGATGGTATCCTGCCAGATGTCGTCAAATAACCATACACAAACCGGATCATAAACATCCGGGCAAACGCAATCGGTGCTGTCGCAGGCCGCAAACTGGTCGGGCGTATAACCGGCGCATTCCGCTTCGCAGGCATTCGAAAAAGTCAGCAACAGCGAATCAATGGTTCCTGTACTGTCAATATCTACGATCAATACGCAGACCGGGTCGTAAATATCCGGGCAAACGCAGTCATCGCCGCAGTCCACAAACTGCTCTGGCGTATAACCCGCACATTCGGCAAAGCAGTCATTGGTAAAGAAAAACACTGGCCCGGAAGGCGTGGGTTGAACGCAGACCGGATCGTAAACCGTATCGCAGTTGCAATCGTTGGTACATTCAACAAACTGATCGGGGGAAAAACCCTGGCATTCTGCTTCGCAGGCATTGTTGAACGTGAGGATAATGGTATCCTGCCAGATGTCGTCAAATAACCATACACAAACCGGATCATAAACATCGGGACAAACGCAATCTTCCGAGCCGATATTGATCCAGGTTTCAAAGGTGCTGGTGCAAGAATCGGAAGCAATGGTTAGCGTTACTAAATAGCCTCCGAGGGTGTCATAGGCATGCTGCGGGTTTTGCTCCGTGCTTGCGCTGCCGTCGCCAAAATCCCACTGCCACGAGGTGATGGGGAGGTCGCTGTACGACAGGTCATGGAACTGGAAGTTCAGGGGATCTGACGGATCCAGTTCTTCGGCAAAGAAAAAGGCATCGCAACCGGATGGCGGCGGCGGCGGCAGGATGTCCTGGCAAACGTGGAAAGGTTCGACCGGGTAGACGCTTAAAGCGGGAGAAAGCATAACCGTTTGAGAAAGCAATTCGCCCGTGCAAAAGTCCAGCACGTCAACCGTTAATGTGATCGTGTTCGGCGACGGAATGGCCGAGATGGCGAAATTTCCGTTGTCATCCGTCATGGTGCCAAATTCGATGCCTTCTGCATTGGTTGCCCAAACCGGATAGCCGGGCACCGGTAATGCTTCCTGGCTAAATAGGACAGATCCCGTGATTTGTACCGGTGAATTTTGTGCCCAAAGCCCTGCAACACTCAGTAGGGTACAGAGCATCCAAAGCAATTGTTTTTTTGAATTCATTTTTGTGTGTTTAAATGATAATGGATTGAAAAGAGAGCAGGAAAATTTAGTACTCTTTGATTACCTGTTTCACAACCGCGCCGCGCTGCGTCTGCACCCGAAGCCAGTAGGTTCCGGAGGGCAGCGCTTCCAAGTTGAGGCGACGCTGCCTTTCTGAAGTTGCCTGCTGGGCAAACGGAACGATTTGACCCAACTGATTACTGAGTGTGACGTGTTCGATTTTTTCTGTACAGGTAATTTGTATTTCTGTATTGACCGGGTTCGGAAAAATGTGCAATTCAGGGCTTGGCGATGGGAGAGCCGGGCTTGGCAGCGCATTCGGATGGTAGACCATTAACTCGAGCGGGGTGCTGTAAACAGGGATCGCGCCAAAAGCGCTGCTCATTAAAAGCACGGTATCAATGTAGACTGTAAAACCGAGGCTGTCGCCAACCGGGATAAAGCCAACCAGGTCATCTTCAATGACAATGTTCAGTACTCCGATAGAACCCGAACCGCTCACCATGTTTGGGCCAAACCTTGTCAGAGCCACGTCGCCATTGATTTGCAGCGAATTTTCAGAAAAATTGACAAAATAGAACGCATTGCTGTCGGCACCAATCCAGGATTCAGACAAGTCTATGCCAATATCCCGGATCAATTCCGGGTGGTTGCAGCGAATGGAAAAGGCGATGCCGTTTACGTCCAAAGCAGGGATATCCGCGCTTCCTAAAAGAATGGGCAATTGTATCGTTGATCCTACCGTAATGGGTTCCAAAAGTTGAGCATCGTCCAACCTTACCACAGGGTCAAGCCCTTCCGTACCGATCGAAATTTCAAGCGGTCGAAGCTCATCGTGCGTTTGGCCGTAGTTCGTGCCAACCGCCAGGATATCCGAAAAATCTACAACCCCGTTGCCATTCGCATCTGCGTAAGCATAATTCAGCCCGTTTGGGAAAGCATTGGGCCATAGCAGCGGAATAAACTGTGGGGAAAACTCAGCGTCGCTTTCCAGGCGCATTGGGCCTACCGAGCCATAGGCATAGCCGATGTAAAGCAGGTCGTATTGGTTGACCTCGCCATTGTCGTCTGCATCGCCAGGATAAACCGTTTGTGCCCCGGAAGACAGCCAGCAACCCAGCATCGCCATTGAAATCAGGAAATTATTCAGCTTGTTCATTAATAGTTGCACAATTTTGATGGGGTAAAGGTAAAGGCAGTAAACGCCACAGACAATTACAATTTTATCAGGTTATCCAAAAAAAAGATGCCGTTTACTTTAAAATAAAATTTGCAAAATACTGTTTATCAATTTTGTAAAACATGTTATAAGAAACAGTTTATCCAAAAAACAACAACTCGACAGGTGTTCTACAACCCCTTGTTTTGTATCACTCAAGACAAAAATGGCATGGAAAACAGCAAGCTGGTACAGTTGATTAGCGCTTTCGACCCACCGATGCTACGTGCTTTCCACGAGTTCGTGGCCTCTCCTTATTTTAACAAAGACCAGGATCTGATGCGGCTGTGCGATTACCTGAAGCAGCAGCTTACAAAGGGTTTTCCAAAAGGAAAGACAGCCCGGCAAACGGTATACGCGAGTCTTTATCCCGAAAAATCTTACGATGAAATGCAGCTCAATCGCCTGATGAGCCGTTTGTTGCAATTGGCGGAGCGCTTTGTCTCTATATGGCGCTTCGAACAACGGGGGATCTTACCCGATTGCATGGCGTTGGAATATTATGTGGAAGCGCACTTAGACAAGCTTTATGCGTTTGCTTTTGAAAAGGTAAAAGGTAAGTTAGCCCGGCAACCGTTGCGCAACGGCGCTTATTATTACCAGCAATTTTTGCTGTCCGACCTTGCGGAACGGCATTTTTCCGCCCAAAATTTGCGACGCTACGACCACCACCTACAGGAAGCTTCTGATCATTTGGATACCTGGTTTTTGTCGCAAAAGCTGTACTACCTCTGCGCCATGCTCGATCGCCAAAAGATTTTATCTACGCCTTACCGGCAAACTTTTCTGGAAGCGATGCGCGAACACCTGCAAAACCACGATTATCAAACGTCGCCCCCGGTGGCTGTATATGGCCATTTGCTCAACGCATTGTCCGGAACAACCGACGACAGCGCTCATTTTCAGGTACTGAAAGCGTTGGTTTACGATTCGGATCAGTATTTTTCAAAAGCAGAAGTGAAAGACCTGTTTTATTTTGCGATTAACTTTTGCATCAATAAATTCAGGCAAGGCGGCAAGGAGTTTGCCGAAGACTTGGTGGAATTGTACGACCGGGGCCTGCAGAAAGGCGTGTTGCTGGAAGACGGCCTCATTTCGCCCTGGACCTATAAAAACATGGTGAAATTAGGCCTCGGCCTGCGCCGCTTCAAGTGGGTAGAGCGCTTCATTACCGACTATAGCTTTAAATTGTCCGGCGACCAGCGCGAGGATGGGTTTCACTTCAACTTAGCCGATCTGTTTTACCACAAAAAAGACTACCGTGGCGCGCTTTTCCACCTGAATCAGGTGGAATTTACGGATATTCATTATAGCCTTGGCGCCAAAACCATGTTGATCAAAATCTACTACGAGACCCTGGAAACGGAAGCTTTTCTTTCGCTCTTGTCGAGTTTCAATATTTACCTCCGCCGCAACAAACTCATTTCCAAAGAAATAAAATTAGCCTACCTGAATTTCACCGCTATTCTGCAACAGATTTACAGTGCCAGCAAAGAGCGCAGGAAGGCGCTGGCAGAAAAAATCAAAAAAGCGCCGCAGTTGACGGATCGGAATTGGTTGCTGGAGCAGCTTAATCATTAATTAAAAACAAGTGGTCATGATGTTTAATTAATTTGAGACGTTCTAACAAAGCATCCAATTGCTCCTCCAGATGCAAAGCAGTATTGCTCGAATAAGTAAAGGCTGATTGCAAAAAAGTCAGATAAGCCTCCTCTACAGAATCTGTCCAGCGAATTATTGTAGCTGACATCGGAGTTAAAGCTGATTTAATATTGCCCGAATCTTTGCACGCACCTCTTCATGCGATTTCACACGTCCATTACGTAAATCTTCAAGACTTTTTAGAACCTGAACATTTTCAGCTTCGCTGATCCCTGTTCAAGCATCCTTCTCGTCTCTCAGAGCAGCAAACAAGATGGAAATTTGCTCTAAAATCTCTACATTATCTGTTTCTACCACCATACGGTGAAGGTTATTTTTTAATTCAAGAGCCGTCATGACCATAGTTTTTGAAGTACTAAGTTATGCCTTTTTTATCAAAAAGCAGCCTACTCCCCCGGCGTATTGCCCGAACTCCGCAAATTCGCAATTTTGCGCAGCAAGTCAAACCAGAACGGTGCGCCGGGTGAAACAGCCATTGCCGTCACTGCCCAACCCAGAATTTTTTCGTCTGCGTCGGTACCGGCCAGCATATTGCGCGGTGCCTCTTCTAAGTTTTTACCTCGCAGGCTCACAGTGGCCAATAATTCCATCACGGTTGTTGCCAAAAGGCTCAATAAAAGCAGGACGAAAACGATCCCGGTAATAACGCTTAACATGCCCATGTTTATCTTTTATTTTGATGATGTTATTGGGTAGGAAGGGGCAAGTTGCAAATTTGCAAATTTGCAACTTGCCTCTTATATACTACTCAATTCCTGCTCCAACTGCGTCATGCGCGCCGCAATCTCGGTATAGTCTTTTTCAATCCCGGCAATGGCCACGGCTTCTTGCTCCAGCAGGCTGTCGAACCGCCAGAAATTGGCTTCAATTTTGTTTTTCAAGTGGCTAATGTAAGCTCGGAGCTTTTCGGTCACGTCCAATTCGATGCGGTTGCGGCCCTTACTCACTTCCATTTCGTAGCCGCCGATGACTTTGCGGCGCTTTACACTGGCCGTAGCCCCTGCAAAAATGAGGCCAACGGCGGTGAGCACCCCACCCGTAATATCGAACATCGCGCCGCTGGTCACCGCGCTAAGGATCAGGCCAACAACCGCTAAGCCGCTACCGGTGGCAATATTGGGCGAAATGCTGCTTTTGTCTGGAAATAGATTCGTATCGGCAAAGTTATCCGCCGAGTTGATGAATTGCGCAAAAGCGTCCTGCAATTCGCGCAACACATTGATGCGTTTTTCGGCAATATCACTGAAAAGATCGTGGTCGTCGCGCAGAATGGTTCGGCTGTTGCGGATTTTCAAATCCACGACTTTGGCCATTTGCTGAATGCTGTCTGCGAGGTCTTCCACGCTGCCAGTCAGTTTTTCGCGCAGCTCATCGTTCAATTCCTGTTCTAAGCTCATGGCCAAGTCATTCAGCCATTCCTTCACCGAAGTGCTCCGGCTGAAAATTGCCGTAAAAGAGCGTTTTAGCAAAGAAAAAAACGACAACCCTTCATTCAGTTCCTGCCCTTTTTGCCGCGTGATGCGGTCGTAGCCAGCCAGTAGGTTTTCCACCAGCATATTGACTTGCTTGAATGCGCGGTTTTCGTGCTCGATGAGGGTCAGGTGGATGTCTTCGCGGAAGGCGGTATCGGCTTCCCACTGGGTTTTCCGGTCGGCTAATCCTTTGGCGATCCGGTCGCCGATGTTGCGCGAGGTGGTAATGTTGTTCATCAGCTTCAGAAAAGGTGCCTGTCCGCCGGTAATGTTTGTGTGGATGTATTCGCGCAGCGGCCCGAATCCACCCAATTCCAAGTCGCCTTCCTGCTCAGCTTTTGCCGAAACGGCAAAAATATGTGGCTCCGGAATGCCCTTTTTTTCAGCGTATTCCCGCACGCCGTTCAGATTCACAGCTAAGTCTTCCGGCGGCATCAGGTCTTTTTGTTGCAAAACAAAAATGACTTTTTTGAGCCAGTCGGCGTGGATAAAATCGAAAAAATCCCAGGCCGACTGCCGATAAGGGTTTTTGGCTTCAAACACAAACACGATGAGATCGGATGCAGGAATAAAGCTCTCCGTAATTTCCTGGTGGTGCGCGATGATGGTATTGGTGCCGGGCGTATCTACGATGGCAATTTCGCGCAGGATTTCGATGGGCAGCATGATTTTTTTCAAGTGCGGATTGACGACAATGGTCTGTTCGTCCTCCCCGTACAGGATTTGCTGGATGGTGTCGGTCATCGGCTGCGGCGCCACTTTGGTGATTTCGCGCCCGGTTGCCAGCAACGCATTGATGAAGCTGCTTTTGCCCGATTTTACCTCGCCCACGATGACAAACATGAATGGCTCGTGGATGCGGTTGCGCAGGTCGCTCACCGTCTGCGCCAGTTCCTCGTGGCCGATTCGGATGGTCAGGCCGTGGAGGTCTTTTACGAGTTCTTCTATTTTCGCTTTGTAGGATTGGATGGTTGCATTGATGAGTGTGCTCACTGGTCGCTGTTTTTGTTTTTGTTGGTTAAATCGGGTTATGGACACGTGTCGGACACTTTGGAAGTGTCCGACACGTGCCTATAACCCGATTTAAACCCGCGCCAAGTTACGATGTTATTGGCAGAGCACAGAAAGTAAGGGGCAGAAAGTAGCAGAAGTCATTCCGCCACCTCCTCCACAAACGCCTTGCCCAGCGCATACTTCGCAAACCACCCCAATTCCTTATTGATTTTATGCAGGCGGTGACGCAACTCCCCCCAGCCATGCGGCTCACGCGGGGCCACGTAAAGGTGCGTGGGCACGTTCAGGCTTTTCAGGGCGCGGTAGAGTTCCACCGATTGCATCAGCGGCACCCGCACGTCCTGCTCGCCGACGAAAACCAGGGTGGGCGTTTTGGCTTTGAAAATATCCTTGAGCGGCGAGTTGTTCCAGTACGCGTCAATGGGTGCATTTTCCTGCCAGGGCGTGCCGCCAAACCAGGGCGTGCGGTAGGTGCGCACGTCGCTTTGTGCGTACATGCCGATCCAGTTGACTGCGCCGGCACCTGAAGATGCGGCCTTGAAGCGGTCGGTGAAGGTGATGAGTTTGTTGGTCATGTGGCCGCCGGCGCTCCAGCCCATTTTGACGAGGCGGTCAGGGTCGGCTAACCCAATTTTGATCAGGTAGTCAATGCCCGCCATCACGTCTAAGTGGGATTGGCGGAAATAGCCGCCTACCATGTCGCGCAGGAAAGCATCGCCGTAGCCGGTGCTGCCCCGATAGTTGGGCAGGAAAATGGCGTACCCCTGTGCTGCCAGCACAGGGTGGTAGCGCGTGGGGCCAATTCCCAAGCCATAGTGATCCGCTGCAGCCGGGCCGCCGTGGGTTTGCGTCACCAACGGGTAGCGTTTGCCGGGTTCGTAGCCGAGCGGGTAGCTCAGCAGACCTTCCACGTCCACACCGTCTTCGCCTTTCCAGACCACGCGCTCCTGCCGGGGCAGCAGGAAGGTATCCTGTAGGTAGTTGTAATGGCGGGTGAGTTGGGTGAGGGTGCCGCCGCGCACGAGGTGGACGTCGCCAGGGCTAACCGAGTTACCTAAGGTTACAAGGTGCAGGTTTTGTTCCGGCACAAAATCCCAACTGCCGAGGGCATGGGCACCGCGGGTGAGTTGGGCCAGGGCTTTTTTTGCGAAGTCGAATTGCCAGAGTTGAACTTCCAGCCCCATGTTCGCCAGCAGCAACAGGGATTTACCGTCAGCGGCCCATTCGGCATCGCTGATTTCGTAGGGCGTTTCCGGCAGGGCAATCGTTGCGGGACGGCTGCCATCGGAAGGCATCAGGAAAAGTTTGTCGTTGTAATAGGATTCAAAAGCCGCATTGCATCCGCACAAAAAAAGCACCTGCGCGCCGTCGGGCGACAAGCGGAGGTTGCTTTCTGCCACCTGGTTGTTCGTCAGTTGGCGGGCGTTGGCGCCGTCAGCGTCCATGATCCAGATTTCGTTGAGATAAGCGTCACCAAACAAGGGGGTTACACCTTTGGAAAACAGGATTTTATCGCCTTTTTTAGACAACTCGTAGCTTATCACCGAATAGTTGCCTTCCGTGATGCGGGTCGCTTTTTTGTCAGCCAGATTGAATCGCCAGAGATGCCGCTGTTTGAAATTTTCATCGTAAGGAAAAACGTCGTCTTTCTTTTCTTTGCGTTTTTTTTCGTCTTCCGTATCCGCTTCGGGTGCTGTAAACCAGATGCTCTTTCCATCGGGCGACCACGAAAAATTGGTAACTCCGGCTTCCTGTTTGGTCAACTGGATGGCTTCTCCTCCAGCGTTGTTCAAAAGGTAAACCTGTGGTTTGGCTTTTTCGCCACGGGTGGCTAAAAATGCGATGGTTTTGCCGTCGGGCGACCAGTTCGGGCTACTTTCGCCTTCTTTGCCATTGGTCATCTGAATGGCATTGGCACCGTCAAAATCGGCCCGCCAGACATGGCTCACCTGTTTGTTTTCACTCCAACTACTTTCTGCAAGGACGTATACAAACTGCTTGCCTTGCGGCGACAATTGTGGGTTGGACAAAGCCGGGATATTAAGGTAGTCTACAACCGTCATCGCTCGGCGTGCCGGCGTTTGCGCCCAAATCAGGGAAGACCAAGCGACCAAAACAAAAAGGAGGAAGTGCTTTTTCATACAAAATTGGATTTGATACCGGCTAATGTACTGATTTTGTCGAATACGCAGAAGTCGGGTTAGAGGATATCCCCTCGCGCGTCAGGTCCGATTTGGTAAAAAAAGAAACCCCGCGTTGTCTGTGACGCGGGGTTCCGAAAAGTAATTTTCTACTTAAAGGGGGCGCTTATCGCTCGGCAAAGACCATTTTTTTGGTCGTCTTCAAGCCGCCTACTTCCAGTTGGTAGTAGTATACGCCGCTCGCTATCAAGTCTGTACGATCAATCAATAGTTCATGATAGCCCTTGTCATAGAAAGCCGCGTGGTCGTAGACAGCCTTGCCCGCCATATCGAAAATGGCTAAGCGCGCTTCCCCATTCTGCGGCAAATAAAAGGCAATGGTGGTGCTTTGATCAAAAGGGTTTGGTCGGTTTTGATAAAGCTCCGGGATGGCCTGCGCGATTTCATTGGCAGCGGGGTTTTCTATAAAGTCCAGGACAATATCTAAAGTGGTGCCGTCGGTCGCGTAGCTTTCGGCGCGCATGCGGTCGGTGCTGATTTTCAATAAATCTTTCAGGGCACCGCTCGTTTTGGCAGTAAAGCTGAGTTGGAACAATACCTGCCGACCCGGTGCGATGTTTTCCGGATTGCCGTTCCAGGAAGTGGTGACAAGTCCGGTTGCGGTTCCGAAATTGCCTTCCGTGCTCATATCAGGCAAATCGCCGGTTGTCGTGCTCAAAAATTCGAGCTTTTCGGGATCGAATGCAAGGCCAAACTGGTAGCCCATGATCCTGCTCAGGTCGTCGGCCCAAATCTCTACCGTGAAGGTTTCGCCTTGCGTGATCGGCAGATTCAGAGCCTTGATGCCTGATGACCCGTTGTCAGCGCGCTGCTCCAATTCCATGAAGCTGTTCGGAATGGCCGAGGCATTCACGTCGCCCACTTTGATGGCAATAAAATCGGCGTCCATCATATTGCCGTTCAGGTCGTTGAGGTTGTACAATTCCGGGAAAAATCCGGCGAAGGGATTGAGCGGATTCGGGAACGTAAAATTGGCCCGCACAAAACGCCAGGAAGTACTGTTGCCGGGGAATGCATCTATCACACCCAGGATCAATTTGCGCAGGATGATGAGGTCGAGCGTGGAAATACTACCTGATCTGTCGGCATCCGCGGCAATGATTTTATACGGTGAATTCAGTTTCTGTGTACCCAGAATGTGCTTCGAAATCAGGATCAGGTCTATCGTGCTGATGCCGTTCAACGGGTCGTCGTTGCGCTGGGGCAGTACCGTATAATCTAAGCCTGTGGCAATGGCATTGAACTGAAAAAACCCGTCTCCTCCGGTCGTGGATTGCTGCGAATTGCCGCCGCTCATTTGCACCTGCACTTCTTCCACTTCTTCACCGGCTTCCGTCTCGATGCTGCCTGCAATCATAGCGGTGGTGGTGGTGAATGGGCAGATGCTGTTGTTGTCCTGTATGAGCAGGTAAGTCACGCAATACGCGCTGTTGCCCTGCTCGTCCGTCGCCCAAAACTCTACTGTTTGGGTGCCAAGGTCATCGCAGGTGAAGGCCAGCGAAGTTGTCGGCGCTTCTGTGGCACCAACGCGCTTGATTTTATAAACCAAACTGCCTGCACTGCTGCAATTGTCGCTGGTTCCGCCGTTGAAAGCGGTCGCCTGGATGGTCGCCTGGATCTGGCCGTTCGTATTGGCTAAGTTGACCGACAAGCCCACGATGCAAACCGGCGCGGGGGGTGTATTGTCCCGTACCGTAACGGTGATGCTGCATGTAGAAACATTGCCACACCGATCAGATACATTGTATTTGACCACGGTCGTCCCCAACGGGTAAGTGCCGCTGGCGTTGGCACCGCTGGAATTTGCGTGCGGCGAATCGTTGCTGATGAGCAGGTTTGCGGTGCAATCGGATCCCGTCACCGGAGGAATGGTGACCGCCACCGTGGTGCAACCGGCATTGACGGCTACGGTAATGTTGGCCGGGCAATTGATCACCGGCGCTTCTGTATCTTCTACCTTGATGGTCTGCGTGTAGGTATAGCGGCCAATATTGGGCATATTCGGATCGTAAAAACACCAGTCAATCACCGTCCACTTTCTCAAAATGCGATAGCAGGCCGGGTAACTTGTCGTAAACAGGTCATCCTGAAAAGTATAACTGATGTTCCCGCATCCGACTTCTGAAATGGAAGGAACGTCGTAGCCGGCGGGCAGGTCGTCGGGATCGGTGGAAGCGCCGCAAAGGTCAGTTGTGTAGTTGTCCGGCCAGTCAATTTCGTTTTCGCCCAGCGGCAATTCGTTGGTGACGGTTATGGTTTGTGTGCAGGTGGCGATATTGCCGGAGCCGTCCGTTGCGATGAACGTACGCGTAATTGCACCGAATCCACATTCATTGACGGCAATGGTTTCCATAGAATCCAAGTCTATCAAACCGCAGTTTTCAATCACCGACGGGCTGCCGAAAACAGACAGGTCGGAATAGTCCGTAGTACAGGAAATTGTCTCATTTTCAGGGCAATCCACGAACATCGGTGGGAGCTGATCCTGCGCAGTGACCAGCACCGTACACTGGGAATAACGCCCGAAAAGGTCGCCACCCGGAATCTCGCGGGTTGGCTCAACTGGTCCGGGCCCCGGATTAATTTCGTACACCCGGAGATAGACCAGCACCTGGCCAGCGTTCACATCGTCGCAGCAGAAATAGACATCTTCGTCGAACCATTCCTGGAAGCCAATGATGCTTTGCGAGTCGTCGCCCGCCTGGCCATTGCACGTGCCGATGTCAGCGCGCCGCACTTTGAGGTAAACCGCTGGGGCGCAGTTGTCCGAACTGCCTTCGTCGAAGGTTTGTGCAAAAGCCCGGCCAATGCCCAGAGAAGGGATGGAAACGATGACGGCGTCGTCGCAAACAGCAGTAGGTGGCTGGCTGTCCTGCACGGTCAGCGTCAGGGTTTTCAGACTGGTATTGCCGCAAGTGTCAATAGCGGTATACTGAATGGTGTGCTGTCCCACTGGAACGAACGGGTGCGGACCGAGCCCCACCGCGCCATAAGACGTGCTGACAAAATATTCCGGCGTGAGGTCGCAACTGTCCCTTACGGAAATGGGCGCAGGCAGGGTCACCGTAGCCTGGCATTGGCCGGGTAGGGCATTCACGGTGACGTTATCCGGCAACACGATTTGCGGCCCCAGGGTATCCTGAATGACAATGCTCTGCGTATCTGCTCTGGAAAAACCGCTGCATTGATCGAGGATCGTCCAGGTTCGCAGGTATTGGTATTCGATGTTGCTGCAAAGGGGAATGGTGTCTTCAGAAACGGTCATGATAAAATCGCAAAGATCGCCGCTGCTCACCGGGTTTCCGAAAAGGGTCGGTTGGCCGGTTACGGCTATGGTGGTCAACGCATTTTCGCAGGAAAGCAGGGTGTCTCTCGGAAATTTGATGCTGTCGAGCGATGGGCGCGCAACGGTAATGGTTTGAATGCACTCCGCAGTATTGCCGCTGTGGTCGGTTGCCGTCCAGAAGCGCGTAATTACCCGGACGTTTGGCGACAAGCAGTCTTCTTCTTCCACCTCCTGGGTAAAACTGAGCACGACCTCGCTGTCGCAATTGTCGGTGACTTCCGGATAGCCGATCACCTGGGGCTGGATGCCGTCGAAACAGGTTACTGTCAGGTTTTCGCAAACGATCTGCGGATTGAGGTTGTCTACCACCCGAATGAAGCCGACGCAAAAAATTGTTGTGGCAATGTCGTGCACCGTCACGCTCAACGTCTGATCCACGTAGGCAGCAGCGTCAAAAGTGACCAGGTTGGTATCCCGGATAATAATCGCATTGGCGTTGTCGCGAACGGTCAGGATTTTATCGCCCGGGCAGGATTGGGGCGATTCCAGAATGACGTCCGGAACCAAAGTAACCTCGCAGTTTTGGTTGATGGCGACCTGGTTGGGGGATGCCTGCGAAGCGCCGTTGCAAACTAAGGTACATTGTGCCTGCGCGCCATTGGAAGCCAGCAGCAGCAAAACCGGTAACAATGCCCAGAGGAGTAACCCACGCCGGGGTCGGAGTTTTTTAAAAAAGGCATACGCATGGCGCATCCCCAACTGCACGTATGCAGCGGAACGAGTAGAAGGTCTCATCTTTTGATGTTGTTTTTTGTTAAGAATTGGTGCTGGCTGCGTCGGGAGGTACGGCGGCACGTTTTCTCATAAGCGATTTAATGCGTTGCTCATAGTGTGTCATGTCTTCCTGGCACTCGTTTTCTCATAGTTGTTTTCGCGCGATAAAAGTGACGTTGGGGGGAGTTTCCATAGCTTTATGTAGGTGTCGTTTTAGTTTTCATGAACAGATATGAAAAGATCATGCCAAGTTTGAAAAAACGAAAGCCCTGTCCGGTTTTTTATTCCCGGAAGGGCATGCAAATAAACAAAGTAACCCTGCCCGAAGTGCTTATCGGACAGGGTTTTGTAAAATTAAAACTTCTTTAATTGGTTCTTGCTGTTAAATTATAGTTTTTGTGAAAATTGTTTTAGGATACATCAATGCTGAACCATCAACTTAGCGGTGATTTGTTCCCCTCCGGAGGCAGTAGCTTTCAGCAGGTACAAACCGGAAGGCAATTCCTGCACCGAAAGTTGTTCGGTGATACCGGCCTCGTAGTTGATGTTTTGATGCATAACCAAACGACCCGCCTGATCCCAAACCTGAAGCATTATAGAGCCTGCTTCCAGTCCTTCAAGCTGTACCTGAACGACCTCGCGGGCCGGATTTGGGAACAGCAACACGGTGGGGGCGGCAGTTTGTTCTTCCTGTATTTCAAATCCATGTTCTTCCATACCTAAAGCCTGCGACCCGATGATTTGCACCTGATCGAATTTGCCTGTGGTGATGGCCGTATTGTTGATGCTTTCTGTGAACAGCCCCGCCTGTATGCAGTTGCTCATGGGAATATTGGTCGTACCGACGAGTTGCCAGGCTGAACCGTTTGTTGAACTGTAAAAGCTGAACACGTTGCCGCTGCGTGTAATTTTTAACCACAACGGTTGCTGGGGTTGCGGATAGGATTGCATTTGTTTGATGCCGTTTGCGACCGCACGTGATTCGCGAATCATCATGGTGCTGCCTTGTTGAATTTTGAGCGCAACCATTTTGACACCTGCTCCCGCACCATCGCGCAAGGTCAGTCCGGCCCAGCCGCCACCGGTGAGCGAGGCAATATGCGCTTTGATTTCGCCGTCACCGCAAAGCTGGCGGGAAGCGAAATAGCGTTTATCAATCGTCAGGTTTGCAGGAAAACCGCTGCTCCACACGGTGTAAGTGCCAGCGTTGGTGCATGGCGAATATTTTGATTGCCGATTATTCTGTTGACATCTTTGTTTTCAGGAAACAATGGGGATGCGCACCACAACTTTGGTACCGGTTGCCTGACCTGTTTCATCGTATAAATCTTCAATATCGAGCCGGATGTCGTTGGCCATTTGGGCGTTGAGCAATTCTAAACGGTGCTGAATATTGGCAAGGCCGGTGGGGCGATGATTTTTTGGCCGATCCTTTTCAATAACAGCAGCTTTGGCGCGTCCTACGCCGTCGTCTTCGATTTCGCAGATAATTCTGTTTTCCGATGTTTTAAAGAATCGAACCCAAAGGCACCCCTGACCGGTTTTGTGCATCAGTCCATGCCAAATGGCATTTTCGATATGCGGTTGAATGAGCATGCCCGGAATTGAAATGGTTTCGGTGTCTTCAATGAGATCTACTTGAAAATCAAAAGAGAATCGGTGGTTGAAGCGCAGCGCCTCCAATTCTGTATAATAGCGGAGCAACTCAATTTCCCGCGCTAAGGGCACCATCGGCGACTCAGAGTTTTTAAGAATCAGCCGCATCAGGCGGGCAAATTTGGTCAAATAACGACTGGCCTCCCGGGTGTCGTTTTTCAAAATAAAATTCTGGACAGAGTTGAGGGCATTGAATACAAAATGCGGGTTCATTTGCGCCCGCAAAGCTTTCATTTCCAGGTCGGCCAAGCGCTGACGAACCTGCGCTTTTTCTTTTTCGCGGCCTTCTACGATCTGGATTTGTCGGGTATACATCCACCATGCAAAGGCGAGGAGTGCCGAGAATGCAGAAAGGCGGAAAGTCCATGTTTGCCACCAGGGCGGATAAATCACAAAGCGCAGCACAGCTTCCTGGCCACTCCAAATGAAGTGATGCTGTTTTGCGCGTATGCCGTATCCAACACCCCGTACTCAGGGTGTAAATGATGCAGCGGCTCTATTTTTTGTTTTTGAAAATCAATGACATGCCATGAGCTTTTTCCGGGTAAAGCGTTTTTTATGGGTTTTACGGCAACAGTACCGTCCGGAAACTCCAGGAATTCCAATACAAAAATTCCGTTGGGAGCGGGTGGGGAGGCAGACGGTTTGAAAAAGGAAGCAACGACGTTCAATTTTTGATTTAGCAAGTGAACAGCCGCATTGGTGCCCACCCAAATCTGCCCTTTGCGATCGAGGTGAAGCGCCAGCACATACTGCTTATTTGCGGAAGCTGCCTGATGATCTGGCAAATTTACCGGAGCGAACTCCAGCCTGCGGGTATCCAGGACGCAAAGGCCTTTTAAGGTGCCAATAAGCAATCGGTGCCCGGGCAAAGCAAGCAGTATGGAAATATCGTCGTAGGGAAGCCCTTTGTCGTCATGCTGGCTAATAAAAGTGGTAAAGCGTTCTCCATCAAACCGATTCAATCCTTCCTCCGTGCCAAACCACATAAAATTATCTTCATCCTGCGCGATTGATTTTACAGAATTGCTCGACAAGCCATCTTTCATGGTGTATTGGCGATACCGGCTGAATTTGTCTGCGATTTTGATATTGCGGCTTTGGTTACTTTGAACCGGCACCCCGTCCACCGGCTTTTGTGCAGGCAACGACGAGGCGAAACCGAACATAAAGGCAGCGATCAACCAGGACAACTGGCAAGGTATCCGGCAGCGGGCATATTTCAAAAACTTAGCTGATTGTAGCTGCATGGTATTCATATCGTTCTTTCCATACAAAGGTCGTTCAAGTATTCTAATCCGACTTAACCAGTTACACATTCAAACCTGCCAGTTGCGCATTCATTCCTTCAAAAGGAAGTTGTAACGCTTTTCCGGTTTGCCAGTTGCTCGAATGCTGGAGCCACTTGCTCATTGTTGCTGCTTTCGGAGCGCGGCGTCATTTACTTTTGAGAAAAATTCAAGTATGCACGCCGAAACACATTATTTGCACAATCGCTACACCCGGCTACTCAAATGGAGCAGTATCAGCATTGCTGTTTTTCAGTTGACTGCACTGGCCGGCGCTGAGACTGGTTTATCCTGGACGCCACTGGGCCTTGTGGTTCACTCGCTGCTGCTGTTGCTCGCGGTTGCCTGTTTTTTATTCGCCACCCATATAAGTCTGGGTTTTCGGGTTTCAGACAAAGGCTTTGAGATTCGCTATTTTCCTTATCATTGGCAATACCGCCAAATTACCTGGAAGGAAATCCGGCACGCCCAATTGTTGTTGCCGGGAGCGCTTCAACCCAACGCACCATTCGGATACCCGGGGCGTGACCTCAACCGCATTTACTTGTTGACCTGCCCGGAATATGCTATTCTGCAACTTAATCTGGTCAATAGCGTTCAGTTGTTCATTTCAATCCTTCATGCCCAGGAATTGACGGATTACCTCGAACATGGAATGTTGCGCCCTGAATTTTTTTTAAGAACTTCTTTGAAACCGACCCCTTGATTTTCTAGCGATAATCTCAGTTAATACAATGGCTTACCTTTGCCCCTCCTTTTAAAAAAAGTACCCCGATCTATGACGTTTCTTGAAGAACTCAGCCGCCGGCGCACTTTCGGTATCATTAGCCACCCCAATGCGGAAAAAACTACCCTGACAGAAAAACTCTTGCTGTTTGCCTGCTTCATCCAGGTAACCGGGGTCGTAAAGTGGAACAAAATCAAACCCAGCGCAACGTCCGGCTTTATGGAGATTGAGCGGCAACGGGGTGTTTTGTATGCATGCCTTGCTCTCGAACGCTAAAGAGTGCAGGTCGCACCCTACCCTGTTGCCGGCCGCGAGAGTCGCGCCCCACATTGTCCACACCCCCCTGTGGAAAACCCTGTGGAAAAAACCGCACCCTCACCCATCGCTTTTTTTCTACTTTTGCAGCCTATGAGATTAAAGCGTCTGGAACTGAAAGGCTTCAAAAGTTTCGCCACCGAAACGACCATCCACTTCAATGAGGATGTCATCGGGATCGTTGGGCCGAATGGCTCTGGCAAATCTAATGTCGTGGACGCCATCCGCTGGGTGTTGGGCGAGCAAAAAAGCAAAGAATTGCGCCTCGACCAGATGACGAGCGTGATCTTCAACGGCACCAAAAAGCGCAAACAAAGCGGCATGGCCCAGGTGTCCATCACCTTCGACAACACCAAAAACCTGTTGCCCACCGAATACCAGTCTATTACGATCACCCGCACCCTGTACCGAACCGGCGAAAGCGAATACCGCCTCAATGGCACGCTTTGCCGCCTGCGCGACATCACGACGCTGTTTTTGGACACGGGCATCGGTTCCAATTCCTACGCCATCATCGCCCTCGGCATGGTGGACGACATCCTGAACGACAAAGAAAACTCGCGCCTCAAAATGTTCGAACAGGCAGCGGGGGTTTCCAAATACAAAATCCGCAAGCGGGAAACAATCCAGAAATTAGAAAGTACTACCGAAGACCTGAACCGCATCGAAGACCTGCTGCACGAAATAGACAACAACCTCAAAACCCTCGAAAAGCAAGCCCGGCGCGCCAAACGCTACTTAGAACTGAAAGCGGAATACAAAGAACTGAGCATAGAATTAGCGGTACACCGCGCTGCCGAACTGAAGGAGCAGCAAAAGACGGTGGCTCAAAAAGTGGAGCAGGAAGAAGACCGCTACCGCCAGTCCGAAGTGGAAGTGCGGCAGTTGGAAGCAAAGTTAGAAGCCGAACGCAAAGCCAATCTGGACAAAGAAAAAACGCTTTCCGACCGCCAGCGCGACCTGAACAACCTCGTGGGAAAAATCCGCGGGATGGAAGGCGACCGCAAGATGCACCAGCAAAAAATGCAGTTCTTAGAGCAAAATCGTGCCAAATTTGTCGAATCGGTGCAGGATGCCGAACGCCGGGCACGCCAGTTGCAAAACGACATCGAACACTACCGCGAGGAAGTGACGCTGGAAAAACGCATCGAAGCGCGCTTGGAGCAGGAATTGGAGCAGGCGGAAACGACCCTGCAAAAAATCCGCGAGAGCCACGGTACGCTCAAATCCGACTTAGACGCAGTGATGCAAAACCAGCAACAGGCCGAACGCGCAGTGTTCGAATTAGAAAAACAAAAAGCCATCAACGGCAACCAGATCGCCAACTACCGCCAGGAACTGGAGCGCAGCAGCCAGGGCATGAGCCAGCGGCAGGTGGAGGCCGCCACGTTGCAGGAAAAAATTGCGCAACTTGAAGTGGAAGAAAATCGCTTTGCGAAGCGATTAGAGGAGTTGGAACAAGCCGAAGCCCAGCGTTTGCAAGCCTTGCTGGCTGCTGAAACCGAAAACGAAGCCCTCACCAAACGCATCACCACCGTCAACCGCGAACTTGACGCGCGCCGCAATGAGTTCAAGCTGACGAAAAGCATGATCGAAAACCTCGAAGGTTTTCCGGAATCCATCCGCTTTTTGAGCAACAACAAGGACTGGAAAAAAGACGCACCCCTGCTGTCCGACCTCATCTACGTAAATGAAGCTTACCGGGTAGCCATCGAAAACTACTTAGAACCGTACCTCAACTACTACGTGGTGCAAACCATGGACGACGCCTACGAGGCCGTCCAGTTGCTGAGCCGCAGCCAAAAAGGCAAAGCCAATTTTTTTGTGCTCGACGCTTTCCGCGACTACCAGGCGCCCATCCTCATGCTGCCGGAAACGATGAACGCCATCGAACTGGTAGAGATGGATCCGGTTTACCGCAACCTCTGCAACTACTTGCTGGAAAATGTGCTGGTTTCGGAAAAAGAGGATTACTCCGGTGCCCTGCCCGACGCCGCCGTGCTGCTCTCGAAAAGCGGTCAGCTCATCCGCCGCCGCTACAGCATTTCGGGCGGCTCCATTGGTTTGTTTGAAGGCAAAAAGATTGGTCGCAAAAAGAACTTAGAAATGTTGGAGGCGACCATCAAAAAGTCAGAGCGCGAAGCCGACCGCCTGTCCACGGAATTTTATACCCTCAAAGCAAAAATAGAAGGTTTTAAAGCGCAGCAGACTTCCCAGCAAATCCAGCAGGAGCGGGCGGCCATGAACAAACTCGTGCAGGAAAAAGTATCCCTGCTCACCCGCATGGAGAGCTTCGACACCTACTTGCGCGAAGGCAATGAAGCCCGGCAGCGCGCCACGGTGGCCATTGCACAATTGGAACAGGACATTGCCGACATTGAAGTGCGGCTATTAGAAAAACACGAAAACGCCCGCCAGGTAAAAGAGCGGATTTCCAATACCGATGGCTCGTTCCGCCAGGTTGCCGAGCAACTGAGCCAGGCCTCCACCGCCTACAACGAACAGAATATCGCTTTCATCCGCCAACAAAACAAGGTGGGCACTTTGCAGCGTGAACTGTCTTTCCGCGAAAAGCAATTGGAAGAAGCCAACGCCGCCATGGTCGTCAACGCCAAAAATATTGAACAGAACGAGGCAGAAATCACCCAGGCGGCGGACCTGATCGGACAGGTGGAACAGGAGTTGCTCGCCGATTACGAAGTGCGCAAAGAACGCGAAACCCTGCTCACGGAAGCGGAACAAAGCTATTTCAAAGCGCGCGGCACCATCAATGAAATCGACGACGGTTTGCGCAAAGCGAACAAAATGAGCCAGGACACGCAAATGTTGGTGAACCAGCTCAAGGAAAAGCTCACCGACGTTAAGTTCAAAATCAGTTCGGTAGGCCAGCGCCTCAACATCGAATTCGGTATTTCCATCAACGACATCATCAACCGCCAGCCCAATCCGGAGCACACGGAAGCCGACCTCGGCTCTCGGGTGGAACGCCTGAAAGAGCGCATTGACAGCTATGGCGAAATCAACCCCTTAGCCGTGGAGGCTTACGATGAGATGAAAATCCGCCACGAAACCATCCGCGAACAACGCGACGACGTGGTGCAGGCCAAAGCTTCGCTGATGGAAACCATCAAAGAAATTGAAGAAACCGCCACGGCGCAGTTTCTGGAAGCTTTTGGGCAGGCGCGCCTGTATTTTATAGACGTTTTCCGCAGCCTCTTCACGGAAGACGACAATTGTGACCTCATCCTGCTCAATCCGGAGACGCCGTTAGAGTCGAAAATCGAGATCGTCGCCAAGCCCAAAGGCAAACGCCCGCAAAGCATCAACCAGCTTTCCGGCGGCGAAAAAACCCTCACGGCCACGGCCCTGCTTTTTGCACTTTACCTGCTCAAACCGGCACCGTTCTGCATCTTCGACGAGGTAGACGCGCCCTTAGACGACAGCAACATCGCCAAATTCAACAAGATCATCAAAAAGTTTTCCAAGGACTCGCAGTTCGTCATCGTCACGCACAACAAACTCACTATGGAGGCCGTGGATACCATCTACGGCGTGTACATGGCCGAGCAGGGCGTTTCCGGCGTCAGTCCGGTGGATTTTCGCCATTTTGAAAATTCGGGGGCGTTTGAGGTGACGCGGTAAGGAGTTCTAAAATATCCTTTACTCAATCAAACCCGGGGTTCGTATGCGCTTTTCCATTATTTTGAAAAATAGTTGGCATCTTGCAATCCGTTAAGGAATAGCTGGCAGATCCGTTTTTTTGCTTGATAACCTTAACACGAAATTGGAAAGGGAATACAGATTTAAAAAGGATATACGACGCTTCCTTAGCGGCCTCCCGTTGTTTGGGACAAGTTGTGCGGGAGACTGTTTCCCGCAAAGGGCGCTAAGGATACGCAAGGACGCAAAGCTGGATGCCATCCTTAGCGTCCTTTGCGAGACCTCAGCGTCCTTTGCGGGAAATTTTAGACGCAAGAAAAAGCAAAGCCTGAAAACGGCGCTTCGCCACATGGATGCCCGGGATGACCAGGTCATCGTGCGGAGCTGGCTCAACATGACGTTTACTAAACTTTTAAAGTTTAGTAAACGTAGCTCCGTTTCCCTCTAATTCTTGAAAATGTTCAGTAGCATAGTGTGAAACTCCTTGATGTGAGAACAGCCATGCAGAACTCCTCGCCAAGCTCATTGTTGTTGTTCCGGAAAAAGATCATAAATTAGCCGGGTTGAAAAACGAAAAAACAACCTACACCATGAAGCGACATCACTTGTTGTTCCTCCTCCCGGCGCTGCTGTTCCTTTGCGCGCCCGTTTTTGCTCAGAAAAAAAGTAAATCTAAAACCGATGCGCAGACAGCAAGTCCCGCGCCCGCTTTTGACGCAACGGCTTTTAAAGCGCTGAAATGGCGCAACATCGGCCCCTTCCGCGGCGGGCGCTCCAATGCTGTATCCGGCGTCGTGGGCAACGAAAATACATACTATACCGGCTACACCGGCGGCGGCGTTTGGCGCACCGACGATGCCGGCCTCAACTGGCGCAACATTTCCGACGGCGCGTTCAAAACCGGCTCGGTCGGCGATATTGCGGTAGCGGAATCCGACCCGAACGTTGTTTTCGTGGGCATGGGCGAACACGCCGTGCGCGGGGTGATGACTTCCTATGGCGACGGCGTATACAAATCCGAAGACGGCGGCACAACCTGGAAAAATGTAGGGTTGGAAAAAACGCGCCACATTTCCGACGTGATCATCCATCCGCAAAATCCGGATGTGATTTACGTGGCTGCCCAGGGCGCGCTGCATGGCCCAAACCCTGAGCGCGGCATTTACAAAAGCACCGACGGCGGCACCACCTGGCGCAAAGTGCTGTATTTAGATGAAAATACGGGCGCTTCCAGCCTGAGCTTGGATGCAAACAACCCACGCGTATTGTACGCGGCCTTCTGGCAATACCGGCGCCTGCCGTGGAAAGTGGAAAGCGGCGGCCCGGGTTCTTCCATCTGGAAATCAGTGGACGGCGGCGAAACCTGGGTCAAACTCAGCGAAGGTTTGCCCGCAGCAATGGGCAAAATCGGCATTTCGGTATCCCGCGCCAACTCCAACCGGGTATACGCCATCGTGGAAGCCGAAAAATCAAAAGCAGGCGTTTACCGCTCCGACGACGGCGGCAAACGCTGGACAATGATGAGCAACGACAACAACCTCACCGCCCGTTCGTGGTACTATATGGAAGCTTTTGCAGACCCCGCGGACGCCAACATCGTTTACGTGCTCAACGCGCCCATGATGCGTTCGATTGATGGCGGCAAGAGTTTCAGCAGTATTAATGTCGGGCATGGCGATACCCACGACCTGTGGATCAATCCCAACAACAACCAAAACATGATCCTCGGCGACGACGGCGGGGGCGAAATCAGTTTCAACGCCGGCCAAAGTTGGAGTACCCTGAACAACCAGCCCACTGCACAATTCTACCGCGTGAACGTGGACCAGCGTTTTCCTTACCGCGTTTATGGCGGCCAGCAGGACAACAGCTCGGTCGTCATCAACAGCCGCAACAACAGCTATGGCATTACCGACAAAGACTGGATGGAAGGGCCGGGTTGCGAATGCGCCTTTATTGCTTTTGACCCGATGAACCCCGTAGTCATGTACGGCGGCTGCTACCAGGGCATGATCGAATCGTTGGACACCCGCACGATGGAGCGCAAAGACATCATGCAGTACCCTTCGCTCAATCTTGCCAATCCGCCCAAAGAAATGAAGTACCGCTTCAACTGGAATGCGCCCATCGTGGCTTCCCCGCACGATCCTTCGGTGATTTACCACGCGGCGAATGTCCTGTTCAAAACCACCGACGGCGGCCTGAACTGGCAGGTCATCAGCCCCGACCTGACCCGCAACGATACCACAAAACAGGGGGATGGCGGCGGCCCGCTCACCAATGAAGGCGCAGGCGGCGAAAACTACAACACCATCAATTACGTCATCGAATCGCCGCTCGAAAAGGACCTGATCTACACCGGCAGCGATTGCGGCCTCGTACACCTCACCCGCGACGGCGGCAAAACCTGGCAGAACATCACGCCCGCCGGTCTGTCGGAATGTCTCATCCAATCCATCGAGGTTTCGCCGCACAGCAAAGGCACGGCGTACCTCAGCGGGACGCGTTACAAATTCAACGACTTCGCTTCGCTGACTTACAAAACAGTAGATTATGGCAAAACCTGGACCAAAATTGCCGCTGGCGTCAATGCCGACGATTTCATCAAAGTCATCCGCGAGGATAAAAAAGTGGCCGGATTGCTTTACGCCGGCGCCGAACGCGGTTTTTATATTTCGTTCAATAGTGGCGCCAATTGGCAGCAATTGCAACTGAATTTGCCGGTCGTGCCGATTACCGACCTCATCCAGCACGACAACGACCTGGTTGTTTCTACGGCCGGGCGCTCCTTTTGGATCCTCGACGACGTGAGCGCGTTGCAGCAATACAAAGGCAGCTTCGGCGATGCGGTTGCAAAAATCTACGCGCCGAAAACCACCGTGCGTTTCAGCAGCTTTTCTCCGCCCTGGCTGCCGGAAAACATCCCCGGCATTGGCCGCAACCCTTTGGACGGCGTCATTTTGGATTATTATTTGAAAGAAAAAGCGGACACCAATTTGCTCACCTTAGAAATTTTAGACGCGGGTGGAAACGTGATCCGAACCTATACCAACAAAAAAGACGAAACGTTCAAACCTTACCCCGGCGGACCGCCGCCTGCTCCGGTCATTCCTACTGAAGCCGGCCTAAACCGCTACGCCTGGGATTTTCGCACCGAAGGCATTGGCGGCGTGCAGGGCGCTTTTGTGTACGGCGATTACCGCGGTTACCGCGTGGTGCCGGGGCAATACCGGGTCAGGTTGACGCACAAAGGCAGCGCATCTGAGGCTCCAATTGAAGTTGTCGCTGACCCGCGTATTTCAGTAAACCCTGCCGATTGGACTGCCCAGCAGCAATTGCTCGAACGGTTAACCAACGACCTGCGCAACATGCATGGAGCGGTGACCAACCTGCGCAAAGTCAAAAAGCAGTTGGAAGGGATCAATGAAGCGTTGAAAGGCATGGATAAAAGCGCGGCCATGCTCAAACAAGGCGAAGACCTGATCAAAAAAATTGACGCCTGGGAAGCAAATATCGTGGAAAGCCGCCAGACCAATTTTCAGGATGTGATCAACTGGCCGAGTAAGCTCAACGCCGAGTTTTTCGACCTGCGCAGCAAAGTGGACGTACACGACCCACGCATCACGCAGGGCGTTCGCGATCGCCTCCGCGATTTGGAAGCGCAGTGGAATAACCACCAGGCCGCGATGCGCGATTTGATCAATAAGGACGTGGTGGCCTACAATCGTTTGTTCCGGGAGCAGAATATTCCGGCGGTGATTGTGAAATAGTGACTCGACTACCCGGCATCCCCCTTGCGTCTAAAATTTCCCGCAAAGGGCGCTAAGGATGGCATTCAGCTTTGCGGACTTGGGGCGTCTAAAATTTCCCGCAAAGGGCGCTAAGTATGGCGTCCCGCTTTGTGGACTTGGCGTAACCTTCGCGCCCTTTGCGGGAAATTTCCGCTAAATATGGCGTCCGCTTTGCGGACTTGGCGTACCCTTTGCGCCCTTTGCGGGAAATTTTCGCTAAGTATGGCGTCCCGCTTTGCGGACTTGGCGTAACCTTTGCGGGAAATTTTTTCCAAAATGGGATTATTTTCAGAACCCATTCACTTTCCTGTGAATTCCATCTTTTAAATGCACACTTCCAAAATTAATCAAAAAACCAAGCCTTTTGCCTGCTACTTTAAGATAGGTAATCAACTGCTTATGATGTACTTCTGACAAAGCTTCCACTGATTTAATCTCAAGGACAATTTCATCTTCGACCAACACATCTATGCGATATCCAACACCCATGCGTATGCCATCGTGTATTGGATAAATCCCATATTGGTACTCATGCGGAATGCCCGCCTTGGTTAATTCATAACAAAGAACACTTTCGTAGAAGCTTTCAAGCATGCCCGGCCCATAAAGACTATGTATTTTAAAACAAATATCGAGCACACGTTTAGAAATGAGGTTCAGCTCATTTGATGTTTTTTCCATGTATTGTATGTTTTATGTAACCGTAATTAGTGGATGCTTTTATTGTCGTTGTCTCAACGGATTAACAAGGTAGGGGTTTTCCCGCAAAGGGGTTTTTCCCGCGAGGGTTTTCCCGCAAAGGTTTTTTTCCCGCAAAGGTTTTCCCGCAAAGGGCGCAAAGGTCTCGCAAAGGACGCTAAGGAGGGCGTCCCGCTTTGCGGACTTGGCGTAACCTTCGCGCCCTTTGCGGGAAATTTTCGCTA
>Ga0163155_10001202_pt1 | contig 31569 bp, 20 predicted proteins | sample OliLakLV19SP4G1_FD_148611 | JGI IMG/M metagenome (GOLD analysis project Ga0163155, IMG submission 148611) | Freshwater microbial mat bacterial communities from Lake Vanda, McMurdo Dry Valleys, Antarctica - Oligotrophic Lake LV.19.SP4.G1 | ecosystem: Environmental > Aquatic > Freshwater > Lake >... | reverse complement strand
GGCAGGTTCTGAAAGAAGGCCCGCGGATTCCCCGCAAACACATCCTGACCATGCAACGAGGGATCTCCGCGAAACAATTGAACGAGATGCACGCGGCCAATGTCACGCTCATTGTGCCCGCTGCGCTTCACAAGGATTACCCGAAAGTCCCCGGCATCAAACTCGTTCAAGTGTCCGAGTTTTTAGACTGGGCCAGTGCATTGGCCAAAGGTTGACCGTGGACGTTGTCTCCCCTTTGCAACGCTCCCGTTGCATGGCCGCCATACGCGGCAGAGACACCGGCCCGGAAATGATCGTTCGTCGATTGCTTACCGCGCTGGGCTATCGCTATCGACTGCACGGCCGCGCGTTGCCAGGCAAGCCTGATCTGGTCTTCGCTTCCCGCCGCGCGGTCGTATTCGTGCATGGCTGTTTCTGGCACCGGCACGCCTGCCGATTCGGGCGTGTCGTTCCCAAGACGCGGACGGGTTTCTGGCGAGCGAAACTGGAAGGCAACGCCACACGCGACAGACGGACGCGGACGCGGCTGCGCCGCGAGGGCTGGCGCGTGCTTGTCGTGTGGGAATGCCAGTTGCGCGACGTTGAACAACTCGCGTCACGGCTTCGTGCCTTTCTCGATCCGGCCAAAGCCGAGTAACTACGCCGCCACCGTCGTCGGCGTGGCCGATCTCCGGGCGAGCGCCGCATGGCGCGCGTCACGCCGAGAGAGGTTTGGATGCCTCCGTCGCGGCGAGGGCTTCGCGCTCGTCGAGCCCCGCGCGCAGCGCCTGTTCGTGCTCTGGGTCAAGCAGCAAGTTCTCGTGCAGTTCGCGCGAGCTGCCGCCGATGGTGAACATTCCTCCCGTGCTGGGCGCCGTCACCGAGAACACCATCAGCTCTCCGCAGCCTTTGCACGTATTGGCGGTGAACACGACGGGTCTGGAACGGGCGGCCAAGGGTTCGGGGTCGGCCGCGACAAGGTCGCCGATGGTCTGGGCATCCTTCATGCGCCGAAGACCTGCGGGGCTGACCTTTGCCGCGGTGCGCGTCCAGAGCTGCTCGCTGGGGCGCTTCCCGCAACGCTCGCAGAAGGGCTCGCGCGAAGCGCACACGCCCGCGAGACTGCCGAGCGCGAGGAACACCATCGCCTCGAGGCTCCAGTAGCCAGCGAGCTCCCACCCGCTCACCGTGCGCTTGGCGGCAGCTGTACTCCGGGTCGTCTGGACGCCCTGATTCAGCCGCCAGCGTGTGTTGTCGACGAGATCCGCAGGCGCACCGGCTCGCACGGCGCGGGCGCCAGCGAGCGTCTGTGATGTGACGAGAAAGCACAGCGCGGCGGTCATGCCCACCCCCACGCCGATCGCCACGTTACGCAAGCGGGAGAGCAGGGTGGCGACATACACGATCGTTCCGAACACGACCGCTGAGATGAACACGAAGAACGAGAGTTGGCGACTCTTCAAGAGCAGAGGCAGGATCTCGTGATAACCCCAGGCGCCTAGGACGGCCAAGACGCAAGCGATCACGGCGCAGGGCACCAGCCGTTGCGAGAAGCGCCCAGAGGGCTGGTAGGGGACAAGGAGAAGGGTTCGGTCGGCGGCGGTCATCATCGATCATCCTTGACAGTGAAGTTCACAGCGGCGAAGCTCATGAGGTTGCGCGGGCACATTGATTCATTTTACGCGACGAAGTTCCGCAGCGGTGACGTGCGGTCGGGAGCCTTCAGGAGGGCGCGAGATCGGGCTCGACGAACGAAACCTTCGTCTCGGGCGGCATGAAGATGTCCTTCCAGTAGAAGAGCCTGAGCACCTTCTTCTGGGACAACTCCGGGTGCGCATCGCAGAACGCCTCGGCCGACTACAAGACGCTTCACGCCCTTCGGCCGCGATGACCTTCGATTCGATCAGGTGCGTCGGCGTCCTTTTCGAGAGGCTTTCCCGAGATCGTCTGCATCGCCAGCGACACATGAGAATGAGACGCGGCCGCACACATGCGGACGCAGTTCAGTATCCCCGGCCCGAGCCCGCGATACGATACTCCCGCTCGTCTTCGATTCCGCGCGAAATGTGTGCATGCTCTTGGGTGGAGCGACCAGCCTTGCCGACACTGACATTTGGCAGTACTCGAAGCCGGTGGTGCCTAGAGCCGCCTCATCACGCTCGTGGCGCCTTCTGAACGCATTAATAAGACAATTTCCTACAACACCTTCCGCAGACGTGGGATCCTGTTCGGTGGACAGGCTGGGTTCAGCCACCTCGGCGATACGTGGGAAGTCGATTTCTCCAACTGGCTCATTGTCCATTCCCGGCCGCCAGCGACGGCCAGCGATGCCACGAGGGTCACGTCAGTTGCGGCCTTGTAGGGCCTACGGTTGTACCTGGAGCTTTCAATGGCACAGTTGATGAAGTGTTTCGTCATGCATGGTATCGGCATCGTCGGCATGATGGAGAAACCCGTCCCGCGCGCTGGCCCGAACGACGCGATCATCCGTACGACCGCTGCGCTGATCTGTACTTCCGATACGCACACCGTCGCGGGCGCGATCGGCGACCGGCAGGGCCTCACGCTGGGGCACGAGGCCGTTGGGGTGATCCACGAACTCGGGGAAGTCGCGGCCGCGAGCGGGCTGTTCAAGGCTGGCCAACGTGTCGCGGTCAACGCCATCACGCCGTGCTACGCCTGCGACAACTGCCAGCGCGGATACTCAAGCCAGTGCGGCGGCATGCTCGGCGGGTGGAAGTTCGCCAACCTCAAAGACGGGAGCATGGCCGAGTACTTCCACGTCAACGACGCGATCGCGAATCTCGCGCCGATTCCTGACGGACTCACCGATGAGCAGGCGGCGTACTGCTGCGACATGCTCTCGACCGGGTTCGTGGGGGCCGAGCACGCGAACATCTCGATGGGCGGGAGCGTGGCGATCTTCGCGCAGGGGCCGGTGGGACTGATGGCGACCGTCGGCGCCCGCCTGCGCGGCGCGGGGCTGGTCATCGGCGTCGAGTCCATGCCCGCCCGCATTGCCCTTGCGAAGAAGTACGGCTGCGATGTGGTCGTGGACTACTCGAAGGAAGACCCGGTCGCCGCGATCATGAAACTCACGGGCGGCAAGGGTGTCGATTCCGCGATCGAGGCCTTGGGCTCGGTGCGGACCTTCGCCGCGTGTGTGAGCGTCACGCGACCCGGCGGGACGATCTCCAATATCGGCTACCACGGCGACGGCGAGAGCGTGCTGATCCCACGGCTTGATTGGGGCGTGGGGATGAGCGACAAGACCATCCGCACGGCGCTCTGTCCGGGCGGGTCCGAGCGGATGGGTCGCCTGCTGCGATTGATCCAGACCGGGCGTGTTGATCCGCTCGCCATGACCACGCACCGCTTCGCGTTTAAGGATATTGAGCGAGCGTTCAGGATGATGCAGAATAAAGAGGACGGGATGATCAAGCCGCTGATCACGTTCGCGTAGCGGGCGCGAGCGACAAGGCGTTGTACACGAGCAAGCGAAAGGTTGACGCCGATGAGGCCAAACGGATCGGTGCCACGCTGGGTATCGACTAGGGCAAGCTTGATCTCGACCAGTTCCGCCGCGGGCTGGACGTCGAGTTTGAGCACGAGCAACCCGATCCGGAAAGGAACGTCACCAACGACGGTGCCGTGCTCACAAATAAGATCGCTTGGGCACACCTTAAAGAAGCCTCGAATTACTGTGAGCGGCTCGACCGGCTTGAGACCGAGGCGAACATCTACCGGGCATCGCGCCGATAGGCGTCGCGCTCGAAGTCTCTTCGCGCAGGCTTGGCCGCTTGGTGGCGGAATTCCGTCGGAAGGGCGGCACTTCAATTGCTGAACACGGAGAAGACCATCGGCTCGATGTCACAAAGGTCAACGCCCGCGGACATCGTGAGTTGGGCGGGACTTGGGCTCGGGCCAATCCTCGCGATCGTTGTATGGTTTCTGCTGCCGGGCATTCGGCTCGATGAGGCTGGCACGTCCATCGGCGGCCTGACCGACGCAGGGCGGTTTACCGGAGCCATCGCGGTGCTTATGGCGTGCTGGTGGCTGACCGAGGCGATCCCACTCAGCGTGACGGCTCTCCTGCCGCTGGTGGTGTTCCCCGTTGCTGGCGTGCTGAGTTTCTCCGCCGCGGCCTCGCCGTACGCGAGCGAGGTCATCTTGCTGTTTATGGGCGGGTTTATCCTGGGGTTGGCGATGGAGCGGTGCGGGCTTCACAAGCGTGTGGCGTTGCTGACGGTGCTGCTCGTGGGGACCAGCCCCAAGCGGCTCGTCGGCGGCTTCATGCTCGCCTCGGCGATGATCAGCATGTGGGTCAGCAACACCGCTACCGCGATCATGATGCTGCCCATCGCGCTCAGCGTCATCGCTCTGGTCCGCGAGCGTCATGCGCCACCCGGTACGCCGCCCGGAGAGCGACGCTCGCCCGATCCTAACTTTGAGTCCACCCTCATGCTCGGAGTCGCGTATGCGGCGTCGATCGGCGGCGTCGCCACGCTCATCGGAACTCCGCCCAATGCCGTGTTCAAGGGCTTCGTCGAATCACATTACAAACATGAGGTTGGGTTCACGGATTGGATGAAGGTCGGGCTGCCACTGGTCGCGGTGTATTTGCCGCTGGCGTGGTTCTATCTCACGAGCATCAGCCAGCCGGTTCGGCTCAAAGAGATTCCCGGCGGACGAGCGATGATCCGAGGCGAGTTAGCTGCCCTTGGCCGAATGAACCTGGGTGAATGGGTCGTGCTGCTGGTCTTTCTGCTCACCGTGGCGCTCTGGGTGTCCCGTCCGGCGATCATCCAGCTGGGCAAGGCGCACGAGATGCCGGGGATGAGCGCGCTCAACGACGCATCGATCGTGCTCTTCTCGTGCCTGCTGCTTTTCGTCATCCCGATCAAGCCGCGAGAGCGGGTCTTTGCGATGGACTGGAAAACGGCCGAACGTCTGCCATGGGGCACCCTCATCCTGTTCGGCGGCGGGCTCAGTCTCGCGGCGGCGATCTCGGCAAACGGGCTGGATATCTTCATCGGGCAGTTCTTCACGGGCTTGGCCGGGCTGCCGACGTGGCTCGTCGTCCTGGTGTTGGTCGCGGTCGTGATCTTTGCCTCCGAACTCGCGAGCAACATCGCCATCGCCACCGCGATCCTGCCGATTCTGGCGGCCGCGGCCCCGTCCATGGGCATCGATCCGTTTCGGCTGCTCATTCCGGCGACCATTGCGGCGAGCATGGCGTTCATGCTGCCCGTGGGCACGCCTCCCAACGCGATCGTGTTCGCGACCGGGCACGTCACGATGAGCCAGATGCTCCGAGCAGGGTTCGGGCTCAACATGTTGGCGGTCGTCGCGATCACCGCGGCGACAGAACTTCTTGGCCTGTTGGTGATGCAGAAGTGATATTGCCTCCAATTTCTGGCCGCTCGGATCTCACCAATCGGCGGTTTCCCGGCCCTCACACTCGAACGCCTTTCAAGAAAAGTTCTCTCGGTGTTCTGTCACCCCGATTTGAATCGTCCAAGTCAGATGCAAATGCTGAAACTTCCTAGACCGACGCTGCGTTTAACCTCATCTTGCCGTTCCGATTGGCACGATGATCATCGGTGATCGTCAGGGCAATTTGTGTTTGGATGAACTTTAAAGCGATAACCGCGGCCACTCAGAGAACTCTCCTAAGAGAACTCCCCGCCTCGGGCCGTGAATCACCCAACGGGCGCATTACGCTTCGGCACAGACGGACCCGGGCCTTCCGTATCCTATGAGATCTTAAGGCGCGCCCGGGCCCGCTACGGCAACGACGACCGACCGAGGCTCGCTCCGCCATCGACATGAAGGGCCTGCCCGATGAGGAACCCGCCGCCGCTTCGAGCAAGAACACTACCGCGGCGGCAATCTCTTCGAGATCACCCAGACGTCGCATCGGCTCCATCGCCGTGTATCGTTGCTCGCCAACGCTCTCGGCTGGGTTGTTCTTTCGGAACAGACGGTCTAGGTCGGCACGGGGCCCACGGCGTTCAAGGTGATCTCGCGCTGCGCCAGCTCCAGCGCCCACGACCGTGTGAAGCTGGTGAGCGCGGCCTTCGCCGCGGCATATGCGGTCCGCTCCGGCGCGCCAAGCACGACCAAGCTCGTGATGTTGACAATCTGGCCTCATCGCCGCTCGCGCATCTGCGGCAGCACCGCCTGCGTGAGCGCGAGGCGAAGGTTTAGATCGAGCACATCATCGAGATTCTGTTGCCGGACTCCGTCGACGCCCCCCGGCCGCACCAGCTCAACGTTGTTGACAACGCCGTCGATCCGCCGGTCCAGGCGGCGCCAGCGAGCGGCTCGGCCTCAAGCCCACAACCTTGGCGTCCAAACTGAAATAGTTCGGCGTCCATCTCGAGCGAGTCAACGTGCGAGCCGGCTCGTTGGCTGGCGGTGTGCGGCACGTGCCCGAGATCGCCGACGCGGAAGCTCCGCACACAGCACGCGGGTGCTTCTTCTAGGCTTGGTCGGTCGCGGAGATGTTGCGGCTGGACCGGGTCGTTCTCGCGATCGACTCATCTTCTGCGTAGAGGCTGACGTCAAGGGTGAGCCATCACATCGAGGAGGCATCGCGGGAGAGTTTTCGGTCGAAGCCGACGCCCCCCCGGTCGATCAGAGCGTTCGGAGAGTCAGTTCACACCGTTCGGAGGATTCGATGCCCACCGCCGCAGCCCATGTTTCGAACGCGCTGAAGCGGCACTGGCCGGAGTACCTGATCGAAGCGGCGGCGCTGGGAACGTTCATGGTTTCAGCGACGGTCGTCACCGTTCTGTTCGAGCTGATGACGTCGCCCGTACACCGAGCGATCGAGAGCGCCGGGGTCCGGCGGGCGCTGATCGGCGTCGCGATGAGCCTGACGGCGATCGCGCTGATGTACTCAAGGCCCGGGCGGCGTTCGGGTGCGTACATGAACCCCGCCATCACGCTCACCTTCCTGCGGCTTGGGAAGATCGAGCCTTGAGACGCGTTCTTTTACGTGTTGGCGCAGTTTGGCGGCGCGCTTGCCGCGGTTCGGGACAGACCCGGCCACGAGCGTCTTGGATCTCAACTGCCGGGCGTAGGATCTCGAGAACTTGTACGTCGTGGACGGGTCGTTCTTCCCGTCGAGTAGCGCTGTCAATCCCTCGCTCACGATCATGGCCAACGCGCTCCGAGTGGCGGATCACCTTCTGGCTCGGCTTGAGATTTCCGTTCGAACAGAAGAAGGGGCGATGGCATGAAGGATCGAGCTCAGGAGAAGGCGGCGCTCGCGTCACCCATTGTTCTGGGCGAGAGCGCGAGCGATGGCGCGGAGGTCCGGAGATTGCGCGCGGCCGACCGTCGTGAAGCGCCGTGGAAGCAGTGGGGGCCGTACTTGTCGGAGCGGCAGTGGGGGACGGTGCGCGAGGACTACTCGGCCGACGGCGATTGCTGGAACTATTTTCCGCACGACCATGCGCGCAGCCGGGCTTACCGATGGGGCGAAGACGGGCTGCTGGGCATCAGCGACGATCACGGCTTGATGTGCTTCGGGCTCGCGCTCTGGAATGACAAGGACCCGATCCTGAAAGAGCGTCTCTTCGGGCTCACCGGCCTCGAGGGCAACCACGGCGAGGACGTCAAGGAGCATTACTTCTATCTCGACTCCACGCCCACGCATTCGTATATGAAGGCGTTGTACAAGTACCCGCAGGCCGAGTTCCCGTACGAGAACCTCGTCCGCGAGAACCGGCGTCGTGGGCGTTTTGATGCCGAGTTCGAGCTGGCCGACACAGGGGCGTTCGCGGACGAGAAGTACTGGGACGTGCAGGTCGAGTACGCCAAGGCGACGCCCGACGACGTGCTCGTGCGGGTCACGGTGACAAACCGAGGGCCCGAGGGGGCGACGCTGCACCTGCTGCCGACGCTGTGGTTCCGCAACACGTGGTCGTGGGGCGGGGCCGGGGCGGGGCCCGACGCCAGGCCATCGATCACGGGCACATCGGCGGGATCCGCGAAGACGACGCACCCGTTGGTGGGCGATTTCAGCGTCTCGTTCGATGCCGCCTCCGACCGCTCCGCGCCGGAGTTGCTGTTCACCGAGAACGAGAGCAACAACCAGCGCGTGTGGGGGAGCGAGAACAAATCCGCGTATGTCAAGGATGCGTTCCACGAGCGAGTGGTCCATGGCAAGCACGAGGCCGTGAACCCCGGGCAGGTCGGGACCAAGGCGGCGGCGTGGTACACGCTGCGTGTGGATGCCGGGGCCACGGTCGTTGTACGGGCACGTCTTCAACCCTTAGCGAGCGCGACACCACATCCGTTCGCGACCGGGGCGAACGGTTTCGACGCCGTGTTCGAGAACCGTGTGCGCGAGGCCGACGAGTTCTATGTCGCCAACCCGCTGGGTCATGGTCGGCTGGATCCGGAAGCGCGGAACGTTGCCCGTCAGGCCGCGGCTGGCTTGCTGTGGAGCAAACAGTTCTATCACATCGACGTGCGAAAATGGCTGGCGGGCGACCTCGCGCAGCCCAAGCCTCCGGAGTCGCGCAAGGCAGGGCGTAACGCGGAGTGGGGGCACCTCAACAACGCGGACATCATCTCGATGCCCGACAAATGGGAGTACCCGTGGTACGCAGCCTGGGACTTGGCGTTCCAGATGATCCCCTTCGCGCACATCGACCCGCAGTTCGCAAAGGACCAGCTCGTGCTTTTCCTGCGCGAGTGGTACATGCACCCCAACGGACAGGTACCGGCCTACGAGTTCGCGTTCGGCGACGTGAACCCACCGGTGCACGCGTGGGCGGTGTGGCGCGTGTACAAGATGACCGGCGCACGAGGCGTGCAAGGCCAGGGCGGGCGAGATCGTGTCTTCCTTGCGCGCTGCTTCCAGAAACTGCTGCTGAATTTCACCTGGTGGGTCAACCGCAAAGACCCGACCGGAAAGAACCTCTTTTCCGGCGGGTTCCTCGGGCTGGACAACATCGGTGTCTTTGATCGCTCGCGCCCGTTGCCGACCGGCGGGCACCTCGAGCAGGCCGACGGCACGGCGTGGATGGCGTTCTACTGCGGCACGATGCTCAACATGGCACTCGAACTCGCGGCCGGGGACCCTGCTTACGAGGACATCGCCACCAAGTTCTTCGAGCACTTCATCGCGATCACCGACGCGATGAACACGCTGGGCGGCACGGGCCTATGGGACGACAAGGACGGGTTCTATTACGATCAGATCCGGATGGAGCACGCCGGTGCCTGCGACGCGCCAACGCCGCTTCGCGTGCGCTCCCTGGTGGGGATGATCCCGCTGCTGGCCGTCGAAGTGCTCGAAAGCGAGGTCATCGACAAGCTCCCCGATTTCAAGTCACGCATGGAGTGGTTCCTGAAGCACCGCACGGACGTGCCATGGCACGCGACCTGCGCGTGCGGGCACGGCGGCGACGAAGGCTCTCAGCGACTGCTTGCGATCCCGACGCGCGAGCGGCTGATCCGGGTCGTGTCGTACCTGATGGACGAGCGCGAGTTCCTCTCGCCCTACGGCGTGCGCTCGCTCAGCAAGCACCACGAGGCGAATCCCTACGTCTTCCACGCCGACGGCCAAGAGTTCCGCGTCGATTACACGCCCGGCGAATCAACGACCGGGCTGTTCGGCGGTAACTCGAACTGGCGCGGCCCGATCTGGTTCCCGCTGAACTACCTGCTGATCGAGGCGCTCGAACGCTACCACCACTTCTACGGCGACTCGCTCAAGATCTCGTTCGCAAACAGTCCCGGCGGCGAGATCACGCTCCAGCAGGCGGCCGACGAGATCCGATCGCGCCTCGCTCGGTTGTTCCTCCCCGATGCCAACGGCAGGCGTGCGAGCCACGGCGAGGAACAGGCCTTTGCCAACGACCCGCACTGGAAGCATCTTGTGTATTTTCACGAACACTTCCACGGTGATACGGGCCGCGGCCTGGGCGCGACGCACCAGACCGGCTGGACAGCCCTCGTGCATCAACTGCTCGCGAATCGGTCGTGAAGGTTTAGAAAAGTGCTCTCATCGGGGGAGACGAAGAAGCGGCTATCGGCCTGCTTTGAACAGCGTTCGCAGCGACTCGAAGATATCGTCGCGGCCGTTGACCTTGCTCGTGATAACCCGCGGCCCGGCCTCGTCGGGCGCTCCGCCGGGGAAGCCCTCGTTGAGGACGCTAAGGAAGCTGCCGCTGCCATAACTGCTGGTGACCTGACAGTAGCCGAACATGTTGCAGTGCGGCAGGAGTTGCTCGTCGATGATCTTCACGCAGAGGCGGTTGTCGTTGTCAGAGCTGTTGTCGCCGTCGGAAAAGTGGAAGAGGTAAATGTTCCAGTCGTTGCGGTCGTAGTGGGCGCTAAGAAGTTCCTTGCAGCACTGGTAGGCCGAGCTGATGCGCGTCCCGCCGTCCTCACGGATGCTGAAGAAGGTTTTTTTATCGACCTCGGTGGCGCGCACGTCGTGGACGATGTAGCGGCTCTCGATACCCTCATAATTCCGCCGCAGCCAGGTGTCGATCCAGAAGGCTTCGAGGCGGACGATCTCTTTCTGTTCGTCGCCCATCGAACCCGAGACGTCCATCATGTAGATGATCGCGGCGTTGGACTGGGGCTTCTTCACCTCGTTCCAGGTGCGGAAGCGCAGGTCGTTCTTAATGGGGATGACGATCGGGTTCTCGGGGTCATAGGCGCCCAATGAGATCTGGCGTTTGAGTGCTTCGCGGTAGGTGCGTTTGAAGTGCCGCAGCGAGGCCGGGCCGACCGGGCGGATGCCGGTGTACTTGTCGCGGATGGTGGTGAGCTTGTGCTGCCCGCGCGGTTCGATTCTCGGCAGCTTGAGTTCCTCAGCCAGGATGTCGGCGAGTTCTTCGAGCGTGACATCGACCTCCAGCATGTGCTGGCCTTCTTGCTCGCCGCCCTTGCCGTCCTTGCCGCCAACGGACTGCCCTTCGCCGCCCTCGCCCATGCCGACGCCGCCGGAGTTATCCCCGTAACGAAAGGTTGGGATGTCGATGTCGTGGACGGGGATCGAGACATAGCGTTTTCCCTCGCGCCCCAGGAGTTCGCCCTTGGTGAGGAACTTGCGCAGGTCCTTGCGGATCTTGCCGCGGACAATCTGGCGGAAGCGTTGGTGGTCTTGTTCGATCTTGTTGACCATGGGTCGTGGCCGTCCGTGGCTGCCCGCGCGATCGGGGACGCGATTGCGGGGCTCGATCGGAATCTTTCATAAGACTCTTCGGACCAACGCGGGTGCGAGTTGCGTTGGATTCTGGCTTCGAGGCGAGTACAGATTCGCTGGGAGCAGCCGTGTGAGCGATGCTGGGGGAAGCTCGGATTTCGATTCTTGTTGTACGGATTGGCGGGAGGCCGCGTTCGCTTCATACTCGGACGACGGGGAGATAATCGTGATCGCTTCGGGAGGAAGAGTCGGCTCGGAGAGCCGACCTACCAAGACCGTTACTTCACCAACTCCGCCCGGTGCGTCTGCCCCGTCAGGGCGTCGATAAACTCAACCCGGAGCAGGAGCTTGGATTTGCGGTCGGCGATCGGCGCGTCGAACTTAAGTTCGACAGCGTACGCGGTGCCGAGCAGGCCGCTGCGGTAGGCGTCGCGAAGTTTCGTCGGAGAGAGCTCAACGCGAGATTGCCCGAGCACGGCGCGGTCGAGCGTGGCCTGGTCGTTCTTGGTGACGTCGAGACTCGCGGGCAGCACGAGCGCTGTTGCGCGGAGAGTTCCCACGAGCGGGACGAAGCGGCCTCGCCCGTCGCGAGGCTGGATATGAATGGTGACGCCGGTGGCGGGCTTGGTCGGGTCGGTGGGATCGAAACCGCTGAGCGAGTCGATGGAGATGCCGGTGCAGCGCGAGACCGCGTCGAGAACTTCGGCGGGGAGGTTCGAACCGCGAGCGTGCTCAGACTCGGCGAGCTTGACGCGGAGCTCTTCCTTCTCGCCGGTGAGCGCGGCGATGGTGCTTTCGAGGCCAATTTTTTCGCGACGCAGCTGGTCGTTGGCTTCGGAGACAGATTGATTGCCGCCCAGCGTGCACGCGCTGAGGGTCGTGAGCATCACGAGCACGAGCGTGTATGCAATGGTGTTGAGGCGGGGACGACCGGACTGGTCAGGAAGTCTTAGCGTCATCGGCAAGAGCGTAGCGCGGTGCGTGTGAACGCGGGAACAAGAAAAAACCCACGGCTTGGTCGCCGTGGGTTGGTGCGTTCGGTCGGTCGCGCGAGGCTCGATTTATTCTTCGCTGGCCTTGGGATCGCGCTTGATCTGGGTCATCTTGGTGAGGATCTTATCGACGAGCCCGTACTCGAGCATCTCGTTCTCGTCGAGCCACTTGTTGCGGTCGCAGTCCTTGGCGATGCGGTCGATGGTCTGCCCGGTGGTCGCGGCGTAGGTGTGGTAGAGGCGGTCGCGGATGCGGAGCATCTCGCGAGCCTCGATCTCGATGTCGGTGGCCTGCCCTTCCATCACGCCCGAGAGCAGCGGCTGGTGCATCAGGTTGCGCGAGTTGGGGAGCGTGAACCGCTTGCCCTTGGTGCCGCTCACCGAGATCAGCGACCCCATGCTCGCGGCCTGCCCGATGATGTAGGTGCAGATGTCGCAGTTGATGTGGTTCATCGTGTCGATGATGCCCAGCCCGGCCGAGACCGAGCCGCCCGGCGAGTTCACGTAAAGATGAACATCGTTCTTCGAGTCGTCGTTGGCCAGGAAGAGCAGCTGCGCGATGATGACGTTGGCGACCTCGTCGGTCACAGGCCCGCCGAGGAAGATGATGCGGTCCTTGAGCAGGCGCGAGTAGATGTCGTACGCGCGCTCGCCCTTGGCAGACTTTTCGATGACGATCGGGACCAGGTAAGACATAGTTTTCTCTTCCAACTAAGGGCCGGTGTTGTCGCAGCACGCCGGTTGATTCGATCAGGTTGATTCACGAGCGGTCGTTCGGATCCAGTCGGTGAGGTGGTGACCACGCCGACCCGTGTTCACTCATCGCGCCCCGGGCGTCGCGGTGGGCATCTTCTGCGGCTCACTGAGTACCTCATCGACGAGCCCGTAGCGCACGGCCTCTTCGGCGGTGAAGTACTTGTCACGCTCGCTATCGCGCTGGACGCTCTCGATCGATTGGCCCGAGTGCACCGAGATGATGCGGTTCAACTCCTGCTTGCTCTTGATGATCTGCTCGGCTTGGATCCGGATGTCCTCGGCCTGGCCGGTGATCCCGCCGTAGGGCTGGTGGATCATCACCTTGGCGTGCGGCAGGATGTAGCGTTTGCCCTTGGTGCCCGAGGCCAGCAGGAGTGCCGCCCCGGAGAAGGCCCGGCCTAGACAGTAGGTGGAGACGTTTGAACTCAGGAACTGCATGGCGTCGTAGATGGCCAGCGTGTCGTCCACGGCCCCGCCGGGCGAGTTGATGTAGAGGTTGATATCGGTCCCTCGTTTTTCCTTGTCGAGGTAGAGCATCTGCATCATGACGCGAGCGGCCGAGCCTTGGTTGATCTCCCCGATGAGGAAGATAATCCGGTTCTCGAGCAGCAGCTCGTCGATGGTCATCTCACGTGTGCGCTGATAGGAAACGTTGGCGGCGGGCATGCGGGCGGTTCCTTTCCGGAGAGACAGAGGCCGGGCTTGCGACGCACGGCTCGGCGTGGCTCGTTCATGTCGAACCGCTTTTATCGGTTCGACCGGGCCTGCCGCGCCATGGTAGCGTCGAGCTTTCCATCGGAGGATCACGCAAACGGTGTGAGCGAGGGTCATCGGCATTCTGAGGGCCGTACGAGGCCCCTAAGCGGCTATGCGGCGTCCACGAAGCTGTCAGAGTGACAGCCACGCCCGTGGAGAACGCCGGGACGACAGGCGGGGCTACTCCGCCTGTCGTCCCGGCTTGTCGTGTTCGGCCAGCGCGCGGAGATGAACCGAGAACGGCCCAAGAGCACGCTCGATCCATGATCGCGCGGCGGTCGGTCAGCACCCAGACACGAACGCAACGGCGAAGGCGTCGAAGTCGTCGCCGTTGGTGAAACCGTCGCCGTTGAAATCTGCTTGGTGGTCGCCAGCTTCGAAGAGGGCTGTGAACACATCAAAGTCGTCCCCGTTCACGAAGCCGTCGCCGTTGACGTCGGTCGGGCACGGGTCGGGGTTCAGCATGGCGGAGTTCATGAGCATTGCGAGGTGCTGGACTCCAGCGGCGTTGGGGTGAACGCCGTCAGAGAGGTACGCCGCCTTGTTAAAGGACTCTCCGCCAGCCAGCCTGTAAAGGTTCAGAGTTGAGACGCTCAAGTCGGCCAGCGCGAGGTCGAACTGAGCTTGGGCGACCTGCTGGTGGAACGACTCGTCGTAGCCGGTTTTGTACTGTGACACCAGCAGCCAGCGGGGCGCGAGTGCTCCGAGCGAAGAGATGACCGTGTTGTGCCGGTCCATGATCGCGCGAAGGTTGTTTCGGTACGGTGAGCGGTCGCCGACGGCGAAACCGTTCGCCTCCTCCTGGGAGATGTTTTGCCCCAGCCAGAGTATGACGTGGGTCGGCGGGTCGGTGGCGCGGTACAGCTGCGCGATGGCCTCGTTGGAGAACTTCGCTGGCGCAAGATGGTCGATGGTGCGCCACCCGCCGTGTGAGATGAACTGCATCTGAACGCCCGCGATGCCCTCGGCTCGGAATCGAGTTCCCATCGTGATGACGCCGTTGCGACGCTCCACCGGGACCGCGGTCAGCGTGTCGGAAGCGACGCGGAGCGTTGGCAGTCCGGGTCCGCCGGAGATCGTGCAATCAACGAAGACGATCTCGTTCGTGGGGATCTCCGGGCCGCGGTACACGGTTTCGCTGTTGATAACGTCGTTGCGAACGCCCTGAACCGTGAACCCGGGGTACTGGCACGGCCCGTCGAAGGCGATGAGCCGAGCGCTGAGCGTGTAGCGGCCGTCGAACGGGTTCCCGAGCCTCATGTTTCCCAGGTTCGAAACATTGACGGCCGAGAGCGTGAGTAACGAGCCCACGCCCGGGGGCGCATCCCAGATCGTGTCGCGGTAGCGCAACGGCGAGAAGGCCGACGGCCCACAGAAGGGGAAGTTCTCGGGCTGTCTGACCACGCTTGCCGCCGGAAAGGACTGCCCGTTGGTGTACCCGATATCGCTGTTGCCGTTGTCGGCGTGGACTACCCAGCCATTAAAGGGCATCTCGAACTGATCGCGATATCCCGCCTGCATGCGGTTGATGTTGCCAGTGGAGTTGATGGAGTCGCCGATGACTTCGAGAACCTGCTGCCCGTCTGGGTTGTACAAGTCATCGGCAAACGCGGAGAGTCGGAAGCTCGTCGGCGGTTCGGCCCGAGTCGGGTGTGCGCCAGCGAAAAACGCCAAGGCGGTCATGGTCAGACGGGCACTTGAGTATCTGAAGAATGAAAGAGCGTTCATAGATGGAATTCTCGCGTTCACTCAACAGCCCAGTTCGTAACGGGTGACGTACCCGTCGAAATCATCGCCGGTCACGAAGCCGTCAGAATCGAAGTCTGCGCTGAGAAGACCGGCCTCGAACGCCAAGACATACGCGTCGAAGTCGTCGCCGGTTACGAAACCGTCCTCATCAAAGTCGGCCGCGCAGTGCGGGCCGTCGATCTTGAAGTTCTGATCGCTCGCGTCGGCGCCCGTGTTTCCCGAAGCATCACGAGCAACGACACGAAGCCGGGCGCGAGTGCTGTAAACCGTGGGCACTGCCCAGTTTTCCGTTCCATCATCGGACGTCGCCGCAGCGATGGTCGTCGGCCAAGTCAGCCCGCCGTCGAGCGAGAGCTGGATGTCCACATTCGAGACGCTGATGTCGTCGTCGGTGATCCATTGGATCGGCACAACCTGCCCGGGGATGTACGTCGCGCCGCCGTTAGGGGTTTTCAGATAGGCGGTCGGGGCCGTGCCGCCCAGCGGCGCGGGAACGTGCATGACGATGCAGTGCATCACGCCCGCCGAGGTGACGATCGCCTGGCAATCGACCTGCACGACCTTGTGAGCTGGCTTATCGGCGGTTTCCCAAACGCTCTTCCAGGCGTTGAGAGCCGCAGTGTTGTGCCCGGCGCTGACGATGGTGCTGTTGGTGTAGGTCGGCAGCAGCAGCAGGTCGTTGCAGATCACGACGTTGCAATAGGTGTAGTGTGTGCCCGAGAGCGAGCGAGCTGGCACGCGGCTGACGGTGTAGCCCTGGCTCGTGTAGTACACGGCCGCGTTGTCGCAGATCACGTCCTGCGCCGAACCAACATTGTTCGGCCAGTCCGAGATCATCACCTTCTTATCACCAAAGACCTGCACCCACATATCAAGATGCTGGGTGGAATCGACGCTGGCTGGGTAGGGATCGAAGAGGTGCGTGGTGACGTTCTGGTAGCTCTGCCAGTAGGCGATGATCTGCGTTTCGCTGAGCGTCGGGTTTTCGTTTTTGATGAGCTTGGTGGCAAAGCTCTCGCCCAGCGCGTTGAGGTGGAAGTTGCCACCACCGTGGATGAGCGGGATGTCGTATACCGGCTGCTTCTTGAGCGGGCCGAACCACTGGCTGAAGGTGTCGTCGTTGGGGCGCGGGCGGTTGTAGGTGTGATCGACGATAGCGCGGACGTCGCCCTGGTAGATGTAGCGCGGGCCATAGTCGCGGATCCAAATCGTGTCGAGAGGTCGGATAAAGAACTTGACGCGCGAAAGGTTTGCGCCTTGCGTGGTGAGCAGCGTGGTCGCCGTGGTTTGCACGGCCGCGCTGGGGACGACGACGTAGTAGTCGGCGTTGCCAACGGTCGTGGCTTGCGCGCCCATCTTGGCGAGTATCGTGAGGAAGGTTGACGATCCGATCCATGACACCAGCACAGCCTGCATCGGCTCGTACTCGGCAACGCAGCGCACGGGGCCCGTCGGCGGCGTGGCCGAGCCCCGCGTGGACGCATCGCCGTTCCCGCCTCGCGCGACCAGCGGGTGCTCGATCAAGTACCGCTTCTCGTTCTCGGTCAACGAACGTGGCAGGAAAACACCGTCAGGAAAAACCATCCCCTCGTCGGTCACGATCGGGTCGGCATCCGGCGATGGTTGCTCCTGCGCGAACACGGCGCTGGCGACCGACATCGACCCCGCAAGAGCAACCAGCGCCGCTCGCCTCGTCAAGGCCTCGAATATCGAGGCTCGCACGCTGCGCCCTGCAACCTGGAATCGGCGAGAAGTTTTTTCAATGACCATGCAAAGGCTCCCTACGAACAATTTTACCAGCGCGGTCGACCGCTCCGCCGACGCGGCACATGAACTGCCCGCGGCTCATAGTAGTGTGCCACGAAAGCCGACCCAATGCACGAGATAACGCGGGCCGAAAACATATATTCTTGACCGCAAGTACGGAAGCTGGAAGGCTGTCGCACGCGCCAGATGATCGTGTCGAGGCCTTTGGAGAGGCCTGCTGCGACATTTTCAGTGAAACGCCAGACACGCACGGCGGTCACCGAGGATCATCACGGCGAAGTATCTCGCTGACCGCTTCTTTTTTCGCGACCGCTTCTTCTTGCCCGCGAAAGAGCGCCGCTGTCATCACGGGCCATCCGCCGAGGATCAAGAGCAGAAGGAAGACGCCTCCGAACCCAAGGATTAATGAAAGGCTTACGTCTCGCTGGATCGCCCAGGTGACCGCGCCGATCGCCAACGCCGTGAGCACGATCGCCAAGACCTTCCATCCGAGAACACGCTGGGTCTTTGTCGGAGGGAGGCCATCCGCAGATTCTTTCGACATCAACTCACGCTGACGCACGTCAAGAATCGCCGATTCTCGCGAGGTGAGCGCGGGCGTTTCGGTTTCGTCGGCAACAGGTTCAATCTTCGGCACGCGCCCATCAGGGAGAGGTCCGGTCGAGCCATGTTCGGACATCACAGTGCTCCTGAAAACCACGAGGTAGCCTGCCAACGCGAAAATTTCCGGAGACACGGCACCTCATACCGCAAGATATGATGAAGCCGTTCAATCAATTGTCGAACGCGAAAACATCCCTCATTTACGAAAGAGGGAGCGTTGCAACAGCACCCTCACCAGAGTCGTCAAGGGCTTCGTTGAGCGCCCGAGAGCCTCTCGAGCCCTGAAGAACGTCGCGGTCATAAAGAGCCAAGACCGACCCGCACTATGAGCGATCTGTACCTGATTTCAGCCGATGTCGAGTCGTTCGATCTCAGCACCCTGCCTCGAACGCCGCAACAAACGCATCGAAATCTTCGCCCGTCACAAAGCTATCGCGGTCGAAGTCCGCGATCAGGTCCCCGGCCTCGAACGCTGCGACGTACGCGTCGAAGTCCTCGCCGGTCACGAACCCGTCGCTGTCAAAGTCCGACGAGCACGCGGGCGGCGGGACGTTCACGAACGCGGTCGCGAGGATGATGTCCTTGAGCAGCCCACCCCCGGCGAACGACACAATCAACCCCGCGGTGTCGGTGGCCTGGAAGAACTCAATGCGGATCGCGTGGGTGCCGGTCCGGAGCCCGATCGTGCCCGCGGCCTCGGTCATGACGTGCACGCCGTCGTTGCTCACGACCTGGGTTGTTCCGATGAAGAGCTTGGAGCCATCATCGGAGCTGGTGAAGAACGAGTAGTGGGCCGTGGCCGGGACGGTGACGAACCCGACGAACGTCGCCGCGACATCGGTCTCGAGCCCCGAGCCCGCGAATACGCCGACGGCGGAGGGGTAGTTCACCTGCGGCACGACTTGCGTGCTCGCGGGCGTCAAAAGCGAAAAGTCCGGGAGGTTCGTAAGGCCCGGGGCGGCGTAATACGTGGCCCGCAGGCCGCCGACGGTGCCGGTCGGGTTTTCTGGAGCGCGGTAGTTTGACAGCGGTTCGACGGTGATGGTTACCACGGCCGGGTCAGTGTTCGACGCGGGATCGGTCGCGGTGTACGCGAAGGTGTCGGTCCCGTTGAAGCCGCTAGCGGGCGTATACGCAAGTTCATCGCGCCCGCTGGGGCCGGTGGCGACCGAGCGTGTGACCGTGCCGCCGTTGACAGATACCGCGTCGAACGACGCGATTGTCACAGGGTCGGAGTTCGGGTCGGTGTCGTTCGCAAGCACGTCAACGGTTGTCGAGAAGCTCTCGATGGTGCTCCCCGCGTCGTCGGCGGCAACGGGGGTCTGGGGCTGGATCGCAGCGAAGGCGAGCTGAACCGAGTTGAACGCGTCGATGCGGCCTCGGCCAAAGACGCCGTCATCGCCTGGTGCGCCGATGTCCACGCAGCCGTCGAGCAGGAATCCTTCCACCTGAGCGGGCGTGAAGCTGGGATTGATCGACCAGATCAGCGCGAGCACGCCGTTGGCCATCGGCGTCGCCATGCTCGTGCCCGAGAGTGTCGCGTAACTCTGGAAGATATAGGTACTCAAGATGTTCGTGCCGGGCGCGACGACGTCGATCGCGGTGCCGTAGCCTGAAAAGCTTGCCTTGTTGTCGTTCTCATCGCTTGCGCCGACCACGATCACGTCCGTGTGGTCGAAGAAACTCCAGTTCGTGTTGGCGTTGCCCGCGGCGTAGCAGTACAGACCGCCGCTGGACTTGATATACGCGCCTGTCGTTTGCACCGACGAGTTCTGCACGCCGGTATAGCTGGAGCTGACGACCTTGGCCCCGCGGTCAACCGCCCAGCGCGCGCCCGCAAGAATGTTCGAGAGCGAGGCCGAGCCGTTGAGCGCGTTGCTGACGCGGACGGGCATGATCGACGTGTTCCACGCCGGCCCGCAGACGCCGGTGGTGTTGTTGCCAGCCGCCGCCGCGCACCCCGCGACGTGCGTGCCGTGCCCGTTGAGATCGCTGACATCTCCGCCGTCGGCCTCGGTGACTCCGCTCGCCGAGTTGAATCCCAGCACGCGGTTCGGGCTGAGATCAGGGTGAAGTAGGTCGATCCCCGTATCCGTCACGGCCGAAATGATTGACGACGAACCGGTGGCCAGCGTCCAGGCGTCAGGCCCGTGGATCTTGGCCAAGTGCCACTGGCTGGAGAACAGCGGGTCGTCGGGTTCGGCCGCGGGATAGCAGGTCCAGTCGGGGTGCGCGTACTCAAAGAGCCCCGTGGCCATCAAAGATCGGGCAAACGCGTTCTCATCCGCCCCGGCCTGAACGAGGGCTCCGTTCAGGGCTGCGTCCCGGGCCGCGCCCGCCGCCGCGTTCGCCACGATGGGCACGCGGACGATGTACTCATCCACATCGGAATAATGCTTGACGACAAGGCCGCCGAGACGAGCTCGCGCGGCCGCGTCGCGCTGAGGCGCGAGCCGCTGGATCGGGCGAACAATCAGACGACCAGAGAACTCTGTCACGCCGGGTGACTCGACGAACGCCGGGGCGGCCGCAGGCGCGCGAACTCCTCGGTCGGTGGCCGTGTCCGGGCGAGCGTGGGCACGATGCGGCTGAGCGCGAGCGGCGGCCGGTCCCGAGGCCAAGGCCAAGACTAAGGCCCAAACCCAAACCAAGGCCCACCAACGCAGAGCGGTATCAATCGCCCGGTAACAGCAGTAGCCCGCCATTCTCTTCTCCTCCGACAGGTCAGCAGGCTTTCTCGCCAGCTCTTCTTACTGTGCGCGATTATCGTTCTCAACGCAAGGAGAAGCGTGATGAACGGACCATTCTTTGCGAATATCTGTCCTTACTGAAGTCCAGCAGAGACTCTCTTCGCAGAGGAACCGCCCTCGATGTGCCATATCGACCCCAAATGACGAAAAGCCGTGAAGAACCGGTTCCCCTCTCGACTCGTTCGCACTTTGTTTGATTGTTGAAGACTCGAGGTCAGGCTTTCCCGATAAGGTATTCTGGGCGATCAACCAACCTTCCGCATCAGCACCCAAGCTCAAAGGCACGGACGAACTGGTCGTAGTCATCGCCGTTTACAAAGCCATTGTCGTCGAAATCCGCGAACTCGTCGCCGATCAGGAACGCGTCGGCGAAACCGTCGTAGTCGTCGCCGGTCACGAACCCGTCGTAGTTCAGGTCCGCTGTCGAGCTGTCGTGGATCTTCCGGCACAGGTCCTGCAACTGCGTCACGAGGCCGCGAACGTTTTCCAACGTGTTCTGGACGGCCAAGACGCCGACAATCTGCCGCGTGGTGTCGTACCACGGGCTGAACCCGAACGCCCCCTGATCCGAAAGCTGGATTGCCCTGCCGCTGTCGTCCACGATATCGCGCCAGAGCCCTAGTCCGTAACGAACGCCGTCCGGCGCGGGTGAGGACGTGATCGGCACGCCGCGAGTCTGGTCGATCTCCATCGCGCGCACCGAGGCCGGGCTCAGGATCCGAGCGCCGTTGCACATGCCGTCGTCAAGGAGCATCTGGAAGACCTTCGCGTAGTCGCGAGCGCTGCTCGAGGCCCCGCCCGCGATCCGCGGGTTGCTTGTCGAGCCGAACTGCACGCTCGTCAGACTCATCGGGCCGCGGAGCTTGGTCTGGAACAGGTCGACCCACGCCGCCGCCGCCGCGACCTCGGCCATCCGTCCGCCGACCTGCATCGAAGCCCCGCCGTAATAAAAATCCGTGCCCGGCTCCACTAGGAAACCACTCGGCTGCGTGCGCAACCCCGCCGCGGCGATCTGGTTGGCGCAGTTCTCAAGCGTGTTAAATCGTTCGTTGAGGCACGCGTTGTCGGCGAGAAGGCCGCTCGTGTGCGAGAAGCACTCGCGCAGCGTGATCGTCGCCTCGAGCCCCGAACCGAACGCCGAGATGAACGTCGCGGCACGGTCATTGAGCTCGAGCACGCCGTCGTCCACCAGCGTCATCACCGTCACCGCCGACAGCGCCTTGGTCGCCGACGCGATGTTGGCGATGGTGGTGTCCGGCCCGACGTCGCGGAACTTTCGCGCGTAAACCTCCACGCCGTCCATGTTCACCACCAGCGAGCAGCCGTTGAGCGTCGGGTTCGCGGCGAGGAACGTGTTGATCGCGCGAGTCAACGAAGAATAGTTTCGCGGGCAGGACGTCTCCTGAGCCAGCGCGGACCCGGCAAGCACGCAAACCAAGGACGCGGAAAGTGCGCAAAACTTAGTCGGCAGCATGACGTGCACTCCGAAAAGAAGGCGAAGAACGAATCTTGATAGTCCTCGCGCCCACGCTGGATCAACGAGATGCAGAGATGAACGCGGGCGCTCGGGCGATATTGCCGCGCGTGCGCGTAAAAGCTCCCGCTTGCCCACACCATGCTCACCAAAGGCCTGGACTTCAGCACCCAGCCTCAAACGTCGCCACGTACGCGTCAAAGTCGTCGCCGGTCACGAAGCCATCACCGTTGAAGTCGGCCGCGATCGCGCCCGTCGTAAACGCAGCGTTGTACGCATCGAAGTCGTCGCCCGTGACGAATCCGTCGTGGTTGAAGTCGGCCAGGCAATCACGAGCCTCGGCGGTCCAGATCCCGCGGCCATGAGTTGCCGCCAGCAACGTGTCGGAACCGTGCATGAAGACAAGTTCGTCGACGCTCACGCTGGCCGGGCCGTCGTTGCTGGTGGACCAGTTGAGCCCGTCGTCCTTGGAGGCGAAGATCCCGACCTCGGTGCCGACGTAGAGCCAGCCGGCGTGAGAGGGATGGCGGCATAGCCCTCGGATGGTGGCCGATGGAAGTCCGGTGACGCCGCTGCCGCTGATGTCCTGCCAAGAGAGTCCGCCGTCGGTCGTCCGCCAAAGGTTGTCGGGGGTGAACCCGCCCAGCGCGACGTAGACACGCTGCTTGTCGTCGAGGTCGATCATGATTCGTGTGGGGTAGCGATTGGGGATCGGGTTCACGGCCGAGTTGTCGTCGATCGCGGTCCACGACGGGACGGTGCTGGTGGCGTCAGAGGTCTTGTAGATTTTCCCGTCGTTCTGCGCGACCCAGATGGTCTTGGAATCGCCCTTGGCGACGGCGATGGCGCTGTGATAGCTGCTGCCCGCGTCGCGGATCTTCTTCCACGGCGGGACCGAACTTGCCCGCAGCCCGGTGTTGCGCCAAAGGCTCGCGCCGCCCGCGACCATCGTCGAGGGCTGATTGGGATCGAGCACGAAGGGCGCGATGAAGTTGGCCGCGACGCCAGCGTCGGCCAGCCCGTTGGTGATGTATCCCGCAGACGCTCCGCCGTCGCGCGAGCGGTGGATCTGCAGCGTGATGTACTCGCCGTACAGATAGTTCGTGTTGGCCCAGTCTATCGCGCAGAACCCGCCGTCGCCTCCGAAGGGGAGCGTGGCCACGTCGGTACCGCGTTGCAGCAGCAGGCTGCCGTTGTCCTGCGTTCCGCCGTAAATCTTGCCGCTCACGCCATCCCCAGCCGCGCCGTAGAACTGGGTCGTTCGGTAGGTCTGATCGAGCCGTTGCCACCCGGTGCCCGAGTTGGCGGTGTAGATGTCGTCAGTGCGGTAGACGCCGCCGTCGGTGCAGATATACACACGCTTGTTGGTCGTGCCGTTAAAGCCCGGGTCGGCCGTGATGAACTGGATGTCCGGGTGCGGATCGACAGTGTTGATGTATCCCGCGGAGATGCTCGTGAGCGTGACGCCGCCGTCGGTGGACCGGACGACCCCGCCGCCGCCCGCCACGATCACGTTGGGGTTAGTCGGGTCGACCCAGATCGGCGCGCAGTACCAGTTGGTGCCAGCGCTGCCGCTGGTGGTGACGGCGGCGAAGCTGCGCCCGCCGTCGGTAGACTTGTGGACCTTGCCGTCCGCGCCACACACCGCATAGACGATCGAAGGGTTGGACTTGCAGTACGCCAGCTCGATGCGGCTTGAGAAGCCGTAGACCGCGCCGAGCGAACCGGCCGAGACGGTCCAGAAGTTCCCGCCAGAAGTTGAATAGATCGCGCGGTGGAACCAATCGCCCCGCGAAAAGTCGTAATCGATGATGTGAGCGACGGCCTTGGTGCTGTCGGCCGGATCGAACGCCGCGAAGAACGACCCCTGGGCGCTGAATCGCGTGCTCCACGACGCCCCCCCGTTGGTCGAGCGCAGCACGCCGCCGTAACGCTTGCTTACCAAGATGACGCTGGTGTTGACCGGGCTGACGGCGATCCGGCAGACGTTGTCCCAGCCTTGGGTGGACGGCATGATGGCCCACGTGTTGCCGCCATCGGTAGATTTGTAGATCCCGATGCCGCCGATCGCGTCGCCGTTGAAGACGCCCTCGCCGGTGCCAGCGTAAATGATCTGCGGGTTCTTGGGGTCAAAGGCCAGCGAGCCGATCGCGAGATTGGGAAGGCGGTCGTTGATGACGTTCCAGGTCGTCCCGCCGTTGGTGCTCTTCCAGATGCCCCCCGAGACCGAGCCAGCGAAAAGAGTGTTGCGGTCGTTCGGGTGGATGATGAGCGAGCGCGTGCGACCGCCGATGTTGCTGGGGCCGCGGCTGGTCCATGAATCAGGCTCGATCCCGGCGTCGCGCGATCCGAACCCGCCCTGCTCGGCCTGCTGGGCCCAGTACGCGGCCCAGTGGTCCACGCTCGCCTGACGCTGCGCGAGCGCTTTCTCGTACGCGCCCGGCGCGATCTGCCCGTCCTCATCGAGCCACGCCAGGCGCCGCCAGCGGAAGGCCTCGTCGGGGTTGGTCGCCTTTTCCATCACGAAGGGTGCGACGGTCGTGCGCACGCCCGCAGGGTCGATTGCTATCGCGTCGCGCACGATGATCGAGCGGCTCTCGTCCTCTTCGTGGTCGAGAAAGCCGTGATCGCCGCAGCCCGCTCCGTGAAGAGAAAGCAACGCGCAGGCGGACAGGGCGGTCAACATTCGCGGCATGACGATCACTCACTTTCAGACGTACCGAGTTTCTATGTTCTCAATCCAGACTCTTTTAGCACCCGGCCTCGAACGCGAGAACGAACGCGTCGAAGTCGTCGCCGGTGACGAAGCCGTCGCCGTCAAAGTCCGCCGCCGGGATGCCAAGCTCGAAGACGAGCACGTACGCGTCGAAATCGTCGCCCGTCACGAACCCGTCGGCGTCGAAGTCCGCCGGGCAGATGAAGGTGACGACGTGGATGAACTGCATGCTCGCGTTGAAGCCGGTGTAGAGCGTGACGGTCGAGCCGTCGGCAGGGTTGAGGACGCTGACATCGGTGCTGTGCGTGTACAGGATCAGGCCGCCGGGCAGCTCGTAGATGCCGCGGTTGCCGTTGCCGACGGGCCAGTAATTGATCTGAGCGCCGCTGCTGTTGTAGCGGTAGATGCCGACGGGCGCACTGAAGCTCGACACGATCACGTTGCCCGCCGCGTCGGTGTTCATCTGCTGGCCCAAGTCGATGCCTGACACACCGTCAGAGTCGTGGAACACGCTCAGGAAGGTGCCAGCCAGCGAGTAACGATCGATGTTGTCGAGCGTGTTCTGGATGGTCAGCAGCCCGCCCTGATACGGCAGCACGTCGAAGGGATCCTGCACGAGGAACGAGCCGAGGATCACGCCGGTGGGGCTGATGCGGACGAGGGCCTCGCCCGGCGCCCCGTTGTCGGTGCCGCCGTTGGTCACGAGCACAGAAAGCCCCACCTGCCTCATGCCCTTGATGTTGTCGAGCCCGCCGCTGATCTCGCCTAGGTACGCGGGGCTGGTCCGGCGTGCCTGCCAGCGGTAGATCTTGTCTTGCACCTGATCCGAGACCCAGATCTCCTTGCCGACCTGAATCGCGGCGCGAGGCGTGGAGAACCCGGTGATGCCCGCCGCGGCATAGGTCACCCAGCCCTCTTGCACGAGCTCGCCGGTGGTGGCGTCAAAGAGGTCGATTTGGTCGCGGCCCGAGTCGGGCACCAGCAGGAACGTGCCCTGGCCCGAGGCGACGCCAGCCAGAGAAAACAAGCCCAAAGCCACGACGAACAGATTGATGCTCTTCATACTCGTTCCTTCTCACACGTCGGACGCAACCCAAAGGCGTCGGCCGGATCGACGGCGCGACACCGATGCAACGCCGCGCCGGGCCGCCCTCCGGAGTGACGCCGCCGCCGCCGAACATTCTACCGCAACGCATGTTAGAACGCGAAAGAAAAAGGCTGGCGCGTCAGGTTTGACGCGCCAGCCGGTTTGAACAATCTCGCGAGACCGCTCAAAGGGTGTGATTCAGAAGATTTCGAGAGAAACCATCTTGCGATTAACCAAACCCAAGACGCGGAGCCGTCGATCAGTATCGGACTCAGCAGCCAGCCTCGAATCGAATCACGTACGAGTCGAAGTCTTCGCCGGTGACGAACCCGTCACCGTCAAAGTCGGCGGCGAGGCTGCCGCCCTCGAAGGCGGCGACGAACGAGTCGAAGTCTTCACCCGTGACGAAGCCGTCGCCATCAAAGTCAGCCGGAATAACGGTCTTGAACGAGAACACGGCGGGAGTCGAGGCGGTGGACCCGTTGGCGTTGATCGCGGTCACGCCCCAGTAATAGGTTCCACAATCCGCGAGCACGCCGCTCGGGACGTTGTACGAGGTCGAGACCAGGCCGGTGACCGTTGAGAGCGGGCTGGACAGGTCAGCCGTGTCGTCGAGGAGCAGCGTGTAGGTCGTCACGTTCGAGGCCGCGCTCCAAACAAGCGAAGGCGTGGTCGAAACGTTGCCAGCACCGTCGGCCGGGGTGCTGAGGCTGAACGGGCCGGGCGGGAGCGGGATCGCGCCCCGGAAGCCCATGTCGGGCCCGGCTAGGTCACGGAACGCGGCCGTGCCCTGCGCGGCCCTGACCCAGTAAAAGTAAGTCTGAAGCGGGACAGCGGTCGCATCGTCAAACGTCGTCGTGGCGCTAGTGCCGAGGGCGGTCGCCGTGCCGAGATTGTTCACCGTGTTGCGGAGCACCTGGTACGAAGACGCGCCAGGGACGTTGGTATAGGTGACGCGAACCTTGTCGTTGAACGTGCCGTCAGTCGCGGCCATGGTGGGCGTGGTCGTGCCCGTGATGGTCGCCTTGTACAACTGCGACTGGGTCGGGACATCGATCTCGTAGACGCGAAGGAAGAAGTTCCCGACCGGCGAGAGCAGGGCCCCCGTGAACGTCTCGGCCGTTCCCGACGGTTGCGGGGTCGCGGTGAGCAGCGTGACACCAGCGGCGTCGACGATATCAAACGCCAGGTCAGCCTGCGCCAGCGCATTCTGGCTGTTGCCCGAATTGCACGAACCGTTGGCGTTCTGCGAGCTGTTGTCGTACGTCGAGCCGATCGGCGTGACCGTGAAGTTAGCCAACTGGATCGCGGTGGCGTTGATACGGTGAAAGTCGATCTCGCTGTTGCCGTCGATGCTCAGCAGCGACGAGTTGGTTGGCGTGAGCCCGTTGGAAATAGGCACGTCGCCGAGCTGGATGGTCACGCCCACGCTGAGATTGCCCGCGAAGACCGCGGTCGGGGACGTGTTGTCGGGTTCGTTGTTGTCACCGTAACGGCGCTGCCCGCCGCGGATGTCGTCCTGCTGAGGGCCGTCAAACACGGTGTTGATGAACGGCTCCATGAGCTGGTTCGAGTTGCTCGAGCAGACGTGCGCCATGCCGAGGCCGTGCCCGTGCTCGTGCATGACCACGTCGCGAAGAAAACGGTAGTTGTTGGTGGAGCTGAAGTAATTGCTGGCGCCGAACGCGTCGTCCGCATCGAGCACCATGTCGCCGTTGTTGGGAAAGTAGTTGTAAGCCAGCACGCCGCTGCTGCCGTCGATGGAGTGCATGGAGATGCGGACGTGCCCGCGAGCCGCGGCGTTGCCCGAGCCCCAGGCCGCGCCGTCGTCCCAATCAACGCCAGCCGCCGTCACGCGAGTGTAATTCACGCCGATGAGCACCTGCCAGCGATCAAAGCTCTGCTGGAAAAGGCTCAGCCACGCGGCGCGGGTCGTCCTGGTGTCAAATCTGGCGAAGAGGTTGCTGGGCGACACTGGCTCGCCGATGCCGCCCGAGATGCTCAGCCCGTCGGGCACCAAGCTCCACGTCAGGTTGATCGGATCGCCTGTGGTGCCAAAGCCAGCACCCGACCAGCGGGCGGTGCCTTGGTAGCGGTCGCCCCAGTTGTTGTTGGCGGCCGCCTGAGCGAGCCACCCCTGGGTCATGAGCTCATTCACCCGCGCCATCACTTCATCGCTGGGCGGAATAGCCGGATCAAAGCACGCCGAGAACGGAACCGGGGCCGAAGCGAGCGTCAGCGGCAGGTCGGTTGACAGGCCGCGCTCTGACGCGACGAGTTCTTTAGCCGCGATGGCACAGGCATCGGTGCCCATGAGTTCAGACCAGCCATCTGAAGAATTTTCGACAACCGTCTCGCTAGCCCGAGCGTTGTTGGTCATCGACCCCGCGAGCACGCATGTGCCCGCAACCAGCGCCAGTCTCAGTTGATCACGCATGTGCGATTCCTTGTGCTTGGGCGTTTCTCTCGATCCGCCGTGTTCCGATTTCGATCATTAAAAACTCGCCCCCGCCACGAACAACCCTTGGACCAACTTCACCAACTTCAGCCGCCCTGCCGCTCAAACCGACCAAACTACAGCCAACCACCCACTAAGGCACCCACTCAGGCACCCACTCGGGCACCAACTCTCAATTCTGGGTTTCTTTCAAGGTGGCAGAACGCCACGAACCACGGTCGCGCCAGATTTTTCACGGAAGCTCATACTGTGCCCGGTGTTAGCACCGTTTGCAAGTCAAAAATATCGATTTCTTTCGATCAAGGCCGAGGCCCCACTCGCGGTCGGTCCTCCGACAGATCTCTAACGACCAACCTTTTCCGACCGTCCGAACTGAAATCTTGACTCGGAATGACCGATCAATTACCGAACCCAATCAGCACCCGGACTCGAACGCGGCCACGAATGCGTCGAAGTCTTCGCCGGTCACAAAGCTGTCATGGTCGAAGTCCGCGATCAGGTCCCCGGCTTCGAACGCCGCGACGTATGCGTCGAAATCCTCGCCAGTCACGAACCCGTCGCCGTCAAAGTCAGCCGGGCAACCGACCACCACACCGGTCAGCAGGACCACGCGCGAGGGCTGGTCCGGTGCGTCCGAAGCGATTGTGATCTGGCCGGTGCGCAGGCCGACCACGGAGGTGTTCATCGTGATCGAGTGCGAGTTGGCCGAGCCCCCCGCCGCGTCCGCGAACACGCCGACCGGGGCCGAGAACCCGGCCGTGGCGCTCATCGAATAGTTCAGTGCCGAGATCCCGTTGCCGCCCCAGAGCCCGATATTGCCCGAGTTGCTCACGATCAAAGACTGAGCTGCGGCCGAGTTCCGGGGCACGCTACCAAAGTCGATCAGCGTTGTCGACGTGACCTGGGCCGGGACACGCAGATCGAGGATCACGGGCAGGTGCCCCAGCCCGTTGGCCGAGGTCACGAGCGCTTGCGCTATCACAGGGCCCACCATGTCGTTGCCGGTGATCTTGAGGACTTGATCAAAGCTGGTCCCGTCGTTGCCCCAGCTGCGGTACGAGTGGTTCGGGTCGTTCCATGTCGTCGTGCTATAGACCGCGCCGAAGTTGCCGATGTACTCAAACCCCGCGCCGTCGAGCAGCCCCGCGCCGAGCAAAATCTGGTCATGCCGATCGTCCATCTGCACGGCCGGATCCTGCGTGTGAACGAAACGAAATGCAGAGTTGTTGTTCCACGACCCCGGCGTGCTGATCGGATCAAAGAACCGCCCGACGTTGTTCGCCTCAGACTGGATCAGCCGCTGGTACGCGGCCTGCGACGAGGTCTGGATGTTCAAGTCCGCCCCGAAAAGAAACATGTTCCCGGCTGGCAGCTTGGTCCCCGCGCCGTTGGTATCAATCCCGTTGGCGTTGTCGCGGACCTTGTTGGCTTCGAGTAAACGCCGGCTCTGGTCGGTCGAGGCGCTGCCCGCCTTCATGTGAGCCGCGTAGCACGAGAGGTTCACGCCAGCGACATCGCCGTAGCCGTTGAGCCGGATGTCGTAGCGAAGAGTGTTCCGTGGCGGCAGGCTCGTCGAGCCGGTCACCTGCGACACGATCACCGTGCGCACATACGTCACCTTGCTCGTGCGATAAAAGAACGCGTTGTCCGTATCTGGCCCGTCGATAAACGGGGCCGCTTCCCAATCGCCCGGGCTGCCCACGGCCGTGTTCAGGATCAGCTTGAAATTGGCGACACCGCCCGCCGACAGAAACTCTTCACCCACGAAGATGTCTGGGCTCATGGACTGGCCAGCCAACGCCAGCCCCGTGGGCACCTGCCCGTAGATCGCTGTTTGGAACGACGGATCACGCGAGCTCGCCCCGCCGTAATTGGTCACGTTCCACTCGCAGACGCGGAGCTGAGCCCAAGCCGACGACGCCGCGAACCCGCACACCGCGAGCACCGCGGCGGCACCGTTACGACCAAACGACGAACAGCGAATCGACATCTCTCAGCTCCTGTTGACAGCATCACACGGCGAGGTTTTCGAGAACTTCCTTGCTGCCAAAGCCGCCACGGCACTTCGGGACGACCTGACGAAGGGTTGTTGCAGAAAACGAAGCCCAGTGTAGCCCCCGGGTACCCAGCCGAGTCGCGAGAATCGACGGCCGAAAACCAAATTAGGGTGTGAAGATTGTGTCGGGATAGACCGTGCCAGCGCACCGGCAGGGACGGTGCGCTAGAGATCAGATCTCACACACGCAGGCTGGATTCCGAGCTCCCGGATGAAAGCCTCAGCACCCGTTCTCGAACGCGATGACATAGGCGTCAAAGTCATCCGCCGTCACGAACTCGTCGTTGTTGAAGTCTGCGGCCGGTTCGCCGGTGATGAACGCGAACACGTACGCGTCATAGTCGTCGGCGGTCACAAACCCGTCGGAGTTGAAATCTGTCGGGCACGCGACGCGGCGGATAGTGGCCGAGCCGCTGGTGAACGACAGGCTGCCGACCAGGAACGCTGGCGAGAGCTTCACGCCCGTCAGCGAAAAACCAGCGATGTTCGAGGAATCGATCTCGACCCGCAGCGTGTAGGCGTAGGTCACCTGGAGCGAGCCTAGGTCCGTCACGCCGCTCTGCACCGAGTTCAGAAGCACCACCGGGTGCGTGCCGGGGAGGTTGTTGATCGAGCCCTTGAGCGCGGCCGAGGAGCCGGGTGCCAACGTTTCGAGCACCGTCGCCAGCGGCGTGGGCGACGGGAAAAGCACGGCCAGAAACCCGCTATCGCCCTTGACCATCCCGTCAACGGCGTAGGCGTAGCGCCGAGCAGGGTCGATCGTGCCGGGCGAGCTAGACCGGCTCTGGTTGGACTTGTCCTGAAGCTTCACGCCAGCGAGGTTGATGGTGACAGATTCGGCGGCACGGGCGGTCGGCGAGATGCCAGCCAAAGACGCGCACACCGCGAGCAAGGCCAGAGAGCGATTCATCAAGATTCTCCGTTCAGAATGAGGGACGAGATTGAACGTGGGTGGTTGTAATGGCGCGATCGATCACCGCGCACCGACCGCCCGACCGGTTGAGCGTGTTCAGTGTACCGCCAAAGGAACACCGATCCAACCACCTTTTGCAGGCCGCCTGCCCGAATTGTGCGCCCCGAATCCAACCAACGCCTCACAGCGTGCCGCTCACAGTTTCCAGTGCAACAACCCCGAGGCTGTGGCCAGCATCGCCAAGATCGCCTTGATCAGCGACTCGCCCGCGACCAGCCCAGACGCGACCGGGATGGTGTACCGCTCGGCGTTCTTCTTGTTCATCAACGACCCGGCC
>Ga0163155_10001201_pt1 | contig 31579 bp, 33 predicted proteins | sample OliLakLV19SP4G1_FD_148611 | JGI IMG/M metagenome (GOLD analysis project Ga0163155, IMG submission 148611) | Freshwater microbial mat bacterial communities from Lake Vanda, McMurdo Dry Valleys, Antarctica - Oligotrophic Lake LV.19.SP4.G1 | ecosystem: Environmental > Aquatic > Freshwater > Lake >... | reverse complement strand
CACTACAGTCTTCGGACTCCGCTTGCTGCAATGACTCACTGGCAAGCAGCCATCGCTCTCGCCATAATTGCACTTGCTTGCGACTCAGAACCAGTTGTTGCGATAGGGTGCTATTGCTTTCCCCCTTAGCCGCCCCCAAGACTAACTGTACCCGTCGCACTAAGCGATACGGATTTGTCGTTTGGCGGACAATCTGTTCCAAAATCGCCGTTTGTCGTATCGACACAGAAATGGGTTGGGCATGGGGTGTTGGCATCACAGTTATCCAGGGAAAAGACTATGACCTTACGGCTTCAGCTTATCCTTCATGCCCTCCGATTAACTGATTCGTTTCTTCCGCCAGTCTGCACTAGCGGTGCGTCAAGTTGAGCTGCAATTACTCTGAGCACATGTCCTAGAAAGTGATCGAGATCGGTTTCAGTTGCCAGCACATCCACCGTTTGCTTGAGCGCAGCATTCGCTTTTACCAGTTCAGCCGAGCGTTTTTGTTCAGCCTGAACTTGTTCTGCAATTAGGCGATCGGTCAACTGCTGACGATGCAGGGCTGCCCGATCGCCCCTGTACCCGTTGTTAACACGTCAATTTCGTGAGTTGTCCACTGGCGATGGGTGACACAGTCATCAAACCCAACACAACCAAAGTATTCTCCTTCGATAAAAATGGGCACTGCGCCCGTTGATTTCACTTCAATCCTTGCTTGATGAGTTTGGGCAGGTTCGAGAAAGTCTTCAAGAGTATGCCAAATAGAACGCCCTACACGCAGTTCATCGATCAAAACACCGCACTCATCATTGAACACACTTTTGGTAGCAGGGTCATCCATTTGTCTAGGAACGTTTGGGGCTACCCATTCCTGAATGACTTGATGTTGTAACCGTTCACTGCTGGCTTCTAGCCTTTCCCGCATCAGCAGCATCCGGCTAATTCCTGCCGCTTCTCCAATTCTCTGAAGTGCCTGAGTGATCGCGTTGTCTACTTCCGCGCTTTCCAATAAATCCTTAGAAACTGCTGCTACTGTCGAGAGCAGGCGATCGCGCTGCTGCAATTCCTCGTTTGCTTGTTGCAGTTCCGCCGATCGCGCTTGTTCAGCTTGCAGGAGGGCTTGCTGAGTACGATCGCGATCAATGGCACTACCAATACAGTCAGCGGCAATCTTCAACACAGACAGTTCCGCCAGAGTCGGGTGTTTTACTTCTCGGCAATCATCAATCCCCAGCACACCCCACCACTTGCCCTCCACATGAATACAGACAGCGTGAGTTGCTTTCACTCCAATAGCGGCTTGTGCGCTGCGGAAGGGTTCAGGCGCTTCTTCAATTAAGTAGCTATGGGTTTGCCCCTGTTGGCAAAGCTCATACAACCACTGAACCTCTTCATAGCTACCTTGTGCCGAATCTGGGTCAGAGAGCTGAGCCACTGTACCGGGCGAGTCGCACTCGTGTGAAATCCGCCAGTAGAGGAATGACGAGTCGGAGGGATGAGCAAAATTCTCAATGACAAGAATGCGATCGGTGTCCAACGCTTCCCCAATAATTTGCAGGGCTGTGTTGACGGCTTGATCGAAGGGCGCGATCGTTAGCAAGGCATTCGCAGCCGTTGCAGTGGCTTCAAGCAGGCGATGCTCCAAAGCTGAAGGGCTACTGCTGGGTTGCGGCATTGCCTGGGACTGCCCACAAGACTGAAGGCGCGATCGCAACGCTGCATTTTCCTGCTTCAGGATAGCGAGGCGGGTTTGCACTAGGGAGGGGCGATCGCTCTGCTGTACTTCATGTTCAGGATATTGGGCTACCATCGCAAACTCCTGGATCAGTAAGGCTTGGGAATTACTCAGCGGGTTCTTGGGGCAGTAATGGGGCAAGCATTTCTAATAGGTTAGGAATGCCTTGCTGAACCACATCCCAAAGTATTCTAAAATCCACCCGATCGTACTGATGTGTCACAATGTCTCGCATTCCTGCTATGTCACTCCAGGAAATTTCTAATGCTGCGACCTGAATTCATGTGACAGCCGTTTTGTTGCTTCACCAACAATCACAATTTGATACAGAATTGCAGACACACGCATTTTGTCTACTTGTAGTTCTGATTGAGACAGCCCTTCGGCATAGGACAAAATTTGTTGTCCTGCTTCGTAGATATCTAATAGCGAAGCATCATCCCGCGACATAAATTAGCCTTGCTGTGTCTAAAATTTCTTTGCGTCGAATCCAATTATGACTCGCTTCAATTGATGCCTTAGTCAACAAATCAACTTCACGCCCAAACAACTCCTCTAACTCTCGTTTTATCGCTGCAAATTCAAAACCCCACTGTGCATCAGGGGTAAACTTCACCATCACATCGATATCGCTATCAGAACAAAAATTGTCGCGCAGCACTGAGCCAAACAGATAAAACTCTGCAATCTGCCAGCGCTGACAGAAGTTTGCAAGTGTGACTTCGAGCATCGATCGATCTTGAGTCGCCGATTGAGCCGTTAAGCGAGACGCAATTTCGGGTTCTAGCTGTAGTTCAATTGCCATCACACTGCCCTCTCACGGTTTTCCCCAGAAATGGGGTGATCGTTCCAACATCACCACAGTCTCACTATACAAGCCCTAGGCTGAATCGAACCCAACGAAAGTTAAGGATTGAGTTTGCTCTTTTGTTGAGTCAAAACCGAGCGTTTTCTAGAAGCGTTTCAATCTTTTGACTAGAGACAGATTTATAGGAGTTCCCTAAGCTAATAGCAAGTTCAAGTTTCATTCTCATCCGGGTGCTGTCCAAACCGTTCTTGAAGAAAGTCAACCAATAGCCGGATCTTAATGGAGAGATGGCGATTGACCGGATAGATCACATAAATGCTCAGTTCAGGAGGTTGATAGTTGGGCAAAACAATCTGTAGGCTCCCTTGTTGAAGTTCGGTTTCCACAATAAATCGGGGCAGAAGCGTTATCCCCAAGCCGCGCACTGCCGCTTCTCTTAAAACTTCGCCATTGTTAGAACACAATACCCCCTTCACTGAAATCGTATGGTTTCCATCAACTCCCATCAGCGTCCACTGATTCTCAACCGCAAGCTGACCGTAGTGCAAACAAGAATGGCGGCGCAGTTCATCGGGGTGAGCCGGAACGCCATGCAATTCAAGATAGCTGGGAGCAGCACACAGGACTCGCGGAGCCGAAACCAGGGGATGCACAATCAAACTCGCACTCTCTTGCGGTTTGGCAATTCGCACCGTTACATCGAAGCCTTCTTCGATCGGGTCAATGAAGCGATCGTTCAATGTCAGCTGCACCTGAAGGTCAGGATATTGCACCAAAAAGTCAGCCAGGGCTGGAGCTAAATACATCGTGCCAAACGACATCGGAGCGTTCACCCGCAGTTTGCCCCTCGGCTCCTCATGCAGTTGGGTAATCGATCGCTCTGCTTCCTCTAAACTCGCCAAAATTTCCACACACCGCTCATGAAACGCCAGTCCTGTCTCAGTGGGAGTTACAACTCTTGTACTGCGATGCAAAAGCTGCACACCCAGCTCATTTTCCAGGCTAATGACGAGCTTGTTGACCGTCGATCGAGACAACCCCATTTCTCGTGCGGCGGCGGCGAACCCACCCGAAACCACAACCTGAGTAAAGGCGCGAATGCTATCAAACTTGTCCATAAGGGTATTGTTGCTATTTAAGAGACAATCTGTATATGAAATAGTATATTGTCTTTATTTGAGATTCAATCCATAATAACAATGTGACTAAAACAAATGGCTTCTACCCTTTCGGAGGCACACAACATGATTACGATTCGACCTGCTCAAGATCGTGGCAATGCCAACCTTGGTTGGCTCGATAGTCGTCACACCTTCTCTTTTGGCAACTACCACGACCCCAACTACATGGGTTTTGCTGATCTGCGCGTCATTAATGAAGACAAAGTCACTCCCGCTCAAGGCTTTGGCATACATGGGCACCGCGACATGGAAATCATCTCCTATGTCCTTGAAGGCGCATTAGAACATAAGGACAGCATTGGCACAGGCTCGATCATTCGTCCGGGTGATGTGCAGCGGATGTCGGCAGGAACGGGCATCCGGCACAGTGAATTCAACGCTTCCCAAACTGAGCCTGTCCACTTCCTGCAAATCTGGATTCTGCCGGAGCAAGAAGGCATTGCACCGGGCTATGAGCAAAAAACATTCACAGAGGAAGAGAAGCACGGCAAGCTGCGGCTAGTTGGCTCTCGTGATGGTCGTGAAGGGTCGATTACAATTCACCAGGATGTGAGTCTTTATGCCGCAGCGCTACAAGACGGTGAAACGGTGAATCATGCGCTGGCAGAGGGAAGAGTTGCCTGGCTACAAGTGGTACGCGGTGCCGTGAAACTGAACGACCAACCCCTCACTGCTGGCGATGGCGCTGCCATTGCTCAAGAATCAAAACTGATGCTGCAAGGCGCGTCTAACGATGCAGAAGTGCTGCTGTTTGATATGGCGGCATAGCAGAAAGCTACAGACTTTGTCTCCGCTAACCCGACAAAGAGCATGGCAGGAAGGGGAATGACCCGTTCTGTAAGTCCATGCCGCCCTAAACCGGATCGCTCACACTCAATTAGGAGAAACGTTCATGACGATTCACAGTTTGTTGACTCCCGAAAATTCCACGATGATCTTGATTGATCATCAGCCGCAAATGATCTTCGGCGTTGCCTCGATCGATCGCCAACTGTTGGTGAATAACACGATCGGTTTGGCAAAGGCAGCCAAGATCTTCAATGTGCCCATCATCCTGACCACGGTTGAAACCAAGAGTTTCAGCGGCTATATGTGACCACAACTATTAGAAATCTTTCCTGACCAAACGCCGATCGAACGCACCAGCATGAACGCCTGGGAAGATACTAAATTCGTGGCAGAAGTGGAGCGCATTGGGCGCAAAAAGCTGGTGATGGCAGCACTGTGGACAGAAGTCTGTCTGGCGTTTCCAGCCATTCAAGCGATCGAGGCAGGCTATGAAGTGTATGCGGTTGTGGATGCTTCTGGTGGCACAAGTCAGGTGGCTCATGACACTGCCATTCAGCGGATTGTGCAGGCGGGAGCCGTTCCCGTTACTTGGCAACAAGTGCTGCTGGAATATCAGCGCGATTGGGCACGCAAGGAAACCTACGATGCGGTGATCAATCTGGTGAAAGAACACTCTGGAGCCTATGGCGTGGGCGTTGAGTATGCCTCCACGATGGTGCATGGTGCGCCTCCCAGCAACGAGAAAGCAACTGCCTTGACTCATTCATAGGTTGTTGGTGTTATCTCCCCTGACTGGGCGACCGTTACTTGCAACTTAACCGTTACTTGCAACTTAGCGGAGATCAACATTCTCAAGAAGAGCTAGGTTTCAGTTTGTGATTGAGAAGCTTGTTTCTTCCAATCGTCAGTCAACAAACCTGAGAAGCCCCAGTCTTCTTCTGAAACTTCTTGAATAACAATATGTGTATGCTCTGGCTTCTTGCCAAGTATACGCGTAAGCGAAGCTGTCACCTCTTTAACTAGTTGAGCCTTCTGATCTCTCGTTGCACCTTTTGTAATTTGGATGTTTACGTATAGCATCGTGTTTTTCCGTGAATGTTCGATCGCAAGGCATCGATCCCAATCAACTACCCAATTAAGGCGTAACGGATGCGCGATCTGCTTTCCCCTTCTGCTTACGCCGAAACCACCACATGACAAAGCCAGTAATGAACAAGATCAGCGGAGACAAGCCAACAAAGACATAGAGAATGCGCGTTGGCAAACCGCCAAAAGTACCATAGTGCCGATTTTTTTCATCCCATCGCCGACTTAGAGCCTGCCTGGAGAGCGTCCAATAAACGGCAGAAATCCAGGATGTTAAAATAATGAAAAGTGTTGGGGCAAGAAGCACAATGGTACAAGCACTAAATAAAATATTGACCCTAGAAGAGTTTCTCGCGTTACCAGAAACTGAACCCGCTAGCGAGTACATCGATGGTAAAATCATTCAAAAACCCATGCCCCAAGGAAAGCATAGCCTTATCCAATTGGAATTACCGAGTGCTATCAATGCAATTACCAAATCCCAGAAAATAGCTTTGGCACTACCAGAATTACGGTGTACTTTTGCCGGACGTTCTATCGTTCCCGATGTCGCTGTCTTCACTTGGACAAGACTCCCCATTGATGAAAATGGGGATATCGCGAATAAATTTGCCGCAGCACCCGACTGGATGATTGAAATTATTTCCCCAGAACAAAGCCATACAAAGGTTACTAAGAAAATTATCCACGCTCTTAACCATGGGACTCAAATGAGCTGGTTAATTGATCCGGATGAGCGATTCATTGCTGCTTATCCTGCGGGACAACAACCCTTAGCGTTTGAAGAAACTGAATCTGTTTTACCAGTGCCAGAGTTTTGTCGAGAGTTGCAGTTGACATTCGGTGATATTTTTGATTGGTTGAAAGTGAATTTGTAACGAAGTGATTTGTGCGATCGCAGAAATTCGGTTCTGCTTGCCAAGCGCCATCTCGATCTGAAGCTCCAGGGCTATCTTTTACTGATTGGCTCAAACATTTTCTTTTCATCCTGTAGATCGGTTTTCTGTTTTCGGCGATGCCGCCACATGGTGAAGCCAGTGATGAACAAGATCAGTGGCGCGATCGCCCAGAGTCATGGAATAAACCGAGGAAAGCGCGATTGGTAGAGGGGAACGGTTTACCATCAGATTTTTGGGTGTACAGGAGTTTGAAGGGTGAACAACGTGTCAGATGAGGAAATTTATCAAGCGATTGGGGCGATCGTCAGCAGCTACGGACTATTAAAATGTGAAGAGTGCGCCAGAGCCGTTTTGAACTGGTTGAAAAGCAACCAGATCGAGGGAACAGTATTGCGGCTAAAAACAAAATATAGAGAGCGTTTCATCCTTAGTTTACGATTAGAAAATTTGGGAATAGATGAATCGATTACGAGAAATGGTGTTCATTATGGTGTGGAGGTTCGAGGCAGGGTATTCGATAATTTGTCAAGTGAGGGGCTAACACGGAACGAATGGATTCAGGATTTTCGCAGTTGTAACGATGAGTTTCTAGTTGAAGAGTTAGAAGATTTTTAGGAGGATTTATGGCGGGAATGTTTGATCTCTTGGAAAAAATTCGGGTCAGACCTGGTATGTATATTGGGCGGGCATCGGCGCATGATCTGTTTATCTTTTTAGAAGGCTATTCAACCGCTAGGCATGAGCTAGGAATTGAGTTAAATCAGGCGGAAATTGAGTTTTATGATGAGTTTCAGCCGTGGCTACAGAAGCGGATGAAGATTTCAACGAGCAATTCTTGGGCAGCGATGATTCAATTGCAGTGTGCGAATGAGCAAGAGGCATTTAAGTGGTTCTTCGAGTTATTGGATGAGTTTTTGCAATGGCATCAGAGCAAAACGGCAGCGGTGCCAGCCACAGAAGCATAGAAAGTAAATGTTTAGAACTTTACCTTCTATGGCATTGTGGAAGGCGTTGTAGGTTTGGGTTTGCGAAATCGCCACATAACAACCCCGGTAATAAACAAAATCAGCGGTGCAAGACCCACAAAGACGTAGAGAATGCGCGTTGGCAAACCGCCAAAAGTACCATAGTGGAGGGGCGTGAAGGAGTTAAGAACACGATCGCCCAATCCCGCAACTCTACTATCTGTGACAGCTAGAACTTTGCCACTGTACTGATCGAGTTTGACAGAACTATTGAAGTCTTCGGTGTCTCCAGGCAGTTTTTTGTAAATCTCAACCGCGTCATCAGGTTTACTGGGCAGATTGATAAACGTATTTGCTGCACCGGGAAGCGCAGTGTTCGATCGCGCAATAATCTCATCTAATCCCAAAGGTGGGTTGCCTGGGATCACAGTAGATTGAACTTCCGGCGGTTTAGGTGTGAACGTTGCAGCATAGATCAGCGGTGATGTTTGGTCGTAGAAGTTCCAACAAAATCCGGTGAATGCGATCGCGCCGAGAAACACAGCCGTCACAATTCCTGCAACCTTGTGAATATCGTAGTTGACGCGCTTTGGATGAGCATTCCACTTAATCTTAAAGCCCAGAAAGAACTTGCGCCAACCTGACCAAAGCATGATTCCGGTGATGCTCAAAACGCAGAGGAACAAAGCAGCAATGCCGACAATTTTCGTGCCGATATCGCCAGCGAGTAGCTGATAGTGCAGAGCTAACAAGCGACTGAACAAGGCAGTTTCTCGTTGTCGATCGCCCATCACCACACCAGTATAGGGATTCACAAACACTTCCCACTGAGTGTCATCTGAGCGATCTAGTCGAATCGTATAAAACTCCTGATTAGAAGGCATATTTACCTGTCCTACTTTCCAATCTGGATGATGGGCATAGGCAGTTTTCACAGTATTTACCAGTGTTCCTGGTGAGAGACGCTGTTCTTGAGGAATGGTATGTCCAAAATGCTGTTGAATTCCCCAATTATCCATCTCATGCTCAAACACCAACAAGCTACCTGTTAATCCAACAATCACGAGAATCAACCCAACAACTAGCCCAATGTAGCGATGTAACTGAAATAACACATCCCGTAGCTTTTTAGATCTCATGGTAATGCGCTCCTAATGATTGGAAAAAGTAGAACTTAATTGGGCTTCAGCTTGAGTGGGTTATGCGATAGGAGAATGGAATTAAAACTGAAATGAAACCGTACCCTGCACGGTAAATGGCGCACCAGGATATATGATTTCTCTGCCTTGAGCAGTTTCGTAATACTCAACCCCGAAGAGATTTTTGATATTGAGCGCAAACCGCCATTGGTCACGCTTGTAGAAGACGGTGGCATCTGTTCTGAAATAGCTTGGCAATTCAAATGTGTTCAATGAATCCCCTGGTCTATCCCCAGCAAAAAAGAATCCAAGTCCTCCGCCAAACCCTTTCAAATCGCCCTTCTGAATTTGGTAAGTTGTCCAAAAACTGGCAGTATGTTGCGCTGAGTTATCCAATCGATTGCCAATGGAAACTTCATTATCTTCCGTGACGCGAGCGTCTATGTAGGCATAGGTTGCAATGACGTTCCACCCTGGTAAAATCTCGCCGATCACATCTAACTCAACACCCCGGCTTTGCTGCTCACCAACTTGAATCGAAAATCTAGAATTATTGGGGTCAGAGGTCAAGACGTTGCTTTTTGTGATCTCAAAGGCTGCTAATGTTGCCGCTAGCTTGCCATCCAAAAACTCCCCTTTAATGCCCACTTCAAATTGTTTACCTCTCTCCGGTTTAAAGGGTGAATTGGTAGCAGAAATACCGATTACAGGGCGGAAGGAAGTGCTATAGCTGGCGTAGAGCGAGATGGCTTGACTCGGTTGGTAAACAATGCCAACCCGTGGACTAAAAGCATCATTAAATTGTTCACTAACAGGGTCAGATAGACTCCTTTGAGTAGAAAAGTCAAATCGTCCCCCAACCAAGAGTTTCAGATTGTCTAACAAAGCAACTTGATCTTGCAGATAAATTCCCCACGTATCTGTGCGATCTGAGAAGCTAGCGGGATCTGAAAGAATGCTAGGACGGGGAATGTCAAATGCTGGATTGAAAATGTCATTGGGGGATAAGCTGGCAAATTCAAATTCATAGAAAGAGGTGTTTCGATTGAAATCGAATCCTAGAATTAGCTGATGAGCGATCGAGCCAGTATTAAATTTTCCAATCAGGTCAGTTTGCACACCATAATTTTGAACAATGAATCGATCGTCATAAAAGTCTCTAGGAGTGAATTGGTTGTCTATCAAGTCTCCAGCCGTGTTAACACTAAGTCCTCCTGCATCAAATGATGAAATAAGAAAGCTATTTCGGATGCGCCAGTCATCGCTAAATCGATGTTCAAACCTGTAACCACCTCTGTAAACTGTCTGGCTATAATTATCTAAAGAAGGATAGTTAAGATAGCGATTAATAGGAAGGGCAAAGGAGTTATCATCCAATATCACAAGCCCCCGGTCAAACGGAGATTTCTCTCGTAGATACTCAAAATCAATATCGAGGGTTGTGTTACGACCAATTTTCCAGGTCAGTGCTGGGGCAACGAAGAAGCGTTCTGTATCAACGAAATCGCGAAAACTTCCAGAGTTCTGATAAGCAAAATTTAGCCGATAAAGAACCGTTTTTTCAGCATTCAGAGGACCGGAAATGTCGAAAGTAGGGCGGTAGAAACTATAGTTCCCCGCAGTAAACTCGACCGAGTAGTAAGGGTCACTCAGGGGCTGTTTGGTAATGAGATTGATGATGCCACCGGGTTCAACCTGACCAAATAGAATAGAAGCAGGTCCCTTCAACACCTCGACTCGCTCAATATTGGCAATCTCTGGAAAGGCATAGAAGTTGTTGTCACGCAGTCCATTTCTAAAGTTCCCTTCTTGAGTAAAGCCCCGAATGACAAATCCCCCTGCGGCTCCACCGCCATAGTTTCCCCGTTTGGTGACACCGCTGACATTTTGCAAGGCATCTTGCAAGCGCTCTGCTTTCTGGTCTTCAAGCACTTGTCGAGGAATGACTTGAATGGATGCTGGAACATCACGCAGGGGAGTGTCGGTACGAGTTGCTGTGGAAGCATTGGGCACCCTATAACCAGCGCGATCGCCCGTCACCACAATTTCCTCATCTGCCTCATCATCCTGATTCAGGCTGTAGGCAAGTTCTCCCACTTTCAGCACCACTTCTGTAGTCGGCGGCGCTTTGGCTCCTGTCACGCTGACTCGAATGTTGGTCGCATCCAGTTGTGTCACTGCGATGTTAGTTACATCCTTAGCGGGATTGGTCGCCTCAAACGATCGCCCACTTGGCAACATCAACACGGCATTCGGAATATCCGCAATCAGCGTATTGCCTTCCATCCTGAATTTGCTGGCATCCACGGCTAACGGTTTGCCATCCTGCGTTTCCAGGATAATTTCTAACCCAGTTTTTATTTGATTCAGCTTGACTCCAACCACCTGAATTGGAGAGTCGCTTTTCATTTCTTCAACCTGCGCCAACCATTCTTTCACCGTCTTAGCAGAATGGTTCTCTTTGAGAAATGTGCCGCGATTTTTTACTGGAATAGTTTCTGCTGCAACAGGCAAAGAAACACTGACTGAAAACAGGCTAGCAATTAGACTTAGCCTACTCAATTAAAAGTAATTCACAAATAATCCTCACACTCAAACAAAAAATGATGCCAAAAAATCTCTAGCATCCCAGCAAAAACTGCTCAGGATGATTCAATCGGAACAAATTAGACTTATTACGTATTAAGAGTCTTTCTCATTAGAGATCTTAAAAAGTAATATGTTTGGTAGCTAAAGTCAATCTTTATCTTGATAAGAATGAACTCTAGGGGCAGGCTAAAACCCGTTTTAGTAGCCTTCGGTGGGTAATTTCATTTAATTTATCTTCAGCGATAGTTTCAGATTTACTGAAAATCCCTTTAAGAAACTAGCTTTAACTTTAAATAAAAGTGTCAATATGTTTAAATCGATTGGAACAGGAATGACGATCGCCGTCAGAGTAGCTTAGCCAGTTTCAAAACTAAAATACTTGCCTTTTATTCTCATTAAGTCTTATAGTGCTGTTGGAAATAGAATGACTACAGGTTTCCTTTTTCTTTTCGCAACGGTTCTCAACACACTGCCATGTCAAAACTCATCGACATTTTGATCTCAGGTGGATTCGTCATGATTCCCCTGGTTTTCTTCTCTATAACGGTTGTAGCGCTGGCGATCGAGCGATCGCTCTTTTGGTGGAAGGTGAAAAAAGAGCAAAAACGAGTCACCCGCAGAGCGTTGCAACTGTATCAGGAAGATCCGACATTGGCAGAAGAATTGCTTAAAAAGCATATCGACTTAGCGATCGCGCGTGTATTTTTAGAAGCGCTCTCGATTCCGAATGCCACGCCGACTGAATTTCAGTTAGCGCTAGATGCTGGAACCCAAGCAGAAATACCCAGCCTGAAGCGCTTTAACAATGTGTTTGAGACGATTGTCGGTTTGGCTCCGCTGCTAGGATTATTGGGCACAGTAACTGGCTTGATTCAGTCTTTCGGGTCGCTCACTTTGGGTGAGGTCGGTGGTTCTAAAACCTTAGGGGTGACCGCTGGAATTAGTGAAGCGTTGGTATCCACGGCTGCTGGCTTAGTCGTGGCAGTGATGGCGCTAATTGCCGCCAATATTTTCAGATCGTTTTATGCTCAGCAGGTTGCCTACATTGATGAGTCTTGCACTCAGTTAGAGCTATTGCATCTGCGATCGCAGCGGGAGGTCGCTCATGTCTAAGCGTCGTCGCTTTGATCCTGATTTGCTCGATCAGCCGCTTGAAATTAAAAATGTCTTGCCATTGCTGGATGTGATGTTTGCCCTACTCACATTTTTTATCATGTCTACGTTGTTTCTGACTCGCACTGAGGGCTTACCAGTCAACTTGCCCCAAGCAAAATCGGCGACGGAGCAGAAAACTGCTTCCCGCGCTACGATTACGGTGAACGAAAAAACTGAAGTGTTTTTGAATAAACAAAAAATTGGCATTGAGGATGTAGGCGATCGCGTTCAGAAATTAGTAGAACCCAATCAAAACTTGGTTGTAGTACTCAATGCTGATCAAACAGTAGAACATGGTGAAGTGGTTCTAATTATGGATCAATTGCGTCAAATTCCTGGCGTAAAAATGGCGATTTCAACGAAACGGATTTAACGTTAAATCTGTTTTTCCTACCAGAATTGAATCTAGTAAAAAATTGATTTCCACCACCGCTTCAACTTTTCTGTTGCTGCCTAAAAACTCTCTCACCCGCTATTGACCAACTTGATTATGGGTATCTTAGAACTCACTACTGCACAGCGCGAAAAAGAACGAAAATTTTTGTTCAAGTTTGTGTTGCTTAGCTTATTGGGGTCGGTAATACTGCACGCGATCGCCATGGCAGTTCCCACCCCTGGCGTGTGGCGACAGGCAGAAGCCGAAGACGATGAAATGGAAGTCGTGATTGAGAATGCTGAGGAGCCACCCAAGGCGGAAGAACCTCAAGAAATAGTCAAGGAGCCAGAGCCGGAGATTGCCCCAGAACCCCAAGAGGTTGCCTTTGCCCCCGATCTTGCGCCGCCGCCCCTTGCCCCCGACACTCAGGCTCCCTTGGCACCGGGTGAAGATGCCCCTAGCAATCAACCGCCTTCACCCAATAGCGACCCAACCTCTCCTCTGACCAGCACCACCGGAGATACTGCGGTTGCCAGCGGCGGTGGTCCCGCTACCAGTCCCGATGGCACCGGTAGCGGTTTTGGAAATGCTAAGGTGCCATCGGGTTTTAACCCAGATGGGAAACCCGATGGCGATGTTAAAGGAGTTCCCGGCGGTACATCAGGGGGCACTCCCGGCGGCACTGGCACGCAAACTACCTCCACGCGTCCAACCCCTACCCCGATCGCGCCAGTAGGTAAGCCAAAGTTGACTTGTTTAGAATGCCCCAAACCAAAATACAGAGGTGCGGAAGGCGATCCAAAAGTGACCTACGACATTGCACCCGATGGCAGGGTAATTAATGTGCGGTTACGAAAATCGAGCGGCAACGCAGACACCGATCGCGAAACCCTGGAAACCATGGGCAAATGGCGGTTTGATCCCAAAACCGTGCCCGAAGGTGGGCGCAGCAATGTGCGAGTGAAAGTCACTTTTGAAGAAGAAGGGTCATCATTTCAGCGCCAAAATGAGCAGCGACGACGAGAATCAGATCGGCAACGAGTGGCGGAAGAAGATCGGCAGCGGCGCGAAGCGGAACGAAAAGCTCCAGCACCCGCAGCAGCGATCGACCCTCCCGCTAGACCTGCTCCTGTTTCTGCTCCGGCTCCCGCACCAGAACCCGCTTATGTGCCACCACCAGAACCCGCCTATGTGCCACCAGAACCCGCTTATGTGCCACCACCAGAACCCGCTTATGTACCGCCGCCAGAGCCAGTGTATGAAGCACCCGTAGCACCCGTCGAATCAGCACCGCCTGCGGCACTTTAGTTTGTTTCTCAAATAAAGTGATTTATCAATCAGAGCCGATTAAGTGGATTATCCAAATAGCAACACTTAGGTATGAATTTAAGAGCTATGTCGTGCTTGCTTCAATGTCCAAATTAATCGGCAATGGTTAATTCAGATGTTTTTCTTGCCATATTAATGGAGTAATTTATGCAATTCAATGTCGTTAAAATGTGGGTCGGTGTGGGTGCGTTTGCGTTTGCAGAGGCAACTTCAATGGCGATCGCGACTCCTCCACTAGCTGCGACTGAAGCCATGGTAAAAGTCGAAAGCAGTGCCTTCACAGCGGTGTCAGCCGAGGCTGCAACCCCTACTTTGGCTCAGGGCGGCGAAGGTGGTGAGGGCGGTGAAGGTGGTGCTGCTAAGCCAGCATTCCAAGATAAATTAAGTGGTGCTCAGTTAGTGAATGCGCTGCGTCAGGGCGGTTACGTAATCTATTTCCGCCATGCCCAGACCGAAAAAGATTATGCTGATCAAGTCAGTGCTGTGATGGGCAAATGCGATACACAGCGAATGCTCAGCGAAGCAGGTTGGAAACAGTCAAAAATGATTGAGCAAGGTTTTCAAGCGTTAAAAATCCCGGTGGGTACAGTCTACTCCAGTGAATATTGTCGGGCGTGGCAAACAGCAGATTTAGCGTTTGGACGCTACCAAAAAACAGCCGCGCTTAATTTTCCTAAATCGGCGGAGTATAACGATGCCCAGAAAGCCCAAATGCGAGCGGCTCTCACGCCCATGCTGATCGCTCCCCCTGCCGCTGGCATGAATACCGTGATTGTGGGACACGATGATCTGTTTGATGCGGTCGTGGGAATCTATCCAGAACCACAAGGGATTGCCTATATTGTCAAAGCTCAACCTGGCGGCAAGCTAGATGTTGTTGCCAATGTAGAAGCGGGTGAGTGGCTGCAACTGCCGCGCTAGTAACAACCATATCTGGGTGCTGTTGAATGGTAATGTGCATTGCCCACGTTTTGACCCGTGATCAAGTCAACGCGATCGTATCTAAACTTGCCCCTAGTGATTTTGTAGATGGACAGAGCACCGCAGGGTGGCACGCTAAACAGGTCAAGCGTAATATGCAGCTTAAAAGTGATGCCGTGGGCAGTGTCGCTATTCGCACCCAGATTCAACACGCAATCCAGAGCAACGCTGTGTTTCAGATTGCCGCCTTGCCCAAAGCAATCAGCCCTTTGCTGTTGAGTCGCTATGAAGTCGGCATGGAATATGGTAGCCATGTAGACAACGCTTTTATGGGAGACGATTTCCGAATGCGATCTGATCTCTCACTGACGGTATTTCTGAGTGACCCAAATACTTACACTGGGGGCGAGTTGATTATAGAAAGTATTCAAGGAGAGCAGGGGTTTAAGTTAGAAGCAGGGGCAATGGTACTCTATCCTTCAACAACGCTGCATCGCGTTGCACCCATCACTCAAGGAGTCAGAATTGCCGCCGTTGGCTGGGTGCAAAGTCTAGTGAGAGATGCTCACGATCGCGAAATTTTGTTTGATTTAGATACAGCACGTCAGTCATTGTTTGCTCAGCAGGGTAAAACTTCAGAGTTCGATTTGATTTCCAAAAGCTATACCAACTTGTTGCGGCGGTGGGGAAATATTTAATGGGTCAACCATTCGTCAAACTGCTTCTGCGCCCGCTGCCAATCACTTTCTGCCTATTGATTGGGCTGCTGTTCACCGTCATCCTATCTCTCTGTCAGGGCACCATTCCTATGAGCCTGACTCAACTGGGGCAAGCTTTTTTGCGTCAGGGCGATCCGCTTTACCAAACGGTGATTTGGGAGCTACGCTTGCCCCGCATTTTGGCGGCGTTGGTGGTCGGTGCAGCTTTGGGAATGTCGGGAGCCTTGTTGCAGGGAATGCTGCGAAATGGATTGGCAGATCCGTTTGTGTTAGGCATTTCCTCTGGGGCGGGTTTGGTGGCAACGTTGATGTTTGCCGTTGGTGGTTTGCAAAGTTGGATTCCTGTCGCGGCATGGGTTGGGGCAATGTTGACGGCGGCGATCGTCTACCTACTGGGATTCACCCGTACAGGACTCGCGATTGAACGGCTGTTGCTCGCCGGGATTGCGGTAAGTTCGTTGTTAGGAGCCTTTCAAGCAGTCTTGTTGTTGATGACCGAAGAAGGACGGGTGCAATCGGTGTTGAATTGGCTGCTGGGCAGTCTGAACGGGCGCGGTTGGAGTGAAGTGTGGATGGTGGCTCCCTATGTCGCGATCGCGTTACTCGGTGGCTGTTTACTGGCTCGGACTCTCAACGTGATGAACTTAGGCGATGAAATGGCGACGGGGTTAGGCATTTCCTTGGGGCGATCGCGTCTGTTGATTGGGGCGATCGCCAGCCTGTTAGCCGCCAGTGCTGTCAGCATTTCTGGATTGATCGGCTTTGTTGGCTTAGTCGTTCCCCATGGCATTCGGTTGTTAATTGGGAATGATTACCGCTGGGTATTGCCGCTGTCTGCGTTGGGCGGTGCCTGGGTGCTCACCTTTTCAGATTGGCTGGCACGGATTGGCGCGATCGAACTACCCGTTGGAGCCGTCACCGCCATTCTTGGATCTCCCCTATTCATTCTGTTAATTTACCGCCGCCGTCAATAATACGCGAAGTACGAAGTCATTCTCTATAAACTCAAAACTTTTCCAAGAGTACTAACTCGAAACTCAAATGCCCCACTCATTAGACACTGTTGACATCAAAGTGATATGACATCAATAACCGCAGCCTCACTACTAGAAATTCAAGGGGTCGTTGGAGGCTATCAAGCCCAACCTGTTGTCAAGGATATTCACTTCTCGCTTCAGCACGGTGAATGGCTCAGTTTGGTGGGGGCGAATGGCTCAGGAAAATCGACCTTGCTGAAGTTGATCAGCCGAGTGTTGCTACCGCAGAGAGGAGTGATGTTGCTGGATGGCAGGGCGATCCATACCCAATCTGCCCAAGCGATCGCCCAACAAATGGCGCTGTTACCGCAGCAGCAAACCATTCCGGCGGGACTAACCGTACAGCAATTGGTCAGTCTGGGGCGATCGCCCCATCAACCCTGGTGGCAGTGGGATTTGACTGAAGCGGATTGGCAGCATGTCACCACCGCGATCGCAGAAGTACAGCTTGAAGAGTTTCGCGATCGCCCGGTTGATCAACTCTCTGGCGGCGAACGGCAGCGGGCATTTTTAGCTTTGGCATTGGCACAAAATCCTAGAGTGCTGTTATTAGATGAACCGACGACCTATTTAGATGTGCGATATCAACTAGAGCTATTAGAACTATTAAAACGGTTGAATCATACACAGAAGTTATCCATCATCACGGTGCTGCACGATGTCAACTTGGCAATTCGTTACAGCGATCGCATTGCCATGCTGCATCAGGGTTGCCTTTGGGCGATCGGCACTCCGCATGAGGTCATCACCCCGATCAATTTACGACAAGTCTTTGAGATTGAAGCCACCCTGCTACAAACCCCCGTGGGTCTACAGATTTGCCCATTTCTCTAAAAAGATTTCTCAGCAAAAAACCACGATATTCACAGTTCGGTTCAACAAGGCTAAAGAAACTATCCCTTGCCGATTGAGTTGAGGCATGAAACTCCAACAAGTCCAAATTTCTATGTTCAACAACTTGACATTTATTCTCATTAAGTGAGAATCTATTGTAATAGATATTTCATGCTTGATCTGCTGTGGAAAGTTTTAGAGCTTTCAGAGGCAACCTTTCTGTGGAAGGGTAGTTTGAGATAAATCCAGGATATTTTTAGGGCTGTGCTATCTGGCAGCCCCCAGTCTTTTCATGTTTTGGTGTGGGGATTATTGTGAAATATTTGCATTTAAGAAATACCTTTCTACTAGCCACTATCATTTGTGGTGTAGGGATTCAACCAGGGCGATCGCAAGAACAGGCTCCAGTGCCACCAGCAGAAATCTCTAGTGATGACCATTTCTCACACCAGCTTGAGGAGGCATTCCCACAAAACCCTCAAATCCCCGATGCCTCCTTTCCCTCACCCCCTAAAGTTCAGCGCTTGAAGGAGTTTCAGCCTGCTCACACCCGCGCTCAGTGGCTTGTGCAAACTCCTGCACCCGCGACCAACCCGCCAGAACCGACTCAGGCAGCAGACAGCGACGATGAAGAAGAGATTACTGTAACTGGAACCCGCACACCACGCCCTGTGCGCCTTTCTCCGGCTGGCATTTCAGTAATTGACGAGCAGGAAATCGATCGCTTTTTAATGCAAGACCTACGCGATTTGTTCAAGTATGAGCCAAATGTTTCTGTTGGCAATAACCGCCGTTACGGACTGCAAGACATCACCATTCGCGGCATTGGTGGCAATCGCGTTCTGCTGCAAGTGGATGGGATTCGCTTGCCGGGTCAGTTCCAGTTTGGCACGCCGTCTATCGGACGCGATTATGTAGATCTGGATGCGTTGCAACGAGTAGAAGTGATTCGCGGTCCCGCTTCGGCGTTGTATGGCAGTGATGCTTTGGGCGGTGTGGTCACGTTCAAAACTCTTGATCCTGCCGAGGTGCTAGAGCGGTTTGGTCGCCAAGATGCGTTGACTACTTTTTCAACGCAGTATGATACCAGCGATCGCAGTTGGGTAAACACTGCCGCGATCGCCTTTCGGGTGGGTGCATTTGAAGCATTATTTGGCTATACGCGTCGGGATGGCAACGAAGCAAGAGTGCCCACCGACAATGAATTTGTAGACTCCCGCACCAACAGCCGCAACAACTATTTAATTAAGCTGAACTACAACCTCAGCACCACCAGCAAATTCACATTTGCCACCGAAATTTATCGGAATGAAGATGACTTTAGAGTGGCAGATATCATTGCCCGTGACTTGATTGGACCGATGGGGTTTCGGGGCAAAGATGAATCTTTAGAAAACAAAACTCGCCGCGATCGCGTCAGTCTGGGCTACACCTACAACGATCCTAAAAGCACAGGATTTTTAACGGCGGCGCGGGTGCAAGTTTACTTTCAAAATGCTCAGGTAGAAGAAGAACGCACTCAGGATTTTGTCAGAACCGGAGCAGGCAGCGATCGCCGCCGCTTGCGAACGCTTAACAATGAATTTAGCGATCGCGTGTTTGGTGGAGACATCCAATTGCAAAGCAGCTTCCGTTTCAGCGACAGCATCCTCAACAAGCTCACCTATGGCATTGATGTTTCCTCGACTTACAACGATCGCACCCGCGATGGCATAGAATCGCAGTTCAACGCCGCTGGCAGCCTCTTACGCACCACTAATCTGATTGGTGCCGACAACTTTCCAGTCAAAGACTTCCCCGACTCAACCACCACCCGTCTAGGCATCTACGCTCAAAATGAAATCGAATTTGCCGACACCTTCATTCTGATTCCCGGCATTCGCTTCGATTACTACAGCCTCAAAACGAACTCTGACGACATCTACGCCCGGAATGTGGGCGCTGTTGCGGCTGATCTGACCGCATCCGCCGTGTCACCTAACTTAGGGATCGTTTGGCGCATCACACCGGAAGTGTCTCTCACCGGACGCTATGCACGCGGTTTTCGGGCACCGCTCTACAGCGAAATCAATGCTGGATTTACCAACTTGACCAGTCCCACTTTCCGCTATAAAACCCTCTCCAATCCCGACCTAGAACCCGAAAGCAGCGACACCTTTGAACTGGGAGTACGCGGCGGGTTTCGCCAGATCAACTTCAGCGCTACAGGATTCTACAATAACTACAAAAATTTCATTGAAACCTTTGCGCCTGCCGGAACCAATTTCACCATTGTGCCCGGTCGTCCGGTGCAATTATTTCAATCTCAAAACGTGGGCAAAGCCAGAACCTACGGCTTTGAATTGAGCGGTGAATATCGCTTTAGCCCGGAAAATCACGGCTTCAGCATCCTCACGGCGATCGGTTACACGATTGGAGACGACCTAACCAAAGACCAGCCCTTGGAAAGCGTTGATCCGTTTAAGGCAGTGGTGGGGTTGCGCTATCGTGCGCCTGCGAATCAGTGGGGAGCCGAACTCGCCGCCACCTTTGTAGGCAAACCGCGCACCCGCGATCGCGCCTCTGGACTCTATCAACCTGAAGGCTACACTACCGTTGATTTAGTCAGCTACTACAACTTCACACCGCTGATTAGCCTCAACGTCGGGCTATTTAACCTGTTTAACACCCAATATTTTCAATATTCCGATGTGCGATCGCTGCTCGACACCCCCGAACCCCGCGACATCGGGCGCTATGCCCAACCCGGCTTGGGTTTTCGCGTCGGTTTAACTTGGCGGTTTTAACTTAAAAATAGGACTTAAAAAATGCTTGTGAATTTGAAACAGATGGTGGCGATCGCCCTAATGGTCACATCCTTAGTCGGCTGTGCAGCCCCATCCACCCAAACGCCCACCTCTACATCATCCATCACCAGCCAGACTGACCCTGTTGCCGCGAACCGAGTGGTTGCCCTCACCTCCCTTTCTGCCGATATCATTCAACGGCTAGATAAAACCAAACTGGTGGGAATGCCCGGTAGTCGCCTGCTCAGCAGCAATCCGGCATTCAGCCAAGTCACCAAAGTTAGTGAGGGGCGCGTTCAGCCCAACCTGGAAAAAATTATGGCGCTCAAACCCGATTTGGTCGTGGGTGCAAAAGGATTTCATGACCCAATATTAACCAAGTTAGAGGGCATGGGCATCCGCACCTTGCTGACTGAAGTAAATCGCTGGAGTGCCTTAGAAGACTTAACCCAAACTCTGGCAACCTCCATCCAAGCCGACCCAACTGCACTGTTAGCCTCCTATAAAACCTTTATCAACCCAGTTTCACAGTCACAATCTACGCTCGTGCTAGTCAGTCGGCAACCGTTGCTAGCGCCCAATAAAACTAGTTGGACAGGCGATTTATTGACTCAGTTTCAGGCAAAAAATTTGGTAGCAGATCTTCAGGGCAGTAGTTCGTTTAGCGGCTACGTCACCCTTTCACCCGAAAAAGTATTGCAAAGTAACCCCGATATTTTGCTGGTGGTAGACACGGGGCAAGGCGAAGTGGAAAAGATGAAGACCGAACCCTTTTGGAGCAAACTCAAGGCAACCCAAGGCGATCGCGTCTATGTATTTGACTATTACGGCTTAGTCAATCCCGGTAGCATTGATGCGATTCAAGATGCCTGCAAAAAACTGAAGCAAGCCCTCGATCGTCCCTCCTAACCCGCAATTCACCCGTAAGATAGGTGAAGCGCCGCCATAACGCGTCAAGCAAAAATGGATCTACTGTCAGTTGATGTAACCATTACCAGACAGGATAATTGGCACGTACGGTTCTGCCGAACACCACGAAAAAAGAGCCGAACGAGCCACAAGCAGACGCAAATCTGTAACGATTTCGCAGCGCCATACCAGAATCACCAAACGTGTTGGGTATGGGGTTCAATGAGTAGTCGTACAAAAACTCACGCTAAGGCTGAAACACTTACTGGGTCGATATTCCCCAAGACAGTTCTCAGGTTCACTGAGGTTTAGCAATGAGCTTTAAGTGAGACGGAGGCGGACATAAAGGCAAAAGGTGCCAAATGACCGAGAAGGCTTGTCTAGACTGAGTTTGGGAAAGAAATGATCCGTTTCTCTTAAACCCGCACTATTACCCGCGCGGCAGAAGGGCAGCGGCAGCATAAGGGTTCTAGAGGTTCCTTTCAACGAAGGAATCGACCTTTGAGGCATGTGCCAGTTGAAGCATTTAGTTCAAAACCTGTCCAAGGGTCAAAGGAAGGGCAAGTGAAATCTGTCTTGCTTTTCTGTCGACCCTAGCCCGGCTCAAACTCCTTAGCGTGAGTTTTTGTACGACTACTCATTGAACCCCGGCTAGAGCTAAAAACCGTAAAGATTAAGAGTGTTAATACATGAATATGTATTCATATGTTAGAGTGTTCAAAGAACTGAAAGGAGTCAATTTTATGTCTACCGTTACCCAAATGAAATGTGCTTGTGAATCCTGCCTGTGCGTGGTTTCGTTATCAGATGCGATCCAGAAAGACGGCAAGCCCTATTGTGGCGAAGCCTGCGCGAATGGTCATCCTGCTGGACAAGGGTGTGGACACACAGGCTGCACTTGCGACGCTTAGGTTATATCCAATGCAGTTGACCCGCCAGATCACCCTCCTGAACCAGTTATGACCGAAGCTTTTGTGCATGGGGAAGACCTCTGTTGCGAGTCACTCTGACGACGCGAACCCCTCTCCAACCGAAACGCTGACGGTTGAGAAGGCACAGCGGATGTCAGAGTTTCTTGGCTTTTTAGCCGATACCAACCGATTACGCATTCTCTCAATCCTGGCAGCCGGGGAAATGTGTGTTGGGGATTTAGCGGATGCCTTGGACATGAACGAATCAGCGGTATCGCATCAGTTGAGAACGCTCCGCGCAATTCGATTAGTCAATTTTCACAAGCAGGGACGGCACGTCTTCTACCGTCTGCACGATCAGCATATTCTTAGCTTCTATCAAGCCGTGATCGAGCATCTTGATGAGACCGCGTGAGATGACATTGAGCTTAACCAAAGCCTTGACCCCGCATATTTTTTGACCAGATCAGCAATGCCCCGTTTTGTCCTCCTGCTGCCAGTTGATGACCTTGCGGGTGCCAGGATAGGCAGGAAAACCCACTGGGCGAGCCATTGAGAACTTGAGTCTGACGCTTTGCTTTTTGCCACAAACAGACCCAACCGTCTGCTGACGCTGAGGCAAGTAAAAAGCTGTTGGGTTGAAACTGGATGGACTGTATCGTTGCTTCATGTCCTGCGAGAACGCGACCTTCCCAGCCCAGCGTCTCATCTTCCTGTTTTTCCCAGACTATAATCCCTTCGACACTGGAAGAAGCGAGGAGCGGCGCACCAATTTTGGTGAAGACATTCGACCAGGCGAGTTGCCGAATTTTACCAGGGAAACCTCGCATCACCCAAGGGTGGGGGTTGTCCCACTCCAGCACTGTGATGGTGCGATCAAGATTGCCAGAGGCGATGTACTTACCATCGGGTGACCAGGCGATCGCCACACTTGCCGAAGGAATCGTCAGTAGATAGGGGTCATCATCCCAGTCGTCCGCCGTCCAAATTTTCACGCCTTGATAACCGCCCACAGTCAGGCGTTTGCCATCAGGATGCCAGGTGATATCAAGGGCAGAAGAAGTATCAAAATTCAGAGTGGTGGCAATCTCACCCAGGGCAGCATCCCACACCTGCACATATTTTCCCAAGCTGAATGCCAGTAGATTCTGAGTCGGACTCCACGCCAAGCGATCAACCCAGGCAGGAGAATTTTCCAGCGTGCTAACTAGTTCAAACGCTTCTGACTGCAACTGCCAAATCTTGACCTGCCCATTCTGTCCAGCCGCCGCGAGAAATTGCCCGTCCTGGGAGAAAGCAAGGCAATCTACCGATCGCCCGTTCTCCTTCTGTAAGACCGTGATTTCCAAGCCTGTGCCTTGACACAGAACAACTTCTCCAGCCCCAGAACTGGCAGCTATGGTTTTGCCATCCGGGGAGTAGACGATCGCCGTCACGTAGTCCGACAGTGTTCCCTGCCAGTACAGCGCAAATTCACCTTGCTTCTTTGTCTTTAGATCAAACACGCCCGAAAATCCTCTTTCAGTTGGGCTTCGTCTAAATTGCGACCAATGAAAACCAGTTCATTTTTGCGGGTTTCACCTGGTTTCCAAGGGCGGTCTGCTCTGCCATCAAACAGCATGTGAACACCCTGAAACACAAAGCGCTGATCCTCCCCTGCAATGGTCAGAATGCCTTTCATCCGAAAGATGTCGGGTCCTTGGATTTGCAGCAATTGACCCAGCCACTCGTTGAGTTTGTTGCCATCAAGTTCACCGGCTTCGACGATCGCTACCGATCCAACAGTTTCATCGTGCTCATGGGCCGTTTCGTTCAAAAACTCCGGGTCAATTTCCAGGGCCCGATTCAGGTCAAACGCACCGATACCCAGCAGGGCATCCATTTCTAGTTCGGCGTTACGGGTGCGGTAGATTTTGGCAAGGGCATTCATGCCCCGAATTCGACGCTCCAGTTCGTCTAGCTCCTCCGGCGTAACCAGATCCGTTTTGTTGAGCAGCACCACATCAGCAAAAGCAATCTGTTCCTGTGCCTCTTCTGCGTCCCAGTGCTGCCAGATGTGTTTGGCATCTACGACCGTCACCACTGAATCGAGATTCGTTTGCGCCTGCACATCCTCATCCATGAAAAAAGTCTGAATCACCGGAGCCGGATCAGCCAGTCCCGTCGTTTCAATCACCAGATGGTCAAACTTGTCGCGCCGCTTCATCAGATTGCCAATGATGCGAATCAAGTCGCCTCGGACGGTGCAGCAAATGCAACCGTTATTCATCTCGAAGATTTCTTCGTCAGCGTTAATAATCAGTTGATGATCAATGCCCACATCCCCAAACTCATTGACGATAACTGCGACTTTTTTGCCGTGTTCGTGAGTGAGGATGCGGTTGAGCAGGGTAGTTTTGCCTGCGCCTAAGTAGCCTGTGAGCAAGGTCACAGGCACTGAATCCACGGTTATCGTGTTGACCATAATTGAAGGCTCACTGTGTTTAGGAATGATAATCATTATTGCTCATAAACACCAGACTGGCTGAAAAAGTAGCCTGCTCTGGAGACAAAAATCTATCACTGCCTTTGAAGCCGCGTATCCTGTAATAGCGATCGCCAAAATTGCCAGACCCTAACTAAGGCGGTTTCGTAAATACTCTGATTACCGGGAGTTTATGACAAAGCCTAACCCAGTCGATGAGTGTCTAAGCTTTCAACAGACGCAAGCCACTCAACGTCACCAACACCGTGGAACCCTCATGCCCAATTACACCCAGCGGTAGCGTCATCCCTCCGGCAAAGTTAGCGACCAACAACAGCACGATAAAACTCAGAGCAAAGATAATATTTTGTTTGACAATGGACTGCGATCGCCGTCCCAATTGCACGGCGGCAGCAATTTTTGTCAGGCGATCGGTCATCAACACAATATCTGCCGTTTCCAGAGCAACATCGCTGCCTGCTACGCCCATCGCAATTCCCACCGTTGCCTGAGCCAGTGCGGGAGCATCATTAATGCCATCGCCCACCATTGCCACTGACCCATAGCGCTGTTGCAGTTGCCGAATTAAATGGAGTTTATCTTCTGGCAGCAGTTCTGCGTGAACTTCTGTAATCCCAACTGCTTGAGCCACGCTCTGAGCAGTTTCCTGGTTATCTCCAGTCAGCATAATCAGGTGTTTTATGCCAAGCTGTTTCAGGAGCGCGATCGCCCTTGCTGCATCCGATCGCACCTGGTCAGCGATGGCAATGATCCCTAACACTTGCTTGGCGCGAACCACCCAAACAACGGTCTTCCCAGCTTTTTGTAACGCTCTTGCCTGTTGCCGCAAATCACGATCTAATTCGGAAACCAGCGGTTGGACAAAGGCAAGCTGACCGACTACTACGGATTGATCATCCAGCTCTCCAGTGATGCCTTGTCCAGGATGTGCCTGGATGTTCTGGATGGGTGAATGGATGGGTAGAGGGGTCGATAAGTGATAAGCGGCGATGATAGCGTGTCCGATCGGATGTTCAGAGTGGGATTCTAACGCGGCGGCAACCTGCAACACCTCGGCTTCTGAGTGTCCAGCGGCAGGAATGACGGCAGCAACTTCTGGTTGTCCGGTGGTGAGAGTGCCGGTTTTGTCGAAGGCGATCGCCTGCACTCGCCCCATCAACTCCAACTGCGCCCCGTTTTTGAACAGAATCCCTTGCCTCGCTCCGTTGGCAATGCCGGAGAGCAGGGTGGGCATAATTGCCGCCATCAAAGCGCAAGGAGAAGCGACCACCAGGAAGATTAATGCCCGGTAAATCGTCGTTTCCCAACTCCACTGCCACAAAAAAGGAGGCAGCAGGGCGAGCAAAATTCCGACCAGCACAATGACTTTGGCATAGCCCCGCTCAAACCGTTCGATCATCTGCTGGGAGGGTGGTTTCTCAGTTTGCGCCTGCTCTACCAGCCGAATCACGCGCTGAAGCAGGCTGCTTTCGGGCGATCGATCAACTCGCAGCTTCAACGCCCCGTTCCCGTTCAGGGTGCCGCCAAAAACAGTTTCACCCACGGTTTTCTCTATGGGCATCGACTCTCCCGTAATCGCTGCCTGATTAATCATGCTGTAGCCATTGATAATCAAGCCATCGGTGGGAATGAGTTCTCCCGGTTTCACGAGAATTTCATCGCCCACGCTGAGATGGGCGATCGCCACCTCGGTTTCCCCGGTCGATCGCAAAACTCTAGCCGTATCGGGAGCCAGACTCATTAAACTGCGGATACTGCGATCGGTGCGTCGCATCGCATAACCTTCCAGTGCTCCACTAATCGCAAAGATCAAAATCAGCACCGCTCCATCAATAATTAGGAAATATTCCCGTCGCCATAGCCCTAATCCGGCTGCTCCCAACGCTGCCATAATCATCAGCAGGTCTACATCCAATTCCTTTTCCTGAAAAAGGGTAGTCAACCCTTCGCGGGCACTCTCGTAGCCGCCAACCACATAGGCAGCCACCAGAATGAATAACGCGATCCCGACCCACTCTAAGTGCAAGGCTAACCAGCCCAGGAGCAACAGAACTCCGCAGACGATCGCAGCGAGGACATCGCCATGTTCTTGGCTGAGCACGAATAATCGCGAGTCAGGTAACCGAGTTTGAGGTAGGCGAGGCGAGTCAAGCATAAGACACAATCCAAATGACTCTCTCACCTTAAACCTTGACATCAATGTTAATGTCAAGCGTTTGCTGCCCTGATGCTGCGATAGAATACAGAGAATTCACCTACCCGTGAGTCACGCCCCATGCTAGCCACTCCTAGCTACCAAATTGTTTGGGAAAAGCTGCCTGATGATTTTCGTTTATCCAACGACCCTGTGGACAACATTAATCAGCCTCCCTTAGCGGCAGCTTTGACCGAAAGCTTGCAGATTGCCAAACGCCTACCAGATAACGCTTTAACCCCAACTAACTACGGCATCTGTGCCACAGTCAACGGCAAAATCGTGGTAAAAGCACCCGACTGGGCATACATCCCAGTGATTGCCGTGCCGCGCTCAGAAGTGGTTCGCAGCTACACCCCTCGGCTCCAGGGCGAAATTCCGACACTGGTGCTAGAGTTTCTATCCGACACTGAGGGCGGCGAATATTCTGTCAAGGAAACCTACCCGCCTGGAAGATTTTTCTACTATGAACAGATTCTGCAAGTGTTCAACTATGGCATCTTTGAGCCAGAAGCCGGAACTTTAGAGCTTTACCGCCTTACGGATAAAAAACGGTATCATCTGGAATCTGCGAATGAGCAGAACCAGTTTTGGATACCCGAAATGCAGCTTTTTTTGGGAGTCTGGCAGGGAACCCGTGAAAACCGCCAAGGCTACTGGCTGCGCTGGTGGGATGAGCAGGGGAATTTACTCCTGTGGGGCACAGAACAGATAGAACGCCTAGCCGCTCAATTACGAGCCGCTGGAATTGAACCAGACCTATAGGTAACATGAGTCCTCTCACGATTAAAGAATTAACCGATGCGATCGGAACAGGCATTACTCCCCGGATGGTGCGGCATTATCATCAGTTGGGGTTGATGCCTCAGCCAGAACGATCGCCCGGAAATTACCGCCTTTACACTCAACAGGATGTGCAACGGCTCAAGCGCATCATGGCGTTGAAGAAACAGGGATTTCAACTGACGCATATTCAGAAATTGCTGGAAGCCGATTTAGCCAGCGAAACGCCTGAAATTCTGTTGACTCAGTTATATCGGCAATACCAAACAGTGATGCAGCAGATCACCCAGTTACGCCATACGGCAACGGCACTCGAACGGCTGTTGGGGCGCGATCGCCACTGTCAGGCAACGCAGGCAGAAGCGATCTCCCGATTGAAACAGTTAGAAGCCGAGACTCAAACCAGTCTGGATAGCTTTGAGCATCTGTGGAATGAAATGGATACAGAAGTGCATCAGCATCCCGAAGTCTTCCAGGAATCGCTGCACTGGCTGTTGCCCGACTTAAGCGATCGTTCTGAAATTGAAGTCGATTTGTTGTCTCGCTTAGTGTTGGCGTGTGGCGATGTCAGCCTGGTATCTTTTGTCCGGTTGAGCCGGGATGCGATCGCGGTCAGTCGAGAGGTTTTGAAAGCAGGCTGCCAAATTGTGGCGGATGTTCCCGCCGTCACCAGCGCGCTCGATCAACCGCGTCTGCGTCATCTGGGCTGCGACATTGCCACACTGATCGATGATCCGCATATTACCAATGCTGACGAGGCAGAGCAGGCATTTTGGCAGCAGCAACTTTGGCAAGAACGCTTGCAAGCCTGTAAATCTGGCTGTATTCTCGTTATTGGCTATGCGCCATCGGTCTTGCTGACTGTTTGTAAAGCGATCTCGCAACAGCAGATTCAGCCTGCATTAGTAATAGGAATGCCGATCGGGTTTAGCCATGCGCCGATCGCCAAGCGTCAGTTGATGCGCTCTGGAGTTCCCTTCATTACCATTGAGGGAACGATTGGCGGTGGATTATTGGCAGCCACCGCGCTCAATGCTTTGGCAGAATCGCTGATTGCTAAACCCGATTGCCACTGCTACTTGAGTCAGCCGTAAGGTTACCTCATGGGAGAAAGATAAGCGCCATTTCTCTTTTGAATCAACGATGTTTTAAACGATATTTTATGAGATTATTTCTCAATAAAATGTTGATTGGGGGTAAATTATGGCGATCGTCATTTCATCACAAGCTTACTCAAATCTTTGGGACGAAGCCAACGCCGCACCCCAACACATTGACCCCTTAGATCAATTGGATGTCAGTTGGAGCTTTCCCCCTACGCTAGGAAAGGGATTTGTGCGCGAGATTGAGTTACGCGAGGGGTTGGAATTGCAGGTGATGGATTATCAACTCCACAACGGCTTGAGGCGGAAATTTGACGAGCACGAGCACCCAATCCAGTGTGGCTTTCTGCTGGCAAGCAATTTCCAGATTAAGAACAAAGAGGAAGTCGTGACTCCAGGACACTACTGATTCTGTGGCAGTGGTTTAGCGCCGGGCGGATTATATGAAGAATCTGCCCAACAGTCGATGCTCCAAATCAATGTTCATATTTCCGCTACCCTGTTTCGCTCATTTCTTGCCAAACCTGGCAGAGACATTGATCTGGAATCGCTGCATTTACTCAAGCAACCTAATCAGAAATACTACTATCGTTATGGCACGATCACGACAGAGATGCAGATTGCGGTACAACAACTGCTGCGCCGATGCTATCAAGGAACGGCGAAACGTATCTATCTTGAAAGCAAAGTATTGGAACTGCTGGCGCTGATGGTGGAGCAGGAAATTGAGCTGCGGCTGGGGAAAACCCATCCCCCTGCGTTGAACCTGGATGATCTGGATCGAATTTATCAAGCAAAGACTATCTTGCTGCAACGGTTAGATCATCCGCCCTCATTAATGGATTTGGCTCGTCAGGTGGAGCTAAACGATTGCACCCTTAAGCGAGGGTTTCGCCAGGTATTTGGCAAGAGTGTGTTTGACTATCTGCATGACTACCGCTTAACGCAAGCAAGTTGGCTGTTGGTAACTGGGGAGATGAGTGTGGCAGAAGTGGCGCGGGAAATTGGCTTTACTCACCGAGGACACTTTTCATCTGCCTTCAAAGAAAAGTTTGGAATTACGCCCAAAGCTTACGCGATCGCTCATAAAAAAAGCCAACTGATCTAAAAAATTCCGGCTAGGGATCAAAAAATTCCGGCTAAGGATCAAACCTGGCTACCATCCTGCTCTACTTCACAGTGATCTTCTTGAGATATGTTCTTGATAACTGTTGCGTGTGTGAGTGTGAGTGGTATGGCATTTCCATTTCGGTTGAGTGTGTTGGTCAGCGCTGCTTTAGTGTTGCTCTCTCCATCTGCACAAGCAGAGACAATCAATGTCTCTCGTGTTCGTGATCTGAGCCATCCGGCAACAACGGTGAAAGACTGGCTGGCACAAGTGGAAGCAGCAACCGTGCAGGTGACAGGTGTGAAGCTAAATCGCACCGATACGGGACTGGAAATCACCCTAGAAACCGCAGAAGGCAAACCCTTACAGGTGGATGCGACCAAATTTCGCACGGAGGGTAACAGCCTAGTTGCTGATATTCCCAATGCAGTGCTGGCGTTAACCGAGGTCCAGGCATTTACTGCTGAGAATCCAACTCAGGAAATTGCCAGTGTGCAGGTGGTGCAGCAGGATGTCAATAGCATTCGGGTGCGCGTTACCGGAACCAATGCCCTGCCCAAACAAGAGGTGACGCTGAAAGCCGCAGGACTCGCGTACAGCCTTAACCCGGAAGCAGAAGAACCCGATGAGGAGATTGTGGTCACGGGAGAACAAAACCGCTACTGCAAACAATGTGTCACCGTGCTGTCACGTTGCGCTACAGTTCAGCGAGGTTTAAAGCCTGGTTGCCTGCTCACTGGTGGGGGCTAGAAATTAATGCGATACTTTCTTGTTAAGAGTTCTCTGTTTCTCAGTTGACCTGACATTGCCCTATGACTGTCAGCATTTCCCAACCTGCCTACGATGAGTTGTTTGATGAAATGGAGAGCGTCGAGCCGACGTATCATCCAGATCCAGCCGATGATCAGGACTTTATGGGTAAATTTCCGCCCATCATGGGTCAAGGCTATTGGCGCACGATCCAGTTGCGAGAGGGGCTGGCACTGACGCTGGGTCATCTCCAACTGCGCGATCGCGTCCAGTCTGCCCAGCCAGAAGCGCCAGAAGAGTATCTAGAGTTCCACCTGCATTTGGCGGGAAGCCATGAGAATGATGGCGACCTGCTGGGGGCGAAGCAATACTGTCTATATGGTAGTGGAGTGATGCCCAAAGCGACCTTTGAGTTATTGGATCAGCAGCCTTTTCTAGAAGTGCTGGTTTTCATGCGAAGGGACGTGCTGCGATCGCTTATTGGCGACTCAGAAGGGGAACTGCCCACTGCCTTACAGCCTTGGGTGCGACCACTGGAGCAACCGCGCTATAAACAGTTTGGGACGGAAACTCCGGCAATGCAATCGGTTGCACGGCAAATGTTGCGGTGTGAGTTTCAAGGGATGCCGAAGCGGATGTTTTTGGAGGGCAAATCGCTAGAACTTCTGGGGCTGGCGGCAGCAGCAGAGATGGCACGGCAGGAGGGCGACCCTGACGGTATCGGCACAGCGCGCCGCAGGGTGCAACCCGATGCGCTCGATCGCATTCACCATGCCAGAGATATTTTGCGGCAACAGTTGGACAACCCTCCTAGTAGTCGCGGGTGTAAGTTTAGCTACCCATTAGTGAGACTGTTCTGCGGGGCTTTCAGCTTGCAGAACAGTCGGCGTATTTCCGCCCTCTTGTACTAGTTTGGGGGAACTGGCACGGCTGATTGGCTTGAATGAATGCACCCTGAAGCGGGAATTTCGCCAGGTGTTTAGGACAACGGTGTTTGGTTATTTGC
>Ga0163155_10001199_pt1 | contig 31592 bp, 39 predicted proteins | sample OliLakLV19SP4G1_FD_148611 | JGI IMG/M metagenome (GOLD analysis project Ga0163155, IMG submission 148611) | Freshwater microbial mat bacterial communities from Lake Vanda, McMurdo Dry Valleys, Antarctica - Oligotrophic Lake LV.19.SP4.G1 | ecosystem: Environmental > Aquatic > Freshwater > Lake >... | reverse complement strand
ACTCCGTTTTTAAGACCCACTACATCAAACGCTACTCCCCAGTTGTGGTAGCTGAAACCAGCAGTGGCATTAGTTACCACCTTACCCGCTGTCGTGCGACCTTGGGCATACAGTGCATCCTGCTCGGCATGTGTGCGTAGAGTTGAAGTCACAATAAGCGTTATACCTACCTTCCGACACTCCTTAATCAAGGTTTCAGCCTTTAGTTGCACTACGGGTTTTAGTAATGAAAGTTTGTTCATTTTATTTTTTATTCTGTACCACCATACCCTCAAGACCACTTAGAAAGACTTTGATTTCTTCGAGAACCGCTATCAATTGCGGGTTGCGATTCTCCACCAACCTTGTCAGGCTTGCAATGTGGTTATCTTTTTCGACAATAGTTGTTTCTAGTTTGGTCAGTTGTAGCGCCATGTCGGTTATTCTATCCCCAAGTAATTTGATTTTATCTTCAAGCTGTTCGTTACGTTCTTTGTAGTCCTCAAAAATCTCTTTGCGGATTGCGTAGCCTCCGAGTTGAATGCGTTGGTAGCCTAGATATAGGTTTACTAGCATAGACACACCGAGACCTATTTGCACGAAGTTTTGTTGTAAAAAATTAAACATGTTATTCAAAGTGATTAAGGTGTGGGAAACCGTAGAATATTGTCATTCTTATGTGGTCTATATTTGCAGTTGTGAAGTTTGAACGGGAGTTATAAATTTTGTGCTTTTCTACATCGACCTGTATCCCTCTAATTACCGCACTTGTAGGAATGCTGAAAGCAAAATTAGAAGCGTAAACACGAGTCGACCCGCTTGCGGAAACTTTACAAGCGACACCGACCCCGAAGTTCGTAGCGTTTACAATAGCTGGAGTGAGTGTAGCGTTCCATTTGTCGCTTTCGCCGCCATAGGTAATGTAAGACTCGGTAGTACTCCATGCGGTACTTGTGTCGGCTTTATTATTACCGATAAAAGTATCATCACCAGTTTGCAAATAAACTTCAGTGTCTAAGATGGTCTGGTTGCCGCTAACTGTCGGAGTGGTGGTAGCGTATCCATTGTTTGAAGTAAAACAATTCCCCGGGTTTAACCAACCCAAAGGTAGTGGCGTAAAAAACGGGTCTACTTTGGCAGTTGCTGGGTTTTTTAGGAGTGTAATCATTGTTTCCAATAGTTAATATACCCACCATCTGTTAAGTAAGGCGAAAGCCTGTCTTTCCATTGTTCTCGGCTATCTCCGACAAATATACTGGACTCACGATATACCGCGTCCTCCTCTGCAGTAGTCCAATCGTCTAACCAAATAGTGTCGTATTGTTTAGTAGGAATATAGGTGTGAATATCGCCCTGAATTACTGTGACTTTATTATTGAAATTAGACTGTGGAACAATTAAATCTATGACTCTCTGATGTTTTTCTATGACTGTGATTGAGGTAATGTTTGCGTTATCCTCTATCGCCTTGATGATAAGTCCGATACCTAATCCACCGATCAGAACATCACCAAAAGCATTGTCTAAAAACACTTGATTAGTAGTCCTTTCATATTCATTGTCTATCATCATTGGTTGTGATAAATCCTGTCTATCCCAAAGGGTACTAGGAGCTTCTGTATAAAAGCGTCCCCCATCATCTATGCTTTGTAAAAATATATCTTTATACATCGGCGTTTTCTGCTAGAACTATCCAACGAGAATTAAGTGAGGAATATCTAGCTACGACTGAAAGAACCTTACCTGATAAGATAATTGGTAGTGAAGCCACATAGGACGAAAACACAAAAGCATCAGCCCCTTTGGTTAGCGTGATTGTTCTGTTCGCACCTGAAGCGAGTATATTTATTATTATCCGCTGTCCGTCTTTTGGATTATCCGGGGCGAGGATTGTTCTGTTACCACCTGCAGTTAAATTAAATACATTGCCTAGTGCGGCATTTAGGGCTACTGTAGCCCCGTCTGTGAGGGTGACGACCTTTTCTAAGACAGCGCCACCAGTGGCAGTAAGTCCACCAGCAGAAAGCATGTCTGTTGTCTTGTTATATGTAAGCCCCGCGTCACCTGCAAGCACCCCACTGTCATTAAACTGGACTTGTGTGTCAGAGCCACCCGGAGTGACGGGGGTAACGCTACCACCTATATCAACGTTTATTCGTCCACTATTTCCGTATGTTGCAGATACACCCGCACCGGTGAAATTGAGTTCGGTAAAGTGTTCGGTGATCCTCGTACCCTCATCTAAGATAACAGTTTGATTAGCACCGCCAAACGCATAACCCTGAGGATTAGTACCGTATTCATCAACTATTTTAAGAGCTTTTGTAAGCCCTTCAATTTGCTTCGCTTTGATTTTTTTATTAGCCTCGTTTACCTTTTCTACCACCTCGTCAGGGGTATCAGTTACCGCGACCTCCCTTACTTCATTAGTAATTATAGGTGTTTCACGAATAACCTCTATTTTCTCTATAATTTTTTCAACGATAGGAATTTTTATATTTTGTCCTATTTCTTTTTTGTCAGCCTCGGTTAGCACATAATCAACACCATCTTTTATCCCAAGTTTTTTCTTGAAATCGTCCTTGTTTATTTTTATTTTTATATCTCGTCTAGTCATCTAATTCCAAAGTTACAGTTATCTCATCTGGCTTTTTCATTTCAGTAAGTAATTCAGTCAGTAGCTTATTCGTAGCAGTAAAATCAGTTTTTGGAAAAGCTGGTGTTTCTTTACTAGCGATATTTTTTAACACAATGTTTGAAGCTAACACCGCACTCTTTACTTCCTCAAGTTTAGAGGACGTTTTTCTTTGGCTATCAACCAAGCTAGTGAAGCCAATCACAAGGTGATCCTTATCCTGAATAGAAGTCTTTAATTCGCCAAGAAGCTGGTTTGTCTTATCAGCCTTGCGAGAAATGTCATTGACCGCTTCAACTGTATTCTTTGAAGTGAGCGCTAACTTGTCCTCGTTTGATTGGTGAATGGGGTGTTTCATCTTGATTGCATTAACTCTTTAATCTGTTTCGCTACAACTGACGTGATGATTTTCTTCTTTACTAATTCATCGTAGAGCTTGTCTTGGTCTGCTTCGCTCGGCAACTCCAATATGTAGTCAAGAACACGCTGTGCCCTGTCACCATTCGTCACGCCAAACGCACGAAGCTCCCTATCTTTCTCAGTGATACCAAGTTTACGGTCACGGCCGATAGTCTTAAGCTTATCAGCTAATTTCGGATTGTCTTTTTCTAACTGTGTAAAGCGATGGTCGCCTTCTGATTTAGGAAGCGCAAGAAGTTCGTCGTATGTCCTCTCTGCTTCTTTATTTAACTTCTGAGCTTCCTCTGCTCTGTTAAAATACTTGTCTGATTGTGGACCTGCGTACTTGCCAAACAGTCTTGCCTGTATTTTTTGCCCCGTAGTTTCTCCTACTTTGAATTGAAGATTGCCACCCTTGTCGAATGAGCCACCTTGTCTGACGGCTTGATCACCCAAGAAAGACTTTTTGATTTGAGAACCAGCGGGGACATATCCTAAAAATGATTTTCCGACATCTATCGCCTTTGTTTTAAGTTCGCGCTGGTTGCCGTACTTGTCAGGTGTATCTAGTGCGGCCTTTCCTGTCTCAACTATAGGGACTAACGCCGGTGGTGCACCTATCCTATAAATAGGGATTAGCTCTCTTGGCTCCATTCCAAATGCCCTTCCGATTGTGTACACAAACACTGTTCCTGCCGCAGCGTATCTTAATAAGCCAATTACATTTTTCACTTTTTCTTTTCCTGTTACCGAACCTTTTGCTTTTTCACCCAAAAATTCCATTTGTTTCATTGTAAACGTCTGAAATTGCATAACGGTCTTTGCGATGTTACTAGACATACCGACAGGAGTATCTACAGAATCAAAAGAAAATTGTGTCTTACGAACGATACCTTTGGCGTATTCAATAGCTTCGTCTATTGATTTTCCCGCAGACAGAGCTTTAGACTTAGCTCCAAAATAAGCCGCACCTCGGTTGATATATTCTGCGACTTGAAACATCGCAAAAAGTCCCTTATCCATTCTCTCTATTATTTTTGCTGTCGAAGAAAGCACACGGTCTTGAATAAACCCTGCATTTAAAACCCCCTCTCTTTCAAGCTCTTCTTTTGCACCCTTTTTAAAGAGTCCAACATAACCAAGAGTTGTATATTTTTCACCGAGTTCAGAGTAAGTATTTGCCCCTTGCGAAAGATTACGTAAAGCAGAACCCAGATTAAGACCTAATCCAGCACGAAAAGATATTCGCCTCAAAAACTGACTGATAGAAGCCACGGGGCGCTGTCCGAATTTGTAACCCAATGGAGATGACTTAAGAAAATTATCAATAGACTCCTCTATTTCAGATGGTCGCATGTTGATATTTTCTACATATCTTTGGACATATTTAAACTGCGATTTTTCGATATTCGCCATTTCCAAAGACTGACCAGTTTTCGCCTGTATCTTCTCCAGCACAGGATCCATGTGTACCTTGCGAGTGGCACGCTTAACATAAGCATCGAGCGCCGCCCAAGTGTCTTGTTTGTAGCCCTTAGCACCAAGCCTACGAAGCATAAAAGGATTGTAGACAGAACCCGGGACTTTATCGGCAATTATCTTGGCAAGTTCTTCAGGAAATTCCTTAGCCAAAAGTTCCTCATCAAAAAGACGGGTAATATACTCAGAAACACGCTGTGATTTTGGCAACTTCAAACGATCCGCCCACTGTTCTAACCACGCTCTTATCTCCAGCGCCACTTGTTTCTCATCTGGCCGTAGGTCAATAGCTTGACCGTCTAGGTATTTAAATATACGTTCGTTGCTTTCTTTCGGTACACGTTTAGCCCATTCAGTGTGTTTGGCGATGTTCTTAGGCAACTCCTTCCAGTAAGAGTCCATTGCTCGTCGAAGTTCAACTGCCTCTTTGCCAAAGCCGATTTTATTCATAACTCGGTCAGGAGTCCGAAGAAAAGTGTCAATAAAATTAACTTTCTTTGTAACAGGAGTAACTGTATCTGATATAATCTTATGCAATGAAACCCCATCAGGAATCTTTCCTCCAGCCATTATATCTATTGCTTGCTTCGCTTGTATTTCTATTGACTTGGCCTCTCCTTCTGACATGGTTCTACCTACTGAAGCCTTTGAGTTTGGAATGGTCTGACTACTTTGCTGGCTTGTTTGTGGTGGCTTGGTTTGTTTTTCTATTTGTCTTGTCGTCTTGAGATTGTTTTCAAGAGTTTCTTTACGAGCAAAATACCCAGGGTCGTATTCAGCGCGATTGGTGGTTTTCCTTTCTACATATTCCCTAGCGACCTTCCGCTCACGTTCAGCAAACATGTTGTCAACTTCCTCTTTTGCTAATTGCTTACCGCTTTTCTTGGGTTCCCCTATAAAATCTGGAGAAGGCTTTGATAGACCTTTGGCTGTTTGGTAGTCTGCACGGAGTTGGGAGGTGGTTTTGATTTGGAGGTCGGCAAGTTGTGCTTTTGGCAGATAAACCATTTCAACGGAATCAATGCCTCCACTATTGACTCTCATTAAAATCAAATCCTCTGATTTGACCGTATAATTGGCAACATTTCCAAATTCTCCATCTACATAACCTCTCGCAAGAGATTTGCTTGGGGTAACATAATCGCCAACCCTTAACGGTGCGTTCATTAGATTAGTCCCACGATATATTTTGATTTCACGAGGTATCGTGCCACCATAAATATCTCTCAATAGTTTGACTTTTTCGCTTCCTGAATTTTCCGAAATACGAACACCGTCAGACTTAATCCTGTCAATGTAATTTTGGTTAATGCTGGTCAATTTCTCACCTAATTTATTTACAAGTTTTGTAGACCCAGCTTCTTTTAATTTAGTAACTCTATTCAATAATTTTTCCGTAAGTATCTCAGTCGAAATACCTAAATTGTCCGCTGTTTCCGAATTATCAAGTAACTCCATAAAATCATTAACCCCACTGGGAGAATCTAAATCTATTGCTTCGTTTGGAAAATCTTTTTTAACAGCATCCACGGCACCTTTGTATTCTGTAAGTCCATCTTTAGGAGTTCCCTGCCCCTTCATAAACTGCTCCTCTGTGAGACCGTCTTTGACTGCTTGTTGGGCTGAATTAGCTTTAGGTAGGTTAGCGCTCTTTGATTTAGCTAGCTCGTCTGCGTACTCTGTACGGAGTTGGGAGGTGGTTTTTACATACTTTGATTCAACAAGTATTTCAGCATCGTAAGGACTCCACGCCACTATTCCTTCTGGTTTTATTTTAACTGTATTGGCAGGGAGTGCTCCAAAATCTTTGTAACCCCCTTTTGGCAACCCAGGAGTTCCCGCTGGTAAAATAACTGTGCCTTGATTAGAGAATGTTTTTGCCATTCCCTCGCTTAGAGTATAGCTTTGCGTCCCTTCCTTGCTAATCGCCCCGATTCGATATGCAGTTATTGTTCCATCTGAATTTTTTGGTAAGGCATTTACTACCTCTTTGAGATATTGCTTTCCTTCCTTTGTAGAGAATGAATCTAGTAGGTTATCTCTTAGGTGTTTATTAGATACTGTTGGCTCGATATATCGTCCTGTAGCCTCGTCATAAATGTCGTCTAAGATATTGCCACTAGAATCACGAACAGGGTCTCCGTCTTTCTTAATATAACCACCATACTTTTTATCCTTTCCGTATAAGATTGATGCCGATACCTCGCTGTCTTGACCGTAGTTTTGCCACTTTGTCTGTGCGGTATGAACTTCCACTGGTATAACACCATTCGCGTTTTGTGGTTTCTGGTTTTTTCTTAGTATGCCAGTATCGAACAAATCAGGGTTTTCTTTCTGAAGCTTACTCCAATTTGTCGTTCCCTGTCGGATTGTTATGTTACTACGGAGTATTGACGTTACTTCGTCAACAGTATCTGTTCTAACAAGTTTCTCTACAACGTCATCACTATAGTCTCCAATTTTTTTGAGTAAGTTTTTTATGACAGAAAAAGATTTTTCTTTGGCAATTTTATCAAGTACAGTACCTTCGCCTCCAACAGGATTGACAAAACCAAGAGCAAAGTTCATCTGGTTTTTTGGGGAATAAGTGTACCCAAGTGTTTTCCCTTCCTTATTTTTAATTGGGTGGTCTTTTTTTCCTAGGAGTCTTTCCTGATGTTCCTTTGTACCAATTGTAGAAGCATGTTTTATAATGGGTTCAAAACTTCCTTGTACTCCCATATCAGCTATCGCACGAACGCCCGGTACAGCTTCACTTACTTTTTGTCCAAGATTAGTAAAGCGACTTTTCAAGTCAGATAACGTATTCTTAAACAACCCACCAAAACTTTGCGCTTTCCTTGCCTCTTCTTGTGCCTGTTTAGCTTCAAGGGCGAATTGCCCATACCGACTACCAGTGAAAGGTAGCGGTGTTTTCTTTTCGATAGCAAGGTCGCTTTGTGCTTGGAATAGACTATTTCTGCCTGCTATAACGTTGCCTTGTAAGTCACGGATGATACCTGAATCTCTATTTTGAGCGTTCGGTACAGTGCGCAAGTTAGCAGGGTTATTAGAGCCTGAAAGAGCCAAGGCCATTTCGTGGTCTATTTGGGTTCTCTTGTCACTGTCACCGATACGAGGATCACGAGGATTGTAGAAACTATCACGAGGTGTTGTTGTAGCTATCCTAGGGTCAAACTGCGTCGCCACACGCTTATAGTCCGTAGTAGTAGAAGTGTCCCCCGGATTACGATAGGCAAAGAAAGGACGACCAGACGTATCTCGCTCGTCAGAGAAGCCTAAAGAAGTGCCACGTGAGTCCACAGAGGCGTGGTATTGCTGTTGTGGCCGTTGTCTTGAAATGGTATTGGCAAATATACCACCACCTTTTGGCTTTTGTTTGGTCTGTCCTCCTAATGTATTGTCAAATATACCCATAGTTTTATCCCCTCCAATTTCCACCGCTACCTGTTGGTCTTAAATATGCTGGGACTGTTGGGTCATTCGGATTAAGGTAAGAGTTTGACGGAAAGTATTTTAGAAATTCGCTTCTCGAACCGCCGCCGTCAATCCAGTCACGATATAGATTCGTATAAAGAGCGGTATCAACAAATCCATCAGAACCTCGACTCTGTTCAAGAGCAGATGTCCCTTGGTCAATATCAGACGATGAAACTCGGAATTTAGGAGTTGTTTTCTCTCTATTAGCTTGATTTATTCTCCTCTCGTTTTGTGCATAATCAAGACCATAGCGTCGCACGTCTTCTTGATACTTTCGTTCATCTCGCTCTCTGTCTTGTTTATCTTTCAAATCAGACTTTCTTTCTTTACGTCTAGAATCATATCGGCTTCGTTTGTTCTCTAACGAAGTTAGTCTTTGTTTTGAGACATCAATAGCAGACTGACGTTTTGCTTGTTCACGCGATAGTTGTTGCTCTAGTGGGATTTTTTGTGTGGCTAGAGTGCCTAATCCAGTCTGAGCTTTTTCATATAGAGCCTTATCCTGTCCGGTAATGAACCCTGCAGGAATAGGCTGATTTTTTACATCTGCTGACTCCGATCTGTATTGTGCGTTTATTGCCGCACTTTGTGCAGATAAAGCGTCGATTCCTGTTTGAGCTTGAACCTCACCCTCTGATTCTCGCAAAAGTCTTTCGTAAGCCCTTTCAGCCTGAGCATATTCTCTATCAGCTCTTTGTTCTTCTTGTCCAGCTACATTTCTTTCTTCTTCTGTTCCGGCAGTTGCAAGAGCCTCTTGTGCCGCTTGCAGTTGTTCACCAAGAGTTTTCAGTTGCGCGATATTAGCACTCTGCTGTTCTGACAATTGACTAGGCTTAATAGGGTTACTACTACCGGGCAAGGTATAGGATTCTGTTCTTTCAGTAGCAGGAGAGCCCCTTTCTTCAGTGAAAGTTGAAGGAGTATCAGTAGGTCGTTCAGGAGGGCGAGGTGTCATAAAATCTGTCGCGGGACGTGGAGCAGAAACAACCCGACCTCCTATCGCACCAAGCGCGTTTGCTGACTGATTACTACCAAACTGACGAGGACGAGGTGTAACAGGAGCAGGAGTCATAAAGTCTGTCGCAGGACGGCGAGGTGTAACAGGAGCAGGAGTCATAAAGTCTGTCGCAGGACGGCGAGGTGTAACAGGAGCAGGAGTCATAAAGTCTGTCGCAGGACGTGGAGCAGAAACAACCCGACCTCCTATCGCACCAAGCGCGTTTGCTGACTGATTACTACCAAACTGACGACGGCGAGGTGTAACAGGAGCAGGAGTCATAAAGTCTGTCGCAGGACGAGTTGACAATGACTTGATTGTCGGAGTTCTATATTGTGTTGGAATATTTCCTGAACTTTTTGTAACAGCTCTTTTTATTGCACTTACCGCACCGCCGACAGCACCCTTAACTCTGTCCCTAAAACTTCTTTTATCTGTTTTTGCCATATTAGTATTATTATTTTATAATCCTGCTGTTAAAATTCCATCGGTGAACGTAATCTGTGTTGTTGCAAGTCCTCCATTTGTATTCGCCACAAAGCACGTCTTCACTCCCGCCTGTGGCACGACTGTCGTAATCGCACCTGCACCCGCGCCTTTCAAAATCCCACCAGACGTAATGGTATTCACTCCAGTTCCACCCTTCGGCACCGTCACCACTGCGGAAAGAGCGGCGTCCGTTAATTGCCCACCACCTGATGTATTCGTATGGTTATGTTGAGCGTTAGAGAAATCTGCAATTACCGTAACCACACTTTCGACTGTCCTAAACCTTGTGATACCCGTCCAGTTAGCTAAAGCCGCCGCAATAATTTCACGTACCTCCTCGTCAGTTACGAAGTCTTTGCTTGGCGCGGGGATATTATTTTGTTTGAATTTTGGCATGTTATTTTATTACTGCTCATCGTCTGCGGAATCGATCTTCATTCTTATCGGTAAAAGTATCGGCATACTTGTTGTGCCTGTGTGCAGAATTTCTATAAAAAAGTTATTCTCGCCTGTACACGCAAGTAGCTCCCCTGCCTTAAATAATACCTTACGCTTTGAAGGATAATTAGTGTTGTTGATTGTCGTGAGAGTCACGCTGGAAGAAGCGTCGTCTAAATGTACTTTGACTGTGATTGTGGTATTTGCGTCTACCGCACCAGCGAGAGGAATAGTGAGCTTCTTCAAAACAAACTTTTCATTGACGTTAAAAATCTCGCTTCGCCAAATGGTATTAAAAGTTGCAGATGTTGAGAGCTTATCTAGCCCCTTTGCGTCAGCGTCACGCCACCCCACAATCATTCTTGGTTGAATGTTATTAGCTTGCTGGACAAACTTTAAAGAACATACGTTCTGCGTTGCTCCAGCTGATGTTGAGCGAACAATGTTCTGCAGTCCTTTTGGTAGTGAGTCATTTTTACTACCATACGCCATAACCGAAGCGGTGGTTGCTGGATAGCTTGTAGCCGCACCCCATACAAGGCGTGAGCCTATAGCGTCTACTGCACCGGCAAAAGGCGGCACGCCTTCCTCTTGATAAGCGACCTCGCTAATTGTTTCACCTCCAATGTATTTTGAAAGACGAACACCGTTTGAGGCATTACCTGTCCAAACATAAAGCACACCGTTTACGTTTAGAAGAGCAGTAACCAAAGGGTCGGGCAAATGAAGCTGTCTGTAAAAAGAGTCAGTGTTCGTTGGGTCCCAGAAAAAAAGGACAGCTGAGCCTTGATTGATTGATGAGCTAGTCGTTCGGATTGCGGCGATAACCACGTCAGTGCCATAACTTTCAATATCTGTCGGATAATATCCGAACGGTAAGTCAAGGGCGTTAAATGCAGAGGGGACTGTTGTGCCGTTTGTGTCGCCCTCTATAGTAGTTTTCTTGGTGTTCATTCGATGAATGACACCTTGCCCAGTTACCACGTCCCCTATATAAGCAGAGTTGTCGGTATGAACATGACCGGGGTGATTAGGAATCTCCACACCTTGTAAAGTTGGATAAGTTGTATCAGTCAGAGCTGTCTTGCTAAACTTCGCACCCGTCCAAACGTTCTCTGTTTTCGCAATCGAAGCACCCTGATCCATACCACCATATTGAGAAATATCAGTATCTTCGCAAAGATAGTAAAAATTATTATAGAAAAATCCACCGTTTCCAGCACCTCCTGTGATAGTTATTGGAAATGCAGTCGTCGCCTCGTCAGTCGCACGCATGACGATAGAGCTATCAAAAGAATGAAGTTTACCGTCAGAGGCATAGACAACTGTATTCGCGGTTTTATTGTTAGTTAGAATCCAAAGAGGCGAGCCAGTAAATTCTACCCCTGAAAACTTCTCGTAGCGAGTCGGGACAATAATACCTGATGTCTTGGTGTTTGAGCCTACAGGTGCGTCACTATCAATACCAACAGCAGAATTATACTGCCCATTACCTGAGAGGTAGTTAGTTGAGGAAATTCCCTCTAGCACGCTTTCAATTTCGAGGTCTTTAATCATATTGTTCTACTACCTAACTCCGCTTTCATTCTTTGTACCATCTCGGCATAATTATTTTTAGCAAGAGTAGCTCTTTCTTGCTCAGGCTGAATATAGGAAAAATAATTTTCTACTGCTCGATAAACAGAACCCATCTGAAACTCATCTGGGATAATTGACACCTGACCTATGGTATAAGCGGCAGACCCCCCGGAGATTGCTGTGCCACTATAAGGGGCTACGAGTGTCAGAGCAGTCGTAGATTCTACCGAAGCTATCTCATACCACTGACCATCTCCTGTGTTAGTGGTATTTGAGTCAGTAATCCTGATGTATCGTTCAGCCATTTGAGTAGTCCAAGTTGTGCCGGAACCGACAACAGCAACCCCTGCTAGGGCGATACTGCTTATCGTTCCTATCGTGTAGTCAGCAACAGATAGGTCTTTCTGTCTTCGTTTGAATGAAATTGTCCCAGCATCAGTTGTAGCACTTGACGGAGCAGGATAGAAGCTAAAGGAGTTACCGAAAATATAGACATATTCAGGAGTGTTTGAGGTGCTTGTAGACTGATTAAGATAGTCCCATTCTTCACGAGTAGTAACTACATAGGGAGTGTATTTTGTAGTGCCAATCGTAACTGTAATTGTATTGACTACTCCACAATCTTGCGGTAGGAAATGAACATTTGCCGTATTCGTACTGAATGACCTTGACTTGTAGGCAAATGGCCAAGGTTTGAGAGTGAGGATTTCTCTATCAGCTTCGTTAAGAAGCGTGTCAAGAGTAGTTAAATTATCAGCGCTTGAATCGCTTGTGAGTTTGCCTGCGAGGTTTCGTCTTAATGTGTGGGTAAGCATAAATTATATTTTAGAAAAATGCGAAGAAACTACTGCTACTAATAAGGAATGGATAAGCCAATCCAGCTCCTCCGTTATAGAGCGAAGTAACTTCTGCGGCGGTCAATGCCTTACCCCAAACGCCAGCTTCATCTACTAAACCATCAAATTGGTCAGTATTTATATCACCAATTTTGAAATCAATAGCAGACGCCTCTGGGTCTACCGTTCGACTTGTATTTGTTGTTTGAGCAGTCCCGTTTACATATAGAACATCCGTGTCGGTAGCGGCATTGTGAGTTCCAACAATGTGTACCCATGTGGCGTTTGTAAGCATTGCCGCTTTTACCGTGGAGTAATCAGTCCCCGCGTTTGAATATATAAACTGGAGTTGGTTTGATGCGGTAACATAACGCAACATATAACCCTTCGGTGCACTACGGTCATTGTCTCCTAAAATCCCCATATCTCCAGTAAGACTTTCAGTATTAACCCAAATTGATAAAGAGAAACTACCAGTAAATCTTGTTCCAGTTGGACTAGCTCTTGAAAAATCTTGGCTAGATGTTCTCTCCAAATCTGCCGCATTGTTTATTTTTCCAGCCACAAAAGGGGTGGTGTTATTATTTGTCAGAGTATTAGAACCGTGAGAATCAGCGGCGTTACCCGATGATTCGTCTAGTTTCCAGTATGAAATTAAATTATCTATAATTGCCATATATTTCTATGCACTCGCTACGCAGACCCATTTACTTGTGTCGCTACGCCAAATAAAACCCATATTTAGCCGTGCGGTGGTTACAGTAGTTGTCGGCAAGGTGACCGTGCTTGACTCAAACTGTGTGTCATAAGTCAAAGCCCTCGCCGCCGTTCCTGTAACTGCGACAATCAGTCGCTGTCCTTCCGTGGCAGTACCCGTGGGGTTATTTATCAACAACGCCCCAGCTTGGGCGGTAACAATAAACTGGTCAAGGTTGTCTATGTTTAGAGATACACCTGTATTGGTAGTGTATGAAGTAGCAGAAAGAATACGGGCGGTTATTCTTTTGTTAGTTAGAGTGTCTGTTGTCGCTTTACCAACAAGTGTATCGGTTGAAGTTGGAAGAGTTAATGTCCCAGTATTTACTAACGTTGCACCAGTTAAAGTCACTGTCCCAGTAAAAGTAGGAGAAGCAGAAGGTGCAAAACCTAGATTCGCTTGTGTTATTTTCTTTGTCGTTCCCCCAGCGGAATCCGTAGTATCAGAAATATCAACAATCGGAAACAAGTCGCCAGTGGCGATTGAAGTGAGGGTAGTTAAATCGGTAAATCTTTTATTAGCCATTTTGTGTAATAAAGTTATCTCCTAATTCAGTCAGAAGCAGATCACCAGATTGTGTCATCAAGAATCCACCCTGACCAGAAACTGCAAGCTCAATATACAAATTCGGATTCTTTTGTTTATGCTGGTACTCCATATTGTTTTTGCTCTATGACTTTAATAAAGTTCTCGCGAAGTTCGACTTTCTTCTCGCGCTCATCTATCTGATACACACGTTCGTCTAACTCATCTTGACGCTCCATCATTCCTTGAATAACCTCACGCTTTGTGACAATAACTTCTTCGATGTCTTTTAGTTCTTTAAGTAATTCTGATTTCTGTTCCTGAATCTCCTGATTAGAGATTGGTTGACTTTTAAAAATTACTTTCTTTCTCAAAAATTCAATGTTCTCAATGAGAGCTTCACGTTCTTTTTTGAGACCTGCATTGGTTTCGCTTTTAGAGAGTAGTTTCATTGTTATAATAGTGAAAACCCAGCAATATTCGCATGACACACAGCAGTTCCATCAATCTCCACACTGACCAAAGCCCCTACCGCCCCGGTTAGTGGAGTAGAAAATGTATGCTCATAAGCGAGAGTCCCCGCCGCCGTGGCCGCTACTTGAGACTGCCAAATAACTGTTGTTCCTTGTTTAACCAGAAGCAAAGCCCCTGCTTTATCACTACTAGCTGAAATATCCGTAATGTAATGAACCCTACCAGCAACACCTGCGTTAGAAGCCAAAGCAGCCGTTGCATTAGTTGCTGTTACTTGAAAAGATGTGCCTCGTTGTTGTTTTGGGTTCATGTTATTTTTTCAAATCAGCAAACTCTTCTTCCTCGACCTTTTTTGGCTTACCTGCTTTCTTTTTCTCCACTACCTGTGACTTAGCTTCAATGTCTATTGCTTCTGCTACTGATACTGGTTCGTCTGACGGCAAACATTGTACCTCTAATCCAGCTCTTGCCGTAACGTTATTTGTTAGAGTCCCTACTTTGTTTAACTCTCTATCTACAAGATGCTTTGCAAAATGTTTTGCCTTGAAGTCTTCAAGATAGATTTCCTGTCCTGCCTTAAACAAATGGGGTACAGCGTTATAGCTCCATGTAAAGTCCTCATTTGTGTAGTTTTTGAATTTTATTGCTTCCAAGTTATTTTTGATTAAGTTGATAATTTCGGCCTCGTAGCTATCTCCCGTAGGAGACAGAGCGAAGCCATAATTTGACTAGTGAATATCTAAGTAAACCATAGAGTATTCTGCTGTAATACCTGTAGCCATGTGATAACCAGCGATATTGGTAGCTGCGATGGCTGGGGCGAGAGAACCTGAAGTACCGCCAGTAAGAGAGCCAACTGCTTTACTAGCCGCACCTGTGCCTGTAAAGAGAGCCGCGCAAGGACCTGAAACCTGAACCCAACAAAAAGAACCTATTGGATAGATAGCTGTAGGAATTCCTACAATTACTCCCGTTGGTGTACCTGGGTCTATTACAATTCCGTCATAAGGATGCTTACAAACAATAATCTTTGACGAAGTTGTAAGAGCCACAACCAAAGGATCTTCAAGGGTTATAACCATACCCGCTGCTGCTGATACACCTGTATTTGATGCAATACGATAGGTGTAACCGATTCCTGGAGCTACTACTACTGACATATAACCACCAGCGACTAAGTTAGCCGCAAGAGTAATAGAGTTAGTAAGAGTAACTGTGGTTGCACCGATAGCGGCGGCTGCCACAGAATGACCGCCAGAAAGAGTTTGATTAGTCGCATCCAAAGCTGGTGACTGATAAACTCTGCCCGGAAGCGTGGCTACCGCACCGACTTTACCGTAACGGAATCCACGTCCATCGGGAGTTTCCGCATAAGCACCGAGATTGTGTTGCTGGACAGTAGAAGCTACAAGAATGTCATGTCCCACAAGATGAACTGGTGTTGATAATGATGTTGCCATTTTAATTTAATTTTAAGTTGATAATCCTACGCTGACACTGCTTTTATCACAGCGAAGTTGATAATGATTGCACCTGTTTCTGCTGTACCTGCTGCGACGTTACCGTTAATAACAGTGAGGCTGAATGAGCCTGCTGCTACGGCGGTAACTACCACATCGGTATTGAGCGCGACAGAGCCGGAACGCATCGAGACAACAACTACGTCACCGATAGCTACTTCGCTGTTTGTTACTACAAACACGGCTGAAACTTCTGCTGCGAGTGAGGTGTTGACTGTCGTAATCGTTCCTGAGAGAGCGTTGACTGTTACTCCTGTAGCACGGCTCGTAAGCTGTGTTACTGAACCGCCACCACGAGAGTAGCCAATCTTTGCGCCTCCTGAGACCGCTGGGTCGTAATTTACTATGTCTATAGCCATAATATTATTTGATTAGAGCTAATAAATTTATACAGAAGTCACGCCCGTCAACTTTGCATGCCTTTTTGGATTCTGAGAGATAAGTTCACCTCCAAGATACATGTGGCCAACGATAGCCGCTGAATTTGTAGGCTTAATCCAATCACTCCATGAGAAGCCAAGACCTTCGACTTCTGAGTAATCGTTACCTTCAATGTCTTGTGATCGGTACTTCGCAGGTGAAGTCATAGCAACAGGCAAAGCGTGCCAGTTGATAAAATCTTCGTTAATGAAGTAAAGAACACCTGAAGTACATTTCTCATCTGCAAGAATTGGAAAACCTTTGTAGAAAAGACCTGTAAATCCAGTACCACCAATTAAACCAGAACCTGAATTCAAACCTCGTCCCGGATCACCTTTCATCATAGACACAGACTTTGAGATTCTTTCCTGTGGTGCTAATAGTGATTCATACAGAGCAAAGATTATTTCGTTACAAAGACCTAAAGTAGGAGTCTGTGAACCAGATGCCGCTGCGTTATAAAGCGTGGACATCTTTGCAAGGCTCAAAGTACCTGACGATGCTGTAACTGTTGATTTTAGTGTTGGATAAGTTGTTCGAGAGAGTGTTCCGTATGTTCCGGCGTTTGTTCCGTCATCAACGATTGCCTCTAGCCCAAGAAAATCTTTACCTCCATTTCCTGTGCCTGCGCCGTAAAATAAATTACCAATATCGTCTGCCATATCTTGCGCAGTTGAAGACATTTCAATTTTAGCCAAGTCAAGTACTTTTTCCTCTGTTGCGTTACCTGAAAGCTCATCGAGGGGAAGAGCGACAGTCATCTGATAAAACTTTGGTACAAATTCAAGATTCACACGATTGTCAGTTGCGGCGGTTGAGAATGTATCAAAACCTGCAAATGAAGTACCAGTTATATTTTTTGCATACTTTACTGGGAATTTAATTCTTTCACCACTGAATTTTGCTGCTCTTGAGAGCATACGTGAAGCGAAAACGTTTGAGCCTAAGATTGAATCCACCAACTTTGGTACCAATTTACTCTGAGTCAGAGTCGTTACGCGGGTTCCTAATGCTGCCATTTTATTTTATAAATTAATTATTAAAGCTGATTCCATGTTTTGCTTCGAGCCTCGGCTGTGGTCATATAATCTTTAACCTTAGCTCCACCCGAAGTACTTTTATTGATCGTATCTGCGACTTGTTTACGAGCATTTGATTTTTCAGGATTGGATTCATTAGGTTTTATAGTCTCAAGAATCCGTAGCCCCGCTTGAAAATCAAAGTTTCCAGCTTCATCAGTCGGGCGGTAATCAAGCATGACTTTCATAAGCTCGTTTCGGTCAAACTGGTTAGTAGATTGAAGTTTTGTAACCTCATCAGCTACCCATTTATCCCAGTATTTAACCTCCTCTTGCTCTTGAGTCTTTTGAGATTGCTGTTCTTCAGCAAGCTCATGCTTAATCTCATCACGACGACCCTTGTCATACTCGCTATATTTATCCCAAGCCGTTTGATCTTCACCAAACATTCCCCGGAACCAATCAGGAATATCTGATTTTGTGTCTGTAACAGGAGGAATCTTTGTCTCTAATTCCTTTTGATAAGAGTCAAACTTCCCCTGCCATTCTGCGTTTATTTCCTCCCTTAAATTATTAGCCCTTGCTTCCCAACGTTTGTTAAAAGGTTCATCTTCGTTGTCAGTATTAACGCCCTGATCTGGCTTAACCTCTCCTTCTTTCTTTTCGGGTTGCGACTCCGCAGGAGTTTCAGTCTCCTTGTTAAGTTGAGCAAAGGGATCGTCCCCTTCTTTCTTAACGTCCGCAAATGCTTCGTTTGTTTCTGACATCTTTTTCCACAGACTTCTTGTTTATTGTCGCGGGTCGAGAAACGACATACTTAATTATTTTACTAATTTCTCTATTGATTTCTTTTGCTTCGGCTTAGCATTTTGTCTCGCCTGTTCCTCGTCAAACTCGCGATTTAATGCATTTATTCGATACCTAAACAAAGGATCACTCTCGTTTCCTGCATCAGGTTTACCTGCTTCATCCTCTTCTCGTGTGCGTTTATACGTATTGTTTTTATTTTTATAAAATTCATAGAAATCGTCACTCACTTTTTTCTTTACCCCGCTAATCGCTCTTGACGGAGCAGAAAGCACATCTGATGTCACGTCAACAACTTTGTCTTTCGTTCTTTTCAATGCGTCTATAATTTGTTTTCTCATGGTTGTTTTACTAAATTTGCAAATTCGACCTTTTCAAGCTCTCGGTCTTGCTCTTCCTCCGCAAGATTCTGGTCTTGTCCTAACTGTTCCTGTTGCATGACTTGTTGCTGTTGCATCTGCTGTGCCTGCTGTGCCTGTTGCTCTGCTAACAAGTCAGGAAAGAGCTGTATCGGGTCTGCTTGCCAGAGATACAACTGCTTCGCTGCTTCTCTAGGATTAGGAAACTCAAGGCGTGTAAAGAACGTAATAGGGTCAATGCCTTGTTGTGCCCACAATTCAACTGCCTCACCACGTTGGCTAGCTGGGTCGTGAGGGACCATTGAGCCTTCCTTTACCCCAATCGTGAGTTTCGAGGTGAACTCCGAATTGACAAGAGTTATGTATTCCTTTGCTCGCTCGACCCCTACAACAGAAGCCGCATGAGGCTCATCGTAGTAGACATACATAAGCTGAACGAACCAATTAAAGACGCGATCTGAAAACTGCTCTAAATAAGTTGATACACCTCCACCAATACGGTCTGCGTCTTGACCCTTAATAATTTCCTTTCCACCGAGCGTCTGCTCCCTGATTGTTCCCTGAGGAGTAGAACCACGCACTCCAAACAAATCACGGAGTGAGTTTTTATAATCAAGTAATGATTCGTATATAAAATTAGGTAACGGCTGTGCGGGTAATTCCTTAATCGCAGCATTGACATCGCCTGTTGGGACCCAAAAGGCTGCACCCTTACGTCGCTTATGTGCCGCTTTCATGGCCTGTTCTTCAGTAAACGCATCGCCGGACAAGGCTATACCGTTGTTTGCATTGTCTGCGTTCATGTCTATCTGCGCCAGACGCTTATTCACAAGGTCTTGAAGTGGTAGATTCTGCTGTATTAGGTTCGTGTCGTCATGTGGTTGTTTACCGAGATTGAAAACAGACAGGAAAACATACGGCATTTGCGGAGAATTGAAGTGATTGTTGCCCTTAATAGGAACGGTCTGCATTGTTTGCTGTCCAAATTCGTCAGTAATAGGTTGTTCTTCTTCTGAATCATAATTCCAATGAGGATTTTTGTTCTTACCAAGTACCTCGTTATCAAGTGTCCAAAAAACATATTCATTAGTAGTCCACATGATATAGGACACTTTTGTACCCATATTGTCCTTTACTTTGTCCTTAATAAATTCAGCTTTCTCTGGGAATCTTAATACCAAATCACTTGCCATATCATCGAGGTATTCTCCTATGTAGTAGCCATCGTATTGGCAACCGTCAATTGTAGAGTTTGTATCAAGGACAAGTTTTGAAGCACGAATCGCTTTGCATGTAATATCATTTTCAACTACACTCCAGCCAACTTTTATAACGCCAAGCAAATGAAGCGCCCAGTACCGGGCGACTTGCTTCATTTTTAGATTGAATGACAAGTTATCAGCAACATACAAAATCATTTTGCGAACCTTGTCTGCTAGTGCGTTGCCCTCCTCTGTATTGTCAGACTCAACTAATGGCTCTGCTTTCGCTCTAGTAGCAATAGGCAAAAATGTTTCTAATGATTCAAAAATAAGATTATCAACAAGGGGGCGTTCATTGTCACTACTCTTGTTTGGATTAAACTGCTGTCCGAGCCAATAGTCTTCATTGACCTTTTGTTTCTTTTCTATTTCAACTTTGTACGGCTCCCAGTTCTTTATCCAGCTTTTCTTTAGAGCGATAAGTTCCTCATCGCTCATCTCCAAAGTAAGCTCAGGGAGCAACGCTGAAACTAAATCGTCGGGCTTACCAACTTTATTTATGTCCTCTGAAAGTGTGTTATATCCTGATGTTAAGGGCATTTTATATATAAAAAATAGCGACCCTTTAATGGGTCGCCTCCGTTGTCTGGTAGGGCGTAACTAACGCTCACATTATCACACAGAAAGCAACAAACTCTATGGGGACAGCTTAGCAAAAAACAATACTTGGTTTCTGTCAACTTTCACGAGGCGACCCTCAAGGTTGAAATGCAAGACTACTGACCCACTTTGCGTATCGAAAATTTTATTATCAGACAGTATTTTAAAAGCGTCTTGATTTTTGCGAAACTCCAAAAACAACGTCGCGTCTACATCATTTAAAATTATTGTGTTCATACTGTTCTCCAATCTTCTAACTCACGTTCTGGTAAATCAAACTTTGGCTTGTAAGGCATCGAATCACTCACGATAGGACTTGATACACGATACTCGTTTGGCTCACCAGTGAATATCTTACCACCATCGTTGCGGAATTTGTCCATGCCGACGCGCCAGTACAAACTTGCATGTGCGAAATGATCCATACCGTTCGAGGTTTCCCACCTAGCTTGTGGCACACCAAGCGTGTCTAACTCTGTAACCTTATAAAGTGTAGCAAAATGACTTTCAAATTCCTCCCAGTCGTCCTGCGTACCTTGAAGTGGAATTTTCTTATTAGCAAAATCATCAATGACCATTTGCAAGCCTCGATTACGGTCTACTGTTACGTTGCCAGCTTCGAGCCCTGAACCCCAGCGAATAATCTGATAGGTTTTGCGATCTCTAGCGTAGTGACATAGGAATACTCGACCCGGATACTTCTCACGCAACCGGCGAGGTTCTGTGAGGTCTGGTAATGCGTCAATGACTGCTATTGACCTTTCATACTGCCCCAAGAGCTTTTCTATAGTTTCCCACGTATGCGTTACTCCCGCGTAGAACAATCCATCTTTGTTGCCGAGCACATAATGTTTTTTGAGTCCACTATCGCAACCGATGACGACTCGCTCCTGATTATTAGTATCGCTATTACAATTCCTATAAATAATATCAGGAGTGACTTGGTTTCCTTCGCCAACATACGGTAGACCGAGGACAAAGTTTGCAAAGTATTCTGCTGATTTTGTTTCATGATAATTTATTATTTCATCGGCCGTTACCCACGGAGCCATTAGTAAACTTATCCAGTAGCCGGAGAACTCACGATTCTTATACTTTTGAATCCACCGACCAACTCTTCGCTCCTCTCGTGATAACCCTTTGCCACACTCCTTACAAACAAACTCTCTTCGTTCAATATTGATACTTTTAGGCCACGAAAGGAATTGTTCCTTGTCACAACCGCCACATTTGATGAACCAATGCTTTTGGTCACTTTTATTCCAATACCGAGATACTCCATTCCCTTCAACAGAAGGATTCGAGAAATGCCACTCCCATTTGTATTTAGAGTGTTGGAGTCGGGAAGCATATTGTTGGATAACGCTTTGTTTCGAACGGTCTTCTTCGTCGTGAATATTGAGGTCACTGGAGACTGCGATAGCCGCTTTTTCTGTCCACGTGCCTCGGTAGTAGATAATGTTGTCACCGACTTGTTTTTGTTCAACTGAGTCTTTATCCTTGACATACTCTAATAATACAGGGTTTTGATTTATAATGCGATTAACCTTTCCACCTACGAAATCCTTAACATCATTCGCTGTTGGCATTGTGTACACGCAATCAAAATGTTTATGCTTCGCGAGCCACAAAGATTTTAGAATCGCCATCGTAGAAAATCCAATCTGAGCCGCCTTATAGCAAACTAACTTCGGAGATTGATCTGCGTAAATATCATATAGAAACAAGTGGTCATAAAAGTCTAACGACACTCCACCTTCATTTTTTATATTATGATCTCTTAACCACTTTATAATATTAGTCTGGTTTTCCTTTAGCATAAATTTCCCTAGTACGCCTCATGTATTCCTCATCAAGTGCCTTTAATTCAATATTGTCAGTCAAACGAGCTTCCACAATGAGATTTAATGCACTTGTTTTCTCTGGCGCGTATGAACCCTCAACCTTAAACACTTGGTCAGTCGCTTTTAGTCGAGCGTTTGGATCAGTTTCAGGGTTGTACATAATTTCTTGTACAACGCTCTTCGCACCCTGTTCGGAAAAACCAAGTTCATTAAGAGCTTCAACAACTCCAATCTGTTCAATTATTTTTTGTGGAACCGACATAGCAGATTTCAAAGCGTAGCCAGAGGAAACAAGAAGCTCACGTTTATTCTGTGGCTTTTCACGTTTCAAATTTTTGACTATTTGTCTAGCTAGATTTTTTTGAAGCTCCGTCGACATTATTTACCACTCAATATGATTAGCCTCCTTATAACTTCGCGTCGCCTCGATAGCTTCTGCCTCTGTTTTAAAATAGCCAAGAGGCAACATGCGTCGCCCCTCCGGGGGCTTCACAGCGTACAGAGTTTCTCCATTAACTTCTTTTGTTTTTACTTGCTCCATAATATTTATTAAAAATTCTTGCTGTTGCGCCACTGGGTTGTGCGGTGTCCCTAACGTGCGTCTTCACATATTCACTGTTATCTATTCTACCATTCTTATCCTTTTTGATAACCAAGCGATGCTTACACTCCTTACATACCTCAACTTGCCCATTGTTATTCGTAGAAACAACAGCATAATCGTGATGGTGCATTATTTTTCTACTCCTAGTATATCCTCCGACTTAATAAAGTGATATTCCCTATCATCAATCTCAACCGAACTCAGCGCGTATAACTTGAGATAAATCAAATCCCCCTTTTTAACAATATCTACTTGTGGATCAAGGGCTATGACTTCTCCTTTCTCTAGTCGTGCGTCATTGTCCGTAGCTAAAAGAATACCACTCTTTGTTTTCTCCAACTTAGAGATCTCAACTAAAACATAATTATTTAACGGCTGTATCATTTTAAATTATTTATCCAAGTTTCTAATTCCTCCAACTGTGGTTCAAGAATCGAGCCTTTAGGTTTAAGCACCGATTCAACCTGATTGATTTTTCTCTCAATAGCTTTCTTTTGTTTGAGTAGCACATACACACTCACCAGCACCACAAGGATTGCGAGAAGAAGTCCAATAACAATTCCAAAACTAAAGAATATCATGTGTCCCAAAAAGTTTACCACAAATACAAATATAATACCTGCAACATTTCGGATTGGTGCAGAGTGGTTCTTTAAGTTTAGGATTAGGGTGTGCGACCGTAGGAAAATCACAACAGCCCTTAGACTCGTCATCTCTTCTTAGCCACTCACGGCATATTTTACGCATTACTTATATTATAGCTCATAGGGGGATAATGAGGTGATTTGTTGTCCACAAGGGGATAAAGCGGAAAATCTGCCAGATGACGATTTTATATTGTTAGCCATATTTTGTCATTCTGCCAGATGCTCTGCCAGATGAAAAAAAGCATCTGGCAGAGCAAATAACGCTAATCTTAGCCATATTTTGTCATTCTGCCAGATTGCCAGATAAAAAATCCATTTCTGAAACCCTATATAGAAGGGTTATATATACCCCCCTTTATAGGGGGAGAGGGGTATATATATATATAAATAAACTTTTAATTTTATCTGGCAGAGCTGGCAGAATGGGAAACCGCCTATATTGTTAGCCATATTTTTTCTGCCAGATAAAAAAAAAGCATCTGGCAGAGATGGCTTACTTGGCACACATACCAAAAACACCCCTCTACCTAGCAAAGCTAGGCAAAGTAGGGTGTTTGTTGGGATCACATAAAAAAACAAATTTTTATGCCTAAACATTTTATCAATCTTTTCTGGTGTGGACAAGGGACATTGTTTTCTTTTTTTTTACGGTATAATTAACCCCATGATCACTAATAAAAACAAAATAAAATGCAAAACAGTTTCATAAAAAGATACCAAGAGGCAGGATTTTCCTTTTTCAATACACAATGTGCCGAAAAGAAGATATTTAGAAAGTGGACAGAGTTTCAAACGAGAAAACCAACGCAAACAGAGATTCAATCTTGGCTCTCTTCGCCGATTCAAAATTATGCGATCGTTTGTGGTGAAATTTCAAACATTATTGTCATTGATGTTGATACAAAAAACGACGGTGACCCGACACCTTTTTTAAACCGTGGTTTCTTGGAAATCAGGACTCCTTCCGGCGGTTACCATTTTTACGCGCTTTACGATCCACTTTTAAAATCAACAAAGCATAAGAAGCAAGAACATAAGGGAATTTTAAAAGGTGTTGATATCCAATCAAACGGCGCCCTAGCCTTTGCTCCGCCGACAGTTTTTAAAAACGGAACGTATAAGATGGTCCACGACGCGCCTCTCATCCCTATCCCCGAAGACTTATTGATTGAAATACTCAACGCCCTTGAACCGGAGATAGAATCAACCGACTTCACCCCATTTACCCCCCGCCAAAACCCTGAAATGGGCCGCCCAGGCGACATATTCAACGAACTGGCATCTTGGGACGATATTCTGATCCCTCTCGGCTGGACGCGCCTTGGACGCTCTAGCGACATTACATACTGGAGACGACCTGGCAAAAAAGACGGAATATCTGCCTCAACAAATTGGAAAAATTACGGCTTGTTTTTCCCTTACACAACTTCCGTTGATGGTCTTAAACAATTAAAGGGGTATACGAAGTTTAATTTATACACCACGCTTAACCACGGTGGAAATTATCGTGAGGCCGCAAAAACGCTTGTTATTGAGAATTATAGGCTTGTTAATAAACTAGTATGACGAAACTCAAACCAAAAAATAAATTTTACACAAAAGCGAGCTACCTACTTTCAAGAAATACACCCGCAAACGTTATTTATGATCTTGTTTTGGAATACGAAATAACCAAAGAAGAAATTGACAGATATTTTGAGACAACAAGAAAATCAAAAGCAATTTCATCGGCCCTTGTTTCTAGTAAAGACGAGCAGGAGATAGTCTATAACCATCTCGACTCAAAATTTATTGAAGAAAATCCGCACGTCGTAACTTTACGATACGGAGACAACATATTTTTTCATGAATATATAAACGGTGTGTACGTCGCTGTTTCTGACAAAGACATGTACAACCGAGTTGATGAGCTTATGGCTTGTTACGCCCTGTTCGATTATCGAACATCTAAAAGGAAAGTACTTGATACAATAACGAGAATCGAAGCGTTACTCTCAAGAACACCAAAAAGAAATTTTAAAGACTCTGATATCTACCGTGCAAAATGGTACCTGAACTTAAAGAATGGGCTTTTGGATGTGGAGACGTTCGCCCTACTCCCACACACACCCGATTATTTTTCTACAAGTCAGACTCCTTTCCCATTCGAACCAGGCGTAGAATGTCCTTTGTTTGAGGAATTTATACAAACTGTTTCAAACCAGACTCTCTCCGCAACTCAGATGATCCAAGAAATGTTTGGGTATTGTATACTATCCGGCAACCCGAAGCACAAAGTGTTCTATCTTTACGGTGATATTGCAAGGAATGGAAAATCAACTACCGCTAAGATTCTTTGCGGTCTTATTGGTTGGGGAAATGTATCTACACTTTCATTAGCCCAAATCGCTGGAGAAAAATCATCGATCCTCATGTCACTCCTAGGTAAGCAATTAAACTTTTCTGATGAAGTCTCCTCGAAATATGTTGATTCATCCCGGCTTACTTCAATGTCGTCTGAGGGTGTTGTAGAAATTGACCCTAAATTCAAAACAAGTTTTTTGCATGTTGTAAAAGCTAAATTTATAATTGCTTGTAACGATTTGCCTGTGTTTAAAGAATCGCAAGGTATGAAACACCGGATGATCTCGATTCCCTTCAGCTACCATATTCCTGAAAAAGATCGTATCGACAGGTACGATGAGATTCTTCTTGGAAAAGAAGGAACTGGTATTTTAAATTGGGCGATTGCTGGAGCGAAAATACTTAAAGAAAGCAAGATGTTCAGTATAAACGAAGAAAGTGCCGAAGACATGAGCGACAATACTCATCAAAGTAATTCGGTCTACGCCTTCCTTGAAATGGAATATACCTTTGATAAAGCGTACACAAAAAATAATGACCCAACTGAATTATATGGCGAATATGATGTTAAAAATAATGTCGGCACTGGCTATCGTTGGTTCTGTCAGCGTAAGGGCGTATTTCCAAAATCAGAGTTCAACTTCAAAAAAGAATTAAAAAGATTCGCAAGAGAGACAGGGAAAATTGAGCAAGTTCGAGTGCAAAATGAAAGATATTATGTGGGGCTTACTCCTAAGAAACTAGCCATTACAGATGATGTTTTTGAAAATATATGAGAATAGACATGGAAATGGCGGAGAAAATAATGACATACGAGGGGTTTAAAGAGGCTAGGAAAGTTCTGAAAGAAATGCAAGGTGACACTAAGATATTCATTGAATATCTGGAGGCAAAAAGAATTGATTTTGTAGCTAAAAAAAAATACCAAAGCAAAAAAGTTTGATGTAATTCCTATCCCCACCATACCGTTTGCAAACAGTATGCAAGTACGTTATAGTTTAAGTGTTGTACAAATATTATTCACTAAGCAACATTCAATACATGACAAAGAAAATAGAAGGTGACATTTTTGGTGATTATAAGAAAGATACCCTCACACGCCCCCGTGATCTCGCATGGAGCAACTGGGCTAAGTTTGAAAATGTAGGTGACAAATCACAGGGCTATATTCGCGATGTGTTTTATCGCGCGGCTGACGGTAAGTTTAAAGAACAGCGTGGCATCACTCTTGAACAGCAAGACGGTAAAATGATAAACGTTGGAATTAAAAGACTTTCGTTTATTCTCTCTCAGACAGACGACCTTCGTATTGGCGATCCTTTGACTGTAGAACTTATCGAGCTTAAAGACCCTGCTGAGAAGGGCTTGAGTCCAACTAAGATTTTTGGTTTTTACGGAAAGAAGCTAACAACAGAAGGCAAGACTGTTCTCGAACTTGATACAGAAGACCAAGCAAAAGGCGGCACGGTGCCACCTGAGGCAACTGATCCTACTGCAATAGACGCGTTCTAGTTTTTATATAGGTCGCACGCGTACAACCGTGCGTCTTATTATGAAAGTTATATATAACCTACCAAAGAAATATTTGTCGTACAGTCAAATGTCCTTGTGGCAGAGTAACAGGGAAGGATATCGACAACGCTACTACTTCGACGGCCCGTCATTCGTGACTCGTGAAATTTTATTCGGCAAAAGAGTCGCGCACATGCTCGAAAACGGTATCAAAGACCCTGTCCTTGATCGCGTGCCACGCTATAAGCTCATGGAACACCGTATTGAGGTCAAAGTAGGTGGTGTACCCTTTCTCGGTGTCCTAGACTCATTCTCAAAACAACGCAAGGCAATCGTTGAGTATAAGACAGGTAAGGAAGCGTGGAATGACTTACGTTGTGCAAAAGCAAACCAACTCGTTATTTACTCGTTACTCACGAAGGTTAAATATAAAAAGGTCGATCCGTGGGTGCGCTTGGTATGGATCGAAACGAGGGACGGAAAGGAGACTCGGGAATTTGGCGGCCACACGCTTATCGGCAAGAATAATCAGATTGAGTTCACCGGCAAAATTCAAGTGTTCAAACGTCGCATTGCAGAGTGGCAGAGGGCGAAAATGCAAAAACAGATTATTAAAATAGCAAAGGAAATCTCAGATGACTACACCAAACTTAAACAAGAATGTCCGGAGCTATTTCAGCAAACTAGGGAAGCTCTCGCACAAAAAGAGTCCGAGAAGCAAGACGTATTATCAGGAGTTACAAAAGAGGTCAGTTATCAGAAGAAGGGTTAATAATTTAATCAATGAATCAAAAACTACTAGCGGAATACGTTAAGCTCGAAGCAGAGTTTAAGGTGATTGAGGAAAAGAAGAAAGTTTTACGCGAATCTATTTTAAACAATCTGAAAGACAACAACCTCGAAAAGATAGAAAGCGAAGTCTTCGGCTCATTTACCGTCGCTCATAAAACGTCATGGAAGTATTCTCCTGCCGTGGCTAAGCTCGAAGAAAAGGTCAAGATCGCAAAGAACAAAGAGCAAGAGAAAGGCACAGCTAAGGCAACAGAAAGCACCTATCTATTATATAAAGATGCAACTATTCTCTCATCAAAAGGCGATAATTGAAGCTGATCCTAAAAAGACAGGGCTGTTTTTAGGCACGGGTAGCGGAAAAACTAGAATAGCTCTTGAGCTCGCCAGAGGCGAGACCCTTGTTATCTGTCCGAAGACTCAAAAGGAAGACGGCAACTGGGAGAGGGAATTGAAAAACAAAATAGTTACAGTTATATCCAAAGAAACTTTCCGTCGCGATCACGCAAAACTTGGAAGATTCAACACGGTGATAGTCGATGAATGTCACACGACGGCAGGCGTTACTCCAAGCGTTCGATACCGCAATAAACAGGCGATACCAAAAGCGAGTCAGTTGTTTGAGGCGCTTGAGGCGTTTCTTACTCGAACCTGTCCGGATCGCCTCTACTTATTGACCGCAACCCCCATACGCTCTCCGATGACAATATTTGCGTTAGCAAGGCTCTTAGGCAAGAGGTGGGACTTTTATAAGTTCCGCAATACCTTTTATATACGTCTACCAATGCCTGGACGTGAAGTCTGGCAAGCGAAGAGTGATGTTTTGTCTAAAGAAAAACTTGGAGAACTGGTACGAGGACTCGGTTACACCGGACGACTAGAGGACTACTTCGACGTACCAGAGCAGACATTTAAAACAGTTTACGTTGAGCTTACTCCAGAGCAGAAAAAGCGTATTAAAGAGATTCCCTTAGAATACCCCGACCCGATCGTTCGTGTTGGCAAAATTCACGCCATTGAGAATGGGATTTTGAGTGGGGACGAGTTTAACAAACCAGAGTTTTTTGACAATGCAAAGATAGATAAAATTCTTGAATTGGCACTAGAGTTCCCGAAGTTGGTTATCTTCGCAAAGTACCGAGCGCAGATAGACGAAATATACAGGGAATTAAAAAAACTTGGATATCTTGTGAGAACGATGACTGGCGACACTAAAGATCGAGGTAGTGTTATTAAAGAAGCTAATAACTCGATAAATTTTATTTTTATTTGCCAAGCTCAGATCTCCGCAGGTTGGGAATTACCTAGTTTCCCTGTCATGGTTTTTGCTTCACGCACTTATTCATTCGTAGACTATTCTCAAGCTCTCGGCCGAATACAGCGCGTTAACAATATCAAGAAGAATCTTTATATAAATCTTGTGGTAAGGGGCGGTGTCGATGAAGCCGTTGATAAGTGTTTATTAAATAAGGGTGACTTCAATGAAAGGATGTATGAAAGAAAGTAAATTCTCTATTTTATTTCGTCACTGGATCAAGGCGAATCCTCGCTTCTCGTCTTCTTTTGAAATGAAGCAAACAACGACAGACTCACTTCCATTTTCAGCAGTGACTGAAGAACAGCTCACTTACGGCATGGCTATAAAAGGCAACAAAGGCGTGTTGCTCCGGACCCAAGCGGTAACAGAGGGGATGCCGGACTATGTGTACCTTAGAAACACACCTGCTTATATCGTCGTTAAATACCCAAGGTTTTTTTGTTTAATTGACGTCGAGACTTTCACCTTAGAACGTGATCGCTCGAAACGTAAGTCGCTTACTGGTGCGAGAGCAAAGGAGATTAGTACCGTTAGCGTAAGGTGTGGATAACTACACACCTCTCCCTTAGCGACATAATGTGATAGAATAAAAATATGATATTTATAGGAATACTAAGTGTTATTGCAATAATATTACTTTGGGATATATATAAGCAACTACGCTACTTAAATAGAAATATTGGCTTACTTATTGAAACAATACAAAATAAAGAAGTTATCAATAAAGATTTATAGTAAAAGCAAGTTTTATTTAAAACTTGCAAAGTTATCCCCGTTCAGGTAATCTGATGACCTGCGAACTTACAGTAAGTACCGTATAATAAATACAAACATAAAAGCCGTACCCCCGTTATAAGATGATACGACTTATATGGACGAATCAAAAATTAAGATAAACTCTTAAGTTTTTTTTCTTTTGGAACCCAACATATTGGCTTTCCATTCGGTCGCCTGTATTTCTTCCCATTTCTGAGTGTAATAAACATGCGACAAATCTTCGCTGGTGTCATGATTTAGACCTTTCACAGTCGGTTAGACTGGGAGTAGAGGGATAATCCTCCATTTGATACCCTCCTTAAAATACAGGAATTGGATTAAAAGGAACTTACCAAACAAAAAGGCTCGATTTCAATAAAGCATCATCAAGGTTTAAAACAGTTTATTCAACTACGTTATTCCTTTTGATTGCAACATCAAGGTTTCCCTTGATGACGCTTTACTAAATACGAGCCTAAACGCTTCGGATAAGTGATAGTATTCTCCATGCACATTTGTATGTCACTCCTAGCTGTCTTTCAAGCTCTTTAGCAGATATACCACTCTTAGCATTAGAAAAGATAAAGATTGCATGAAACCAGAGCGATAGCGGGGTATCCGATTTATGAAAAATGGTAGTAGAAGCAGGGGCTATCTGAAAACGGCACTTCCCACACTGGTATTGTTTACGCCTCTTTATCTGCTTGTATGTTCCACCACATGTACATTCCTTTGTGTGTAGGGTATCGAATATCAAGGCTAGGTAAGCTTCCTCATTAGGGAAGTCCGCCTTTAAGTTTCTTATTGAGTATTTTGTTTCCTTTGCCATGTACCTATACTATCAGATACAATTATGTTGTCAGGGGATACACGTGGATAACTATGTTGCGATGTAACGTGCAACGTGCTACTGTAACAACAGGGGTTATCAATTAAATAAAACTATGGTCAAACAAATACGCAAGGTTTACTACTTAGAGAAAAAGCACATTAACAAGGTTCGTAAATTATCAAAGGAATTAGAAGAAACAGAGAGCGCCATTATTAGAATGCTAATCAACCAATATGAACTGGGAAAAAAGTAAAACAAAGTATCGCCTAGAACGTGAGTCGGAAAAGCGAGAAACTCGAATCAGCGTGTTTGCATTAGCAATTGGTATCGCTATATTAACTCATTACTATTTTATATGAACAACATAGAAAAGAGATTTATTGAAATAGAAAATCAAAGTAGTGGAGAATGTGAAGAACTTGAATATGGCGATGAATACATAGAAGCAAAAGTCGTCAGTCTTACTAGGAAAATACACCCACAAGATTTAGGTGAAAAAACATCTAAGTTAGAGAACACACTACGCCAAGCACTAGAGGAGATAGTAGTAGAAGATAGGAAGAGGGTGAGGGAAAACTTGCCGAAAGTTATTACACCGACAGTTGAACCGCCACCAAACAACCTTTCGCAAAATCAAATCTTTGCAGGCGGACAGATGAATATGCTTTTACGAGTTACAGACCTCCTTGCGTCCTTCGAGTTACAGACCTCCTTGGATACAAATAAAGAATAAAGGTATATGAACACAAAAATAAATACACAAGAGAAATACTTAAACAGCTTATCCCTCAAGGAATTAGCGGAATTGTTAACACACACAAAAGAGCAAGCAGAGAAAAAAGCTCAACAATTAGACATGATTGATAATTATATAGAAGAAGTAAGGAAAACAAT